>Ga0137309_100911_pt1 | contig 21467 bp, 16 predicted proteins | sample NAcewiD2O_June_FD_97179 | JGI IMG/M metagenome (GOLD analysis project Ga0137309, IMG submission 97179) | Mouse cecal microbial communities from Vienna, Austria - N-Acetylneuraminic amended D2O_June | ecosystem: Host-associated > Mammals > Digestive system > Large intestine > Cecum | place... | reverse complement strand
GTAACCGAGCTGGTAATGGTACATTTTCGTAATGGCTTCCTCCAGCGTCTGTGCGGAGGCGTCATGCATGTACGGCCAGGTGAGTTCCACATTGCGGAGGGTCGGAACACGGAAGCGGTGCCTGTCCGATTCCTTTTTGGAGAAATTCATCAGGCCGTTATCGTCGTTGGTCTTGGCGCGTCCGGCAAAGAAATCGCCTTTGAGGTCGGCGTATTCAAAGGACTGGCCTCCCATGGCGGGACCGGTGTGGCAGGTCTGGCAACCAAGCTTCAGGAAAAGCTTGTAACCTTTTTTGGCGTTCTCGCTGATGGCGTTTTCATCCCCTTTCAGGTAGCGGTCAAACGGGCTGTTCGGGGTGATAAGAGTTTTTTCATATTCCGCGATGGCATTCGTGATGGTCTCTCCGGTGAATCCCTGGGGGTAAACCTTTTTGAATTCTGCGGCAAAAGCGGTGTCCTGGTCCAGTTTGGCAGCGATCTTCTTCCAGTCATCCGGATGTTCGTACCCCATTTCCACCGGATTCAGGGGCGGTCCGCCGGCCTGTTCCTGGAGGTTGGCTGCGCGTCCGTCCCAAAATTGCTTGGCATGGAAAGCGGCATTGAAAACGGTGGGGGCATTGATGCCGCCTTTCTGGCTGCGGACTCCGGTGGAAGTGGGCAGGTTGTCCGTCCCGGCTTTTTCCAGGGAATGGCAGGAAGCGCAGGAGACGGTATTGTCCGTGGAAAGGCGCACGTCATGAAAAAGCTTGTAGCCCAGGGCAACTTTGGCCGGATTCGTGGGGAGGGCGTCCGGAATGGGGGCAAGAGGGGAAAGGGCGTATTCCTCTCCTACCATATCGCCGAAAATTTTCAGGCGCTCATCCTTGATCCACTGGAGCATGGCGTTTTTCTCCCGGAGAGTGAGCGTGCTGCCCCAGTGCACCATGGTGTAGGAAGTGGGGGGCATGGAATTGATTTGAAGCACATGTTCCAGCTTGGAAAGGGTGACGGCAGTAGGAGGTTCTTCCATATTGTAGCTGCGCTGCCCGTCCCTGATATGGCGCGCCAGCAGGCCTCCGGAAAGAGTATTGACCAGTTCGGAAATGTGAGTGCCGGGCTTGTGGCAGTCCGCACATTTGGAATTCATGGTCTGTGCGGTAATTTCCGCCGCCTGGGCGGACGTCAGTGGCTTGACATTCTGGTTCGGCAGGAACAGGGGGGCGACAGCCGCCGTCACGATGACCGTGCCGCCCAGAATGGCTCCTGCCTTGATGAAGGAACATGTTTTGCTCATGAGATTTTCAATGACGTGGAATTGCCCGGATGGTAAAAGGGGAGGGGTAAAAAATCAAGATTTATTCTAAAGTTCGCCAGCCTTTCTCAGGTCTTCGTTAATGGCTTCCAGAACATCCGCTTCCGGGGTGAAATTGGCGGCGTGGTAGGAGCTGCGGACCAACGGCCCGGATGCCACGTGCCTGAAGCCTTTGGAGCGCGCAACTTCCTCATACCGGGCGAAATCATCCGGATGGACGTATTTGACCACCGGAAGATGGTTGCGGGAGGGGCGCAGGTATTGCCCCAACGTCAGGACCGTGACGCCGTGCTCCAGCAAATCGTCCATGGAGCGGAAAAGCTCTTCTTCCGTTTCCCCCAGGCCCAGCATGATGCCGCTCTTGGTAGACACTTTGCCGTCCACGCACTCCAGAGCCATCCGGAGAACGCGCAGGGACCGCCGGTACTGGGCGCGGAAGCGGACAATGGGCGTGAGGCGTTCCACCGTCTCCAGATTGTGTCCGAAAATATGCGGACGGGCCGCCATCAGCGTCTGGATGGAGGAGGGCTTCTCATTCAAGTCCGAGGCAAGCACTTCAATGATCGTGGAAGGGCTGGCTTTTCTGACGGCCCTAATTACCTGGGCGAAATGCGCGGCGGCGCCGTCCGGCAAATCATCCCGGGTGACCATGGTAATTACGGCGTGGCGCAGCTTCATGTGCACGACGGCTTCCGCCACGTGCTGCGGTTCTTCAGGATCCAGCGGGCCGGGCTTGGCCGTGCGGGTGGCGCAGAATCCGCAGGCGCGCGTGCACCGTTCTCCGGCAATCATGAACGTGGCCGTACCCTGGTTCCAACATTCATAACGGTTGGGGCAGTGTGCTTCTTCACAGACGGTGAAGAGGTTTTTGCCTTCCACAAGCTGCTTGACGTCCCAGAATTCCCGGCCGTTGGGCAGACGAACCTTGATCCACGACGGTTTGCGTTCCGTTCCTCCCGCAGTCTCATTGTCGTTCCGGCGTTCCATAGTCCCGCTAGCTTGCCGTGACTCTGCTGCTTTGGCAAATGCAAAGTGTTTTATTCCGGACTTCATTCCCCGTTTTCATCCGGAGGGGAGGAAAGACGCGCAGACAATTTTTTCCGTTCTTTTGCCGCCAGACGCGCCGCACGGAAAAACTCCTGGAGATGAAGCAGGCACTCGTCTCCCAGTACGCCGGGACGCACCTCGCACTTATGGTTCAGGGGCGGATTGGAATCCAGCAGATTGATCCAGCCCCCCGCAGCCCCGGTTTTTGCATCCGGGCAGCCGAAAACGACGCGGTCCGGACGGCAGTGGACGATAGCTCCTGCGCACATGGGGCACGGCTCCTTGGTGACATACAGGGTGCAGCCTTCCAGCCGCCAGTCGCCCAAAGCCTCCTGGGCCGCCGTCAGGGCAATCATCTCCGCATGGGCCGTAGCATCCTTGAGCGTCTCCACCTGGTTCCAGCCCCGGCCGATCACGCGGCCATCCTTCACCACAATGGCTCCAACAGGCACTTCCCCTTTCACGAGGGCCTTTCTGGATTCTTTCATGGCTTGGCGCATGAACCATTCGTCCGAACCGGGCATTTCCATCATTACGGAGGTTATCATGGACCGGGCGGCGCGGTTCTGGCAAGCTCTTTCTGGAAGATTCTTATTGTGTTTTATACGGTAAGTGCGCCATGCCGCGGAAAGGGGTGGGGATGAATGCGTTTTTACGTTGATTCCGGAGAATGGGTGGCATAAGTATGGACTATGAGCTTTTCAGAACCCTGTGCCTTGGCCGTTGATTTCGGCGGCACGAGCATCAAAATGGGCGTAACGGCGGGGGAGCGTATTCTGGCGACGGCCGACCGCATCCCTACTGCCATGTTCGAAAGCCCGCAGGCAATCATTGATGCCATGATTGCGTCCGCCCGCACCCTGCGCGGACAATTCCCCTCCGCCTGTGTGATGGGCATGGGAATGCCGGGATGGTGTGATTACCAGCGGGGAGTGCTTTACCAGCTTACCAATGTGAGGGTCTGGGATAGGGAAATTCCGGTGAAAGAGATGATGGAGCAGGCCCTGGGCCTCCCCGTCGTGCTGGATAATGACGCCAACTGCATGGCTTATGCGGAATGGAAGCTGGGCGCCGGGCGCGGCATGTCCAGCCTGGTGTGCCTGACGATGGGAACGGGGATAGGCGGGGGAATCGTGGTGCATGACCGCATGCTGCGGGGAAGGCGGCTTTCCGCTGCGGAACTGGGCCAGACCAGCATTCATTACCAGGGGAAAACGGGACCGTTCGGCAGCCGGGGAGCCATTGAGGAATACATCGGCAACAACGAACTGGCGGCGGAGGCGGTTAAACGGTATGCCGGGGCGGGAATCATCAAGACGGTGGATGAATGCACGCCCAGGCATCTGGACGAGGCTGCCCGGTCCGGATGTCCTATAGCCCTTCAATTATGGGAAGATACGGCGGAAATGCTGGGCTGCCTGATCATGAACCTGATGTATACGCTGGTGCCGGACGCCTTCATCATCGGGGGCGGTGTGGCCAAGGCAGGGGATTTGTTGATGAAGCCGCTGCTGGAGAACCTCAGGAAACAGTTGTTTCCTCTCCTGATGGAGGATTTGAAAATTCTGCCTGCCAGATTTGGAGCGGAGGCAGGGTTGCTGGGAGCGGGAGCCATGGCGATGGATGAATTCATGGGGATGGGGATTTTGGAACGGTTTAAGGATCAGAAATCAACGCAGACTTTTTGTTAGTTTGGGCTAATATAGGGCTTGCCATGCCGGAGAGGCAGGCGTACAAGCGGAACAGGTCATGAGCACGGAACATTCCCACGAACATTTTCCGGAAGGTGCTTCCTGTTGTTCCGGAAGCTGCGGTTCTGGAAGCTGTTGCTGCTCCGGAGACGCCATCGGGCCTGTTCCCGCCGTGCTGGGCATTGCCCTGTTCATCAGTGCGCTGGCGGCGGGCGGCGATTCCCTGGCCGGTATGGCCGCCTACGTGGGCTCCTACCTGCTGATAGGCTGGGATGTACTGAAGGCCGCCTTTCTGGGGATGATGCGCGGCCGCGCCATCAATGAAAATTTTCTGATGAGTATTGCTTCCCTGGGGGCGATGTTCCTGGGGGATTATTCCGAGGCGGTGGGGGTGATGCTGTTCTACCGCGTGGGAGAGTACCTTCAGGAACGTGCGGTGGGCAGCTCCCGCCGGTCCGTAAGCGAACTGATGAGTCTGAGGCCTGAGGCCGTCCATGTGAAAAAAGCCGGAGCCGTAGATGACGTTCCTCCTTCCGAGGTTCTGCCCGGCTCCCTGATTGAAGTGCGCCCCGGCGAACGCGTTCCGTTGGACGGTGTGGTAACGGGAGGCTGCTCCGTGCTGGATACCTCCGCCATGACCGGGGAATCCCTGCCGGTGGAAGCCGGATCCGGAAGCCCCGTGCTGGCGGGGTACATCAACGGGCAGGGTGTGCTGGAAGTGCGTACGGAGCGGGACTGGCGGCATTCCGCCCTGGCGCGGGTCCAGGAACTGGTGGAAGCCGCATCAGGCCGCAAATCCCCTCTGGAGGGGAGGCTGTCCTCATTTTCCCGCATTTATACGCCGCTGGTGATTTCCATAGCCGCTCTGGTATTTTTGCTTTATCCCCTTGTGACGGGCGGAAGCTGGGCGGACGGTCTGTTCCGCGCCCTGGTCCTGCTGGTGATTTCCTGCCCCTGCGCGCTGGTACTGTCCATCCCGCTGGGCTTTTTTGCCGGAATAGGGAGAGCGGCGCGGCAGGGGATTTTGCTGAAAGGGAGCAACTATCTGGATGCCCTGCGGAAGGTGAAGACGGTGGTGTTTGACAAAACCGGAACCTTGACGGAAGGCGTTTTTTCCGTGGATGAAGTGCTTCCCCGTGACGGCGTTTCCCCGGAGGAACTGCTGTACTGGGCGGCCCATGCGGAACTCTCCGCCTCCCATCCGCTGGGGCGTTCCATTGTGAAGGCATATGAAGGGACTCTGTTTCCGGACCGCGTGGCGGAACTGGTAGAGGTGACGGGCGGCGGCGTTTCAGCCCGCGTGGAAGGGAGACCGGTTCTGGTGGGGAAAAAGTCTTTTCTTCAAGAGGCCGGCGTAAGGACGGAGGAGGGAGAAGACCATGGCGTGACCGTTTATGCGGCGTTGGACGGCATACTTCTGGGATGCCTCCGCCTGTCTGACCGCGTCAAGCCGGGAGCGGAGCGTGCGGTGCGGAAATTGAGGGAACTGGGCGTTTCCAACCTGGTCATGCTGACGGGGGATTCTTCTTCCGCCGGAACGGAAGTGGGGCTTAAGCTGGGGATGGACGGGGTATTCTGCGGGCTGATGCCTGCCGGCAAGCTGGAGCATGTGCGCCGGCTGAAACCTGAAACGGGGCTGCTTGCCTTTGTGGGGGACGGTATGAATGACGCCCCTTCCCTCGCTGCTGCCGACATCGGCATTGCCATGGGCGGCGTAGGGTCCGATACGGCTCTTCAGGCGGCTGACGTAGTGGTGATGAAGGGAGATCCTTTGGCCGTTCCGCTGGGGATGATGCTTTCCCAAGCCACAGAGCGCATCATTGTGCAGAACATCGTTCTTATTTTGGGCGTCAAAATTCTGGTCATGGTGCTGGGTATTCTGGGGCTGGCGGGGATGTGGGCCGCCGTGATGGCGGATGTGGGCGTCTGCCTGCTTGCGGTGGGCAACTCCATGCGTATTTTCCGGGCGAAGCTGGACATGTGAAGAAAGGAAACTCTCTTCCTCCCCCTGTTTATGGGAGGATGCCCCCATCCCGATATCCGGATGCTGCCGCGGAATCTTGGAACAGCGGAAGATATCCTGATAAAAAAGCCTCCGTTCCGGCAGGCGGAACGGAGGACGGGGGAAAAACAGGCCGGGCAGAAAATCTTACCGCAGCCCCGTCAGCAGAAGTTCCGCGTTATTCTGTGTCTTGGAGATATTTTGCAGGAGGGCCTGGAGGCCTTCCCAGCCCGGTTTCATGGCGAGCTGGCGGCGCAATTGCATGATTTTGACGAACTCCTGTTCGTTATACAGCCTGTCGTCATTGCGGGTGCCGCTCTGGGAAAGGGAAATGGCCGGATAAATGCGCCGTTCGGAAAGTTCCCGGTCCAGGCGGATTTCCAGATTGCCCGTTCCCTTGAATTCTTCAAAAATCACTTCGTCCATTCTTGATTCCGTGTCTACCAGGCATGTGGCGATGATGGTCAGGCTGCCTCCTTCTTCCACATTGCGCGCCGCGGAAAAGAATTTGCGCGGTTTTTCCAATGCATTGGACCCCAGGCCGCCGGACATGATGCGTCCTCCCGTCTGGTTGGCATTGTAGCCGCGGGCCAGCCTGGTGAGGGAATCCAGCAGGATGACGACGTCTTTGCCCATTTCCACCAGGCGTTTGGCCCGTTCGATAACCAGATCGGAAACCTGGGCATGGCGCCGGGAAGGTTCGTCAAAAGTGGAGGCGAATACCGGAGCGTCCACGGTTTCTTCAAAATCCGTTACTTCCTCCGGACGTTCGTCCAGCAACAGCACAATCAGTTCCACTTCCGGATAATTGGCCCTGATGGAACGGGCGATTGTTTTCAGAAGAACGGTTTTTCCTCCGCGCGGGGGGGCCACAATCAGGCCGCGCTGCCCTTTGCCGAAGGGCGTCATGAGGTCCAGCACGCGCATGGCGGAGGAATTGACCTCCTTGTTTTCCAGAAGGAGGCGTTCCTTGGGGAAGAGGGGGGTGAGGCGTTCAAAATCGCTGCGCGCCCGGTAGTCTTCCGCAGGGATGTCCTCCACGCTGATGACGGAGGCTGCAGAAAGGTACTTGTCATGAGGCCGCAATTTGCGCAGCCTGACCTTGATCTGCTGGCCTACGCGGAGATGCAGGGGTTTGATGAGATTGCCGCCCAGATAAATATCATCCGGAGAGGTGCGGAAACTTTTCACCGGATCCCTCAGCATGGCGTAATTATCCTTGGCTTGTTCCATGACCCCGGAAACTACGACTTCATGGCCCTTTGCCAGAAGCTGTTTCCCCAATTCAAAAACCAGCTGGGACTTGGTGAGGGAGGCCGCGTTCCGGATGGGCAGCCCTTCCGCCATTTCCTGGAGATCGTTCAGGGGGCGTTTCCGCAGTTCATTGATGTCAATCTGCTCCAGAACAGGGGCTGCTTCCTCCTCCTCCCGGACGGCGTTTCCACTATTTTCCTCCGGAGCGGCAGCCGGCTGTTCCCCGGCGGTTTCTTCCGGCGCGGGCAGGGGCTTGGCGAGGGTTTCCTGCGGAATATCTCCGGCGGGGGAAGGGGTGTTGTCGAGTTCTTCAGTCATGAAAAAAATGTTGGTAAAGTCTTTGGGTTTGCTGGCGGAGCAGGTCCGGGGGGCCTTCATTCCAGATGACGAAGTCGGCCGCAGCCACTTTTTCCATGATAGGCCGCTGGGCCGCCAGAATGGCTTCAATCATATCCTCCCGGAATCCATTCCTGATAGCCAGGCGGGTTTTCTGCGTTCCCCTGGAAACAGCCACCACGCACACGGCATCTTGGCAATAGCGCGCCGAAGTTTCAAAAAACAGGGGCACGTCAATGACAAACCCGTCCACCTCCGTATTCTGACGCGCCGCCAGCATTTGCGCAAGACATTCTTGATGCAGCAGGGGGTGAATGATCCCTTCCAGCGTTCTGCGGCTTTCCGGATTCCGGAAAACAAGCTCCCGCAGAAAATGCCTGTCAGCCTTTCCGGAGGAGTCTACGCTGGCTGGGCCGAAGACGCTGGAGAGGGGGGCTTTCAGCGTACCGCCATCCAGCAATCTGCCCGCCTCCGCATCACAGTCAAACAGGCGCAGGCGCGCGCCTCCCGCCTCCATCAGCAGACGGATGAATGTAGATTTCCCGGTGGCTATTCCTCCGGTAACAATCAGGGTTTTCATGGGGGGAAGGGAAAGTAAGGCGCTTCTGGGATATAAAGAGCGGGTGAAAGGGTTACCCTTTCACCCGCTCCAATATGGACGTTATGCACGCAGCCTACATGGGAGGCAGCAGGCCTTCGGAGGCGGGAAGGGCGCTTTCCGGAGCGGCCGCAGTGGGAAGGGCATTGCCGCGTACGGGCTGGCCCGTGGCGTCAATGATCTGTCCCGTTACGAAGATCATCAGATTCTTCTTGATGTGGTTGTCGGAGTTGCTGCGGAAGAAGCGGCCGATGAGAGGCAGGTCACCGAAGATCGGCACTTTGTCTTCCACCGTCTGCACGTTTTCCGTGATCAAACCACCGATTGCCACGGTATGGCCGTCGTAGATGAACAGGGACGTTTCAACGGACCGCTTGGAGAAGATCGGCTGCTCGATGCGGTTTTCCGTCAGCGTCAGGGACATCGGCTTGCCGTCGGAACCAACGCCGGTGGACTGAATCGGGCTGCCGTAGTTCACGAAGCCTTCAAATTCCACGATGCTGGGCTTGAAGTTCAGGTCGATGATGTACTTGTTGTCGCCAATGGTAGGCACCACTTCCAGAGTTACGCCGACGGGCTTCATTTCAAACACGCCGGGAGTGGCGGGAGTGACGGGGAAGCTGGATATCTGGGGCTGGATCTGATTGCCCAGCAGGCCGTCCACGATGTTACCGTTGTTCCCATAACCGTAACCGTTGTTATAGCCGCTGTTGCCTACGGAGTTGGGGAGTTCCGGCGGTTCGTATTCGGTGGGATACCAGAATTCGCGGATGATTTCAATCTTGGCGGTTTCACCGGACTTGGCGGTCACGCTGGGGGCGGTGAGGACGTCAGAGCCTTTTTTCTGGGACAGGCCGCGCATCAGCATCTGGAAGGAGCCTTCGTCATAAATGCCCGTCAGGGACATGATGCCGGGAGCGGCGTTTTTCTGGGAGGCTTCAGAGCGGTTGGTGCTGTTCAGCAGATTGTCCACGGAGTTCTTGGTGATGGCGTAGTCACCCGTGCGGTTGCCGCCGGTAACGAGGCCGTTGATGGTGTCGCTGCCGCTGTTTACAGGCCAGCCGGTCACGCCGCCGGGAGACTGGGTAAAGCTGTCGGAAGTGGAACCGGTGCCGTAGTTCGTGCCGCCGCCCAGGAAGGTGCTGCGGTCATTGCTTACGGAGAACGGGGTGACAATCCAGTCAAAGCCGAGTTCTTCCGTGTTTTCCTGGGTTACTTCCACGAACTTGGTCATGATGCGCACCTGCTGGGATTCGCCGCGGGTGTTTTCAATGAGCTGTTCGATCAGGTCCAGGTTGCCGGAAGTGTTGCGGACGACCAGGGAGGAATTGCCGTTGACAAGGAATGCCGTGGCGCCTTCCGGGAAGCTGATGCCGCTCTTTTGCAGCAGGCTGCGGATGGAGGGCATGGGCTTAAGGCCGGAGGAGCTTTCGCCACCGCCGCCAAAGGGGTCGTCGCTTACTTCGCCGCCGCCGTCGCCGACGGTGGTGCGGAGAGCGGACTGGAAGCCCGGGGGCACGGAGAAGGTGCGCTGGTACAGATCCACGTCATTACCGCCGGCAGGAAGGATGGTCACTGCATAGTCTTCCACCTTCTGGCGCAGGCCGGCATTGCTGCAGATGAAGCGGAGCACTTCCAGCATGGGAACATTAGTCAGCTTCAACTGGCCGATTTTGCGGGTGCGGATGCTTTCCTGCGGGGCTGCTGCCGGAACATCTTCCGTGACTTCCGCAGTTTCTTCGCCAAAGCCGTCTTCATCAGTTGCGGGAACGGCGGGGGCGACGGCAGCGGGCTGGGAATCATTGATGACAAAGTTGATGCCGCGTTCACCGTTCGGGCCTACCGTGCGGTCCAGTTCAATGGACTTTTTGCGCAGATAGTCAATGGCGTCTTCCACGGTGGTGTCTTCAAAAGAGACGGAGGGGATGATGATGCTCTTGAGCTTCATCAGATTGGCCGTGGCGCCGTTGATGTCCGTGATCGGTGCGTTGTCAGTACCGTCGGCTCCGGTCGGGACTTCCATCGGGATGGGGCGTTCCCACATCTTGTCCACTTCCGCCAGCATGGTGCTGCGGGTTTCGTCGTAAGCGGCTGCATAGTAAGCCATTCTGCGGCGGTTGACCGTTTCCTGTCCGCGGCGGGCCGCCACGTTGTACGGGTCGATGGAGAGAACCTTGTTGAATTCGGCGATGGCTTTGTCGTAGTCGCCGAGGTCATAGTAACCATAGGCCATGTGAAGGAGGGTGTTCACCTTTTCCACGTTTTTCACGTGTTCGGGGGTGAGCGCCGGATTCGTGCGAATCGGGTCCTTCATGTATTCGAGCGTCTGCTTGGCAAGCTTGGCGCTCCGGGGATTGAGCTTGATGGCATCCTGCAGAAGCTTGTCGGCTTCGTCATAGCGCCCCACTTTGATGTATTCCTGAGCAACAGCGATGCTGGCGTCGCCAATATGGTTGGCGATAGCTTCCTTGCGCTGGTCGTTGATCGGCGCGGAAGGCAGCATGTTGTAAGCGGCGTTGTATTTGTCCAGGGCTTCCTTGTACTTGCCTTCGCGGTACAGGTTGCGGCCTTCCGCAAGGAGCTGCATGGCTTCCTGGGTTTGCGCTTCGCGGCGGGCCATGGCTGTGCGCGCTGCACTGGACTGGTATTGGTAACTGCCCGGTCCGGCGTAGGACGATCCCAAGGCACTGGAGGTTCCGACGGCGCCGCCATCACCAGCCTGCGCAAACGGGCAGGAGGCAGCAATGGCCATCAGCGCGATCAGGGAACGCTTCGGTTGATAAAGTGGTGCGTGGTCCATAGTTAGGTTCTTCTTTTTACATGTTTTTCGGATTTGTGAAGCTTTTTTTTCAGAAAAGTTTAAATCCGGCTCTATTTTTTCTTGCTCAGTGTTGTTTGTTCTCCAGTGGTTTTGTTGGCAATGGTTACGGTCTGTGTAGCATTATCAACGGTTTTCAGCGTGTAGATCTGTTTGGCGTCTCCCGGAATCCGGAAGTCGGAACCTTCCTCTACTTCAAAGCTGGTATCCCGTTCGGGGCCGGCCGTGATAGTAAGGTTTACTTTCTTATCAATGATTGGAATGACGTATTTTGTTCCGCGCCTGATGGTGTAGGTTTGTCCGTTTTTGGTCGGCTTCAAATCCTTGACGACGGCTTCCTCGTCCGTTTCCACCATGTCCAGGCTGGGATTCTTGAATTCCTTTTTGACAACGCTGACAAGTTCGAATCTGGGCTCGTCTTTTGTATTCTTACGGGTACCGAACTTGCCGTTGGTCTGGACGATGTTTTTCCAGATTTCCTGTTTGGCGCGGTTCATGCCCTTAAAGGTAAAGTCATTGCCATCCGCCTGGGTGAAAGCCAGGTAGAAGCCGAACTGCTTGATTTCGTCGACAAAAAGTTTGCTGACCAGGGGAGGATGGCTGTTGGGGTCGTTGGGATGGGTTTTGGCCGCATATTCCTCCTGCACCGTAAATCCATCGTTGTCCGGGTCCCGGGTCAGGACGTCCGAGTAAACGAATTCATTTTCCAGTCCGTTGTCCAGGAACCATTTGTTCGGGATGTTGCCGTGGATAGGCGGACCGGAGATGATGTCAAAGGGTTCCATTCCCCCCTCCTTAATCCAGAGATTGGGGGCGACGAAGCCCACATACTTCTGTGTTTCCTGGGCAATCGGCTTGAGTTCGTGGGAGGCGGAAAGCTCCTGGCCTACTTCTGCGGCTTTCTTGATGCCGGGAGGCGGTTCGATGGCTTTTTCAGAAACCTGCGTGGTGAATTTGTATTTGTCATTCAGTCCCAGAAAGGTCAGCGTACCATAGGCGGCCACTCCCAGGCCCAGGACGATTCCGGATGCCAACAGGATTTTGTCGTAATTTTGTTTTTCAGACATGTTGAAAGTATTTGCTGCGGTTGGTGTTGCCTTGGTTAATCTTCAGACGGTTCCTGAGCCTTGGGCTGGTTGAAGTGGACCAGATTCAGGGAGACCTGGACAAAGACCTGCTCCTTGCCCATGTAAGGCTTGATGACTTGCTGGATGGCCGGGGCTGCAGGTGCGGCCGCCTCATCCGCCGGAGTCAGGGAAGCCGCACCCGTGGCGGGTTGGGCAGCGGCAGGCTTGGCGGCTGCCGGATTGGCGATGGGAGGGGGCATCATCCGTTCGTTACGGATACGGATGGAGTTGACCGTGAACAGATAGTCCTGCATGCCGGTTATGGCGTTCATGGCTTTCAATACACTTTCCCGGTCGCCCTGGAAGGCTATTTCCAGAGGCATGGGAGTCCATGGAGCCTGGTCGGCTTCGTCCGATTCTTCCGGACTGTTCGCCGGGGTTTCAATGGGGAGCTGGGGGCGGTACACCTTGATGAATTTGGACAGGCCGCATTCCGCCAGTTTGTTGACCAGGCTGTTGATGGCTTTCAATTCAAAACCCAGCGTGGAGGCCGCCTGAACGGAGGGAGCCTGGGTGCTGTAAACCTGGAAGCCGAGCCAGGAGGATGTGTCCGTTATGAGAATGTTCTTTTTCTTGCAGGAGGAGATCAGGGAATCCCTGAATGTTTTCAGTTCATTCTGGAATGCCGTGGGCGTGGTGGGGACCAGCGCGGAGGAGGCAAGGAAGGGCTTGTAGGCCGTTTCCAGGCTGCCCACGGCCTTGGCATAGCGGTTCAGTTCTTTTTCCAGCTCTTCGTTGGATGAGCGGCTCGGAGTGATTTCCGCAGCATTGGCGGACTTGATTTCCTTGGCGGCGATGCTGATTTTTTTGTCCAGTTCACTGCGTTTGGAATTGACGATGTACCCTGTCGCGGATAACCCCAGGAATAAGAGAAGCCCCACGCCCGCGACCATGGCGGCGGGCTTGTTGTCTGTAATCCAATTGCTCATAAAATATGTCTTGTTCGGGTTGGGTAATCTTATTTGTTAAAGTTCACGGGAATGGGCGTTTTTAACGGAAGCACCAGCTTGAAGGGTACAAAGGCCCCTGCCGCCGCGTCCACCTTGGCGTCTTTGGCTCCCAGTTCCATGATCTGGCGGGCTTCCAGCTTGACGTCTCCGGGCTTGAATGTGAACAGGGATTCCTTGTTCCCGTCTATTTTTGCCTGGAGGTCCTGGATGATTCTCTGGCCGCCCAGGCTGCGCCGGACGAATCCGGTCAGGCGGATGGCGTTGACGCTGTAAACGCCCGCTTCATCCTCGCTGGATGCGTTGGCGGAGGCCTCCGTCCTGATGTCATCCACCAGGGATGTATTTTTGTCCGATGTGAAGGAATCCTTGATGACGGAATATCCCGTGATTTGGGTGGTATCCTCCGGATTGAAGTGGGCCAGCGGTTCAAAATCCGTAAACCAGTAGGGATAATCCTTGTGTTCCGACTGTTCCAGCAGGTGCCTGATGATGTCCGCGTAGCCGTAGCGCTGGAGCGTGAGCTGCTGGTAGGAAGCCAGGGTGGAGTCCAGTTTTTTCAGCTCCTGTTCTTTCTGGCGCAGGGCGGATTGTGCCGATTTGATGGAAGTAACGGTGGGCTGGACGCCGGCGAGGATTTCCTCCGCCTTTTTCTCGCCCATATATCCTGTGACGGCATAAGCTGCGGCACCGAGAACGGCAATGGCTGCCCCGACGATGATGGCGGGCATTTTTTTCTGGTTGGCCCGCTTTTTGGCAACAGCGGTGGGTTCCAGGTCAATATTGAGGGAGGCCCTGCCGATGGAGTGAATGGCGGTGCCGATCAATCCGCCCAGGATGAAGGCTTCGCGGGAGATGGTGTTCACGTCCACGCCGGAGCCCACGCCCACGTTGTGCATGGGGTTGAAGAAGGAGATCGGAATGCCCAGTTTATCTTCCAGAAATTCCTTGGTATAGGGCAGGGAAGCTCCGCCGCCGCACAGGTATGCCTTGACGGGAGCGCTTCCGCTCATCTGGGCGCGGTAATGGTTGGTGGTCCGCTGGATTTCTGAGGCAAGCCTGGTCATGGCCGTACGGATGACGGTAGCCAGATTGGCCGTGGCGGGATCCAGCCCTTCCGTTTGCCCGTTGCTCATGGAAACGAGCCCGCTGGTGGTTTTCAAGCGTTCCGCTTCCAGGAAGGGAATATTGAATTCACGGGCGATAGCGGAGGTTACGAAGATTCCCCCCGCGGAAATGCTGCGGGTGAAGAAACGTCCCTGTTCGCTGTAAATCAAATCCGTGGATTTGGCGCCGATGTCGATGAGCATGACCGGTTCTTTCTCATCCGGATAACTGTCCACATACGCATTGTACAGAGAGGTAAGCGCGCAGTCCACTTTGCCGGTGGAAAGGCCGTGGGAGACGATTTCATCATTCAGGGAGTCCAGGTCTTCCGCCTTGATGGCAACCAGGATGGCTTCCCGTTCCAGACCTTTGGCGGGAAGCAGATGGTAGTCCCACACGACTTCGTCCAGCGGGAAGGGGACGTGCTGCTGGGCTTCAAAGCGGATGAGCTGTTCCACATCGGTATCGTCCAGAGCCGGAAGCTTGACGAAGCGAATGAAAACGGATTGTCCGGAAACGGAATAGTTGACGACGCTTCCTTTGACGTTGAGTTCCTGGACGAGGTCGGCGATGGCTTCCCCTATTTTCGTCAGGCGCAAACCTTCTGCTGACGGGTCCAGCACTACGAGGCGCGTAGCATAGCGGTCCAGGATAAGGGCGTCTTTGGAAGTCTTGGAAAAGACGCCCATTGAAACTCTCTGGGAACCTACGTTTAATGCGACGATTGGTCGTGAATTAGCCATGGGTGATTTCTGTTAAATAAGATGAAATGATAGAATTAATGGAACGTTATTCGCCGTCCGCCGGGGGTTCCACAGGAGTACCGAACGGGGCGGGGACGGAACTGGAAGCCGCCTGCTGGCTGTTGGGCCTCATAATTTCCGGATAACGGTCGTACCAGAACACGGAGAAAGGCGTTTCATCCTTGTTCAGCAGGGGGTAATAAGAGGTTTCCACGATGCTGGGGGACTGGATGGTCCACCATTTTTCCATTTTTCCGCGTTCGGAGGAATAAGTGGCGACAATCTTGCCGTTGTATTCCACCACTACGCCCTGGTACTTCACCCATTTTCCTCTTCCTCCTTCCACACCGGTAATGCGCTTGACGGAGGACGGGGAGAGATACACGGAAGCGTACGTGTTTTCTCCTACCGGAACATTGACGTATTTGACTTCCTTATACAGTTTCAGGTACTGGCGGGCGCGGTCCGGATTGACTACCGCGATGTAGAATTTGAACGTCAGGGCATCAATATAGCCGGATTTGGGGGTGGGAGCGGCTTCCACCTTGAAGGGAATTTCAAAATCCGCCCATTTCTTCGGTTTCGGCAGCGGCCGGGGATCGTCCTGCGTCAGGACGTTGGGGGACTGGCGCATATACAGGGACAGCTTTTCCAGGGAGACCCGCACCTGCATTCTGGGATTGCTGGTGGTCTGCGCCGATGCCGCAGGGACGAAAAGCACCGCAGCCAGCATGGCCGTGATAGTGTTAAGGATGGATTTCATAGCACAATTCAATTCCCTGATTAGTTACACCAAAAACCGAACTGTGGCTAGCAAAAATCTCTTGTTTCTTTCCATGTAGCGTGTGTGGAGCATGACACGGCTCCGTCCGGCGGTTCTGCCCGGGCGGTCAAGAAAAAAACATGCGGCATGGCTGCGGGCTTGACCTGGCAGAGGTGTTTCCACATGCTCGGCCCATGGCGATTGATTCTGATCTGCTGAAAAAGTTTTCAGAGGCCCACGGTATTTCGGGGCATGAGGATGAAGTGAGAAGCCTGGTGGCTCAGGAACTTGAAGGATATGGGGAATTTTCTTCCGATGGTTCCGGCAGCCTGTTCTGCACCGGCGGCGGGGCCGGCCCCCGCGTGATGCTGGCCGCCCACATGGATGAAATAGGCTTCCTGGTGCAGAATATAGCGTCGAACGGTTTCCTTCAGTTGGTGGGGATAGGCGGCTGGTGGCCGCATACCCTGTTAAGCCAGCGTGTCCTGGTAAAAAACCGCTCGGGCCGCGGCATCCGGGGGGTGATTGGTTCCAAGCCTCCCCATTTTCTGCCGGAAGGCCAGCGCAACAGCGTCATGAGCATGGAAGCCCTGTTTGTGGACGTGGGCGCTGAAAGCGCGGAACAGGCGAAGAATGAATTCGGTATTCACCTGGGGGATCCCGTGGTGCCGGACGTGAAATTCTCCCCGTTGGAAAATCCGTTCCGGGTCATGGGGAAAGCCTTTGACAACCGCGCCGGTCTTTCTGTGATGATAGAGGCATTCAAGAAATTATGCCGGGAAGGGCATCCCAACACCCTGATTGCCGCCGCGACGGTTCAGGAGGAGGTGGGCACGCGGGGCGCCAGGACGACCGGCGTCGCCATGCAACCGGATTGCGTGATTGTTCTGGAAGGGCCGCCGGCAGACGACACCCCCGGGTTTGCCGTGACGGATTCCCAAGGGGCCTTGGGCGGAGGCGTGCAGATCAGGCTGTTTGACCCTACGGCCATCACCAATCCCCGGCTGGCCGCCCTGGCTGAAAAAACGGCTTTGGATGCGGGCATCCCATTCCAGTTGACGGTGCGCCGTTCCGGTGGAACGGATGCGGCGGCCCTGCATCTTTCCGGAAAGGGTGTTCCCTCTATTGTGCTGGGAATCCCCACCCGGTACATTCATGCCCATAACGGCGTGCTGGATCTGCGGGACTACCGCGCCGCGGTGGAATTGACGGTGGCTCTGGCCCGTTCCCTGGACCAGGAGGCCGTGGAAGCCCTTACTCATTACCTGCCCTGAAAGAAACGCTCATGAATTCGACCGTTTACGTACATGACCTGGACCCTGTCATCTGGCAGATAACGGACTCAATTGCCCTGCGCTGGTATGGCCTGGCCTATTTAATGGGCTTCATCGGCGGGTATTATCTGCTTTCCTGGCTTTCCCGCCGGAAGCTGTATCCTGTCCCCCAGGATAAAATGGCGGATTTTGTTACTTATGTGGCTATTTTTGGTGTTCTGATCGGCGGAAGGCTGGGATATGTGCTCTTTTACCAGATTCCCAATCACGGCTGGTCCCAGTTTCTGGCGGATCCGCTCATGGTCCTGAGGGTGTGGGAAGGGGGCATGGCCAGCCACGGGGGAATGATTGGAGTGGGGCTGTACACATTTTATTATGCGTGGAAGCACCGCGTCAAGTGGGTGGCGCTTCTGGACGGCCTGGCCATTGTAGCTCCCGTTGGGCTGTTTTTCGGGCGCATGGCCAATTTTATCAACGGAGAACTGTATGGGCGCGTTGTCCTGCCCGGCTCTTCCCAGGGAATGATTTTTCCGGCGGAGCTTTCCCAGGATCCGGACTTGTTCGTGCGGGTGGCTTCCCGTATTTATGAAACGCCCGGATTGCTGGACAAACTGTCCCTTTCCGGCATAGCCGTGCCGGAACGAATGACTGCCGCCTGGGTGACAGACCGGGTGAGGGATACGCCCGCCATCAGGGAAATCGTGGGGCGGATGATGCAGGATCATGCACGCTACCCCTCCCAGCTGTATGAAGCGTTTGCGGAAGGTGTGTTTCTTTTTGCCGTGCTGTGGTTTGTACGGGTAAGGTTCCCCCGTGCGTGGAACGGCTTGTTCTGCGGTATTTTTGCCGTTCTTTATGCTGCGGGCAGAATTATTTGCGAAGAGTTCCGGGAGCCGGATTCCCCCTTCTCCATGGGATTGACCCGCGGGCAGTTCCTCTCCGTTTTCCTCGTGCTGGTGGGCGCCGCTTTCTTCGTATATGCCTTCAAGACCAGGCAGACGGTTCAGGAATGCGCTTTCTATGAACCTGAAGAGAAAGAAGGGAAAGAATCGTCCGGAAAGGCCGTTTAAAACGGGTCCAGGTCAAATTCCCCCGTTTTGGGAATACTGCTGGCGGGACCAGCCTTGAAAATATCTGCAATGCAGCTGGAAAAAAGCCGCAAATTCCGTTGGTCGAAGGCAAAACGTTCAAATTCCTTTACGGAAAACAGGGTGATGGGGTCCGTGTTGTAAGCTTTGAATTCCATGATGCCGGCGTCCGTATTCGTATTTGACAGGCGTCCCTCAATGCCTACGTCCCCGCTCATGAAGCGCCCCAGGATCAGGGAGGTTCCCGGAAGGGGGGAGACCAGGGAAACAAGATCGGACATGATGTTGCCCCCCACGTCCGTAGGCTTCAGCTTGACTATGGCGAGGCGGAGAGTTACGGATCCCGGAACGGGGCGGTCAACCAACTGCCATTTCATCCTCCCGCCTGTCTGTCTGGATTTGTTTTCCAGCACGTTGCGGATGTCTTTCTGCAGCCCGGCCCTGAATTGTGCCGCCAGCGCCGGGGATTCCTTGGGGAATCTGGCTTTGATGTAATCAATATTGACGGGGGCAACATATACTTTCAGCCTTGGAGAATTCCAGACGGCCTGTTCCGAGGGATTATACCAGACGCCTCCAAAACAGCTCTGCCTGGAGTCCGCGTGAAGGGGATGGGTAATTAAAGGGGAAACGGGCATTGTCCGGGAACTGGAACAGGAAAAAACCAAACCTGTTCCCAGCGCCAGGAATAACCGTGGAATAGCGCCGTGCATGCAGGATAAGACGGCATCCGCCCGGGTGGTGTTCGAGTCATGACCCGATTGGCGCCAGAAGTTTTTTCCGGAGGGGGAGGCTCCGGAAGTCCCGGGGCGGTTTTGTGCCTCCTAACGGACGGGAGGAGAGCCGTCAGGGAATGGGCGAATGGCATAAGAATAGCCGGAGCGGGGAAACGGCACGGTCAGAAGAACTCCGGACGACAAGGAGACGCGCAAGGTTGCCCCGTGTCCGGATGCATGATTGACAAGCCGGAAAAGCGGGGCATGCTGTTGATATGAGATACGAGCCGCTTCCTTCTTCCTTTTTTGCCGGCAACCGTGAAGAACTTGCTTCCCGCCTGCCTGCCGGCAGTATGCTGATTCTGCATGCCAACGACGTATTTCCTACGAATGCGGACGGCACTTTTGCCCTGCATCAGAATGCCAACCTCTTTTATCTTACGGGAGTTGACCAGGAAGAAACCGTCCTGGTCATGACCATCCGGGAGGACGGCTGGGATGAGATTCTGCTGTTGCGTGAGACAAATGAACAGATTGCCATCTGGGAAGGCGCCAGGCTCTCGCAGGAACAGGCGAGAGAGCTGAGCGGCATCCAGGACGTGCGCTGGACCGATGAATATGATGCGCTGCTGGAGGCCCTGGTGCCGTCCGCATCCATGGTCTTTGTGGAAGCCAACCAGCATCCGCGATGCACATGCCCGGTGGAAACGCGCAATGCCCGCATGACCAAGGAGCTGAAGGAAAAATTCCCGGACGCTGTTTTGAAGAATGTCTATGAAATCTTGGCGGACATGCGGCAAATCAAAAAGCCGGAAGAAATCAAGGCTCTCAAAAAAGCCTGTGACATCACCAATGAAGGCTTCCGGGAATTGCTCCGGTTCATCAGGCCGGGGGTGGGCGAATGGCAGATTGAGGGATTCCTGGCCAACGAATTTATCAGCCGCGGTCCGCGCAAATTCTCCTTCCTGCCCATCATCGCTTCCGGAAAGGATACCTGCGTGCTGCATTATATCCAAAACGACAAACGGTGCGAAGACGGCGATCTGGTGCTTATGGACATAGGCACGGAATACGGGAATTACAACTCCGACATGACCCGCACCGTTCCCGTGAACGGAAAATTCACCCCCCGCCAGCGCGCTGTGTATGAAAGCGTGCTGAATATGATGACCTACGCCAAAAAGATTCTGAAACCCGGAATCCTGAAATCGGAGTACGAACGCATGGTGCGCGTTTTTGCCGCCGGGGAACTCGTCAAGCTGGGGCTGATCACACCCGCGCAGGTGGCGGAAAAACCGTCCGATCCTCCCATTGTCCGGAAATATTACATGCACGGGTGTTCCCACTTCCTGGGGCTGGATGTGCACGATGTAGGCGAAGCCAACCCCGTTGTGTTGCCGGGCATGGTTTTCACCGTGGAGCCGGGCATCTATATTGCGGAAGAAGGCATAGGCATCCGTTTGGAAAACGACGTCCTGATCGGGGAAACAGAAAACATCGACCTGCTGGGAGACGTGCCTTTGCTGCCTGATGACATTGAACGGCTCATGGCCCGGTAAAATGGGCCGGATACGGTTCTGAACTTGACAATGGGGCCCGTGTGGGTTTTCATTCCCGTCCCATCATGTCGAAGAAACTCAAAATAGCTCTTCCCAAAGGCAGTTTGCAGGATTCCACCGTGGAATTGTTCCGCAAGGCCGGCTACAATGTGTATGTGTCCAGCCGCGGATACCGCCCGACCTGCGACGACGACGATCTGGAGCTCTTCCTGATCCGTGCCCAGGAAATAGGCCGTTATGTCAATGACGGTTTCATCGACTGCGGCATTACCGGGCGCGACTGGATTTATGAAAACAGGGCGGACGTGGAAGTGCTGACGGATCTTCAATACTCCAAGGCTACCTCCAAGCCTACCCGCTGGGTGCTGGTAGTCCCGGAAAATTCCCCCATTACCTGTGCGGAAGACCTTCAGGGCAAGCGCATCGCCACGGAAGGCGTGGGCATCACGGAACGCTGGCTTCAGGAAAAGGGTATTGAAGCCCACGTGGAATTCTCCTGGGGAGCTACGGAAGTGAAGGTGCCGGAACTGGTGGACGCCATCGTGGACATCACGGAAACGGGAAGCTCCATCAAGGCCAACAAGCTCCGCATCGTGGACACCCTGATGACCTCCTATCCCCAGTTTATCGCGAACCGGGAAACCATGCAGGACGAGTGGAAAAAACAGAAGCTGGAACGCCTGGTCATGATGCTCAAGGGCGCTCTGGAAGCGCGCCGGAAAGTGGGTCTGAAAATGAACCTTCCTGCTGCTTCCCTGAACGGCCTGGTAGAGGCCCTTCCGTCTCTGCGCCGTCCCACTATTTCCCATTTGGCGGAAGAAGGCTGGCTGGCCGTGGAAACGGTCATTGACGAATCCGTTGTGAGGGATATCATTCCCCAGCTCAAGGCCCTGGGAGCGGAAGGCATCATTGAATACCCGCTTAACAAGCTGGTTTACTAGATTTTTTTCTCACCACAGTAAAACAACAAACGAACCACAATCATGGGATCGCTCAAAAAACGCCGTAAAGCAAAAATCAACAAGCATAAGCGCAGCAAGCGCATGCGTCAGAACCGTCACAAGAAGCGTTTGCGTTACAAGTCCTAAGGTTTGTGCGCTTCGCTGC
>Ga0137309_100907_pt1 | contig 21536 bp, 20 predicted proteins | sample NAcewiD2O_June_FD_97179 | JGI IMG/M metagenome (GOLD analysis project Ga0137309, IMG submission 97179) | Mouse cecal microbial communities from Vienna, Austria - N-Acetylneuraminic amended D2O_June | ecosystem: Host-associated > Mammals > Digestive system > Large intestine > Cecum | place... | reverse complement strand
CGGCATTGGCGAAGGTAAGCATTTCCGCGAGTTTAGACGCGTCAAATCCATCAAGCCCGTATTTTAACACATGATGCAGACAACATGCCCCGAACGTATCGCCCGCGCCGGTGGTCTCAATGGTTTTTTCCTGCAAAAAGGGCTTTACCTCCACACGGAAATCTTTGTAGTACGCGCGGCTCCCCTCTTTGCCCATCGAGAGCAGAATCAGCGGAATCTGGTATTGACTGCGGAGTTTTTCAATGCCTGCATCAAAGTCCTCCTCGCCGGTAAACCACTGGATTTCATTGTCAGAGATTTTGAGCACATCGCAGTGTGCCAAACCATACTCGACCTGCTCTTTTGCGTCCTCGAGTGATTTCCAGAGCGGCGGCCGCAGGTTCGGGTCAAATGAGATGACCGCTCCTGCTTCCTTTGCAATGCTGACTGCCCTTCTGGTCGCGGCGCGCACACCCTCATGCGTCATGGATAGCGTGCCGAAATGAAAGATTTTGGAAGCGCGAAGCTGTTCTGCCGGAAGCTCTGACTCCGTCAGCATCATATCCGCCCCCGGGTTGCGGTAGAACGAAAAATCCCTGTCGCCATCAGGTTCTGTGTGAACCAAGGCGAGTGTCGTGTGAACCTCCTCGTCCATATACAAGCTGTCCGCATGGATCCCGACCTCCATAACTGCACTTTTTAACTGTTCACCAAAAAAATCCTTTCCAACTTTGCCGATAAACGAAGTTTTATGCCCCAGCTTGGAGAGCATCGCCAATACATTGCAGGGCGCCCCGCCCGGATTTGCCTCAAACAGCGGATTCCCCTGTCCGCTCACCCCGTTTTCCGTGAAATCAATTAACAGTTCCCCCAACGCCGTTACATCATAACTGCCCATAAGTACTTACTCCTTTCGTGTAATGCTCACAACCGCATAAAGAAAATACGCCGCATTCTGATATAAAAATTTTAACACAAAAACAGCACTACATCAAGTCATACTTGGTGACATCCATCTCCACCATTCCGTCCGCAAAGAACGAAATCCCCTGCACCGACTGGTCGGTGTACATCGTCGCTGTCAGGACTTGTTCGCCGTCATTGACAAACACTTCCACGCTAAAGCGGTCAAGGATGACGCGCAGCTTTAAGTTCCCGTCCTTACTGTTGACAAGGCTGCGTCTCTGGTGAATGATCGCCCTGCGGGAACCGGAAAATTTCCTGTCCACTTTGAGGATGGACTCACGCGGGCGGAAACTCAGAGATGTCTGATATTTGTCATTCTGTGCAAAGCGGACAGCAAACTTCTGGTAAAGCGCATTGGCATCCCCCGCCCGCAAGGTCAGCTCCATGTCAACGCGCCTTCCCTGTACGCCTGCAAGGCTGATTGTGCCTGTAAACGAAACCTTTTCGTGCGCAACCTTGTTGCACCGCATTGCGTCCAGTTCCCGCACCGGAGCCTGATAAAGCCTGCCATTTCGGATGGACAGCTCTCTTGGCAGACTCATCTGGCCAATCCATGGCTCCTCCGGCGAGCGCAGTGTACAAGTATCCCAGTTCTGCATCCAGCCGACCATAATCCGGCGCCCGTCCGGGGCAAGCGTCGTCTGCGACGCATAGAAATCAATGCCGTAGTCAATCGCCTGGTCATGCTCCTCATGAAATGTTTTTGTCTGTTCGTCATAGGTTCCAATCAGGCAGAGAGAACCATTTCCGTTGTGATACTCAAATCCCTGCGGAAGCATATCCGTCGGGCTTGCGAGAAGAACCCATTTTCCGTCCAGCGGAAAGAAATCGGGGCACTCCCACATTCTTCCGAAACGTCCATTGTTTGATATTAATACTTTCTGAAATTCCCACCGGAATCCGTCCTTGCTTCCGTACAGCAGGACTTGCCCGTCGCCGTCTGCCAGTGCGTTTCCAAAAACGCAGCTGTAAGTGCCGTCCGCATTCTGCCACACCTTCGGATCGCGGAAATCGAACTTGCTGGCGCCTTCGGGCAGATCCTTCTCGTCAAGGACAGGATTCTTTTCATATTTTTCATAGTCAAGTCCGTCGCCGACCGCAAGGCTCTGTGTCTGTATATCACGGATTACGTCATTTTCCTGACGCTCCTTGATAACACTGGTGTATACCAGCAGATGCCTGCCGTCGGGCAGTGTCAGCGCACTTCCCGAAAAGCACCCATCCCTGTCATATGTCTCGTCCGGGGCAAGCGCTGCAGGAAGATACTCCCAGTGCAAAAGATCCTTGCTCACCGCATGTCCCCAGTGCATCGGCCCCCACTTCGATTCGTAGGGATAATACTGGTAATACAGATGATACATGCCTTTGTAATAACAAAATCCGTTGGGGTCGTTCATCCACCCCACGCGGGAACACAGGTGAAAATCCGGCCGCTCCTCCTTCGCAATATTTTTTTCAACCGTCTCCTCATATTTACGCGCTTCACGCAATGTCTGGCTTGTCATTTCCATTTCTCCTTTTCTGCCTCTCATAAATGTGGTGCCGCTACGATGCATGGACTTTTTCCCCTATTCAAGAAGCGGACTGTAGTCTATCGTCATTTTATCACTGATTCTGAATCGATTCAACTACCTGTGCGAAAACGATGACTGTTCTTAACGGGAATCCTGCGCCATAATGCTTGCGCGCGAATTCTATTTCACATCAATCCACAATTCTTCTGCATTATCATTCCACACACGCACGCCCGCAATTTCTTCTGGCAGAATGGGTGCGGTAAAAAACCGGCGGGCATGAAAGACGGTGGTTTCCTGCTCTGCTGCGGAGTGCGCGGTTTCATATCCCGCTCCCATGTCATCGACAACGCTGCCATCCTTCAAAACAACCTCCATATTCGTATGTGTGATATCCTTGTGTGTGCCGCTCCCATCATATTGAAGTGAAAGCGGGGAAATGGTCATGTTTTCTATGTCCAATCCCAGCTCTCCCAGCGCACCGCGGTCTGCCGCATCCAGCGCGACCGCACTCTGCGCTACGGGTTTTTCCAGCGTAAACTCTGTGAGTACTTTTATCTCTTCTTTCTGTTCCTCCTTTTCAACATCCCGCACATGTCTGACAACTTCAACAACATCCCCTTCGGTGAACAGTCTGTCTCCGTTTGTCGTCAGCAGCACGCTCCCTGACAATACGCCGTCCTCCGTAATTTCATGCCGAAACTTTGTGAGGGAGCCAGTCACTGCCTTGGCATCCTGCCGGATGCGATACCCCATCCGCTCGTTGTCCATGTACACAAGGTCTTCGTGAAATCCTGCCACGGTTCCGTCGTTCCACAGACTTGTCTTTCTGATATCCGTTCCGGCTTTTAGCTCCGCAAAACCTTCTGCGTCCTCATGGAATGCATAGCGGAACGGAATAAACAGATACGCCCCATCATATAGGGCAGCATCGAATTTCAGGGTACCATGTGCCATTGAAATTTCATTGCCAAGCGCCATTCCGTACCGGGCAAAAACGTTTTTTTGTTCCTCTGTCAGTTCCTGCGTATTTTCCGTGAAAAATCCCATCGCCTCTGCAAGTCTGTCCATCACCGAAAATTCCCCCGCCGCAAGCACTGTCATGCCGGACACCAGAAGCACGCCCGCACAGACTGCGGCGCGCGCCGGAAATTTTGCCCTGAACCGCACTGTATTGGCAAGACTTGTTTGCTCCGCCTGTATGCGCCGCCATATACTGTTTTTTTGCTCCTCCGTCATGCATATCTGCTGATACATATTCTTATATATTTCCTGTTTCATCCCGAAACGCCTCCTTTTCCTGATTTTGATTCTGTTTGAAAAACGCCTGCCGCAGCAGCTTTTTTGCCCGCAGCAGTCTCGCCGAGACAAGATTGGGCGTAACGCCAAGTACACCGGCAATCTCCTTCACTTGGTACTCCTCGTAATAGCGCAGATACAGCACAATGCGGTACTTAGCCGGAAGGGTGCACAACAGTTCATACAGCACGCCTGATTCCTCATCGCCAAACGGCACCGCAGTCTGTCCTGTTTCCTCGAGCGGACAGACATGCCGAAACCACGCGGACGACAATGTACTTTTACAGCAGTTTACCGCCACACGAATAAACCATGCCTTTTCATGTTCACGGGTTTCAAACGCGGGTCTTTTTTTCAAATACCGCACGAAAACCTCCTGAACCATGTCCTCTGCAAACTGCGCAGAATTTCCATACGACATGGCAATCCTGTAAATCATGTCCCCATAGCGCGTAAACAATTCCTCTGCATCCTGTTCCATTCTCAAACCACCTCCTTCCTTTCGTCATATAAGCCCATAGTTCGTATTTACTTGTCACAAGTCCGCTCCTAAGGAATTGTAGGAAAATAAGTGATGCAGATTGCGCAGGATATTTCTTCGATGATGTATGTCATAAAACGTAGGCGCAGCGGGCTACGGCGAGGATTTTTGGCATGCATCATCGGAGAAATAGCCAAGTCAAGTTGCGTCAGTTATTTTTTTACAGTTCCTAACTATAATACTTTTTATGCGGGCAAAATCTGACAGTATTGTTGACTTTTGCTGTTATTTCTTATATATTTAGAAAATGATACCATAAAGGAGGACGTTATGTCAGAATTACCAAACAATATCCGTTCCCGCATTGAGTCCTTAGGAATCCCTTTTGAGTTGAAGGGAACCGTCAAAACGAGCATGAATCACATCGAACGGGAAACTTGGATTTTAGAGTATGAAGGTTCTCAGTTTGTTTATGTCGCTGGTCAGAAAAATGTCACGTTAGGCTGGGACACACATCAGTGTCCTTTGGGAGACGGTGTATTGGACGATCTGCGGGAATACTTTGAACAGGGGCAAGAATACTATCAAGACCAGATGGCTGAGATGAAAGAGTACTATGCGCAGCAAATCACGAAAAGTAACGCCAAAAAAGCGGACGAACTGCGCGCGGAGTTAGCGGAAGAGTTGGAAAATTTAAAAGAAGAAATGCAAGATGCCGGTTGTACAAGCTGGACGGATTTCATGGCAAAGTGGAATGCACACCTGTCTGAGTGCCTGTCACCGCTGCGCACCGCGGATATCGGAGATCTGATTGTGGAGGTGGACTGCCGCTATCTTGAACAGGATGCACCCTCTTTGACGGAAGCTGTCCGTTCTCTAAAAGAAGGTCCTTTCACACTGGCGACAGAGGACGAGTGGGAATATCTCTGCAATGGCGGCGCGCGCACGCTGTTTCGCTGGGGTGATACCCTGTGCGATGTCCTGCCGGAAATCTTTAATGTGGGCTGCGTCAGCGATGTCAGGGAAAAGTCAATATTAGAGCGGGCCAATATGCTAGGATTATTTATTGCCTATAATTCTTATAAATATGAAATCATTGATAACACGATGTATGTAAAAGGCGGGGACGGCGGGTGTTCTCTATGCGGCGGGGACGGCGCAATCTATGTCCTGCCCTGCTATACGGCTTTTTACCGCGAGCCAATCAAGGAATATGATCATTCATTGTCCAACAATTACTTTTGTTATCGTCGGATCATTCGTCTGCCGTGACAGAAAAAGGAGAGACAGCCACATGGCAAGAAAAATAGCTTTTTTTGATATAGATGGGACACTGACCTCAGAGCTTGACGGCAGTGTTTTGGCGGACGCTGCTTTGGCAATCGCAGCAGCGCGCGCAAACGGAAATCTCATGTTCATCAACACAGGCCGCTGCTTCCAGAATGTTGAGCGCCGCTTTCGGGAGGTGGGCTGGGACGGATATGTGTGCGGCTGCGGCACCAATATTTACTGCGGGGGACAGGATGTTCTCCATGTCGCGCAGACCCACTCCACGACAATGCAGCTTTTACAGGCGGCGCGCGCGGCAGATGTGGATATTTTGTTTGAATCCCGCAGCTTTGTGGCGTTTGACCTGTCACGCCCGCTGCACCACCCGGACGCAGTGCGCCAGTATGATTCCTTCGCCCATCGGTATGATGACATGCCCGAAGATCTCGAAAGCCCAAACTTTTTTGCAGATAAGTTTGTCATCTGGTATCAGGAGGAAGCACAGCTCACGGCATTCCGCCGTGTCAGCGACAAGTGGTTTGACTGCATCGACAGGGGCGGCACATTTCGGGAATTTGTGCCCTACGGATACTCGAAGGCAACCGGAATCCAGTATGTACTAAATCATTATCATCTGAATCTGTCCGATGCCTACGCCCTCGGGGACAGCAACAACGACCTGCCGATGCTCTCCTACGTGCCCCACAGTATTGCCATGGGCAACGCATCGCCAGAGAGCCTTTTTGCGCAGGTGGAATATGTCACTGCCAAGTCGAGCTGCGGCGGAATCCGGCAGGCGCTGGAACATTATAACTTCATATAAAGCATGTCTGCCGCTTTGTGGCGATGTCATTTGTTTCGCTTCATTTTATGGAGGAAAAGGATTTGGAGGTTCATATGAAAATTTCTCAACAAATACTCTCCGCTTTGATTCTGGCGGTGCTTTTAACAGGTTGTGGCACTGCCGAGGAAATCGCGCACCCATCCGCCGCAATACCCCCCTCAGACCTTGGCACATCTGACTCGGAAGCGGTTCAGGAATCGGAGCTCACCTTGGATTCTGCGTCTGATTCCGCATCTGAAATGCTCTATGACTATGAGATTAAAACCAGTGCAGATGGCAGCCAGTATGCCGTGATTAAGGGCTTTCGCGATGATAACGCTGCATGCTCAACATCGGACTGGAACGCTGTATTTCCCAAAGAGCTGGGCGGTGTTGCAGTGACGGCATTTGCGCCCTATGCGTTTCAGAATATTCCACTGGGAAATTATAGTTATGGCAAACTTCGGATTGCGCCGGATATTGTCTCGATTGGCGCGCATTGCTTTGAAAACTGCGGTCTTACAGATGTCATATTTGAAAAACAGGAGTTGCCTGAAACTGCCCTTGATGCGAAACTCACGATTCATGAGCAGGCATTTGCAGGCAACTCCGGGTTATGGGGAATCTATTTTAGTAACCGAGAGGTTCTTCTGAAAAATGAAGTCTTTGCAGACTGCGCAGAAACGGGTTATATATGTTATATGTCCTACCAGAATAAAACAGCAAAAATAGCAGATGAACTAAAAGCATATGCCGCCCATAACCAGTGGAATGCAGTAGAAATTCCATCTTATTACAGCAGTTCGCCAATTGTGGATTATCCTGACACGCCACTCACACTAAAGCCTGAGATTGGAAACTTTTTCCAAGGTGAAGATGGCTCAGACGATTCCATGTTCTATCCTTTCGCGTATCATGATGATGCACTGTACTATGGATTTCCAGAATGGTACATCCCCTGTGGCGAATTTTGTGCTATGATGGAATGGGACTATGAGCTTGACGCCTCCTCATGCCTTGTATCCAAGAACGGAGACTACGCCGCGGAGAATCTAGGATATCTGGCCGGACGTAACCTTGTATGGGCGGAGGGCGCAGACGGCGCCGGAATCGGTGAAAGCATCTGCGTCACAGCCAGATGCGGATATTCCTATGAACATGACCTGTACCCAAAAGGAACGGTTTGCTTTCTAACCGGCGATATCGAGCCGGACATCTATGATGGCTATATGCGTTACACCCAAATCTGCGTGGTCAACGGCTATGCCAAAAACCAAAAAACATGGGCAGAGAATGGGCGGGTGAAGCGGCTTCTAATGTATGTGGAAAACCAGCCTTATGCCTATCTGGAGTTGGAGGACACCATTGCTCCGCAGTATTTCACCCTGCCGCCCGATACGATTAAGGCGGCAGATGGTGTGGAGATTCACTTTCAGTTTGTGATTGAGGAGGTCTATGCAGGAACCACCTATGAGGACACCTGCCTGACAGGGCTTGTGGTCGATTTTATGGGACGGCGCAGTCATTAAAACATTTCCCTGCTTCTGTTGACATTTCACGGTCGTGTCACAAAAAAGTCACCTGTGCATCCGCATCGTAGGTGTGCGGCTCTTTTAAAACTGCCTTGTGACCAAATGCAATTGCAATTTCATACTCATACTTTTCAGGAAATTTCAATGCCTGTGAAAAATAGGCTTTCTTCTCCCCGCGCATGGCATCATAGATGCAGCCGATGATTAAATTGCCAAGTCCAAGCTCCTCTGCTGCCAGCGCCATATTTTCCACAGCAATTCCAGCGTCCAGCGCACTCCATCGAAATTCGCTGTCAGCGCTGAGTATGATGACGGTGGGCGCTTCATAGTAGAAATTATGCAGCGGCGCCGTGATTTCGCGCAGGCGGTTTTTCTCCTCCTCCAATTCCGCAAGGATTGGGTTGTCACCATTTAGTACTGTGAAATGAATCTCCTGTCTGTTTGCCGCTGTCGGCGCCTGCAGCCCTGCGTGTATCAGCGCGTTCAGCTCCTCCTCTGTCAGCGGTTCGCTTGTGTAGCCCCTTGTTGAGCTGCGTTTTTTGATCACTTCCATCACATTGCTCATTGTCGTCTGCCTCCTGCTTTTTACAAATTTTTTATTCAATCGCTTTGCTATTTTTATCCTGTCTTTATCCTATTTATATTCTGTGTCGTATAACACATTCTATTGGAGTTGTGTCCTATATCATTTTATTCTGCTGATACGATTTCATAACATTTCATGGTGTACTGCCTGAACAAGTTGATGTCCTTCAACAGTCCGCTTTTTAAGGTATCTGCTGTGTTCATCGCAAGGTCAAACTGTGCCTGCGTTATGTCTGACTGGCGCAGCGCCTCCTCCAGCTCATCCAAATCATCCACCATGATCTCACCATTCGGATAAACGACCAAATCAAGGTACAGATCATCAAAATACAAAATCCCGTCCGTGTCCAGTCCCTGACTGGCAATCATATCTATGTACCACACTACAATGTCATTGTCGCTATTCATCATGGCTGTAATACAGTAAAAATCATCCTGCGGCAGAATTGAAAGCCATTTCATTCCCTGATCACACACCACAAAGGTTTCATCATGAAATTTCCATGTCTGTGCTTCACTGACCTGCTGAATATCCATTAAGCCAACATACCCTGTGAAAAAATCGGTATGCACCTGCCTGCCCGACAACGCTTTTGCAGTAACGCACTTCCACTCATCATAGGAGAGTCTGCTTCTTTTCATTGTATCGTCCCCCTTCTTTAGCTTTCCTTATGCCAGCAATTGCAGCTTCTCGCTGTGCTGTTCCACTACATTCTTGAGAACAGAGATATCCTGTTTCATCGTCTCATAGTCGTCAACACTGACCTTGTACCGCTCGTAAGTCGAAGTATAACATGCCTGTATCGTGTTTAGTTGTGGCAAAATCTGCGTTTCCTGTGTTAATTCTATCTTTTTCACTCTTATTTTCAGATCGGAGACATCTTCCTTCAGAACTTCCACGTCCCCCTTCAGAACTTCCACGTCCTCTTTGAGACCCTTCACGTCCTCCTTCAGAACTTCCACGTCCTCTTTGAGACCCTTCACGTCCTCCTTCAAGACTTCCACGTCCTCTTTGAGACCCTTCACGTCCTCCTTCAGAACTTCCACGTCCTCTTTGAGACCCTTCACGTCCTCCTTCAGAACTTCCACGTCCTCTTTGAGACCCTTCACGTCCTCCTTGATTCCCAGAATTTCTCCTTTAAGTCCTTGTATTTCCTTATTGACGGGCTCGAGCTTCGTGTCCATCATATTCGAAATCGCTAACAATAATTCATTGTCTGTCATCGTATCACTCCTCATCTTTGTAACGGCTTTTTCCGTTAATAGCTGTATTATATCACAGGGAATGTATGAAGTCTATTCCGAACATTCACTATTTTTGAACGTATTGCCGCTTTCTCACAAATCTGTTTCTGAATTCTTTCAAGCTGTTCATCTAAAAATATTCTGCAAACTTTGCAGCCCAAACCCAAATTCCGCAATTTTATCCAAGTATTGTTTTTCAGTATTTTATATAATGAAGATGTCTCTGCAAAATATGTGACAGGAATGCCGCACAACACGCTGACGGCTCCCTGCCACACATCACATTTTTATCAAAGAAAGGCGAAAAACATGAAAAACACACTATTTGAAGCATTTGATAACGGGACGCTCAAAACGCCCGCTGCTCAGCTTCTGCATTGATTTTCGGCACAGGAATGCAACTGCTACTGCCCCCTCCCTCTAAAACACAGCCAATCACGATATGGCTGGCATGGGTGTGCGTGGGATACGACTGGCGGCAGTCATGATAGTAAATGTATTGAAGCTGATCTTTTGGCGTTTTCATATAGATAATCTTTTCCTGCATATCCATCACATACTCCAATCTGTCAATCCCAACAGCAGGCACACAAGCCTGAGAGACGATGCCATTGCTTCTATATTAAATCATCCCGTATCCAAACTCCTCTGCCATCGTACTCCACAGGCTCTCCGCGTCTGCAATTGCAGTGGGATCAATCGCCGCAATCTGCTGCCTGAGAACCCTCTCTGCCTGCTCAAAGTACGCATTGTCCTCCTCAAAGTACGCAGCCCCTACCGCGACTGCTTTTTTCCATGCTGTCATATACAGCCGCATAATCTCCATAAACTTTGGAAAATCCGCCGCACAGTAATCAATCAGATTCTCCTCCTGCAAGTCCAAGGCATCGCGATAGTCTGGCTTCTTAGCCATGCTGCCATCCAACTCTGCGACATAGACCGGACCGTCTGACAGGACAATCAGAAGGAACGTCCCGTTTTCGCCGCCCACGTATTCCTCTGCCACCACCACAAAGGGACGCTGTGCGTCCACGGTGCCAATCCAGAGGGCATCTGGTGCCAAAAAGGTATAGATGCCCAGTTCTGTTCCCGGTGCCGGCAGATGCGTTCTCACCATTCGCAGTGTCTTATTGATCTCTTTTGTTTGTTCCATGCTATCACACTCCTTGTATTTATAATACGAAATATCCTGCGGTTTTTCAATAAAAAGTTGACACACCTGCCGGCCTGCGGTATAATAATTTCACTTTATCACATAAAAGCGTTGAAGTCCTAAAGTATTCATGTGATATTTTTTCTTATTTTTTATACTAATTTTTTACATAGGGAGGGGCATTGAGTATGCTGGTTAAAATTATTTTACTGCTTTTATTCTTTGGTTGTATGATTGCAGTTGGTCTGTATGCGCGCAAGAGTGCAAACAGCATGACGGATTTCGTGCTTGGCGGGCGCAGTGTCGGGCCGTGGCTTTCGGCGTTTGCTTATGGCACATCTTATTTCTCTGCGGTGGTGTTTGTGGGGTACGCGGGACAGTTTGGGTGGAAGTATGGCCTAGCCTCCACTTGGATTGGTCTGGGCAATGCAGTGATTGGCTCGCTGCTTGCATGGGTTGCGATGGGCAGGCGCACGAGAGTCATGACGCATCATCTCGAGGTGGCGACAATGCCGGACTTTTTCGGGCGGCGTTATGACAGCAATGTCATAAAAATTGTCGCGTCAGCCATTGCGTTTGTGTTTATGATTCCGTATACGGCCTCTGTCTATAATGGGCTTTCGCGGCTGTTTGGCATGGCGTTTGACATTCCATATACCGTGTGTGTCATCACGATGGCGGTTCTCACCGGCGTGTATGTCATTCTTGGCGGATATATGGCGACTGCCATCAACGACTTTATCCAAGGCATCATTATGCTGTTTGGCATTGTGGCGGTGATTGGCGCAGTGCTCTCTGGTCAGGGCGGATTTATCGAGGCAGTCAGAAAACTTTCTGAGCTTCCGTCTGACGTGCCGGTCACAATGGGCCAGCAGGGCGCTTTCGCGTCATTTTTCGGAACAGACCCGCTGAATCTGCTGGGCGTAATTATCCTGACCTCCTTAGGCACATGGGGGCTTCCGCAGATGGTGCACAAATTTTATGCCATCAAGAGTGAGAAGGCGATTAAGACAGGAACGATTGTGTCCACCTTTTTTGCCGTGATTGTCTCGGGCGGCTGCTATTTCCTTGGCGGCTTTGGGCGGCTGTTTGACGCCGAGGCGCTCTACAAGGCGGACGGTTCTGTGATGTATGACGCTATTGTTCCGTCCATGCTGTCAACACTGCCGGATCTTTTGATTGGCGTTGTGATTATTTTGGTGCTGTCAGCGTCCATGTCAACACTCTCATCGCTGGTGCTGACCTCGGCTTCCACGCTGACGCTGGACTTTATTAAAGGAAACATTGTGAAGGAAATGAATGATAAGAAGCAATTGATATACATCCGTGTGCTGATTGTATTTTTTATCGTGATTTCTGTTGTGCTGGCGCTCAATCCGCCAACCTTTATCGCGCAGCTAATGGGCATTTCATGGGGTGCGCTTGCAGGTGCGTTCCTCGCGCCGTTTTTGTATGGCTTATACTGGAAGGGCGTTACCAGAGCCGGCGTGTGGGCGAGTTTTCTGTGCGGCGTTGGAATCACCGTTTCGAATATGTTTTTCAAATTTATCGCTTCGCCCATCAACGCAGGCGCGGCGGCAATGATTGCAGGCCTGATTATCACGCCGGTTGTGAGTCTGGTGACACCGAAAATCAACGCCGCCTTCGTCAATAATATTTTCCAGTGCTATGACAATACGGCGAAAGTATCCAGCAAAGAATATTTGAAGGAGGAGGCGTAAAGGCCACAAAACTCACGCATAGCAAAACGGTCCCGCCGCGCTGTACTCATAAAACCACAAACAGCGCGGCGGGCTATTTATTTAAAACACTTATGCTTCACTCTTGTGCGTTTCCCGCTTTTTCTTCTGTGCAAAAAAATGCGCTACTTCTTTTTTAATTGCTTCGGGCGGCAGCGACTTGGACAGATATCCTTCGGGTCTGAGCGCAAGCGCCTTTTTGACACTCTCTTTGTCAACCTTATTCGTCAAAAACATGACAGGCGTGTCATTAAATTCCCGGTCTGAGCGTATCATTTCCAGCACCTGCTTGCCATTGCAGACAGGCATCTCATAATCCAGCAGAATCAAGTCAGGACGGCTGACTGCCATACTCCGAATCGCGGACATGCCAGACCTTGCTGTCGCCACGTCATAGTCAGCGGCAAACAAATCCTGCATGGTACGAAGTATAAAATCCGAATCGTCCACGATCAAAAGCTTCTTTCTTGGCGCTGCCGCCACTTGCTCTTTGCCATGCTGGTTTAAACTCTTTTGGACCTCCTTCATTGCATCGTCGGCAATCATCTCGGCGCCGTCTGTACTTTCGAGCTGGTCCGAGGAAGTCATACAGTAGGCGAAATACCCTTTTCCGGTGTCAAACAGCATACTAAACTGCGGGCTTTGCTTCTCATATACCAATTCAAACTGCCCGTAAGACAAAAGCTGTTCCTCTTTCAGCTCAAACTGCTGCAACGATGGAAAACACCGCTTAATGCGCTCTACAAACTGCCTTGCCACATAGCCAGCCGCGTGCAGCAGCATCGCTTTTACCGCGTCAGATTTGATATTCATGACACTGCCAATCGTGCCCGCTATAAATTTTTCCTCAAAAATCAAGAAAAACTCCCAGCGTTTCTTTTCCTTGGAAACAGCAATCAAGCGGTAATAGATGCCGTCTCCAAACTTTTCTCCTCCATAACAGTCGCTGAGCAGGCGCGGGTTCACTTGAAACATGCTGTGCAGCAGGCTTGCAACGGTCTGTCCCATCACTGCCTGCTCCTCATCGGGCAGCAAATTTTCCCAGTGCTTTATTGTTTCCCCACTCACAATCGCATGGTCCTCGAGCAATGTATGTCCAATCAGCCAGCCTGCGCACACGCTGAGAAAATGGCGGACCGATTCCTCGGAGTAGCCTGTACGCTCCAGCTCTTTCTCAAGTGCAGGAAGCGTTCTTTCGCGGAAATTTTTGTGAATATGCTGGTGTGTTTTGAGTCCCTCATAATGAATGAGCGCCATATACTCCTCCTCATCTGCAAAATGCTGAACCGCATGTTCCTTAAAGTACTTGACTGCCTCCTGACAGACCCAGTGGCTTTTTTCCTCCTGATGTCCCAAATCAAACAGTTTATTGAGAATGCTAAATAGCTTTTTATGCTCTCTGTCAATCACTTCTACCCCAATATTATACCGTTCATTCCATTCCAACTGCGTTCCCATATGTCTTTCTCCTTTGCCGTCTAACTGTGATGAAAATAGCTTTCAAAAAACCTCTTTCTATAGTTTATTCCATATTCGGCAAAGTTTGACAAATTCTTTCATTTTTCATCAATTCAAACAAATATTCGTGTTCACTCCGCGGTCTCAACCGCCGCCACGATCTGCATTCTTGCAATTCTTCTGAGCGGAAAGGCTGTCGCTATAAGACAGGCGGCAACCGACAGCACCGATGCCTGTGCCATTGCCGCAAGCGGCGGAGCTGCCAGCACAAATTCATTCGCGGAGGCCGTCTCTGCAAGGATTGTGCACAAGTACCCTGCCACACTGCCAAGGACTGCCGCAAAGCCGCCATAATACGCCCCCTCCCACAAAAATGTCCGGTAGAGACTCCCCCTGCTCATGCCAACTGCCCGCTGTATGCCAATCTCCATAACGCGCGTATGAATATTTGTGTAAACTGTATTAATAATATTTAAAATGCCGATGAGCGCGATAAACAATATAAATCCCCAGCCAAGCAGATGAAGCTGCAAACTGCTCTCTGCAAGCTGTCTGTCCATATCCTCATAGGACACCCACGTTGTCCCTGCGGCGCGCGCGCAGAGATTGTCAAGTGCGGCATCAAACTCCTCCCTGACGGTATCCGCACGCAGCACTGGACACAGCTCTGCATAATGGTCTGTCCCAGTAAGCTGCGGATACAGGCGGTCATTTACAAAGACCTGCACGCCATTCATAAAGCCATTGTTTCCGATACTAAAATATCCATCATAACCATCTAAGGTCATTAAGACAGACAATTTATGACCTGCAATCATCATCGTACTGCCCTCCTCAATGTGCGTCGTTCCAATCTCTAGCCCTTCGATGGTCATCGTAATCGGATTGCGGACAATACAGCCCTCTCCTGCCAGCCAAGCATTCCATTGTTCTTCTGTCAGTTTTTCCCGAATACGCTGCGCCGCATAGTACTCGTTGGCGCCAAAAATCTGAAAACACTCTCCGATGCCCAGTGAAAAGTCCGTCTCAATTCCCACAGGCTTATACTGCGCGTCCAGCTTATAAAAAGAAAACTGCTGCGCTGCCACCGCCGATACATTGACGTCTGCCTCCATGCGCGCAAGCTCGTCCGGCAAAAATCCGTCATACAGATTAACCACGGAGTAATCCCCAAGATGTTCGGACACTGCCCCTGCGACACTCAGATGTGAAAGATAGTTTTGCAGTGTCACAAACACTGTAATGCCCATCGCCAGCGACAAGACTGTCACAACAGTACGGCTCCTGTTCCGCCTCAGGTTCAGCGCCGCATAATACCGCTCAATATTCCGTATTGTTTTTTGATGCATTTTCGTCCTGCTTTTCAGTTTTCTTCCTGTTCTTTGATTTGGTGTGATGCTGCGCATGGCTGCCACAGGAGAGACTTTTGCCGCAAAATGCGCCGCCGGTGCGGCTGCCAAAAAGGCTGACAGCAGTGTGACCACGGTACTTGTCACAAGATGCCCCCATTTGCCAGAAGCATTTTCAGCAAGGAGCCTCTCAAGCTGCGCTGTGTCCTGCGCCAGAAACATTTCCGGTGAGAGCTGGTTTAACACCGCCCCCAAGATTCCTTTTGCCGACAGCACGCCCAGTAGCATACCCACTGGAATGCCGCACATGCACAGCAGTAAAATCTCTGCCGCCACAATCCTATACAGATGCCCTCTCTCCGCGCCGATTGCACGCAACACGCCGTACTGCCCGACACGCCGTGTCACTGCAATTTTTAAAATATTAAAAATTACCAGCCCAGCCGCCAGTAAAACAAGCACGGCTGCCAGAACGCCCGCCAGCATCACGAATGAAAATCCTTCCTCCCCCGACGTCATGCCCTCCTCCTCTGTGCTGTAGCAAATCCCCAGTGCATTCAGATAGGGAGAATTATAGATCGTATCTAATTCATGGATTCCCAGCTCTTGCGCCACCCCGTCCATGACTGCCTGAAAATTCTTTTTCTTTGCAGTTTTGATATCCATACAGTAATACAGATATTCCTGCGGCAAAATCAAAGACGCGCTGCCCTCGCCCACAAATCCCAGAATGCTCCCATATGCATATCCCAGATCGTTATTCTCCAAAATGCCTGTAAGGACAAAATCTGCCTCATATGTATAGGCTTCTACCACAACACCATGCCGCAAGGCTTTGGAGAGTGAGAGGGAAACTGTGTCTCCAATGCTCCCTGCAAACCCCAGAAACTGCAATGTCTCCTCCGACAATGCAATTTCCATCGGATTTTGGGGCAGCCGTCCCTCCACCAGTTTTGTGTATGCCGGACGGGTGCGAAGCCCATCGCCCCAGTACTCAGCCAAATCCAGATTTAACAAGTCATTTAATGTCATACTGCCAAGCTGTATATAGCGCCCTGTGTACGAAAACCGCTCATCGCGCTCTAACGCCTGCGCCTGTTCCTCCGTGAGCTGCACAAAAGAAGCATAGCGGTCGCCTCCGATTGTAATTGCCTGCTGCTCACGCATCGCTTTCAAAATACCGGCGGACTGCCCTGCCGCCGTTGTCATCATCGTAGACAAAACCATCGCTATTATAATAAGAAAAGACACCAGTCTCTGCCCCTTGATTTCCCGCCAAGCCAATGTATAATATGACTTCATAGTGCTTCTGCCCCCTTCTGCTCTCCTTCTGACAAAACCCCGTCCACAATCACAACCTTGCGCGCTGCCATCTGTGCAATCCTATGGTCATGTGTGATAACCACCAGCGTCCTGCCCATTTTTTCCCAGATATTTTTTAACATGCGCATGACCTCCGCACCGCTCTTGCTGTCCAGATTTCCGGTTGGCTCGTCGGCAAAAATAATATCCGGCTTTGCAATCAGCGCCCGCGCAATCGCCACGCGCTGCTGCTGCCCGCCGCTCAGTTCATGCGGCAGGTGCGCCAGCCGGTCCCGAATGCCAAGAAGCTCTGTGAGCTCGTCAAAATAGGCGCTGTCTGCCTGTTTCTTGTCAAGCAGCAGCGGCATCAGAATATTTTCCCGCGCCGTCAGCACAGGCAGCAGATGAAACTGCTGAAAAATAAATCCAATGCGTCTGCGGCGGAATGCTGACAATTCCCTGTCGCGCAGTTTATAAATCTCCTGCCCGTCATAAGACAAACTGCCCGCTGTCGGATAATCAAGGCCGGACAGCAGGTGAAGCAGCGTACTCTTTCCACTTCCCGACGGTCCCATAATTGAGAGGAACTCCCCTGATGCAATCTCAAGATTTGCCCTGTGCAGCGCCGTGACTTGACTGGCGCCGCTGCCGTAAACTTTGCTAATATTTTCTGCTTTGATCAACATAAAAAACACTCTCCTATTCATTTTTTCTATACTAGAAGAGTGTATGGTACAAATCTCAAAATTTGCTCAAAAATCTTATGAAAATATTGCTTTTGCCACCGCACCGCCGTCCGCTTTATTTTCAAGAAAAAGCGCGCCGCCGTGTTTTGCGCAGATCAACTGGCTGCTGTACAGCCCCATTCCAAAATGCGCAGGGTCCTCATGTTTTTTTCCAAAAGGCTTTGGCCCGTCTTTGAGAAGCGCCGCGGGATATCCTGCCCCATCGTCCTGCACGGTCAAAAGCAGCCTTCTCTCATCTTTTTCCCAAACGGCTTCCAGCACAATCTCCAGCCTGCGCTGTGCAAAACGCGCCGCATTGCCAATCAGATTCTCTGCAACCGTCAGAAACAAGCCATGATCGACTTCCACCGCTGCCTCCTCCGACACTGTGACCGATACCACAAGCGCGAGTGCAAACACCTTCGCGGTCTCCTGTAAATCTTTGTATAATACAGATAAGTCCACTGCTTTTCTGCACACAGGCATCTGCTCTAAACACTGGATACTGCTCATCGCCTCCACATACTGTTCAATGCGCAGCGTATATGTCTCGAGCCGTTCTAGTGCCTGCGCGCCGCCGCTTCCCTGCCGCAGCAGTTTCACTGTGCCTTTTAAAACTGTGACAGGATTGCGCAGATCATGGGCAAAAGCCGCATTCAGCCGCCGGCGCTCCTCCGCCTGCCGCCACAACTCCTGATTCGTGTGCAAAAGCTCTGCGCGCATGGTCTCAAACGCCGCACAAACCTGCCCCAGCTCGTCGGCAGAAACCTCGGGAATCGTAAAGTCGAGCTGGTGCATACGAAGCCGTTCCGTGCTCTCTTTGAGTATGGCAATCGGCAGTTTTAGTTTCAGATGATAAAACAAAATACCTGCCAGCCCCAGTCCGCTTACTGGTATGATCAAAACCGCAAGAAGCTGGATTCTATTGATGCATTTCATGATGCGCTCCTGCTCTGGTGTGGGCTCTTCCAAGACCGTCACCACACCGTCCGGTGTAATTGCAATCCCATAATGGGGATATCTGTCATACAATTTTGCACAGAACTGATAAATACTATACGTCAACAGCAGGGCTGCCGCCATACAGAGCACAGATACCACAAAAAAAGAGCGCCGCAACCCCATTTTTTTCAGCCGTTCCATTTATACCCACACCCCCAGACCGTCTCAATGTAGCTGTGCAGTGTGTGAACAGCAAATTTTGCGCGAATTTTGCGGATATGCTCCATGATGGTATCACTGTTTCCCTCCCCGTCGATTCCCCAGACCGTCTCGTAAATCCGCTCCCGGTCAAAGACCTGCCCCGCGTGAAGTGAAAGCAGCTCCACGATATCAAACTCCCGTTTGGACAGCAGAACCGGCTCCCCGTTTAGCACAACCGTGCGGGCTGCATAATCCACCACCAGTTCCCCGAAAAAGCGCACCGCCGCGCTGCACTGGCGCCGCTGTTCACGGCGCAGATGTGCCTCCACCCGCGCGCCCAGCTCATCTAAGTCAAACGGCTTCACAATATAGTCGTCCGCCCCGGCGCGGAAGCCCTCGAGCTTGTCCACGGACTCGATTCGCGCCGTCAAAAACAGAATCGGGCAGGTGATGTACGACCTGATTTTGCGGCAGACTGCAAGCCCGTCCAAATCAGGCATGTTGATGTCGAGCAAGATTAAATCCGGGCAGGCAGATACTTTCTGCAATGCCTCTGCCCCGCTACAGGCAGTATACACCTGATAGCGCGGCGCAAAATACTCCGCCATCATGTCCACGATGCCCCGCTCGTCATCTACAATCAAAAGTTTTTGCCTTTTCGGCAATTCATTTATCTTGGAAAGTGAATCTTGTTTCATGCAGTAGTTTTCTCCTTTTTTCCTCTTCAAACTTCCACAGGTTATTCACATACTTATCCACATATTATCCACATCATGTGAACAACTTCTTCAAGCCATTCCAAATGTTATCCACAAACAAGCCAGTACGCTAGTCCTTACCGGGCTGGTGCAAAGTCCTGCTGCAATGAAACAAAACGGTATCCCATCTCCTCCCACTTCGTCAGCAGCTCGTCCAAAATCTCACCGTTGGTCTGGGACGTATTGTGAAGCAGTACAATAGCACCGGGGTGAATCCGCGCGGTGAGCTTATCAAAAGCCGCATCATGGCTTGGCTGGTTTTCCGGGTCCCAGTCCACATAGGCAAGACTCCAGAAAATTGTGCTGTAGCCTAGCTGCTGTGCCATCTTGATATTTTCCGCATTCGCCTTGCCCTGCGGCGGGCGGTAATACGGCGAAAGCCTTGTGCCGGTAATCTCATAAAACGAATCCGCCACCGCCTCCAATTCTTCCTGAAAAGCCTCCAGACTGGATATTGTGGACATGTCTGGGTGGTGGTATGTGTGGTTGCCGACCATGTGCCCCTCCTCAACCATGCGTTTTACCAAATCAGGCGCTGTTTCCAGAAAATGTCCCACCACAAAAAATGTTGCTGGAACATGATGTTTTTTCAGCGCATCTAGGATTGCCCCGGTATTGCCGTTCTCATAGCCGCAGTCAAACGTGAGGTAAATGACCTTTTCGCTGTCATCTCCCACAAAATACGCGTCATACCATGCCAGCTCCTCCGGCAGCGCATTCCCCACTGGCTGCGCGCCAGCCTCCCCAAAGGATAGTCCCCAGTCCTCGGAATGAAGCCGCAGTGTAAATCCTTCGGGCGGCTGCTCTTTTTCTTTCGCGGCAATGCCGTCAGCTTCGCCGCCCTGGTCTGCAAACTGGCTTTCGGTCTCTGGCAGTGCTGTCTCTGTTTCCTGCGTTGCATTTTGTTGTACTAAATTTTCTTGTGCATCAGCCGGGGTCAGGTCTGCGAAGTCCAATGTAACAACGGTCTGTTCCTCCGGCGCCGCCTCGTTTCGTGTGACCTCCGGCGCGCCCGAGCTGCTGCACCCTGCAAGCAGTAAGACTGCTATCGCAATTCCAAACATATGTTTTATCTGGCTGTTTTTTTGCACTTTATCGTCTGTGTATCTCATCTGTATCACTCCTGTTTTTTCATTGTATTTCAATTATAAAACAAGAATGTATCAGAATTGCATCATTTTTGTAGCGCTTTCTTTAGATTTTCATAGCGCAGGCGTTTTTCTTCTTTTGCAAAATGTGTCTCGCGGAATTGCTCAGGGTTGTCTTGATAGCTCAGGACTTCCTCGCCAAACTGCTCACTTGTCAGGTCAAAGCAGCAGTCTCCGACCACATTATAGCAATGGTAATTTCCGCCTTTCATATGAATCCCCCATTCTAAAAAGTTTTATATGACAATCCCGTCAAGATGGTCACACTCATGCTGGATAATCTGGGCAATCCAGCCAGAATAGCGCTGCTTCTGCTTTTTCCAGCCGATGTCCAAAAACTCGACCTCAATCTCCTGATACCGCGTTGTTGGCCGCACCCCTTCTAAGGACAGGCACCCTTCCTCGGTTTGATACGCACCTGTTTTCTTTGTAATCACTGGGTTTATCATCGCCATGTTCATCATGCCCATATTGACCACGATAATCCGTTTCCGCACCCCAATCATATTAGCTGCCATGCCGACGCATCTGGCTTGGTTTGCCCTCAGTGTATCGAGCAAATCTGTCACCACCTGCGCATCTGCCTTTGTCGCTGGCTCGGATTTCTGGTTTAGAAAAAATATATCCCTCCGAATCGGCTTTACCATTAGAATCACCTCCGCTCTCTGTGTGGATTTCTCCTTTTGCTGTTGTAAATGCTGGCTGCGCTTCACTATGATTTATTATAAGATATAACCTGCCGCACTGCAAGCAATTGTCTCTTTGGTCTATATCTATGTACTTTTTCACATGCAAAAAACGGCATAGCCATCGCTACACCGTTTTTGATATTTTATCCCTCAATTGGAATATACTTGCTTTCCTCGATGACAGGCTTTGCCTCCTTCTTTGGCACGGACACCTTCAAAATGCCGTCCTCAAATCTTGCCTTAATATCCTCCTGCTGGACTTCCTCGCCCACATAGAAGCTTCTGCTGCAAGTTCCGTAATACCGCTCGCGGCGGATATATTTGCCATTTTCATCCTTCTGGTCATGATTCTGGCTCGTCTCCGCATTGATGGTGAGAT
>Ga0137309_100905_pt1 | contig 21569 bp, 19 predicted proteins | sample NAcewiD2O_June_FD_97179 | JGI IMG/M metagenome (GOLD analysis project Ga0137309, IMG submission 97179) | Mouse cecal microbial communities from Vienna, Austria - N-Acetylneuraminic amended D2O_June | ecosystem: Host-associated > Mammals > Digestive system > Large intestine > Cecum | place... | reverse complement strand
ACCCATAATTATAAATGATATATGCGAAAAATCGGTATGAGATGGATTCCGTAGTAGCCGGCATTGCTGGTAATGTGTATAACTGGCTGTCTTATGGAATTGTGGGTAACTCTGTTTGCAGGACGTGGGAAAGCTGCTCTTTAGCTTTTCCATGTGCTGTGAATAGAGTTATCCATGATTCCATAGCCTGTTATGCACATTTCCAAAAATCCAAGCTTTTCTGAAAACGGCTTGATAACAGGGGATACTCTTTTATTTTTGCCGACTGCACCATGCTGACGTTACAGCCTTTTTCCTCCATGACAGCCTGTACCCACTGCTGCGCTTCCTCCGCCAGAAAGGAAATGTCAACGCCCTGTGAGAAACCGAGCTTTTTACCATCCACCAAAGCAAGAAGTTCATCCGACAGTCGGGAAAGCCAGATATACCGCTGTACCTTTTTTGCGTTTTCCCCGGCAGCTTCCCCGACTTCATCAAATATCCTTACCCTGCCCTTAACGCTGTATTTGACATTTTTCTGTTCCTCCTTTTAAAATTGAATTGAAAAGAGCATCCCACTATGGAATGCCCTACATAAAAATAGGGACACTCTCATTCAAGTATCCCTATAATCTACCACTATATCTGATAGTTCTCTATTCACTTTCATTGTCAGGATTTTTTGCCCGTACCGAGGTCTAATGCCACAACTACGGTTACTTTCTTCACAAGTATCTTTTCCTTATGATTTTCACCGATATCGTTCTATCTCACACCATGCTCTGCATCCCAGTCCGCATTGGCCTTCTCAACCTTCAGATTATACATGATAATACTGATCAGGATGATCGAGATCATCGGGAACCACAGATACATGAAGTTCAGCATGTTGAGCGTGGACGCCGACTGCTGCGCCGCGTTCGGCACGTAACCGCTGGCTTCCAGAAGCATACCGGAGATCGCCGAGCCGAGGCCGCCTCCCACCTTGATTCCCAGTGAAGAGCAGGAGAACATGGCTCCTTCAATATGCTTGCCCCTGGTGCGCACCGTGTACTCGGAAGCAGCCGAGATCACCGCGTTGATATCTCCCGTAACCGGGCTGGTGCACAGGCCTGCCAGCGCAGAACTGATGAGCATCAGCGGGATGATCCCCAGATAGCCGCCGATGATAAAGCCGATGCGGAATATACCTGCCATCACATAGCCGTAAAGGTTAACCTTGTACATGCCTTTGAACCTCTTTACCAGCGCCGGTGTAAACGCCAGGCCGATAACCATCGGCAGCATCTGCGCCATAGAGAAAGTTCCCAGCATTGCCGGATTACCGATCACATAAGTCATGTAATAGATACCGATACCGGCGATACCTGTCTGAATATACATCAAAATGTAGAAAGCCGCGATCATCAGGAAATATTTATTGGCAATCAGGAGTTTCAGGGATTCTCCGAAGGAAATCTTCTCCTGCGGCTCTGATTCCGTAACTTCTACGCCCTCTGTCAATTCTTCCTCCGACAGCTCTTTTACCGAGAAAACGGAGATCGTATTCACGATCAGAGCGATCACCGCATAGAGAAAGGCCACCGTTCTCCATCCTGTTGCCCCACCGCCGAACTTGCCCACCAGTCCTACCGTGACCGAAGCCACTGTCAGGTTTGTCGCCAGAGAGAACATAAAACGGATGGAACCCATCTGCACACGCTCATTGCCGTTCTTCGTGATCAGGGAAGTGAGCGACGCATAGGCAATATTATTGGCCGTGTAGAAGATTGCGTTCAACAGTGTGTAGGTGATGAAGAAATAGGCATATTTAGCCGTTTCACCCAGACTTTCCGGAATCGCAAAAACCGCTACCAGCAGAATACAGTTGCCGATCTGTGACCAGAGCATCCAGGGACGCGCCTTACCCAGCTTCGTGTGTGTCTTGTCGATCAGATTGCCGAAGAATACGTCCGTGATACCGTCCGCAAACTTCGAAAACATGATCAGCGTGCCGACGATCCCGGCATTCAGCCCTACCGTATCTGTCAGATAGATCAGCACAAAGCTGGTCAGCAGTCCATAGATACAGTTCGCGGCCAGATCTCCCGAGCCGTAGCCTATCTTGTTATACCATTTCAAATATCTTTTGTCTCCCATGCGTTTTCTGACTCCTTTCTTAGCGCCGGTGCATCCGCTGCCGTCCGGCAGATGCAAACATATATTTGATGAAATTATTATATTATCTTTATTTTTTACAGCATATGACGAAAACCAACCGCCGGGCCGATTCAGGTGTGTCCATTCTCAACCTGCCTGAATGCGATAAGCCACTTTATATAGTGCTGTATATGGTACTTATATCTATCGGCTGCACTGCCTGTATCAAGGCAGGCTCTATTGCCGCCCTACAGGCTGATCACCGTCTCTGTGAGATCTTCCTGTGCAGAGCTGGAACCTACATAGATCGGATAATCCATATGCTCTAACTGCCACTCGCGGTAAACCGGATTATACCATTTCAGCTTTTCAACAGGCGTGACGATCTCCACCGTCTTCTCTTCACCCGCCTTCAAGGATACGCGGCTAAAGCCGCGCAGCTGTTTCACCGGCCTGTCTACTGCGGAATTCTGGAAGCCCACATAGAGCTGCACTACCTCGTCGCCATCCCTGTCACCGGTATTCTTAACCCTGGCCGTCACTTTCAGACAATCTCCTTCCACTGCTGCCTTCGGGTCAGAAATATCAAAAGTGGTGTAGCTTAAACCGAAACCGTAAGGGACCAGAGGCTTCACGCCGTTTTTCTCCAGACGGGTATAGCCGTGGTAATATTCATAGTACTGGTCTGTTGCCTCCCAGTCCACATGCGGCAGATCCTCTTCCGCATAAGGAACCACATAGGGGAGCTTACCCGACGGATTCACATCCCCGTAAAGGATCTCCGCCAGCGCGGTGCCGCCCTCCATTCCGGGATAATAAGCCATGATCACGGCATTCACACAGTCATACCACTCTGTCATCATGATCATATTGCCGCCCACGAGGACAACCGCAGACTTCTCATTCACCGGGCCTGCCTGCTTCACCAGCTCAATGTCTTCTTTGTGCAGCCCAAGGCCTGACTTCCGGTCGCCGCCCATGGAACCTGTATAGTTCTCCGCCTCATTCTCGGAGATAAATTCCCCTTCGTCGTCATGGTCATAGCCCACCACGAAAATGACCGCATCGACGCTGGCCGCCAGTTTCTTCGCACTCTCCACATCAACACCGTCATGAAACAGCACTTCACAGTCCGGGTTCGCCTTCTCCAGCCCTTCCTTCGGCGTCACCACGTAAGGCGGGCGCACCCAGCTGGAACCATGGTCGCCGATGACCGCCGTGTCTGCCAGCTTGCCGATCAGGGCAATCTTCTTCGTCTCGCTCTTTTTCAGCGGAAGCACCTTTTCATTCTTGATCAGGGTAATGCCCTTCTGCGCCGCTTCCTTCGCCACCGCGATATGCTCCGCGCAGCCCACCACAGACATGTCGTATTCTTTGTGATCTTTATCAAAAGCAAGGATTGTCCGCACGATGCGCAGCGCCGCTTCATTGATACGCTCTTCCGGCACGAAGCCGTCCTGTACCGCCTGCACCAGACGCTTCCCGAAAAACTGCGTCCACATCATCTCCATATCCTGGCCGCCGTTGGCCGCCTCCACCGTATCCCGGACGCCCCAGCAGAAATCAGACATCACAAAACCGTCGAAATCCCATTCTTTCTTCAATACCTGACGCAGCAGATAGTTGTGATGACCGCAGTGCACGCCGTTATACCGGTTATAAGAACTCATGATACTGGCCGCCCCTGCGTCCACACAGTCCTTAAAGTGCGGCAGATATACCTCCTGCTCCGTCCGCTGGTCACAGGTCACGCTGCACTTGAAACGCGCATTTTCCATGTCGTTGAAGGCATAGTGCTTCACGCACGCCATGATATCCTCATCCTGCACGCCCCTCACCAGTGCGGCTCCCATCTGGCCGATCTGATATGTCTCTTCGCCGTAAGTCTCCTGACTTCTGCCCCAGCCCGGATTATAAGGCATATTGATGCATACTCCCGCAAAAAGATTGCCGCCAAAAGCCCGCACTTCTTTGCCGATGCAGTGTCCCACCTTCTCCTCCAGAGCCGTGTCAAAGGTAGCTCCCCTTGCCATGGAAACCGGGAAGCACGTAGTCTGCCAGTTGCCGCATACTACGCCCCGCGGGCCGTCCGCAAACAGCATCGGCGGCAGGTTGTATTCCTCCAGACCGCCCGCCGCGTAAGGCGTCACATTATAATGGTTCTCTTCACTCTCCATCGCTTCTGCAAGGGCCGCCAGCGCCTCTGCCGAGGTAGTGGTAAGATCGATATTCCCACTCATCAGCCATACTTTCTGCTCCAGCGTCAACTTGTCCACCAGTTTCTGCGCTTCATTTGTCATGGAAAGACGATATTCTTTGGTTGCTCTCATGTACCTGCTCCTTTCAATTTTGGTTAAATTTTATACTTCTGCCTGATTATTTTGCCCGGAAATATCTTCGTGATATTTCCGTGTACGTTAACGGTTGTCTCATTATAAAAACGGATTGGCGAAAATGTCAATCCGTTTTCTGTGCGAAAGTATATTTTTCGTTATAGTGCACAATCTTTGTTTTTCCTGGCTGGACTCTGTCTTCTTCGCCACTCTTCCGTTAACGTGCACGGCCGTCAGCTTTGTCGGGATTTTGCACAAATGATTTCCGGCGGAATCCTGATCCGTTCATTTTCAGAGATTTTGTGCAATATGTATACTCAGGTCTGTGTAACACATCTTCTCTTTCGGAAGCGTACCATAGGCAAGATACTGAAACAGTATCTCCAGAGACTGCTCCCCCTGCTTCTCCGGCTCCTGACAGATCGTGGCCGAAACACTGCCCTGCCTCATCAGTTCTTCCAGATCCTCCACAATATCATTGGTGATGATCTTCACCTGTCCCTTCGCATCCATCTTTGCAACTGTCCGGCAAATCTCATAATCTCTTGGATTCACCACATAAACCACGTTCACATCCGGATACCTGCAAAACATTTCCCGTACCGAAGCCTCGTTCTGCTCCTGTTCTTCGTCAATCTGACAAATATCCAGAATCTTCATCCCCGGATACCACTCCTCCACTTCCCTGTAAAAGCCCTTTATACGCTCCCTGTGGCTGGTTACCGCCTCACTGCCCTCCGAATAAATGCACACTCTGGCTTCCACACCACCGACAAGCTCGGCAAGACCTGCCGCCAGTCTGCCGGACTGCTCATAGTCGCATCCCACGTATGCGAGAAATTCCTGAGCCGCCACATAAGTGTTATAAAAAACCACCGGTATCTCAAGTCTTCGCGCCTCTCCCATATAAGCCCGTATTTCCGGCGTATCCAGGCCCAGAGTCACGATCCCGTCCAGCTCCCGCAGCATATGCCAGTATGCCGATCCCCTGGAAAAAGAAAGTTCCCTGCTTTTTCCCACCGGATAGAAATTCACCTGCACACCGTATTGCGCCAGCTCCTTCGCCTTCTTCTGTGCCGCCCGGGCCACATGCTGGAAATAGGGATGGTATTCCGCACCAGGAATAAAAAAACCGATCTTCAGTTTCTTCTTCATCACCGCCAATCCCTGCGCTACCTGATTGGGCCTGTAGTTCAATTCCTTCATAACGGTCTCTACACGCTCTTTCGTCTGTGCATTCACCATACCCCGGTTGTGCAGAACGCGGTCAACCGTCCCGATCGATACCCCCGCCTTTTCGGCAATCTCTTTAATCGTCGCCATGCTGTCATTTCTCCTTGTTTTCTGCCGCTGTATCGCTGCTTCTGTCTGTAATAGATTTTGATTCCTGCGGTCTTGTTTCCCCGGCTGCGTTACCTGCAAGTTTCTCATCTGGAAGCAGAGAGGACAGATCTTTTTTTACGCAGTTTATATTGTACCATAAATTGCCCGCTGCGCTACTGTTCTTTTCGGATATTTCCAACATTGGCAGAAGAAGAGCATCCTTTCCTACCACTCAGCGATCGTCCCGTCATCATTGCGCCAGACAGGATTCTTCCATGTCTTACATCCTTTCTCTGCTTCGGCCAGCCGCTCTTCATTAACCTGTACGCCAAGTCCCGGCTCTCTGATCAGTTCTATAAATCCCTGATGATAACGGTATATCTCAGGGTTGGAAATATAATCCAGGAGATCACCGCCTTTATTGTAATGAATGCCAAGGCTTTGTTCCTGAATAAAGACATTTGGCGTACAGGTATCCAATTGAATACAGCTGCCCAGTGCTACAGGCCCTAAAGGACAATGCGGAGCTACGGCTACATCATATGCTTCCGCCATGGACGCTATCTTCCTGCATTCCGAGATTCCACCCGCATGAGAAAGATCCGGCTGTATAACATCTACACAGCCGTCCTGCAAAAGCTGCTTGAACTCCCAGCGTGAGAACATTCTTTCTCCGGTGGCAACAGGGGTTGCCGTAACCCTGGCGATCTCCCGCAGCGCTTCATTATTCTGGCTTAAAACCGGTTCTTCCAGAAACATCAGATGAAACTGCTCCAATTCCTTCGCCAGTACCTTTGCCATAGATTTATGTACTCTGCCGTGAAAGTCCACCGCAATATCCATCTGACCGCCCAGCGCATCCCGAATCGCCGCCACCCTCTCACACACTGCCTCAATCTTGCTGAAATGATCGATATAGTGCATCTCCTCCGTAGCATTCATTTTAACCGCCGAGTATCCCTGCTTATGAGCCTCCAGTGCCGCTTCTCTGACAGCCGAAGGCCGGTCCCCGCCAATCCAGCGATACACTCTGATCTTTTCCCTGCAGGCCCCTCCCAACAGTTCATAGACCGGAGCCTGATAGAACTTTCCCTTTATATCCCAAAGTGCCTGATCGATCCCGGCAATGGCGCTCATCACTTCAGGTCCGCCACGGTAAAAACCGCCTCGATACATGGCCTGCCAATGATCTTCGATCATAAATGGATCTTTACCGATCAAGTAACCGGCAAATTCTTCCACTGCTGTTCTTACCGTATCGGCCCGCCCTTCAATAATCGGTTCCCCCCAGCCTTCCAGCCCGCTGTCTGTTACGATCTTAAGAAAAAGCCATCTGGGAGGCACCTTATACATCATTATGTGGTGTATCTTCATATCATCGCGTGTTCCTTTCTATAAATTAACGACATTTGAAATTTCGTTTTCTGCCTTGCAGATGCTTCCGTATATGGCTCCTGCAAGAGCCGGAAACAAAAAACTGCTCCCGAGTGCAATTTTATCGCTGCACCCTGCCTGAGGTGTTTCCGGCTGCCAGAGTCTCTACTTCCGCCAGAGAGACCAGATTAAAATCATGCTCTATCGTATGCTTCAAACACGAAGCCGCGGCCGCAAATTCCACCGCTCTTTGCGGTTCATAGTCATTATGAAGAGCATAGATCAGACCTGCCGCAAAGGAATCTCCGCCGCCTACCCGATCTACGATCTGCATATCATACTCTCTCGAAAAATATGCCTTCCCTTCCCCATACAGCATCCCCGACCACAGATTTCTGCTGGCTGACAGACTTTTACGTAATGTGACTGCTACATGAGAAATCCGGAAACGCTCCGCCACTTCCTGCGCTGCCTTTCTATATCCTTCCGAATCCAGACTACCCCCTTCAATATCCGAATCTCCTGCATGAATTCCAAACACATCAGACAGATCCTCCTCATTGGCAATACACACATCCACAAACGGCATCAGTTCTCCCATCACTCTACAGGCCTCCTGCCTGCTCCACAGTTTTTTCCTGTAATTCAGATCACAGCTTATCGTAACCTGCTTTTTCTTTGCCGCCTCACAGGCTTCCCGGCATATCCGCGGCAGACAGCCGCCAAGGGCAGGCGTGATTCCTGTGAAATGAAACCAGTCTGCGCCTTCCAGTATCCTTTCCCAGTCAAAATCCCCGGGCTGCGCCAGCGCAACAGAGGATCCGGCTCTGTCGTAGATTACTTTAGAAGGCCTCTGGGAAGCCCCTTTTTCTACAAAATAAATGCCCAGACGGGGGCCGCCGTAAACGATCCCGTCCGTATCCACGCCGAAGCGCCGCAGGGCATTGGCCGCACTGTGTCCCAGCTCCTGATCCGGCAGCCTTGTCACATACGCCGCGTCCATTCCCAGCTGAGACGCGTCCACAGCCACATTTGCCTCCCCTCCGGCAAAACTGACCTCCAATCGGTCAGCCTGTACGATCCGGCCATGCCCTTCCGGATTCAGCCGCATCATCAACTCTCCAAAGCATACCAGTTTTCCCATATCAATACCCATTCCTTTCCCGCAATCTGCGAATTGACAGCTGTAAGGCACAGCTTCCGTGTTATCCGATGACCCCCGCCTTATATGCCCTGATCTCTATCACAATCTGCTCCGCCAGATCTCTTATTTTCTCAAATTCGTTCTGCAGGATCCACTGTCTGTTTACAAGACTGCCGCCAATTCCTACACCGCAGGCTCCCGCTTCCAGAAAGCTTCTCACATTCTTCTCATTCACCCCGCCCACCGCAAGCAACGGGATGTGTCCCAGAGGCGCTTTGACTGCCCTGATAAAGGACGGCCCGCCCACATCTGCCGGAAAGGTTTTAACAAAAGCCGCACCGGCCTTCCATGCCTGCACCACTTCCGTGGGTGTCAGCGCTCCAGGTATTGCTACCATGCCCTGTTCATTTGTCAAACGAATCAATTCCGTATCCAGATGCGGCGATATAAGAAAGGACGCCCCTGCCCCTTTTGCCAGCGTCACCTGCTCTTTCGTCATTACAGTGCCCGCTCCCACGCAAACCTTATCTCCCAGATGATCCCTGATAACACGGATTCCTTCCAATGTCTGTTGCCAGCCATCCCTGTCTTTCTGGTCAAAGGTCACTTCGATCAAAGAAATCCCTCCATCATACAATGCCTGCGCCAGCGCAGCACAGTGTTTCGCCTCAATGCCTCTGACAATCGCAATACAGCTTTTCTCTTCTATCTGTTCGATTACTTTTCTTCTGTCCATTACCATTCCCCCATCGCACCATCCTCTTCGAAATAAAGGATTGGATTTCTCCACTTTCCGTCATAGGCAGATTCTTTCATCCTCTCTTCATCCACCTCAAATCCAAGCCCGGGCTTCTGCGGAATTTCAATATATCCGTCTTTCACAACAAAAGGCTCTTTCAGAATTCCCGCTCCCAGATCCCGGCCTTCCGCATGGGTCGGATGCTCCTGCGCCACAAAATTGCCGATGCAGGTATCCACCTGCAGACAGGCCGCCAACGCCACAGGACCGAGCGGATTATGCGGAGCCACCGCCATATAATAATTATCCGCCATGGCTGCTGTCTTCAAAGCCTGCAGAATTCCTCCACAGTGACACAGATCCGGCTGCACCACATTGACTGCCTGTTTCTCGATCAGCTCCCGGAAACCGAATGTAGTAAAAAGTCTTTCCCCGGCTGCCGTAGGCGTCACCGATGAAGCTGTGATCTTCCTCATCACGTCCACATTCTCCGGAAGTACCGGCTCCTCGATAAACATCAGATGAAATGGTTCCAGCTCCTTCATCAGCACCGGAGCCATGGCCGGCGAGATCCTGCCGTGGAAATCTACGGCGATATCCACGTCCTTTCCGGCCGTCTCGCGCATTACCGCGATTCTTTTTACGATGTCTTCCATCTTGGAAAAGGTATCGATAAACCGAATCGGCGGTGCAACCATGGAGGTCTTCAAAGCCGTGAATCCGTCTGCCACACGTTTCTTTACCCAATACCGGATCTCTTCTTCCTGCGGATCGTCTGCAAAGGGCGTCACATGCGCATACATCCGAATACGGTCTCTGCACCTGCCGCCCAGAAGCTGCCATACCGGAACACCCAGCATCTTCCCCTTAATGTCCCACAGGGCCTGTTCAATTCCGCTGATGGCGCTGCAGATCACAGCCCCGCCTCTGTAAAAACCGCCCCGATACATTTTCTGGTAAATATATTCCGTCCGCAGCGGATCTTCACCGATGAGGATCTCGGCAAACGCCTTGACAGCCGCCTCCACAACAAGCGCCTTACCTTCCAGCGTGGGTTCTCCCCATCCTGTCAGGCCTTCGTCGGTCTCCACCTTCAGAAGCATCCAGCGGGGCTGTATATGATAAATACAAATATTCGTTATTTTCATCACACTCTCCTCGTATTCTTTCCTACCCTTTGACTGCCCCGGAGGTCATTCCAGCAATAATCTGTTTCTGCATTGCCAGATAAAAAATCACCATGGGGAGCATCACAATACACATGATTGCCAGCATTACCGACCAGTCCAGACTGAATTCACCGATGCACTGATGCAGTTCCAGGAGCAGCGTCAGATTCCTGCGGGAACTCAAAAACAGACTGGATAAAGTAAAATCGTTCCATATCCACATCGTCTGAAAAATAACCAGCGTTGCCGTAGCCGGCCGCAGCAGCGGAAACACTATCTTCCAAAACACCTGCATGGGCCGCGCACCGTCGATCAGCGCAGATTCTTCCATGTCGATGGGAATCGAGCGTACAAATCCCTGATACATGAAGACGGCAAAAGAGACACCCGACGCATATACAAGGATCAGTCCGCTTTTCGTATTGATCAGATCCACTTTCTTCATCACAGAAAAAATCTGTACGATCAGCACCTGGGTCGGCACCATATAGCCGATCAGGAAATAAACTGATAAGAAATCCGTGATCCGATTCCGGAATCTGGTGATCGGATAGGCCGCCAACGCTCCCAGAAACACAATCAGCGCTACGGACACCGCCGTGATCAGACAGGAATTCCAGAAGGATTGAAAGAACTCCATCTGTCGAAACGCTTTCACATAATTATCCAGAAACAGCTCCTTCGGAAAGCTCCACGGCTCTTTCAGCATTTGACTGTATGGCTTGAAAGAATTCAGGACCATATAGAGCAGAGGACTTAAGAAGAGCAGAGTAAAGAGCAGAAGCAGCGCCTGAAATACAAATCCATATAACTGCTTTTTTTTCAACATACGTCATCCTCCCTTTTTCTGGAAAAATAAAGCTGTACCAAAGACACCGCCATGATAACCGCGAAGAATACCACTGCCATGGCCGAGGACCTGCCAACCATTTTTTCTCCAATACCCGTTTTGATAATCAGCTGCGTCATGAATGTCGTCTTGTACCCCGGCCCTCCTCCGGTTAAGGAATACGGCAGCGCATAGATCTTCAATCCGTCGATTACAATAAGCATGGTACTGATCGTCATAGCCGGCGCCAGCAGCGGAAAGGTAATATAACGAAACAGGTTTTTGCCGGAAGCTCCGTCAATTTTCGCCGCCTCATAATATTCTTCCGGTATCCCCTGCAGCCGTGCCAGATATATACAGGCATGCCATCCTGTCAGTCTCCACACATTTGCGAAAATCACAGAAAACATGGGAAGAACGCCTCTTGACAGCCATCGGACCGGTTCCAGTCCAAGTCTGCCAATAATAGAGTTGATCACACCGTTTTCCGTAGGGCCGAAAAAAAGTTGAAAAATATAGCCAATGATCAACACGCTCGGCACCGATGCGAAGAAAAAGGCTGATCTCACAAAATTTCTGCTTCTGAAACCCGCATTAAACACCAGTGAGAGCGGAATTGCCAGCAGCGTAATGACAACGGCGTTAAAGAAGCAGAAGACAAAAGAATTCTTCAATGCCGACACCATGGATTCCGACTGAAATATTTTTATGTAATTCTTCCATCCGACCATCTCTACCGTCGGTGAATATCCATCCCAATTTGTAAATGAATAGGCAAAGCTCAACAGGATTGGTATGATCAATAAGATCGTATACAAGATAAAGGCTCCCGTGATAAAGGGAGCAAATTTTCTGAAAAATCTGGGATTCAGCATTTTTTCCTCCATTCCGAAGCGGCACAGGTTCTCACCGGACTTGTTCGGTTTGTTATATCCAGGACGGGCAGCATGGCGTCCTCAGCGCTGAGCGTACCGGCGCCATGCTGCCTGAATGATTTCCTGTTGTTATTCATCCTTTAATTCTTTCAATTTGTTCTGCATTTCTTCCATGAAAGTATTACAGTCAATATCTCCCAATAACAGCTGCTGGCTGGAAGAGATCAACTGCTGCTGCAGCCCGGTTCCATAAGCGCCCCAGTTTCCCTGCGGAATATAGACACTGATCTTTCCTTCCGAATACTGCTTTGCAATATCTGAAAGAACAGGATCCACATCTGATTCAATGCCGTCCATGCCGATTACATAACCGTTCATATCCTGATACAGCTGAACAATATCGTCTCTCGCTATAAAATTCAGGAAAGCCTCTGCCTCTTTGACATGCTCCGTGCCGGAACTGACAGCCATCGCACAATCCACTGCACCATAAGCCACTTTTGTCTCTCCACTCGTGCCGGGCATCGGGAAGAACCCAATCTCAAATTCCGGTTCCAGCATCTGCACTTCCTTCAAATGTCCTGCATGGCCTGCCAGAAGTCCCGCATTACCGGTGGCAAATTCACTGAAAAATTCCTGGGAACTGACACTGACAAGATCTTCTCCCACATATCCGGGCACGATCAGATCCTCATACCATTTCTGGATATAAGGTCCCCATCCGTCTGCAAAAGTCTTCGTCCCGTCGATCACCTCCTGATGGTAATCCGGATCTGTCACCAGATAATCGTTCATAAAGGGACCAAGAAAGCTGTCCCAGAACCATTCTCCTCTCTCGATGATCGGTCTGATCCCGTTATCCTGCAGCGTCTTGCAAACCTGTAGAAACTCATTCCAGTCAGCGGGCGCCTCGATATTCAGCTCGGTAAAGATATCTTTGTTATAGAAGTAACCGCCAACCCATGTAGTAGGTGCAAACCCATAATATTTTCCGTTTGACTCATAAGTATTCTTATTGGTATCCACCAGTCTGGATATCGCCTCCGTAGAAGATATATCCGCGCAATATCCGTTTTCGATCATTTCCGTTTTATTCTCCGCTGCAATATAGAACAGATCCGGAATCTCACCTGTAGAGGTCAGTACCTGCATCTTCTCCAGATAATCCGCTACCGGAGCAGCATATTGAAACTCAATCTGAATATCCGGATATTCCTCTGCAAAAGCATTCAGGATCGGCTGGAATTTTTCCTGCGGATACCAGGCAAGAAATGTCAGTGTACATGCCTCCAGTCCTGTCTCTTCGGAGGCCGGCTCTGTCGGCTCAGTGTCTTCGCTTTCCTGTTGTACTTCCTCCTGTGTCTCCTGCGGCTGTACCTCCGGAGTCGGCTCCGCCTGTCCTGCCTGTCCTCCACAGGCTGTCAATGTCACTGCCATCAGGGCTGCCATACATAACGCTGCTGTTTTCTTTTTCATAACCTACCTTCTTTCTATAGTTTTTGTGATAAAGCTTTATCCTGTAAACTTATTGTATCAGCGCCGCATCTTCCGTAAAATGACAGATAAAAGCAATCCTTGTCATATTCTGCCCTCTTCCTTGTCTTTTTGTCTTATTCTTGTCAAAAACACTTCTCCGGCTGCCTCTCTTCTTAAAATCTTTAATCGAAATGCAGTATTCCACGTAACAAGCCACTCGGACACGCCGAAAAAATCTCCCCGTTTTGTATGCCATCTGGTCTGCAGAAATCCTTCATCCTGACTGCCGGCCGGTCTTGTCTGCCCCTTGATCACCAGACTTCCGTCGGAAATGTTCTGCAGGCTGTTAACCCACACAGCCTCTCCACGTTCTCTCCAGATCCCATGTCCTGTAAGCCGTGCCAGTTCCTTCCACGCTTCGTAAATCTCCAACCCATAGCAGTCCAGATGATGGTGCTGCACTGACACTGCCGTGCCGCCTCTGGTACGATACCTGATCTGTCCCAGAACACTTTCCTGCGAAAATACAACATTATAGTGATACTGCCATGATGCCAGATAATAGCTGACTTCTTCTGCCGCTTTCAGATAATCTCCCTTCCCGGTTGCATGATATAACGCCAGTGCCGTTCGCAGAAGAGGAATCGCGGATTCCTTATCCACACAGCAGGTATCCAGCGCACCGGCCGTCGTATAACCATAAGTCATAAATTCACCAAAGTAACCCGCAAACGCCCGCTCTGCAGCATGCAGAAAATCTTCTCTCCCGCTTTCTTTCCACCCTGCGCAAAGCGCCTCTGCCAGATAACAGCCTACCGTACCCTCCTCATCACTACAGACACCGTCATTATACCAGGCCTTGGCCAGTCTACCATCCTTCTTCTGGCTGCCGGCCACAAAATCACAGACTGCAAGAGCCAGCGCACGATAATTTTCCCGCTCTGTTCCCAGTGTTTTCAACAGGTGGTATGCCTCCAGATATTCCACCACTACACTGTAAAGATTCACTGCATCATTTCGTTCTTCCCTGTTATCCCTGTTATCGCCATATTGTAATATGCGGTCGAACCGGCAGCGAAACAATCCATTTGGAAGCGGTCCTCTGTCAGCCCAACAGTCCAGAACCTCTAACCCCATGGCAAATGCCTCCTCATCTGCCGCGAACACAGAATGATACAGTAGAGATACTGCAAGAGAAGCATTCTGCCCCACCCATCCGATCTCCAGATAGTCCCGCTTCTGTTCCCATCGGTTCCCGTTCCAGCTCAGCCCCATACAAAATCCCGTAAACCCCGGCTGCCTGAAGAAAATACTGTTTTTCACGAATCTTATGCCCAACTGCCATACAGTGTCTCTATCCAGACACGGTTTCTGCACTTCGGAAAACATATTCCAAGCTGCATCAAGGAAAAAGCCGTAATCATAAGCATCACATCGTTCGGACAATACAAGAAAGGCATGCAGCGTGACTTTATCATTCGACAGCCGGCAGCTTTCCCGATAGGTTTCTTCCTCATAACTGTCTCTGGCACAGTAAACCGCAGGTCCTTCCTCTTCCGGAAAATGCAGCGTCATACACAGGCTTCCCGTCTCCTTGGTCAGTTCCGCACAGACCCCCACAGGATTGTCCACCGCTGCAAATAGTCCCACCGCCGCATCTGCATTCTGACCGTACATCCCCGCAGGCACACTGCATCTGTGTCCGGCAAAACGCCATGGCTCTCCATCCCGGTACATTCCCTTAGGTTCTTTACCCTCACCCCAAAAGTTACCCGCATAGTTTATACAGGGAATCATATAGAAATCCACCGGCCTGCATAAGAGTATCCCCATCTCTATATTTTCTATAGGATTCCGGCCCTTTTTTGTCCATATTGTCCTGTTCCATTCCCAGACATGCTCATCCTTTCTGCTCAGAACATCTTCCCACCTGTCACAATCAGGCCTGCGGATCCTGGCAATCATTCTGCCATTCTGTCTGATCTCATTTCCTTCCACACAAAAAGTGCCCATTTTCTTCCCTTCCTTTCCAGTCACTTCACAGTACCAGTCAAGTATAGAAAATGTGCACCTCTTATAAAATATCTTATAATCTTATTTCTTGCCAAATCATGCACAGCATAATTGTGCTGTGTCTATTCTTCCAATCTCATATACATCTTCTTATAGGCAGACGGAGAAACTCCCACCATCTTACTAAAAGCCCGGGAAAAATGATATTCACTGGAATATCCGATCGCCCTGGCAATCGCATAATTTGTGTAATCCGTCCCTACAAGAAGCTCCTTTGCCTTCGTGATCCTCACCCTCATCACAAAATTCCAGATAGATTCTCCTGTCTCGTTTTTATAGATCTTCGACAGATAGCTTTTGGAAAGATGTAGAAATTCTGCCAGCTGCTCAATGGAGAATTCCTCCTGGCAGCAATGGCCTTTCACATACTCCTGTGCCCTGCTGATTACTATACCGGCCCTGCCCTGCTGCATCCCGTGAATTTCCACCAGCTGCAGCCCTTCTTCCCAGATCTGTACTGCCTCCGAAAACCGCAGGATGTCCGATATCTTCTGCCCCAGAAGTTCAAACTCCTCCGCCATATCCTGTCTGGCAATTTCCTTCATCCATTCCAGACAATGCCTTACCTCCCGGATCACCGTCTCCCTTTCCGCTTTCCTTTTCCTGCATTCATCCATCCAGTGTGCAAAATAATCCCGACACTTCTGTGGCTCTCCGGCCACAATCCACAGCATGAACTGCTCCCGCGATATCGGCTCAGCCTGCTTTGCACATTGCCCCCTGAACACTTCCCCTCTGTCTGAGAAAAAAATCCCCTCCTGGTAAAAGAGTCCATGCAGTGCCTTCTTACTGTTTTGGCAAAGCACTGTCAGCTCGTTCTTCGCCCTTCTGCTGGCACCACAGAGAACCGTCTTCTCTTCTTTACAGTATTTATTCCGGATTCTGTCCAGACATTCTTCCAGCTTTCCTTCGTCTCCCGAACAAAGAAATACTGCAAAAAGTCCGTCTCCCACAAATAGTATATAGCTCTCTAAGCCCTGTACCGATCTGATGTCCTGCTCTATAAACACGATCTCACTTCTGACAATGGTCTGCAGGCTTACAACGCACCAGAAGCCTTCTCCTGTAATCTCTTCCGGAAGAAAATCCGTTTCATCCCGGTAAAGACGCAGAAGCTGTTCCTCCAGATATTTTCTCTTTAATTGAGCAAGCGATTCCTGCAGATACTGTATCCTGTCCTGATACCCCTCCCTGGAATCCAGCTCTTTCTGCACTTCGATCAATGTATTGAGAAGTTCCTCCCTGTTGATCGGCTTCAACAGATACCCGTTCACATTTAATTTCAACGCTCTCTGAGCATATTCAAATTTATCATAGGCACTGATGATAATGACCTTCACCGCCGTGTCCTGCATACGGATCCTTGTAATAAATTCTATGCCGGAAATATTCTCCATACAGATATCTGTAATGATCACATCCGGACTCTCACGATGAAATACTTTCATTGCCTCCGTTGCGTTCTCCGCGGCTCCGACAATGGAAAACCCATAAAATTCCCAGGGGATCAGCTGTTTCAAAAGATCCAGCATATATGATTCATCATCCACCAGAAGTACCTTTTTCATATCGATACCTTTTCCTTTCGCCTCATACAGCCTCAGGTCCTATGAGAATGCCTTCAATCCATGCTCACTTTATGACAATGTCACTCCTGACTGCTGCTCTATAGGCAGCAGAAGCGTTGTTTCTGTAAATTCTCCTTCGACGCTGTCCATCCACACACCGAATTCGCCGCCATACCGCAGTTTCAGTATCAAATTTACATTATTCAGTCCAATATGCTCTCCCATAGATTCTGCCTTCTGCAGACTGTTCCTGACCCGCCGCAGCTTCTCAGATGACATCCCTCTGCCATTGTCCCTGACGCATATCCGCAGATTTTTCTCACACACTTCTACGGTAACAGCAATCAATGCATGATTAAAATTTCCTGCAAATCCATGTTTTATGCAATTTTCCACAAGAGGTTCCAAAACCATTTTCGGTATCATGATCTTTGAAAGTCTGTCCTTCTCAAGGATCTCATACTGCATTTTATCCTGATAGCGAAGCTGATAAATATCCAGATAGGCCCGCACATAGTTCAACTCCTCCCACAATTCCACCGTCTTTACTGTCTTCATGGAATAGCGGAGTATATAATTTAATTCGTTAATGATCCTGGTGACATTTTCCTGATTGTTGGCAAGCGACTGATACTCGATCAGCTGCAGCGTATTATACAGAAAATGCGGTGACAGTTGATTGATCAGCGTTTGAATCTGCGCGTCACGGCTTCGCAGCTCATAGAGATAATTCTCATTGATGAGCCGATCTATCCTCTGGATCATATGCTCAATCTCAATACTCAATTCTTTCACATTCCGGGATTCAGAATAAAATGTGCCTCTCTGATCCGACTGCTGGCTGATCTTCATCTCTCTGATCATAAATGCAATGTTTTTTAACGGTTTCAAAATCTGCCCGCTAAGCTGTCTGGAGAAGAAGATGATAACGATCATGCCGATCACGATCACACAAAAATCAAACCAGAAAATTTTCCTGACAAAACCGTTGAAATTATCATAGGGTTCTGCATAAACATAGGTCCAGCCGGTTACCTGCGAATGCACCTGTGTAATATAATTATCTCGGGCAAAAAGTATCTGCAGAAAATTTGCAGGTTGTTCCTCTGCGTTCTCATACAGCCCATCCGCCATTAATTCTTCTGCAGATATCTGTGTATTTCCCCGTTCACAGATCAGCATCCCCTCTTCATCCAGGATCAATATTTTCGCTTTATCATCTTTGAGATTATGATCCAGAATTTCATTGATCATATCAGATTTGATATCACAGATAATGTAACCGATTCTGCTCTGCATACTGCGTACAGGCAGAATAACCGAATAGACTGTTTCATTTCTGGGCGGATGCATATAATACTCCGTCGCATGTTCTCCCACATAATAGAGCCTGACCGTTCCTTCCTCTATCTTTCGAAAATAATCCTCTCCGGTAAAATCAAAATCCCGTAGGAACTTGTCAGCATTTTCATTGTAAATATTATATTGAAACCCTTGACTTCCCACTATTATGATATCATTAATGAAAGACTTAAAGGTCGTTATATTCTGAACAAAATCTTCTACAGCATTAGTACTGTTGAACTTTTCACGGTTAGACATATTTGTATAGTTCTTCATCACCTCGCGGATATTTTTATTTCTGGCCAGCATCACCATCGGCGTTTTTACATCCTCGAAATAATAGTCGATGGAATTCACTGCATTTTCCATACTGCCATGGATATTTTCCATAATAATTCGGTTATATTGTCCGGAGGTGAACATAACGATACTGCTGCTCAAAATAATAATCAACAGTATAAATCCTATACTGATCTTCAGAATCAGTTCAAACTGCAGGCTGTATTTTTTCATGTGTTAGTCCTGTATTTTATTACTTCTTTCACAGTTTCCGTCCATTGACACATGTCCGGAATTTTCCGGATCAGGAAAAACGGTTCTCATATATAATGTATTGCAAGTTGACAAGCATGTCAATCATATTGAATTCCATGCTTGTCACCATCATAGAATCGTCCTGGCAAACCGCCTCGACGATTATGAAATGGTTACCTTACTGTCATTCTACTTTTTTCTGCTGCCGCTTCTCTGCTCTTTCCCGTAATATACTTTTGATTCCGACTATTAGGTTTATCCGGCTGTGTCATCTGCAGCTGCCCTTTTTGGAGCAGAGGGGTCAGATATTTTCTGGTAAAAAAGGTCCGATTACGATATCCCATATACTCACAGATCTCTTTTTTACTTTTTTCAATCTGGCAGAATACAAGTATTCTCTGAGCAATCTCGGACTCCTGCTCTGTTACTTGGTCACTTACTGGATAAATTTAAGAAGGTCCAACTTTGCCGACTGCAACAGAAGTCAGCGGAATCAATGTTTTGAATACATTACCTTCTATAACTCCGGCATTCCTCCTTAATACAATTTAGTATATTTATAAGTATTTCTCATGCCAGACCCAAGTTCATCTGCTAAAGATGTCACACGAAACACTTTAGAAATAGACGGATTCTTGGAAAACTATTCTACCATAAATGACCTTCTGCGCCACGGTTCCTTTGAATATTATAGTAAATACTTCTCAAACGCCTTCCGTGCATCCAGATGTACCTCCCGGAAAAACAGCACGATCCACACAACATAAGCCGCCACCGCGAAATAGCCCGATATAAAACGGGAGCCTGCCGCGCCTGCCAGCATGACGGCCGCCCACACGAAAAGAGAATTCCGCATATCTCTTGCGATCCAGGCTTTATCGTACTTCTCCTGCTCTTTTTGCGGAATCGAATTGAATCCTGATACGAATCCTGCCGCTTTCTCCCTGCCCAGTCCAAACAGCAACGCAAGCACGGCAAACACCACCGCCAAAACAAAACACATCCAAAATCCCAGTCTCATAGATTCCTTCCCTCCCACCATAAAATTGCCCTGGCAAACCGTTTTGCCGTCTCATGAAAATGGCCGCCTTCGTTCCATTCCAGACAGACTTCTCCGCTTCTGCTCCGGTCATCTGCACCTTTCCGGCTGTCTGCCTGCTCCTCCTTCATCTCCCCTGCCGGCACCTGCCCCAGCTGCGATTCCAGAATCTGTCTGGCCCGCTCCGTGCACTCCGCCACTTTACCCATACGCGGATTTCTGCTTAACCGCTCTTTCTTTCCCAGAGAGAGATAGACGTTAACCTCCCGCCGCAGCGGCCTTTCTTTTTCCATATATTCACAGAAACCGTCATACCACAGCGACCCGGAAAGACTGGCGATCCACCCGAAGCTGTCAGTCTGATAGAGCGCATAAAGCGCCGTCAGACCACCAAGAGAATAGCCCGCCAGCGCCGTATGCTCCGGCTCTGGTTTCGTCCGGTAATGCATATCCATATATGGTTTGATCTCTCCCGCCAGCCGGGCAAGATATGTCTGCGCCCTGCCCTGCGGCGGCTCCTCGTCTCTGCGGAAGGCCGGCGCAGGCCACGGCGTGAAGTCATCATTCCAACTGTCCGGTCTGACACAAAGCAGAATGAAATCCGTCCGGCCGCCTGCCCGTTTCTCTTCCGCGAGAATCTCCTGCGCAGGTACCTCTCCGTTGACATAGAGCACCGGATACCGCATCTGCCCCCGCTCATAGTCCCCGGGCAGAACCAGATCACAGCACAGCCCCGCAATCCGCAGTTGCTGTACCTTCTGCATTGACTGTAACTGCTGTGCCTTGCGCATTCCCGCTGATTCCTGTATCTGCTCCACTGTTTGTGCTTCCTGTGCCTTCTGCATTCTCTCTACTTCCTGTGTCCCCTGCACTGTCTGGCTTCCTGCTCCACTGTCCTGATTTCCACAGTCTCTTCTCCACTCCCCATACGACCACCAGCCTATACTAAAAGATTCCCGTCTCCATCAAATCTTTTCTTCAACTTCCGCTCCACCGCGGGCACAGACAAGATCAATACGGCACACTGCAGGCATACCCAGATACCCAGTACCCAGCCCACGACAGTATCTCCTCTGTCCTTGACCGGCAGAGCGACCAACAGCGTCAAAAGGCACATGACCAGGCCCGTCTTCTGCCACAACCTGCCGCAGCAATCATGCGCATAATCCCATGTCTGCTGATTCTTTCTGGACAGAACAGTCCTGTAGCCGTACACATTGTTGATCGTTTTCGGCGGATGCTTGACGAACACACGCCCCATGATCACCATCAAAAGAGGCATCACCATGTCGGCCACGATCATAAATACCCAAAATCCCATCTTTTCCTCCATTCCGAAGCGTGAGCGGTCTCGGAAACTCTTTAAAGCCCATATTTCCGCTCTTTTTCTGTTTCTCTCTTTTATTTCATCCTCCATATTCCGGAAGAGAAATTCTATATTTTTTTCAAAATCTATTGACATATGCCTCAAATTGTGCGGGCGCGTTTGGTGACCATATACGCCAGTCACCAAACGCGCCCCTTGTAGTTAAGAGGCATCTGCGCCCCACGCACAGCGCAATAACTACAAGGAGGTTCACACTATGATCAAGTACTGGCAGTCCATGCATGATTACAAGTACTTTCTCACC
>Ga0137309_100886_pt1 | contig 21774 bp, 20 predicted proteins | sample NAcewiD2O_June_FD_97179 | JGI IMG/M metagenome (GOLD analysis project Ga0137309, IMG submission 97179) | Mouse cecal microbial communities from Vienna, Austria - N-Acetylneuraminic amended D2O_June | ecosystem: Host-associated > Mammals > Digestive system > Large intestine > Cecum | place... | reverse complement strand
ATGGGCTACCAGATGTCACGAAAGGATGCAGACCATCTCTTCCAGACGTGGACGAAGCAGTATGATGTATTTGCGCCGAAACGTATGACAGGGGAGGGCTGTTTTTCGGATACGGATATTATCCGTTATGGAAAGGTTACCAGTCTGGACGAGATCGTATGGGATCAGAAATCGGATTATTCCATGAAGGAGGTTCTGCTTGCCATCAATGAAACGCTGTTTTATTTTACAGAAGATCAGACTACGGTACCGGCCGGCCCAGCAAAAGACCGGCTGGTGTTTGTGCGGGCCTGCGACCTGCATGGGGTAAAGCGTCTGGATGAGATCTATCTGAGAAACGGGTTTGAAGATTTCTATTATAAGCGGATCCGGGAGCGGGTGCATTTCATCCTGATGGGCTGTGAAGAGACTTGTGATACGGGCTTCTGCGTCAGTATGGGGACAAACCGGACAGAAGATTACGATGCTTATCTGAAGGTGGACAGTCAAAAGGTCCTGCTGGATGTTCACTGGAATCCGCTGGCACCAGGTCAGCCGGACCCGGGGGCCATGGCGCCGGACCAAAAGACCTGGAAGGCAGATCCCGCCGTTTCCTTTTCAGGTAAAGAAAAGGAACCTCCGTATCGTCTCCAGATACGGGAAATCAGGCCGGATTATGTGACTGAGAATAAGGAAAAAGTGACTCTGCCTAAGCACCTTTCCAACGAAAGTTTCACAAAGGAGATCTGGCAGGAGTATGGAAGCCGCTGCATTGGCTGCGGCCGCTGCAACTTCGTGTGTCCCACCTGCACCTGCTTTACCATGCAGGATATCTTTTATCAGGACAATCCGAAGGCCGGAGAGCGCAGGCGCGTCTGGGCATCCTGCCAGATTGACGGATATACAGACATGGCCGGAGGACACAGCTACCGGAAGAGCCAGAAGGACAGGATGCGCTTTAAGGTCATGCACAAGATCCATGACTTTGAAAAGCGGGCCGGGTATCCCATGTGCGTGGGCTGCGGCCGCTGCGACGCCGTGTGTCCGGAATACATATCTTACTCCAACTGTATCAACCGTCTGGCAAAAGAGGAAGCCCCTGACGGCATACCATTATGTCCAGAAAGCGTGGACAAAAAGGAGGAAGCGCCTGACGGCATACCATTATGTCCAGAAAGCGTGGACAGGAAGGAGGAAACGCCCCATGAAAAATGAATATATTCCACAGCTTTCAACCATCCGGGAAGTGATCCGGCATACGGATGTTGAATATACCTTCCGCATGGAATTTTCCGGTGACGTGAAGCCGGGGCAGTTCTTTGAGATATCCCTGCCCAAATTCGGGGAGGCTCCAATCTCCGTCAGCGGGATCGGGGAAGATACGGTGGATTTCACCATCCGCAGGGTAGGCAAGGTGACCAGTGAGATTTTTGAAAACTACATAGGCGACCGGCTTCTGATCCGGGGTCCTTATGGCAATGGTTTTGACTTAAGCAATTACCGGGGCCGGGAGCTGGTGGTGGTGGCAGGAGGAACCGGGCTGTCACCGGTCAAAGGCGTGGTGGATTATTTCGCTGCCCATAGGGAGGAGGCAGAGGATGTGACCCTGATCGCCGGGTTCAAGTCTCCGAAGGATGTGCTTTTTAAGGCAGATTTTGAGAGATGGAGGGAGGCCATAAAGGTGATCCAGACCGTGGATACAGCGCCGGAGGGCTATGAGGGGCCTGTGGGTATGGTGACGAAATATATACCAGAACTGAAGCTTCGTGACATAGCCAACACTTCCTTTATCTGTGTCGGCCCGCCGGTCATGATCCGGTTCACCGTGCAGGAGATCCTGAAGCTTGGGGTACCGGAGGAGAACATCTGGGTGTCCCATGAGCGGAAAATGTGCTGCGGCCTGGGCAAATGCGGCCACTGCCGGATCGGCTCCACCTATATCTGTCTGGACGGCCCGGTCTTTAACTATGTGGAAGGCAAGAATCTGATTGATTAGGAGGGGAACATGGGACTGGATATTAACACCAAAAAATTAAAAAAGAATGCGTTCCGGGTGTCCAAGAAGCGGGGCATCGGCGCCTCCCGCATCCGGGTGCCAGGAGGGTATCTCAATGCCGGGGTTCTGGGGATGGTCCAGGAGATCGCCCAGACCTACGGCAACGGCTACGTCCATCTCACCAGCCGCCAGGGCTTTGAGATCGAGGGGATCCGACTGGAGGATATGGATGAGATTAACCGGAAGCTGCAGCCCATCTTAGAGCTTATAGGCACCAGGCAGACAGAGCCGGACACCGGTTATCCGGCCTCCGGAACCCGCAATATCAGTGCCTGCATCGGCAACAATGTGTGTCCCTTCGCCAATTACAATACGGCAGAATTTGCCAGACGGATTGAGGGGGAGGTATTTCCCAATGACCTTCATTTCAAGATCGCGCTTACCGGATGTGCCAATGACTGCGCCAAGGCACGGATGCATGATTTCGGCATCATCGGTATGACCATGCCTCAGTATGATCCGGACCGGTGCGTGGCTTGTCAGGCCTGCATCAAGGGCTGCAAAAGCCTGTCAGTCAATGCTCTGCGTATAGAAAATTACAAAATTAAACGGGACGAGGAAAAATGCGTGGGCTGCGGTGTCTGCGTCACCAAATGCCCTACCCGCGCCTTTACCCGCAGCCGTAAGAAATATTACAAGCTGACCATCATGGGCCGCACCGGCAAGCGCAATCCCCGGCTGGGGGAGGATTTCCTCATATGGGCCGACGCGGACAATATTGTGAAGATTATCTTAAACACCTACCGTTTCGTGGACAGATACATCTCCCCGGATGCCCCGGCCAGAAAGGAGCACATCGGCTATATCATCGACAGGGTAGGGTTTGAGGAGTACAAGAAATGGGCCCTGGAGGGTGTAGAGCTGATGCCGGAAACCATAGTAAAAGAATGTGTATACTGGAGCGGTATTCATTTTGACCGGTAGATCTGCAGCCGTAATAGTTCAAAGGTTATCGGCGCGGGCAGATTCCGATAGGAGAGTGAGAGAATGAAGAAAATACAGTCGACCTGCAACTACTGTGCCCTGGACTGCAACCTGGATTTCTATGTGGAGGACAACCGGGTGGTCAGGGCAGTACCCACAGCCGGGTATCCGGTCAATGATGGTTTCTGCTGCATCAAGGGGCTGTCCCTGGATAAGCAGCAGACTACGGTGAAGCCATGCAGTCTGCCAAAGATACGCCAGAAGGACGGAAGCTTCAGGGAAGTATCCTGGGAAGAGGGCTTTCGCCATGTGGCAGACAAGCTGAAAGAGCTTCAGGCCAAATACGGGACAGAAAGTGTGGCCGGGATCAGTACCGGGCAGCTGACCCTGGAGGAGTTTGCCATTTTCGGCCATGTGATGCGTAACTATCTAAAAACCAATGTGGACGGCAATACCCGTCTGTGTATGGCTACTGCCGTAGTGGCCCACAAACAGAGCTACGGCTTCGACGCGCCTGGATATACCCTGCAGGATCTGGAGCTTTCGGACACCATCATTTTCATCGGATCCAATCCGGTGGTGGCCCATCCCATTCTTTGGGGACGGGTGAAAAAGAACCAGATACCAGGACACAAGGTCATTGTCATCGATCCACGCAGATCTGAGACTGCCCTCAATGCAGACCACTGGTACGGCCTGCGCTGGCGCAGCGATCTTCTGCTGCTTTATACTGTGGCAAACCTGCTGATTGACAAGGATTACCTGGATCATGAATTTATCAAGGCCCATACAGAGAAGTTCGAAGAGTTCCGGGAGTTTGTCCGGGACTATACCCTGGAGAAGGCCGTGGAGGGCACGGGCCTTTCCGCAAATCAGATCCTGGAGCTGGTGGAGCTGATCCACAATGGGAAACGGGTATCCTTCTGGTGGACCATGGGCGTCAACCAGGGCTATGAGGCTGTCCGTACCGCCCAGGCCATCATCAACCTGGCGCTGATGACCGGCAACATCGGAAAGCCTGGTACCGGAGCCAATTCCATCACCGGCCAGTGCAATGCCATGGGCTCACGGGTCTACAGCAATACGGCTGTCTTCTTCGGAGGCGGGGATTTCACCAATCCGGCCAGAAGAGAGCGGATCGCCAGTGTCCTGGGGGTGGAGGAGAGCATGCTGGCGGAAAAGCCGACCAAAACCTATAACCAGATCATCGAGGGCATCAACGCAGGGGAGATCAGGGGACTCTGGATCCTTTGTACCAATCCGCGCCACAGCTGGATCAACAATGAGACCTTTGCCACGGCGGCTAAGAAACTGGAGCTGTTTGTGGTTCAGGATATCTATGACACCATTGAAAGCGCCCAGGACTGCACTGTCTTCTTCCCGGTAGTCCCGGGACTGAAAAAGGAGGGCACCTACATCAATCTGGAGCGTCGTCTGTCGGCCATGCGTCCGGTTCTGGAGCGGGGGGAAAATGAGATCTCCGACTATGAAGCGATCCTGGGCGTAGGCAAGGCCCTGGGCATGGGCGATGCCTTAAAGGGCTGGGAAACTCCCAGGGACTGCTTTAACCTGATGCGTGAATGCTCCAGGAACATGCCGGGAGATATCACCGGAATCACCTGGGAGGCCCTGGAGGATTCCCATGGGATCCAGTGGCCCTATCCGGAGGGACGGGAGGCAGAGTTTTCGGAGGAACAGCGCCGTCTCTATGGGGACGGAAAATTCTTCACCCCCTCTAAGAAAGCCCAGTTTATGTTTGAAAAGGTTCGGGAAAATCCTCTGCCCCAGACAGAAAAATATCCCTATGTGCTGAATACGGGCCGGGGAAGCGTGGGCCAGTGGCATACCCAGAGCCGGACCAGGGAGGTGCGTTTTGTGGAGGATGTGTCGGTGAAGAAGGCGTATCTTTATATGAATCCAGCCCTTGCCGCGAAAAAAAATATCCGGGAGCTGGATGAGATCCGGGTGCATTCGGTCAACGGTCAGAACGCGGTGTTCACGGTGAAGATGACAGGGAATGTGGGAGAGGAAGAGCTGTTTGCACCCCTCCATTATATCGAGTGCAACCGTCTGACACCGTCGGTTTATGATCCCTATTCCAAGGAACCGTCCTATAAGGCGACGCCGGTCTGGTTTGAGAAAGTGGAGGCAGGGGAAGGCAGGTGTGAAAAGACCGGGTGCCTATTGTGCAACTAAGAAGGAGGATGTATGTACCGTATAAAGATTGACCGCAGCCGTTGTATCGGCTGCCTGACCTGTGTGACGGCCTGCGTGGTCAGCCATCAGACAGAAAGCTCCGATGCCAGAAACCGTGTCACCATAGACAGCGGCACCCAGCCGGCGCCTATTTTCTGCCGTCACTGCGACCGGCCGGAATGTGTCTATACCTGCATGACCGGAGCCATGAAGAAGAATCCCCAGACCGGATATGTAGAGTATGACAAGGACCAGTGTGCCAGCTGCTATATGTGTATCATGTCCTGTCCCTATGGGATCCTGAAATATGACAGCATCGGCCACAAGGAGATCATGAAGTGCAACATGTGTGTCCACAGAAGCCAGGACGGCACAGCAAACCCCATGTGCGTGGAGAAATGTCCCATGCAGGCAATTACCCTGGAGGAGGTGTAAGGAATGAAGTATGTGGTATTAGGTTCCTCGGCAGCCGGGATCAGTGGGATCCGGGAGCTGCGCAGGCTGGATCCGGATAGTGGGATTGTGCTGGTATCCAGAGACGAGATGATCTATTCCCGCTGCATCCTGCACCATTATCTGGGCGGGGAGCGGACTATGGAGCAGCTGAATTTTGCGGAGAAGGACTTTGACAGGGTGTACCAGGTGGACTGGAAACGGGGAAGAACCTGCACAGGGCTTAACCGGGAGAACAAGAGCATTTCCCTGGACAATGGGGAGACGGTTTCCTATGACAAACTGCTGATCGCCACCGGCGCCCATACATATATGCCGGAGATTCCTGGCCTGGGGGAGGCTGTCAATGCCATAGGCTTCCGCAACATAGAGGATATCCAGGTATTAAAGGAAGCGGCGGCCCATGCAGAGCACATCGTAGTCATGGGCGCCGGACTGGTGGGGATGGACTGTGTCACCGGACTGCTGGATGCCGGAGTGAAGCCGGTGCTGGTAGAGACAGCCCGGTGGATGCTGGCAAAACAGCTGGATGAGACGGCGGCGGCCCGGTATCAGGAGGCATTTGCCGGGAAAGGAGTGAAGCAGTACTACGGCCACGGGATTTCCCGGGTGGAGCTGGATCCCGGGAAGAGGATCACAGAGCTGGTACTGGATGACGGTACCTGCCTTCCCTGCGACTGTCTGGTGGTGACTGCCGGGGTCCGTGCCAATGTGGAATTTCTGGAAGGGAGCGGCCTGACCCTGGGCCGTCAGGGCCTTGTCTATGACGAGACCGGAAAGACCAGTGACCCTCATATCTACGGGGCGGGAGATGTGTCCGGAGCCAGACCCATCTGGCCGGTGGCCGTGAAGGAGGGGATCGTGGCTGCCAGCAACATGGCCGGTGGCAGCCAGAGGATGACGGATTTCTTCGCAAGCAAATCCACCATGAATTTCCTGGGAATCCCCAGTATGTCCCTGGGAGATGTGAATCCCGCCCAGGAAGAGGGAAGAGCCGAGATCTGCCAGACAAAGGATTCCTACAAAAAGATCATCCACAGGAACGGAAAAATCACCGGAGCCATCCTCCAGGGGGATCTTGCTTACGGAGGGATATTGCAGCAGCTGATTGCGCGGAAGGTGGATATTACCAAAGTGAAGAAGCCAGTGTTTGATATTGATTATTCGGACTTTTTCCATATGGATGAGAATTTTGAGTTCTATTATGAAATGAACAGTCAGTGAAACAGAGAACTATGCCAGATCCATTTGGCGGAGCAAAAAACGGAGCGCAGGTTCTGATTGACGGAGCTGATGGGAATCAGAACCTGCAGCCGGTGGACTGGCAGCTTCAATACTTAGGGGGATGAAAATGGAACGATTAGAGAGAATGCCCGTACCGGTGCTTCCTGCATTCGTGGGTGCTCTGACCTTGGGAAATGTTTATTCGGGAATGGGGTATCCGGTAGTACGGCATATTACCATGTGGACCGCTACTGTGGTCCTGCTTCTTTATATTGTCAAGATCATAAAGTATCCGGGAGTATGCAAAAAGGAGTATGAGACCGTGGTACCCTGCAGTCTCTATGCAGGCTTTACTATGGTGACCATGATCCTGGGGAGCTATTACTTTGATTATGTGCCGGCCCTGGGGAAGGGGATGCTGTGCGCGGCCCTGGCTGTCCACGCGGTTCATATCCTGGTCTTCACCTACCGTAATGTGATCACAAAGCGGGTGATCGATACATTTGTTCCCAGCTGGTTTGTGACCTACAACGGGATCATGGTAAGCTGTGTGGTAGGCGGCCCCATGAACCTGGCAGGAATTTTGAAATACGTGGTGTACTATGGGATCGCGGTCTATGGGGTGATCATTCCCATCATGGTCTGGCGGCTTCTGAAGGTTCCCGTGAAGCCGGGGGTCTACCATACCATGGCTGTGGTGCTGGCGCCCTGCAGCCTCTGTGTGGTCAGCTATCTGAATGTGATCAAGGAGCCGGTGGCAGCTGTGGTCTATATCTTGTATGCCTGCGTTCTGGCCTCTCTGGCTTTTATCGTGGTGATGCTGCCGAGGTTTTTCGCCTTCCCCTTTGCGCCTGGATATGCGGGGCTGACCTTCCCCATGGCCATCGGGATCGTGGCTACCAATAAGATGACGGGCTTCCTTACTGGCGCCGGACAGGAGGGGCTGGCCGGGATGACGGCACAGCTTTCCGGCATCCAGACATACCTGACTACCATGATTGTGGGATATGTGCTGGTGAATTTCGTGATAATGGCGCTTAAGATTGAGCGGAAGTAAAAAATCCAAGCTGTTGCAGCTGGCTGCTGTTTACGGAAATTTTCCTGATTTTCGCCTTTGACTTTCTGGCTTTCTGCAAATATAATGAAAGAGAACTTAAGAAATATAAGGAGGTTCTGTTATGGTGAAAAAATCATTTTTTCAGGCAGCGTTTCTGGCAGGAGTGCTGGCCGTGACATGTGCCGGACAGGTTTTTGCCGGACCAGTTACCGAGGATCAGGCGAAAACCATTGCCATGGAGCATGCCGGAGTGGCACCGGACCAGGTGTCCTGGATCCAGACGGAGCAGGAGATGGAGGATGGCCAGATGGTCATCAATGTGGAATTTGTGACCAGGGACTACGGGGAATATAACTACGAGATCCTGGCTGGAGACGGGACGGTCCTGGGAGCGGATTATGAGAGGAAAGGAGTTCTGGAGGGAGACAATGCCGGCGGCAGCATTTCCCTGGAGAAGGCAAAGGAGAAGGCCCTGGAGCATGCAGGTCTGGAAGCAGACCAGGTGACCTTTCTGAAGGAAAAGTCGGAGCAGGATGACGGGAGACTGGAACACAAGGTAGAATTCTATACCGCCGGTTTCCAGAAATACGAGTACAAGGCGGACGCAAAGACCGGGGAGATCCTGGAGTGGGATTATGACGCGGACAGCCGCCACGCCCGCCAGGATGCGGCCCTCAGGAAAGGGCAGACAGCCGTAGCAGGGACCCAGACCTCCGGCGCGGCCGAACAGACCACCGCCAGTAAGGACGGCTCTGTCAGTCTGGAGGATGCCAAAGCAATAGCCTTAAAACAGGCCGGTCTGAGGGACAGCCAGGTCACCTGGGGCCGCGTCCATAAGGAGTACGACAACGGCCGCCAGATCTACAAGGGCGAATTTTACCATGATGTGATGGAGTATGAGTTTGAGGTGGATGTCCGCACCGGAGAAATCGTGGACTGGGATGTGGAGAGTATATACGATTAAGGTGAGATAACAGTTCAGACGGGTTTTCTGTCTCCGACGCTTTTCGGGGACAAGAAGCATCGTCTGAACTGTTGCAATTATTCAGATTTATCCCAGCCGCCTGATAATAGCATCCTGGTACTCCTCTGTAGTAGCGTGTCCGCCCAGGTCCGGGGTCAGGACATGGCCCTCGGCCAGGACCTGGTCAACCGCGCTGCGGATCCTGGACGCGGAGTCAAAATCCTTAAGGTATTCCAGCATCATGCAGGCAGACCAGAGCAGGGCCGTGGGATTGGCGATATGCTTTCCCGCGATATCCGGGGCGCTGCCATGGACAGCTTCGAACATGGCGTAGCCGGTTCCTAAGTTGCTGGAGGGCAATAGGCCCAGGCCGCCGATGAGTCCGCTGGCAAGGTCAGAGATCAGGTCGCCATAGAGATTAGGCATGACCAGCACATCGAACTGGTTGGGGTTCATGACCATCTGCATGCAGGTGTTGTCAATGATCTTGTCATTGGTCTCAAGCTCCGGATATTCCCGGGCAATATCCTGGAAGATGGAGAGGAAGAGACCGTCTGACATTTTCAGGATATTGGCCTTGTGGACGCAGGTGACCTTTTTGCGGCCGTGGGTCCTGGCGTATTGGAAGGCGTCACGGATGATCCGTTCACTGGCCTTTCTGGTGATTACTTTGGTGGCGTGAACCGTGTTCTCGTCAATCTGTTCTTCAATGCCCACATAGAGGTCCTCTGTATTCTCACGGAAAATGACCATATCGATATCATGGAAGGGAGTCTTCACCGCTGTGTTGGATCTGGCCGGACGGATATTGGCGTAAAGGTCATATTTGTTCCGCAGGGTGACATTCAGGGAACGGAAGCCTTTCCCAATAGGTGTGGTGATGGGGGATTTTAAGAGGATCCTGTTCTTTTCAAAGGACTGGTAGGCCGCCTCCGGAATCAGGGCACCATTTCGCTGCCATTCAGCTTCCCCTACATCGAAAATCTCATAAGCAAGTCCGGCGCCGGCGGCCCTGAGAATCTCCAGCACACAGGCCGTGATCTCCGGTCCGATCCCATCTCCGCGAAATACCGTAATTGTCTTTTCCATTCAAAGTCCTCCATTCTTGTTGTAAAGTCCTCCCGGATTCCCACCCCATCTGCCTTTGCGGGTGGGAATCCGGGGGCGGCAAAAAAGTAAAGGGACCCCACCTGCTGTGTGATCCCCCATTCTGTGTTCGTTGTGAACATGGGAAGATGATAGCATAAAACAGAGGTAAAGTCAATAGGCTGTGTTGGACACAATGAAAAGTCTGTGGTAGTAGTGTAACAGTTCAAGGGGTATCTGATGAACTGTTACGATGAAGCAATGCGAACATCAGTTCGTAAAGAAAAAACACTTGACACCCGTCTCCCTTTCGTGTATGATAACTCAGGTGGTGTTATGGAAAGTTTAGTAAGACAGAGTATGCTGTATGATTTTTACGGGGAACTGCTGACAGAGCATCAGAGGAATGTCTATGAGGACGTGGTACTTCATGATCTGTCCCTCAGCGAGATCGCCCAGGAACAGGGGATCAGCCGTCAGGGGGTTCATGATCTGATCAAGCGGTGTGACCGGATCCTGACCGGCTATGAAGAGAAGCTCCATCTTATCAGCAAGTTTGAGACGACCCGCCGGATGGTGGAAGATATCCACAGAAAGACCAGACAGTTCAAGGAAACCAGGGATGAGGCCCTGATCGGGGAGATCGAGCAGATTTCCAGTGATATCATGGAGCTGTGACCGGCACAGAAGCCATCATGTCAGCGAATCTGTCAGGGAGAATGTGAATTGTCTGTTTTATCCGGCTTTACATGTGACAGGATCCCGGGGCAGCCGGGAACAGACCAGTCAGGAGGATTGATATGGCTTTTGAGAGCTTGTCCGATAAATTGCAGAATGTATTCAAGAGCCTGCGGGGTAAGGGCCGTCTGACAGAAGCGGACGTGAAGACTGCCCTCAAGGAAGTCAAGATGGCGCTTCTGGAGGCAGATGTCAGCTTCAAGGTGGTGAAGCAGTTCGTCAGCTCTGTGCAGGAGCGGGCTGTGGGCGAAGAAGTGCTTGGTTCCCTGCAGCCGGGCCAGATGGTTATCAAAATCGTCCATGAGGAGCTGATCCGTCTCATGGGTTCCGAGACCACAGAGATCCAGATGAGGACCGGAGGCGAGATCACGGTCATCATGATGGCCGGTCTCCAGGGTGCAGGTAAGACCACTACCACAGCCAAGATCGCCGGCAAGCTGAAGGCTAAGGGGAAAAAGCCCCTCCTTGTGGCCTGCGACGTATACCGTCCGGCTGCCATCCAGCAGCTGAAGATCAACGGGGAGAAGCAGGGAGTTCCGGTATTTTCCATGGGAGAGAACCAGAATCCGGTGAATATCGCCAGGGCAGCCTTAGAGCATGCGGCAAAGAACGGCCTCAATGTAGTGATCCTGGATACAGCAGGACGCCTCCATGTGGATGAAGATATGATGGAGGAGCTGGTGAACATCAAGGAGGCTGTCTGTGTACACCAGACATTGCTGATCGTAGATGCCATGACCGGCCAGGATGCGGTCAATGTAGCCAGCCAGTTCAATGACAAGGTGGGCATCGACGGAGTGATCCTGACCAAACTGGACGGCGACACCAGAGGAGGTGCGGCCCTCTCGATCCGGGCCGTGACCGGCAAGCCTGTTCTCTATATCGGTATGGGAGAGAAGCTTTCGGATCTGGAACAGTTCTATCCGGACCGTATGGCATCCAGAATCCTGGGAATGGGCGATATCCTGACCCTGATTGAGAAGGCGGAGCTGGAGGTCAATGAGGAAAAGGCCAGGGAGATGAGCCAGAAGCTGCGCAAGGCAGAGTTCGATTACAATGATTTCCTTGAGCAGATGAACCAGATCAAGAAGATGGGTGGTGTGGCCAGCATTATGAGTATGATGCCGGGCATGGGCCAGATGAAAGGCGGGATGCCGGAGGTAGACGAGTCCGCCATGGGCCGTGTGGAGGCTATCATCCTCTCCATGACCAGGGAGGAGCGTGCCAATCCGTCCCTGATGAACCCGTCCAGGAAGCAGCGGATTGCCAGAGGCGCCGGCGTAGATATCAGCGAGGTCAACCGCATTGTCAAGCAGTTCGACCAGATGAAGAAGATGATGAAACAGTTTTCCGGCATGATGGGCAAGAAGGGACGCACAGGTATGGGCGGACTGGGAGGTATGCTTGGGAAGTTCAAGATGCCCTTTTGAATTGCTAACAATACAGATTTCTGTATTTGTTGATAGACAGCCGGGATGAGCTCTGGCAGGATTTTTGCAGGCTGCTTTATACAGCGGCAGGAAAGGGTATAACTCCCTGGGAAACCTGATTCAGACACATTCCGGGAATATAGTATTCACATTTAATTTTCAGGAGGAAATGAACAATGGCAGTAAAGATGAGATTAAGAAGAATGGGCGCTAAGAAGAAACCGATCTACAGAATCGTTGTGGCTGATTCCAGATCCCCAAGAGACGGCAAGTTCATTGAGGAAGTGGGAACCTACAATCCGAATCTGGAGCCCAGCGCAATCAAGTTTGATGAAGAAGCTACCAGGAAATGGCTGGCAACCGGTGCACAGCCTACAGACCGTGTGGCAAAGCTTCTGAAGACAGCCGGCATCCAGTAAAAATAAGAGCCTTTTCCGGAATCTGCGGTTTTGGCGCAGCTGTTCTGGTTCTATACAGAGGAGCTATGTTCTGGCAGGTTTTATTAAGGCAATATGAGGTGATTGCTTATGAAGGAATTGGTTGAGGTTATCGCGAGAGCATTGGTAGATAATCCAGATGAAGTAGTAGTGACCGAGGCTGAGAAGGACGGCGAGACAGTGATCGGATTGAAGGTTGCGCCATCTGACATGGGTAAGGTGATCGGCAAGCAGGGACGTATTGCCAAAGCGATCCGTTCGGTTGTCAAGGCAGCTGCTTCCAAAGAAGAGAAAAAAGTGGTTGTGGATATTCAGTAGGCAGATGGGGCTGTCGTAAATGCTGGCGCTCACACATATGAGGCAGGGTGCAAAACACATTCATGCCGGATGCTGTGTGTCGTGTCAGTTTGCGGCAGCTTTTTCTGTATTTATGGCTTTTCGTTTACCGGTAGCACGTGTTTTCCGTACAGATAAGTATGAGGTTGATGATATGGATGATACATTGCGGGTCGGCGTCATTTCCTCCACCCATGGGGTGCGGGGGGAAGTGAAGGTGTATCCCACCACAGATGACGCAAACCGTTTTAAAAAGCTGAAGCAGGTGATCCTGGATACGGGGCAGGATCAGATGACCCTGCATATTGAAGGAGTCAAATTCTTCAAGAAAATGGTGATCCTGAAATTCAGGGAATTCAACGATATCAATGAGATAGAGAAGTATAAGGGGCGGGATCTTCTGGTCACCAGGGACCAGGCAGTGAAGCTGGGGCCGGATGAGAACTTCATCACCGACCTGATTGGGCTTTCGGTGATTACAGATGAGGGGGAGACCTTCGGTACCTTAAAGGACGTGATCCAGACCGGGGCCAATGATGTCTATGTGATCGAACACAGGGACGGGAAGGAATATCTCTTCCCGGCAATCAGACAGTGCATTCTGAATGTGGATCTGGAGAAGCAGGAGATGACGGTCCATATCATGGACGGGCTGCTGGATCTGTAAGACAGGGGATGAGAAACCATGAATTTTCATATCTTGACATTGTTTCCCGATATGGTTCTGGATGGGCTTAACACCAGTATTATCGGACGGGCTGTAGAGCGGGGGCTGCTTTCCATTGAGGCAGTCAATATCCGCGACTATACTCTGGAGAAGCACCGGCATGTGGATGACGCGCCCTACGGCGGCGGCGCCGGGATGGTGATGCAGGCGGCGCCTGTGTGCGATGCCTACCGGGCCTTATGTGAGCGGACCGGAAAAAAGCCCAGGGTGCTTTACATGACTCCCCAGGGCCGTGTATTCAACCAGGAGATTGCCAGGGAGCTGGCAGGGGAGGAGGATCTGGTCTTCCTTTGCGGACACTATGAAGGGATCGATGAGCGGGCCCTGGAGCTGATTGTTACCGATTACCTTTCTATCGGGGATTATGTGCTGACCGGCGGAGAGCTTCCGGCCATGGTGATGATCGATACCATCTCCAGGCTGGTACCCGGAGTCCTGGGCAATGATGTGTCCTCGGAGGTGGAATCCTTTCACGACAATCTCCTGGAATATCCCCAGTACACCCGGCCCGAGGTCTATGAAGGGATGCGGGTTCCGGAGGTTCTGCTGTCGGGCCATCACAAAAATATTGAGGAATGGCGCAGGCAGAAATCTATCGAGCGGACGTTAATGCGGCGCCCGGATCTTCTGGAGAATGCCAATCTCTCCAAAAAAGAACGTATATATCTGGAGAAACTACTTGCATCCAGAGAAAATCTATGATAAGATGACAGAGTTGTGACGAAAAAGAGATGGTCCTCTGATGCGATACAGCATGACCTTCCGGGAAGTACCGCAGGCTGCATACATGCATTACAGAACATCAAACATATGAAGGAGGTTCACACAAATGAATGAGATTATTAAAAGCATCGAAGCTACCCAGATGAAGGAGTCCGTGCCGGAATTCCGCGTCGGTGATACCGTGAAGGTCTACAACAAGATCAAAGAAGGTAACCGTGAGAGAATCCAGGTATTTGAGGGTACTGTGATCAAGAGACAGAATGGCGGGGCAAGAGAGACCTTCACCGTACGCAAGAATTCCAACGGAATCGGCGTGGAGAAGACCTGGCCGGTACATTCTCCTTTTGTTGACAATATCGAGGTTGTCCGCCATGGTAAGGTAAGACGCGCGAAGCTGAACTACCTGAGGAACAGAGTTGGTAAGGCAGCTAAGGTAAAAGAGCTGGTTAAATAATCACCATAGTCCAGGGAGCGGACCCGCTCCAGGGCAATTGATCAAGACTGTGTTGACGGGGGGACAAGAAAGTTTGTCCCCTCATTTTTTATTCAGGGATGGGGTATAACGGGTGGAATTCTATAAAACTAATGAACAGAGTATGATCCGCCGGGTGTTTGGCTGGATTGTAGATATCGCGGTGGCTCTTGCATTTGCCTGGTTCTGTCTGCATTCCTTCGGGACACAGGTGCAGATGGTGGGTCAGTCGATGATGCCGCTTCTGCAGTCGGGGGATGTGGTTCTGGTAGACCGGCTGTGCTATGATTTTGGAAAGCCGGACCGTATGGATATTGTAGTGTTTTTGCGGGATGACAACAGAGCCAACATTAAGCGGGTCATTGGGATCCCGGGAGATGTGGTCCAGATCACCAACGGTTTTCTTTATCTCAACGGGGAACGGCTGGCAGCGGAGGAAGGGCTGGATCAGGTGGCTCTGGCAGGACTTGCCGAGCATCCGGTGGAGCTTGGAGAGGGAGAATATTTCCTTCTGGGAGACAACCGGGACAGCAGTGAGGACAGCCGGTTTGCCAATGTGGGAAACGTGCGGGAGGAGCAGATTCTGGGAAAAGTGTGGATGCGGATCTTTCCACTGCTTGATATGGGACTGATCCGTTCCAGATAAGGAGGAGTCCTTGTGAATATTCAATGGTATCCAGGGCACATGACAAAAGCAAAGCGTGCCATGAAGGAAGATATGAAACTGATTGATCTGGTGATTGAGCTGGTGGATGCGCGGGTCCCGCTGGCCAGCCGGAACCCGGATCTGGATGAGCTGGGAAGAGGAAAGTCCCGTATCGTGCTGCTCAACAAAGGGGATCTGGCGGACGAAAGACTCAATGAGGCATGGACCCGGTATTTCCAGGAAAAGGGATTCTTTGTATTAAAGGTCAATGCCCGTAGCGGCAGCGGACTCAAACAGTTAAACGGAGTGGTCCAGGAAGCCTGCAGGGAGAAGCTCCAGAGGGACAGAAAGCGGGGCATCCTGAACCGTCCGGTCCGTGCTATGGTGGTGGGGATCCCCAATGTAGGCAAATCTACCTTTATCAATTCTTTCACAGGAAAGGCCTGCACAAAAACCGGAAACAAGCCGGGGGTAACAAAGGGGAACCAGTGGATCCGGTTAAATAAGTCCCTGGAGCTCCTGGACACCCCTGGGATCCTCTGGCCCAAATTCGAGGACCAGAGGGTAGGGCTGCTTCTGGCCTTCATCGGCTCCATCAATGATGAGATTCTCCACAAGGAAGAGCTGGCTATGGAGCTGATCCGGTTTTTGATGGAATATTATCCTGGTGTGCTGGAGAAACGGTATCAGATAGACGTCAGAGAAGAGCCGGCAGCCGGCAATGAGACAAGTGCCAGTATGACAGCCGGCAATGAGCCGGAGGACAGTAACGGACATGGGTCAGACCAGTCACCGACCGGAAAAAAGGCCAAAGTCCAGGCCGCGTCCGTGCTGACACAGATTGCCCAGGCACGGGGCTGCCTGATGAAGGGGAAAGAGACTGATACGGCGAAAGCCGCCGGGATCCTTCTGGATGACTTCCGCAGCGGCAGGCTGGGGCGGATCACTCTGGAATTTCCGGAAGCTGATATACCATAATAAGCCGGGAAAATCCCGTCTGGTGATACGGCAGGCTGCGAGGAACCGGCCCCGGCAGACTGTTGGGTCGTGAAGGATTTATTTTTTGAGATATGCCGGAAAGGAAGAGAATGATGGCACGTAAAATGACAGAAGAAAGGCTTCAGGCAGAGCGTCTCCGTCTGAAGGCCATGCGGGAATATGAAGACACCTATGACGCGTGTGCCTGTCTGTGCGGGGTAGATGAAGCCGGACGAGGCCCTCTGGCCGGACCGGTGGTGGCAGGAGCCGTAATCCTGCCAAAGGATTGTGAGATTCTCTATCTCAACGATTCCAAGAAGCTGTCGGAGAAACGGCGGGAGGAGCTGTACCTGGAAATCCGGGAGAAGGCGGTAGCCTGGAACGTGGGGATCGTCAGTCCCATGGTTATCGACCAGATCAATATCCTGCAGGCCACTTATGAGGCTATGAGGCAGGCGGTCAGGGGGCTTAAGGTGATGCCGGAGCTTCTTCTCAATGACGCTGTTACCATCCCGGACATGGACATTGCCCAGGTGCCTATCATCAAGGGGGATGCCAAAAGTGTATCCATCGCCGCGGCCAGTATCCTGGCCAAGGTTACCAGGGATCATATGATGACAGAGTACGACGGGCTCTTCCCGGAATATGGCTTTGCAAAGCATAAGGGATATGGGACGGCAGCGCATATTGCGGCGATCCGGGAGTATGGTCCATGCCCGATTCACAGAACCACTTTTATAGGGAAATTTGTGGAGCAAAGGTCAGGGACAGAAGAATCGGAGGAATCCGGGGAAACCGGACCTGAACCGGAAAAAGAGTGGGGAAAGAAAAATAAACGCAAAACCGGCGCGGACTACGAACGTCTGGCGGCGGAGTATCTGGAGCAGAAGGGCTACCAGATCCTGGAGCGTAACTGGAAGCATCCTTTTGGGGAGCTGGATCTGATCGCCCGGAAGGACAGGGTGGTGGTCTACTGCGAGATCAAGTACCGCAGCAGTGAGGAATACGGATCCCCCCTGGAGGCAGTGGATACCCGGAAGCAGACACGGATTGGCCGGGCTGCTGCCTGCCATTTTGCCGGATACCAGAGAGGAGAGGAGCTGTCTTTACGGTTTGACGTGATCGGGATTGATAAGGCGGGAGAAATTACCCATATAGAAAATGCTTTCGATTATCCTGATACATAGTAAACTTCAGACAGCCCATCTAAACAGTTAGGATACATAAAGCATAAGTCGGTGATAAGGAAGTTGCCATCCGGTATACAGAGAGACAGAGAATGTATAAAGCCATGGGGATAGTTCAATCAGAAAGGAAACCAATAATGGAATGGATTCGTAAACCAGCCGGGGAGCACCTGGAGGAAATGACAAAGCACGGTGTGACGTATCTGTCCTTCCCGGCTCTCTCTAAGACAGGGCTTGTGAGCCATGCTTTTTCTACCAGACTTGGCGGGGTCAGCCAGGGATGCTTTGCAACCATGAATTTTACCTTTACCCGCGGGGATAATCCGGAGCATGTGATGGAGAATTACCGCCGGATGGCCCGGGTGCTGGGGGAGGAGACGGAGCGCATGGTCCTTTCCCACCAGACCCACACGACCCATGTGCGGACAGTGACGAAGGAGGACGCGGGAAAGGGAGTGGTCCGGGAACGGGATTATCATGATGTGGACGGACTGATCACCAATGTTCCTGGCCTTGTACTGGTGACCTTCTACGCGGACTGTGTGCCTCTCTATGTGGTGGATCCGGTTCACAAGGCCATCGGCCTGTCCCACTCCGGGTGGCGCGGCACGGTGAACCGTATGGGAAGGGAAACCCTGAAACAGATGAACCAGGAATATGGTACCGATCCGGCAGATGTTATCTGCTGCATCGGCCCCAGCATCTGCCAGAGCTGCTTTGAAGTGGGAAAAGAGGTGGCAGATGCCTTTGGCGGGGCATTTGACCAAATGTACCATTCACAGCTTTTCTACAAGAAGGAGAACGGAAAGTACCAGCTGGATCTGTGGCGTGCCAACCAGATCATCTTTGAGGAGGCGGGGGTACCTGCGGCGCAGATCCATACCACGGATATCTGTACCCACTGCAACCCGGATCTTCTGTTCTCCCACAGAACCATGGGCAATGAACGGGGGAATCTGGCAGCGTTTCTGTGTCTGAAGGCCTAGACTACAATACCCATGAGTGCAGATTTCCTATATACGGCAAAAACCATAAGCGCAGAATAAGGGCCACTGTCCGGACGGCTGTTATCAGCCAGGGCAGCGGCCCTTTGTTATATTCTGGTTAACGGATTATATTGTCTGTGTAAATGTGCCGGAATGTACATAAGAGTCAGGATGCATGCTGCTGGGATGTATATAAGGATCCGGCCGGCGCCGGAATGTACATAAGGGTCAGGATACCTGCTTCCGGGACATACACATTATACGATTCTTTGAAAATACTCGTACCCGCCGGCCTGGTATCTCTGCACCAGCTTCTGGATCTTGGCAGTGGGCGAGAGGACATCGCTGATGGAGACATCGTGGTTCAGGGAGTTTACTACAGCGGCCAGATATTTGCTGATATCGGCCTCCAGGTACCATTCACGCTCCAGGAGGGCTTTGGGACGGTAGTTCAAGTTGGAGGTGATCACATAGTCTATGTAGCCTTTGTGGTAGAATTCGTCAAATTTCCCGAGGCCGCTGGTGAACAGGGCGAAGGTACAGCAGATGATTACCTTGCCGGCCTTGCGTTCTTTAAGCTCCCTGGCGGTATCCAGCATACTTTCGCCGGAGGAGATCATATCATCGATGATCAGCACGGTCTTGTCCTTCACGGAGGAACCAAGGAATTCATGGGCTACGATAGGATTGCGTCCGTCAATGATCTTGGAATAGTCGCGGCGCTTGTAGAACATGCCCATGTCCACTCCCAGATTGTTGGCCAGATAGACGGCGCGGTTCATGGCGCCTTCATCCGGGCTGATGACCATCAGATGGTCCTTGTCAATCCGGAGGTTCCTGTCATGTTCAAACAAGGTCTTCACGAACTGGTAGGTGGGCATGAAATTGTCAAAGCCGTGAAGGGGGATGGCATTCTGGACACGGGGATCGTGGGCATCAAAGGTGATGATGTTGGAGACACCCATGGATACCAGCTCCTCCAGGGCCATGGCACAGTCCAGGGATTCCCGCTTGGAGCGTTTGTGCTGACGTCCTTCGTACAAAAATGGCATGATAACATTGACACGGTGTGCAGTGGCAACAGAAGCTCCGATGATGCGTTTCAAATCCTGGTAGTGGTCATCCGGGGACATGTGATTGGTATATCCGTACATGCTGTAGGCAAGACTGTAATTGGTAATGTCCACCATGGCATAGAGATCTGCGCCGCGGACGGATTCGTTGATAACCGCCTTGGCTTCTCCTGTGCCGAAACGGGGACACATGCAGTCCAGCAGATAGGAGTCCACGTCATAACCGCGGTAATTTAAGTCCTTCTTACGGCGGATCAGCTCCTCTGTATCATTCTGGCGAAACCTGACAAGATGTTCATTAACCTTTAAAGCAAGGTCTTTGCTGCTTTCCAGGGCAGCAATTTTCAATGGTGCAACCGGAAGTGCGTCATTGAATACATAGTTGTTTGCCATTTCCCTACTCCTTTTGTAAATGATTTGGTACTATCATGAATATACCATATTTAAAACCTGGTCGTAAATAGAATTTGGTACATTTTCCCGAAAAATACATTCTCCAGACATACTTATTCCCCCCTTCGGGGGAATTTGTGGTATAATGATTACAAAAGCCAGAAGCGGCATAAAGAGGGCGCATGAGAGAGCGCATTGCTGATATGATTAAGGTTATTACAGGAGAGACCAGGTATGAAAAACGGACATCTGATAAAGTCTATTGATCCCGGATCGATTGCAGAAGAGCTGGAACTGGAGCCGGGAGACCGTCTTCTGGCCATCAATGGCAATGAGATTGAGGATATTTTTGATTATGAATATTATGTGAACAGTGAGAGCATGGTGATGCTGGTAGAGAAGGCAGACAAAGAAGTGTGGGAGCTGGAGATAGAGCATGACTATGAGGAGCTGGGGATCACCTTTGAAAATGGGCTCATGAGCGATTACCGTTCCTGCAGCAACAGGTGCATTTTCTGTTTCATCGACCAGATGCCTCCGGGTATGCGAAAGACCCTGTATTTTAAGGATGACGATTCCAGACTGTCTTTTCTCCAGGGAAACTACGTGACCCTGACCAATATGAAGGAGCATGATATCAGGCGGATCATCGACTTTAAGCTGGCACCCATCAATATCTCAGTCCATACCACCAATCCAAAGCTGCGGTGCCAGATGCTGAACAACCGTTTTGCCGGGAAGGCGCTGAAGATGATCGATACCCTGTACGAGGCAAAAGTACCCATGAACGGTCAGATCGTGCTGTGTCCGGGGGTGAATGACGGGGAAGAGCTGGAACGGACCATTCATGATCTCTCCGCTTATCTGCCATATATGGAAAGTGTATCTGTAGTTCCGGTGGGACTTTCCAGATTCCGGGACGGGCTCTATCCTCTTGAAGCCTTTGACAGGGGATCAGCCCGGGAAGCCCTTGTGACCATCGAAAAATGGCAGAGAAAGCTGTATCAGGACCATGGCACCCATTTCATCCATGCCAGCGACGAGTTCTATATTCTGGCCGGACAAGAGCTGCCGGATGAGGAACGCTACGACGGCTACCCGCAGCTGGAAAACGGTGTGGGTATGCTGCGGCTTCTGGATACAGAGGTGTCGGAGGTTCTGGAAAGGATTGCGCAGTTGCCGGTCTCCGGGGCAGAGGGCATTGGAGAAACCATGGAAGGCGGCACGGCCAGTGACATGGTGAGCCGGGAAGCAGAGTGGGCGGAGACTGGGGATGTTGGATATGCAGATATTGAGGGGGAAGCCTCCGGGGATATGGTTGTCCTGGAATTAACAAAGCTTCTGGAGTCTGCGCCCATAGAGCCGGAGACCATTTCCGTGGCCACAGGCCTTCTGGCACTTCCCTATCTGGAAAAACAGCTTGCAAAGATCCGGGCCCGGTATCCCCAGAAGCGGATACTGGTCTATGGGATCCGCAATGACTTTTTCGGGGAGATGATCACAGTCACCGGACTTCTCACCGGTCAGGATATCAAAAACCAGCTGAAGGACAGAGAGCTGGGCAGCCGCCTGCTCCTTTCTGTATCCATGTTCCGCAGCGGGGAAGAGGTTTTTCTGGACGATATGACCAGACAGGAGCTGGAAACCGCTTTACAAGTTCCGGTAAATATTGTAAAATCAAGCGGACTGGATCTTGTACGGGCAGTATT
>Ga0137309_100873_pt1 | contig 21902 bp, 16 predicted proteins | sample NAcewiD2O_June_FD_97179 | JGI IMG/M metagenome (GOLD analysis project Ga0137309, IMG submission 97179) | Mouse cecal microbial communities from Vienna, Austria - N-Acetylneuraminic amended D2O_June | ecosystem: Host-associated > Mammals > Digestive system > Large intestine > Cecum | place... | reverse complement strand
AAAACCAGGGCTTGTGGCCATGGCTTTCCGGCCCCTGCCATGAACCGCCAAAGTTTTTCAGAGTTGCCTTTCCCCAATGTTGAAAACTATTGAAAATCCTTCGGAGCTGTGCTATACTGTTTTCTGTAAACTAGTTTTATAAATGGGGATAGGCGGACGCCATGCCGCCTAAAATGAAAAATGGAGGGTATTTCGTTGGATTCTTTCGAACAAGCATGGGAAATTGTGTGCGGCTATTGTAAGTCGCAGATTACGGACGTAGCCTACAAAACCTGGTTCAGCCGCCTCAAGCCCGTCTCGCTGGACTTTGACCAGGGAACCGCGGTCATTGAGGCGCCAAACGACTTTCACAAGCAGACCTTGCTGCGCTGCTACAGCGATCTTTTGCAGCGGGCCTTGAAAAACGTTTTTGGGGAAAACATCGGCTTTCAGATCACCGTTACCGAAGAAAAAGAAATTCAGCCCGGGGAGAACGCCCCCCAGGACGATGGCTATGAGCTGACCTTTGAAACCTTCGTGGTGGGTCCGTCCAACCGGTTTGCCCACGCGGCCTGTCAGGCGGTGGCCAGCAAGCCCGCCATTTTGTATAACCCGCTGTTCATTTATGGAAACTCCGGCCTGGGCAAAACCCACCTGCTCTCGGCGGTCTCCAAAGAATTTAAAAACAATTTTCCAAACCGCAGCGTGGTGTATGTAAAAAGCGAGGACTTTACCAACGAAGTCATCGACGCCATTGCCAAAGGCACCACCCAGGCCCTGCGGGCCAAATACCGCAGCGCCGACCTGCTGCTGGTAGACGACATCCAGTTTATTGGCGGAAAGGTCTCTACCCAAGAGGAATTCTTCCACACCTTCAACACCCTGTACGAGGCCAAAAAACAGATTGTGCTCACCTCGGACCGGCCGCCCCGGGACATTGCCACTTTGGAGGACCGGATGAAAAACCGCTTCGAGTGGGGCCTGACCGCCGATGTGCAGACTCCGGAATTTGAAACCCGGGTGGCCATCATCCGGCGCAAGGCGGAAAGCTTTGACTTTGACATTCCTGAAAATGTATGCGAATACATCGCCAACAAGCTGAAAAACAACATCCGCCAGCTGGAGGGCGCTGTGAAGAAGCTGCGGGCCTTCCATCTGCTGGAGGGCCGCCCCGTAAACATTGTCACCGCCCAAACGGCCATCAGCGACATCATCAACAACTCTCAGCCCACCCCGGTGACGGTTGACAAGATTATTGAGGAAGTCGCCCGGACCTACCAGGTCACGCCGGAGGACATCCGCTCCCAAAAGCGGAACGCGGCGGTGTCCAAGGCCCGGCAGGTGGCCATGTACGTGGTGCGGGAGATCACCAGCATGCCGATGGTGGAAATCGGCCAGACCTTTGGAGGCCGGGACCACTCCACCGTGGTGTACGCCCTGCACCAGATGGAAGACCGGCTGGAAAAAGAGGCCCACACCAAGGACACGGTAGAGGACATTATCAAGAACATTCAGAACCGCTAAGATTCCACTTTTCCTCCACATTCCACATGAGATTTTCCACGGGGCGTGGAATGTGGAAAGAGCCTTTCACAGTTTAAGAAATTTGTCCACAGGAGAAAGTGGAGAGCGCGAAGGGCAAAAAACCAGGCTTTTCCAGGGGAGGCAACGATTTCCACAGAATCCACAGCCCCTATTACTACTTCTAAATCTAAGAAAGAAGAAAAGAGTAAGAAATGTGCTTTTGGGGAGCCAGGTGCTCTGAACAAGGCTGGAGGAGACAGCGGGCCTTTTGGAAGTAAGGGAAAAGTTATTCTGTATGAAAACAAAAAATTATGATTCATCAAACACAAGGAGATACAAAGCTTATGCAATTTACTGTCAATCGAAAAGAAATCACCGACGCGGTTTCCAATATTCAACGGGCTGTGTCCGCCAAAACCTCCATTCCAGCCCTGGAGGGCATTCTTCTCAGTGCCGGTGAAAACGGTCTGGAGCTGTGCGCCTATGACCTGGAGCTGGGCATTACCACTTTAATTCCCGCCCGGGTTTCAGAGCCGGGCAAATCTGTGCTGAACGCAAAGCTTTTTTCCGACATTGTCCGCCGCACTCCTGACGACGCGGTTTCCGTTACGGTGGATGAAAAAGACATTGCCTCCATTGAAAGCGGATGCAGCAAGTTTTCCATCATCGGCATTCCCGCTGTAGAATTTCCCGAGCTGCCGAAACTGGCCGACTCCACCAAACTGGAGCTGCCCGGCAGCGTGTTAAAAAGCATGATCCGCCAGACTGTTTTCGCCGTGGCGGAAAGCGACGCCAAGCCCATTCATCAGGGCAGCCTGTTCAGCCTGGAAAACGGCCAGCTGGACGTGGTCTCGGTGGATGGCTACCGTTTGGCCAAACGCACGGAGCCGGTGGAGTTTTCCGAGAAGCTCTCCTTTGTGGTGCCGGGCAAGACCTTGGCGGAAATCCTCAAGCTGTTGAAGGACTCGGAGGATGTGGTGGAGATTTCCGCTGGACAACGGCATATTTTATTTAAAATCGACAATTACACGGTGATTTCCAGCCTGTTGGAGGGTGAATTCCTCAACTACAAGGCCACCATTCCCTCGGCCAGCAAAACCAATGTAACGCTGCGCTCCCGGGAAGCCATTGAGAGCGTGGAACGGGTTTCCCTGCTGATTACAGACCGGCTGAAGAGCCCGGTGCGGTGCACGTTCTCCGGCGGAGAAATCCGGCTGCTGTGCACCACCTCCATGGGCCGGGCCAGCGACCAGCTTAGTGTGGAGATGGAGGGCGAGGACGTGGAAATCGGCTTTAACAACCGGTATTTGCTGGACGCGCTGAAAAATACGGAGTGTGACGAGATTAAGGTCGGCCTGAGCGGCCCCCTGAGCCCCATGACCGTGCAGCCCAAAGAGGGAGACAGCTTCCTGTTTTTGGTGCTGCCGGTGCGGCTGAAGAACGACTGACCGGATGGAGAGAGCTATGGAAGTCATTATCATACAAACGGAATATATTAAACTGGATTCTTTTCTCAAGCTGGCCGGTTTGGCGGACACAGGCGGTCAGGCCAAGGCGGCGGTACAGGCGGGCCTGGTGAAGGTGAACGGCGAGGTCTGCCAGATGCGGGGCAAGAAGCTGCGTCCCGGCGACAGCGTGGAAGCCGGCGGGAAGAGCTGGCAGGTGGCCCAGGGCCAGTAAGCCCCCAGAGTATCCGGCGTACAGACGGGTAATATTTTGGAAGCGCCCCTGGCTTCATCTTCCATGAAGCCCAGCGCTTTCCAGAACCTCCCCCGCTCCGCCCGGTTGGCTTTTGCCCGTCAATTGTTTTCAGAAAGGGATGCTTTATGTACGTCACTCGGGTTTCTTCCCGCAACTACCGCAATCTGGCCGAGGCCGAGCTCTTCCCCTGCCAGGGCGTCAATGTTATCTACGGCGGCAATGCTCAGGGAAAAACCAACCTGTTGGAATCCCTCTGGCTCTTTACCGGCGGACACTCCTTCCGGGGCTCGAAAGACAGCGAGCTTCCCCGCCTGGACCCAAAAACCGGAAAAAACAGCCCCGCCGCTGCCCTGGCCCTGGATTTTTTCAGCGAGGACCGGGAGCAGAAGGCCCAGCTTTTCATCGAAAACGGGCGCCGGAGCAGTGTGATCAACGGTGTGAAAAAAAAGACCGGATCAGCCCTGATGGGCAAGGTGCGGGCGGTGATTTTTTCTCCTGAGCACTTGCTGCTGGTGAAGGAGGGGCCCGCCCGGCGGCGGGGCTTTTTGGATGGGGCCCTCTGTCAGATCAAGCCCGGCTATGCCTCTGTGCTCCACGCCTACCAGCGGGCGCTGCTGCAGCGCAACGCCCTTTTAAAGGACTTGGCAAAATATCCCGACCTGCGGGACACGCTGGAGGTCTGGGACCTGCGCCTGGCCAAGCTGGGCGCTCAAGTAATGGAGGAGCGCCGCCGCTACGTGGAACGCCTTGGACCGGAGGTCCAGGAAATTTATGGAGGCATTGCCCGGGGCCGGGAGCAGGTAGCTGTGGACTATGCCCCCTCGGCGCCGGGAGGCGGGAGCCCGGAAGAGACGGAAGCGCTGTTTTATAAGGAGCTGGAGCGCACCCGGGCCTCGGATGGGCGCAGCGGCTTTACCTCGGCGGGGCCCCACCGGGACGACCTGCGGATTTCCATTGACAGCGTGGCGGCCCGGGCCTATGGGTCCCAGGGCCAGCAGAGAAGCGCTGTGCTGGCCATGAAGCTGGCGGAGGCCCAGGTGCTCTCCGGCGTTTCCGGCGAGACCCCCATCGTGCTGCTGGACGATGTGATGAGTGAGCTGGACCAGCAGCGGCAGGACTACCTGCTGAACCATCTTCACGGGCGTCAGGTGTTCATCACCTGCTGCAGCCCGGAGACCGTGGGGCTTATGGAGACCGGCATGCGCTTTCGGGTGGAGAATGGGACCGTGTATCCGGAAAAAGTCAGCTAAATTTTGGAAAAATAGGCGGGATTTGGAAAAATGTACCTGCATTTGGGGCAAGATACCATTGTGGCGGCCAATACGGTGGTGGGTGTGTTCGATTTAGACAACTCTACCGTTTCCAAACACACCCGGGAGTTTTTGGCCCGGGCCCAGAAGGAGGGCCGTGTGGTGGATGTGACCAGGGAGCTGCCAAAATCCTTCATTGTGTGCTGGGACCAGGGGCGGGAGACCGTGTACCTTTCTCAAATGGCCCCCGCTACCCTGCTCAAGCGCAGCCAGAGCGGCGGAATTTTAGAAAAGGCGGGCTGGGAGAGCCTTTGATGAAGGCATTTTGATCATAAGCCCAAAAAGCCTGTGGGGTGCGGAGAAGCGCTCCAACGCCGTAGCTCCTAAGCCGCGGGAGGTTTCCGAATCCTTCTTTAAAAAGCCTTTGCACCATAAGCTTCCATACCTAACCCCGTGGCAAATGGGGTTAGGCATGCCTGTGAAAATTTCAAGAAAAAGGTGGTCGATCGCATGCGTTATATTGGAATACCGGCCTGTCCCTATTGCAGAAAGCGGGTGAACCTCATTCGCACCTGGTCCTTAAAGCGGCAGGGCGAATACCAGTGCCCCCGCTGCGGGGGCATCTCGAACATTTTCCTCTCTCCCCTGGTGTACGTGCTGGCGCTGCTGGCGGTGTTTGGGGGCGGGGCCATGTATTTTTTCTATAAGTTCGTGCTGGACGACATCAGCCTGAAAACGGCCCTTTATGTATTTGTGCCTTTCGCCGCCTTTTTTTTGCTGAGTTTGTTTATGGTCTATCTGGAAAAGCCCGTGATCAAAAAAGTCTCCAAAGAGGAGTACAACAAGCGCCGGGGCAAGCGGGAGGGGTCCCAGGCCTATGACCGGACAGGCGACTACCAGCCGGAGCCAAACACAGGCTATCTCCCCCGGACCGGCGGCGGGTCCCGGAACGACAGCGCTTCCCGCCGCCCAGAAGCGGCGGCGCCTATGAACATCAACCAGGAGAATTTTCACAAGGCCAAGCAGCAGACCGCCTCTATGAACGCTGTGCATGAGAGCCGTGGAGCCGCCGTGTCATCCCACACAGGAGCCGGGCCCGCGCCAGCAAAGCCCGCCCCTGCCGCCCCGCCGGTAGAAGCGGAGCCAGCGCCCACGGTTCGGGAATACACACCGGCGGCAGCGCCTCAGAGCCGGAGCACAGCCGCTCGAAGGAGCCAACCGGAAACAGGCGCTATTCCCAATGCGTACCAGAGAGCACCGGCCGCACGGGGGAGCCAGCCGGAAACAGGCAGCATTCCCAATGCGTACCAGAGAGCACCGGCCGCACGGGGAAGCCAGCCGGAAACGGGAACTATTCCCAACGCGTACCAGAGAGCGTCGGCCGCACGGGGGAGTCAGCCGGAAACGGGAACTATTCCCAACGCGTACCAGAGAGCGTCGGCCGCACGGGGGAGTCAGCCGGAAACAGGCGCTATTCCCAATGCGTATCAGCGGCCAGGGACCCGCTCGATCCAGGGAACGGCCTACCAGTCAGGCGGATCCCATGGAGGCTCCAGCGCTGGGTTCCAGAATCCGGCTGAGAATCAGCGGCTTGCCCAGCGTGCTTATGGCGGCCAGGTACCCCAGGCTTATGCCGCTTACCAGCCCAAGGACGCGGCGGGCCGGCCCCGGCGGAGCACCCGGGTGACCGGCGGCATGGACCACCCCACGGTGGGAGGAAGCATTTTTGAAAAGTACAACGACCCCAGCTATGGGCGGCACTCTTTGGAGAAGCCGGGAGAAGGCGGGCAGCGCTGACGGAAGTTTGCCCGCGGTGGGGTTAGCGCCAGTCCATACTGGCATGGGACGTTTTGCGTATTGCTGGTCCCGCGCTTTAGCGAAGGCCGCAGTTTAAAAAAGCGCAAAACGGACGCGTCACCCGCCTGTAGAGCCTGTAAAGAGCTTGGCAGCTGTGTACGGATGAAGTTGAAAGTTTCTTTCAAAAAGCTTTCCGGACCGCCGGAGACCGTCTCCCAGGGATGCTTTACAAGTGTGGGAAAATATGCTATAATATTAGAAAGTAATTGTTCTGCCGGAGGTCCGGTGGAAAATCGTGTTAGGCCCGGCGCGCCGGGCAGGGGGAGGCTTTCATTTTTGGGGATCAATGAAATGACGGACATGACAAAAAGCGAACAGGTTTACGATGGCGACCAGATTCAAGTGCTGGAAGGCCTGGAAGCAGTGCGCAAGCGGCCCGGCATGTACATCGGCTCCACCGGCCCCCGGGGCCTGCACCACCTGGTGTACGAGATTGTGGACAATGCTGTGGACGAGGCCCTGGCGGGCTTTTGCGACAAAATAGTGGTAAAGCTGCTGCCGGGAAACGTGGTCTATGTTTCGGACAACGGCCGGGGCATTCCGGTGGGCATTCAAAGCCAGACCGGACTGCCGGCAGTGACGGTGGTTTTTACCATCCTCCACGCGGGCGGCAAGTTCGGCGGAGGAAGCTACAAGGTTTCCGGCGGACTTCACGGCGTGGGCGCGTCGGTGGTAAACGCTCTGTCCACTTGGCTGGAGGTAGAGGTCATTACCGACGGAGTGCGGTATTACCAGCGGTTTGAGCGGGGGAAGGCCGTTACGGAGCTGATTGAGAAGGGCCCCGCCCCGGCGGGCAGTACAAATGGCTCGGTTATTTGTTTTCAAGCGGACCCGGAGATTTTTAAGGAGACCACGGTATACAGCTATGGTACCTTGCAGGACCGGCTGCGGGAGCAGGCTTTCCTAAACGCGGGCATTCACATTGAGCTCATCGATGAGCGGGACCCGGAAGAGCGGATCCCCGAGGAGCAGAAATTTGAGCGGCCCATTGTGAACAGCTACTGCTATGAGGGCGGCATCCGGGAATTTGTGGATTATCTCAACCGGAAAAAGGCAGTGGAGGTCATTCATCCGGACATTATGCATTTCAGCACGGTGGCGGCGGATGACAACGCCACCGCTGAAGTGGCCATGCAGTATACGGACAGCTTTAACGAGCTGGTGCTGTCTTTTGCCAACGACATCCGCACCGTGGACGGAGGCACTCATGAAGAGGGCTTTAAGCGGGCCCTAACCCGGGTGCTCAACGACTATGCCAGAAAATACAATATTCTCAAGGAAAACGACAAGAACCTTTCCGGCGAGGACGTGCGGGAGGGCTTGACCTGCGTTATCAGCGTGAAGCTGAAGGAGGCTCAGTTCGAGGGCCAAACCAAGGCCAAGCTGGGCAACACGGAGATCACCGGGCTGGTCAGTTCCATGCTCTACAAGCACATGATGGAGTACATGGAAGAGAATCCCGCCTGCGCCCGGGCGGTTTTTGACAAGGCGCTCACAGCCTCCCGGGCCCGGGAGGCCGCCCGGAAAGCCCGGGAGCTGGCCCGGCGGAAGACTGCTTTCGAGAGCAACTCCCTGCCCGGCAAGCTGGCGGACTGCCAGTCCCGGGACCCGTATGAGACGGAAATTTACATCGTGGAGGGCGACTCCGCCGGAGGCTCTGCCAAAAACGGCCGGGACCGGAAGTTTCAGGCCATTCTGCCCCTGTGGGGTAAGATGCTCAACGTGGAGAAGGCCCGGCTGGACAAGGTATACGGCAACGAGAAGCTCATGCCCGTGGTCACGGCCCTGGGCACGGGCATTGGGGACGAGTTCGACATCAACAAGCTGCGGTACGGCAAGGTCATCATCATGGCGGACGCGGACGTGGACGGAAGCCATATCCGAACCCTGCTTTTGACCTTCTTCTTCCGGTTTATGCGGCCCCTGGTGGAGCAGGGCCATGTGTATCTGGCCCAGCCGCCCCTGTACCGCATTACGAAAAACCGGCGGCACGAGTACGCTTTTTCCGATATCCAGCGGGACCAGGTGATCGCGGAGCTGGGAGGCAACTGCTCCATTCAGCGGTATAAAGGCTTGGGCGAAATGGACCCGGGCCAGCTGTGGGAGACCACCATGGACCCAGCGGCCCGAACCATGCGCCGGGTGGAGGTAGACGATGCGGCTAAGGCCGACGAGGTTTTTACCATTTTGATGGGCGACAAGGTGGAGCCCCGGCGGGATTTCATTGTGGAGAACGCCCAGAAGGCGAATTGGGACGTGTAGGCTTATTTTGATGGCCTTATGCTTGAGCGGCTATGCCCTGCCAAGGGCCGTGTACAATACGGAAGGAAGCCTATGTTTGCTCACTTGGCTTCTGTGTTTATCCATTCTGCAACCAAAACCGCCAATTGAAAGCCAACCACAATTCGCATAAAAAGTTTTTGAAGATTCTTAAGGAACTTTTTTCAAAAAGTTCCTTAAGCGGCCTTTCCAGGGGGGAGCCATATGGACGAGTTTGAGAATAAGAATCCGCCGCAGGAAGAGGCGGGGGGGCGGGTTATTGACGTGCCGCTGACCAAGGAGATGGAGCAGTCCTTTTTGGACTATTCTATGTCCGTTATTGTGCAGCGGGCCCTGCCGGACGTGCGGGACGGTTTGAAGCCGGTTCACCGGCGCTTTTTGTACAAGATGTATCAGGATTCCCTGTGGCCGGACGGAGCCTACCGCAAGTGCGCGGACACAGTGGGCAAAACCCTGGCGGAGTATCACCCTCATGGCGACATGTCGGTGTACGACGCTATGGTGCGCTTTGCCCAGGATTTTTCCATGCGCTACCTGCTGGTGGACGGCCACGGCAACTTTGGCTCGGTGGACGGAGACCCGCCCGCCGCCTACCGTTATACCGAGGCCCGGATGACCAAGCTCTCTGTGGCCATGCTGGACGACATCAACAAGGACACGGTGGATTTTAAGCCCAACTATGACGACCGCCTAAAAGAGCCCGTGGTGCTGCCCAGCCACTTTCCCAACCTGCTGGTGAACGGCTCTATGGGCATCGCGGTGGGCATGGCCACCAACATTCCCCCGCACAACATCAGCGAGGTGGTGGATGGCGTCTGCTGCCTCATCGACAACCCGGAGGCCACCTTGGACGAGCTCATGGAGCACATCAAGGGGCCGGACTTCCCCACGGGCGGCATTATTATGGGCCGCAGCGGCATTCGGGCGGCCTATGCCACTGGCCGGGGCAAGGTGGTGGTGCGGGCCCGGGCGGAGATTGAAGAGGCGGAAAAGAGCGGCCGCTCTAAAATTATTGTAACGGAGATTCCCTACCAGGTCAACAAGGCCCGGCTTATTGAAAACATCGCGGAGCTGGCCAAGGAAAAGCGCATTGAGGGCGTGGCCAATGTGGATGACCACTCGGACCGGGAGGGCATGCGGATTGTCATTGACGTGAAGCGGGAGGCCTCCCCCCAGATTGTCCTCAACCACCTGTACAGCCTGACCCAGATGCAGATCTCCTTTGGCGTGATTATGCTGGCCATTGTGAACGGCCGGCCGGAGATTCTCAACCTGCACAAGATTTTGCGGGAATACATCCGCTTCCAGCTGGAAGTTATCACCCGGCGGACCCGGTTCGACCTGCAAAAAGCCCAGGACCGGGCCCATATTCTGGAAGGACTTAAGCGGGCCATTGACATTGTGGACGAGATTATCGAGACCATTCGGGGCTGCGGAGGCGGCCGGCCAGAGGCCAAGGCCGCGCTGATGGAACGTTTTGATTTTGACGACCTCCAGGCGGACGCCATCTGCCGGTTCCAGCTGGGCCAGCTGGCTGGGCTGGAAATTTTGAAAATTGAGACCGAATTGGGCGAGCTGCACGAGCAGATCGCGGACCTGAGCGGGATACTCGCCAGCGAGGCCCGGCGGCTGGCGATTGTAAAAGACGAGGCGCTGAACATGAAAAAGCGCTTTGGCGATGAGCGGCGCACAGAGATTGCGGCCATCAGCGGCGAGGTGGACGTGGAGGACCTGATTCCTGTGGAGGAATGCGTGCTGACCCGTACCCGCTTCGGCTATGTGAAGCGCCAAAAGATGGAGGCCTACCGGACCCAGAAGCGGGGAGGCCGGGGGATCTCCGGCATGACCCGCAAGGACGAGGACGCGGCGGAAGAGATTTTCGTCATTGGAAGCCACGACTATATTCTCTTCTTCTCCAACCTGGGCCGGATGTACCGGCTGAAATGCTACGAGGTGCCCGAGGGCTCCCGGACCAGCCGGGGCATGCACATCCGCAACCTGCTGCCCCTGCAGCCGGAAGAGACCATCACCTCCGTGCTGCGGCTGGAGGATCTGGACGATGAGAAATATTTGGTCATGGTCACCCGCCGGGGCGTGGTGAAGCGCACAAAGCTCTCGCTCTTCAACAACGTGCGCAAGGCGGGGCTGATTGCCGTTGACCTGGACGAGGGGGACTCCCTGGCCTGGGTACAGGTCACCTCCGGCAGCGACGACCTGATTGTGGCCACCCGCAACGGCATGGCCCTGCGCATGAATGAAAACGATGTGCGCTCCATGGGCCGTAACGCCCGGGGCGTGAAGATCATGACCCTGCGGGAGGACGACTCCATCGTGGGCATGGACGTGATCCGGGAGGGCAAGATGATCCTGACGGTCACCGAAACGGGCTTTGGACGGCTCTCTTCTCCGGAAGAGTACCGGTTCCAACACCGGGGCGGCAAGGGCGTCATCAACTACCATGTGGACAAGTTCGGCCTGGTAGCCGGCGTCAAAGTAGTCTCGCCGGACGAGGATATTATCCTGATCTCCGAGGACGGCGTAATTATCCGCATTCCGGCGGCGGACGTGCGGGTCTGCGCCCGGCCCAGCAAGGGCGTGCGGGTGATGCGGGTACAGGAGGGCAGCCGGGTGGTGACCCTCTCCAGCGCGCCCAAGGAAGAGACTCAAGAGGAGGACACCGGGGACGAGGAGCCAGAGGCTTCTGAGGAAACGCCCCAGGAACCGGCAGAGTCCAGCCCTGCCGGAGAGCCGGGAGCAGAGGAATCCAACGACTAATAGGTTCAAAAGAGGTGATACCTCTTTTGAACCTGGCGGCACGGGCACACCTTCCCCCACCCAGCGGCCCAGGGTGAAATTCCAACAAGTTTCCTTGAGAAACTTGACTGCCGGGCCTTCGGCCGGTTTTAAAAAGAAAAAGGATAGAGCCAAAAGCTCTATCCTTTTTTGTGGGCCGTAAAAGGTTTACGGTTTCGTTAGGGCAGTTTTTTGTTTCTATCAGCCAACCGCAGGTTAGCCAGCGGGCTGTCCGCTTAAAATGGACTCCAGGTCCGGCAGCTCTCCGGCGTGGTCGTAATAGGCTTGACAGAGAAGGGAGGCGTGGGCCCGGTAGTGCTGCACCTTTTCCTGGGCCGCGGCCAGCCAACCGTCTTCATCGTCGCTGTGGGCTTCTTCTATCTTTTCCAGCTCGCTGTCCAGGCTGGCTTTCCAGCTGGTATGTTCTTCCTCCAACTGGGCGGCCTCTTCGCTGCCCAAATCATGGAAGGAGGCCGGGTATAGCCGGTCGATGACCTTCTCCCAGTTCTTTATTGCGTTTTTATAGGCGGCAAAAATGGTAGAATAAGAGGCTGCTGTGCTCAAATCTTCCGAGAGGGTCTTGTCCACCGGATTCTCCGCAAAGAGAGCCTCAAAGCCTCCCGCTGGACTGGGGACAGCAGTGGGCTTCGCGGTGGGCGAAGCCTCTGGGGTGGGAGCGGGAGTAGGCGCGGAGGTGGCCGTAGGCTCCGACTGGGGCGAAGAAGACCAGCTTTCTCCCGGGTCTTTTTCACAGCCCGGAAGCAGACAGAGAAGCGTCAGCGCCAGGGCGGCAAGGATTCCTGCTTTTTGTTTCATAGGTACCTCCTTACAACAGGCCTTTTTGAACCAGAGCGGCGGTTTTCAAAATGCCGATCTGGGTTTTGGCGTCGGGGATTTCATTGCTGCACACCATCTCCACAGCCTTGTCCAGAGGGATCCGCTCTGGGGTCAAAAACTCGTCCTCGTCCAGGTGAAGCTGATGATTTTCCTCAGTCACCCGGCAGGCCCACAGGCGGATGATCTCCCCGCAATAGCCCCCGGTAGGATAGACCTCCCCCAGGGAAATATAATTCTCTCCTGTGGTTCCGGTTTCTTCCAGCTGTTCCCGCTTCATGGCCTCAAAGGGGTCTTCGCCGGGCTCCAGCTTACCGGCGGGCAGTTCCAGCAGAATTTTGTGATACGGATAGCGGAACTGGCGCACAAAAATCAGCTCGTTGGCCGGAGTTAAAGCGGCCACGCTGACCCCGCCGGGATGCTCCACCACCTCCCGTACCGAGGTAGAGCCATTGGGGAGCTCCACATCGTCTACATGGACATGAATAATCCGCCCCGTATAGATGTCTGTTTGACGAAGGGTCTTTTCAAAAAAATCCATAAATCCTCGTTCCTTTCCGTAAATGTCTGGCTCTGGCGGCTTAAGAAACTTTTTTGTAAAAAAGTTTCTTAAGAATCTTCAAAAAACGTTACGTGTTTTGGTGGGGTGAGAGGCGGTGGCTGTGCGCTCGGTTTGGGGCTGGATTCTTCCCGATAGTAGGTCCAGCCTACCGGTAGCATCCCGCCTACGCGTTATCCATGCCAGCTCCTACCACCTCAGTGAGGCGAGGCTTTGCCGGACCCCGCGATATCGCCAGCGGGGGTACCCCGCTGAGGCGAGGCTTTGCCGGACCCCGCGGCATCGCCAGCGGGGGCACCCCGCCGCATAACCAAGCCGGTTAGGAGTTTGGGGTAGAAATAGGTAGATTTTTGAGGCATCTTCTCCCCCGCTTGGGCCACCGCGCCGATCTCCTCCACCCGGGTGGGATTGAGAAGGAAACAGCACTGGCTCTCTCCACTGGCAACCGAAGCTTCCGCCTCCCCGGCAGACCGGGTATAGGTCAGATTCACCTGGTTGGCCATGTTTTCCTTGTCAATGCCCAGCAGGCGCTCTAAAACCAGCGTGTGAAGAATGGTTACGTCCAAGCCCCGGTAGGCGGCGCTCTTCTCTGGCAGCGGGGAGGAAAGATCCTCCCCCTGGCGCAGGGTGAGAAGAGCCCAGCGGACTCCGTCAAAATAGGCAAAGGCATGCCTGCCCTGGTCATAGGCGGCGTTTAGGGCGGCTTGGGCGGAGTCGGGGCCTCCTTCTAAGGCCTCCACCTCAAAGGAGGAGGCGCAGGCGCGCAGCAGGGCCTCTCCGTCAAACTGGGCCAGGCCCCGCACCAGACGGTGGGTGGGGAACACCACCAGCCCTGGGTCGTCCATAGCGGCCAGGAACATCATCACATAGTCCGCGCCGGGGCAGAAGGCGCCGGATTCTTCTAAGTGGCGCTGGAAGTTTAGGGCGGTCTCATAGCGGTGGTGCCCATCGGCAATGTACAGCTTGCGGGGGGCGAAGTCCTCCTGTATGGCGGCAATGGCTTCGGGGTCGTTAACCACCCACAGGCGGTGGGTGACCAAGCCGTCGGAGAAATCATAGCGGGGGGCGCAGCCAGAGGCCAGGTTGTCCATCCGGCGGCGGGTAGTTTGCGCCTCGTCCTGATAGAGGCAGTAAATCTGGCTGAAGTTGCAGTGGGTGGCCCGCATCAGCTGGAAGCGGTCCTCCTTGGCCTTGCTGAGGGTTTCCTCATGGGGCAGCACCACACCGGCGGAAAACTCCTCCAGGCGCACCTGGGCGATGAGGCCCCGCAGCTTTTTCACCTCTCCCTGGTCCACTTGGGAGAGAAATTCCATCTCATAAAGGTAGAGGCCCGGGTCCATGTCATTTTTTAAAACGCCGGATTCCAGCCAGGCCTCCAACGTCTTTTGAGCCTCCCGGTATGGCTCCTGCCCCTTGGGCAGCTCTAAGCGGATAATATTGTGGGGGTTGCGCTGTAGATAATCCTGCCGCTGCTCTTCGGAGACAATGTCATAGGGAGGGGAGGTCAGGTCCTGGATCTCTCCCGCTTTGGAGAGATCATACCGTAGGGCGCGGAAGGGTTGGATGTCAGCCATAAAGTTTCCTCCTAAAGGTACGCGAATTCTCTGCAAGGTATATTGTAAACGCAATCGGCGCTGCCGTCAACAACAATCACCGGGTCTTCACGTAATATTCACAATTGGGGCTTATACTGAGGCATATATAGGAAACGCACTTGCCCGTGCCGCCCGGTTCAAAAGAGGTATCGCCTCTTTTGAACCGCGTTAACGATGCAGGCGGGCTTTGTAAGCCTGGGCAAAAACCGAAAACACAGGGCCACGGCGTTGGAGCGGCTAAGCCTGAACAGGTTTTTACAAAGAGGAAGCCGGGAGCTTCCTTTTCAAAGCTTTTTACGGGCCTCCTGGGGTTCTCTTGGCCAAAACCTAGGCCGCAATACTTGACAAACGCCCCGGATTTTGCCATACTATAAAAAAGCGGCTTTTCTCAAGGGCAGCTATATGCAATTTTTTTAATAGATATCGTTTCAAAATAGGAGGAATCACGGAAATGGTAGAAGTCAGGAACCTGACAAAGCGCTATGGCGCCAACCTGGCGGTGGACCAAGTCAGCTTCACCATAGAGGAAGGCTCCATTGTGGGTTTTCTTGGGCCCAACGGCGCGGGCAAATCCACCACCATGAACATCATCACGGGCTATCTCTCTGCCAGCGAGGGCAGCGTGACGGTCTCTGGCAAAAACACCCTGGACGACCCCAACGAGGTGAAAAAGCTCATCGGCTACCTGCCGGAGCAGCCCCCCTTGTATCTGGATATGACTGTCAAGGAATATTTGGACTTTGTCTATGAGCTAAAAAAGGCCAGCCAGCCCAAGAAGCAGCACATAGAGGAAATCTGCCAGCTGGTGAAAATTGACAATGTGTATGGGCGGCTCATCGGCAACCTCTCCAAAGGCTATAAGCAGCGGGTGGGCATTGCCCAGGCCCTCATTGGCAACCCGCCTGTGCTTATTTTGGACGAGCCTACCGTGGGCCTGGACCCCAAGCAGATCATTGAGATCCGCACTTTGATTAAGAACCTGGGCCGCAACCACACGGTAATTCTCAGCTCCCACATTTTGCCCGAGGTGCAGGCGGTGTGCGAACGCATTATCGTCATCAACAACGGCAGGCTGGTGGCCGATGGGGCCACGGACACTTTGGCCCACGACCTCTCCCAGGACCACAGGCTGATCATCCGGGCGGAAGGACCCGAGCGGGAGATGCTCCACGCCATGGAAGCCCTGGAAAAGGTGAAGGAAGTCCACGCCCTGGGCGAGAAGGAGCCGGGAGCCTATGAGTTCAGCGTGGAGACCCAGCCGGAAGAGGACGTTAGGCGGGACCTGTTCGCCTTGATGGTCCGCCATGGCTGGCCTGTGCTGGGGCTGAAAAATACCGACCTGACGCTGGAAGACCTGTTCCTGCAGCTGACCAGCACGGATACCGCCGCCGCGGGGAAAGGGGATAACTAATTTATGAACGCGATTTTTAAGCGGGAGCTGCGCTCCTATTTCAGCTCGCCCATTGGATATGTGTGCATCGCCATTTTGGCGGCGCTTTACGGTTTCTTTTACTTTATGGTAATGGCCTATGGGTCCTCCAGCTACATTCCCAGTGTGGTGTATAACACCATGTTCAGCTTCTCCATGCTGGTCATTCCCATTATCACCATGCGCAGCATGACGGACGACCAGAAGAACAAGACAGATCAGATTCTGCTTACCGCCCCGGTGGGCGTGACAGCCATTGTGCTGGGGAAATTCCTGGCCTGCTTTGTGGTGTTCTTTGGGGCCAGCACCTTGGGCCTGCTGCCCGCGGTGGCCATGAGCACCTTTTCCAGCCCCAGCTGGGGAGAGATTTTGGGCAACTACATTGGCACCCTGCTCTATGGCGGCGCCATGATCTCCATCGGCGTGTTTATTTCCAGCCTGACGGTGAGCCAGATTATCGCGGCCATTGGGACCTTCGCGGTGTCGGTGCTTTTGATGTTCATCGACAATCTGGCTTCCTCCATCAGCAATGCCGCCGCTTCCGCTGTGGTGGACTGGATCTCCTTTAGCAACCGGTACAATGTGTTTACCCGGGGACTGTTCAGCGTGCCCAGCCTGGTGTTTTTCCTGAGCGTAATGGCGGTGTTCGTCTTCCTGACCGCGCGCCGGCTGGAGAGCCGCCGCTGGAGCTAAAGCCCAGTATTAAAGAGAAAAACCACAGGCGCGGAAAAAGTTTTTGAAGAGCACGGAGAAACGTTCTTTCCCAAAGCGTTTCTGCCCCAACAGCGGCCTCTCCGATGGGGCCAGCCCCAAGCAAGCCAGGGCGGCGTCCGCAAAAACAGGAGGCCCAGCCCAATCCTTAAGTATCCCCCCAGAAAGGACGAAAACAATGGACGAGAAAAATCAGACCCAGGAAAACCTGGAACCCATAAATCCGGACCAGACCGAATCCCCGGCTTCGAAGTCCGTTCCGGCTTCGGAGTCCGCTCCGGCTCCGGAGCCCAGCCCGGAACCCGCCCCGGCCCCTAAGGCGGGAAAAAAGCCCTCCCCCTTCCGGGGAAATAAGTTTAAGCGGGGCGGCATGGCCACGGTGATGACCGTGGTGTTCATCGCCATTGTGGTGGTGGTGAACCTGCTGGTCTCCCTGCTGGCCGAGCGCTTCCCCTCCCTGAACATTGACCTGACCGCCCAGAAGATGAACACCCTTTCGGACCAGGCGGTAGAGCTGGCCAAGGGCGTGGAGGAAGAGACCACCATCTATCTCATTGGCACGGAGGACGCCTACCGGGAGGACCGGATTAACGCCAACTATGGCTTGAAGTACAGCCAGGTGGCCAACCTGGCCGAGCGGCTGGGCGAGGTGAACCCCAAAATCAAAACCAAGTTTATTGACCCGGACACAAACCCGGACTTTATCAACTCTTACCCAGAGGAGTATCTGACCTCCGGCCGGGTGCTGGTGAAGACCGAGAAGCGCTATAAGGTGCTGACTGTGGACGATATGTTCTCGATGGCTCAAAATTCCCAGAACCCCAATGTGCCCAACACCTACTCCAATGTGGACAGCGCCCTGGCCGGAGCCCTGGAAGTGGTGAACATGGACAAGGTGCCTGTGATGGCCATTGCCACCGGCCACGAAGAGATGTTGACCAGCAGCGATATGGCGGAATTTTTGGACATGGTCAAGCGTTTAAACTTTGAAGTGAAGGAATTCGACATCATGACCGAGGACATTCCCGAAGGCACGCAGCTTTTGATGATTCCCACCCCCAACACCGACTACACCGACGAGGAGCTGGACAAGCTAAGAACGCTGCTGGGCGACCAGGAGCGGAAGGAATCCATCTCTCTGCTGGTCAGCTGCTACCCGGCCCAGAGCGAGCTGCCTAAGCTCAGCGGCTTTTTGGAGGAATGGGGCGTTGCGGTAGGCAGCGGCTCCATTGTGGCCGAGACCGATTCTTCCCGGTTTGCCATGGCGGACCAGAGCGTGGTTTTTGTGGACGCCAACTCGGAGGTGCTGGACGAAGACGGTTACAGCCGGCTGCTCTCTCCCATGAGCGCCCCTCTTACCCTGCTGTTTGAGGGCAACGGCGATGTGGGCACCAAGGCCCTGTGGACCACCTCGGACCAGGCTTACGCCCTTTCTACCGAGGACCTGGAGGAGGGCGGCGAGCCCCAGACCTCCCAGCAGACCCTGGCCACTTTGTCCTCTGCCCTGACCCAGTTTGACAATGAGTTCTATTACCGGAGCGTGATCGTCTTTGGTTCCTCCCATGTGTTTACCGACCGCTTTATGACCACGGCCTATGGAAACCGGGAGTATCTGACGGACCTTTTGCAGTATGCCACCGATACCGATGGCAGCCAGGTGAGCATTCTGACCGAGCGGGTGCAGACCAATGTGCTGGATGTGGCCGCCAGCCAGAACACCATTGTGGTGCTGGGCCTGGGCGTGTTTACCATCGGCCTGCCCCTGGTGATTTTGGCCGCGGGGCTGGTGATCTTCTTAAAGAGGAGGCACCTGTAAGCCTATGAAGAAGAACCTGCGGAATATTTTACTGATGCTGCTGGTGCTGGCGGTGCTGGGCGGCGCGGCCTTTTGGCTGGCCAAAACGCCCAGCGGCCAAGAGGGAGAGGCCTCCTCCCTGCCGGTGGAAGAATCCAGCCAGCCCGGCGAAACGGTGATGGACCTGGACGAGGCGGAAGTGGAGTCGGTAGAGGTGCGCAACCAAAACGGGGAATTCACCGCAGTGCCCCTTACCGGCGGGGACAGCCTGCGCTTTACCCTAAAGGGCTATGAGGGCTTTGGGCTGGAAGACACCTACCTGACCTCCAACATGCAGTCCCTGTTCCACATGACCGCGGCCAAGAGCCTGGGCGCCCAGGAAAATCTGGAAGCCTTCGGTCTGGCGGGCAGCGGCGAGGCGGAGGTGACCATCCGCACCAAGAGCGGCCAGGAGACCTTGGTGCTGGGCAAAAACGCGGCGGAAACCTCCGGACGCTATGTACGCAAGGGCGACGCGGTATACATTGTCACTAATGTGCCCGCCAACCTGTATGAGAGCATGTATGTGTACTTTGTAAAAGAGGTTTACACCATAGCCGACCGGGTGGTGGAAACCGTGGACGAGGAAGGCAACAAAACCGAAGAGGCCGGAGAAGACGTGATGCAGCGCATGGCCCTTTCCGGCACGCGGTATCCGGAAGAGATTGTCATTGAGCGCAGCTCCCGGGCCAACAGCACTTACCTGATGACCGCGCCGGTCACGGCGGAGTCGGGCAACACGGCCTTTAACGAGCTGGCGGTCTCCCTGAAAAGCCTGACCGCCTCCCGGGTGGCCAGCGCGGATGTTTCGGAAAAGAGCCTGGAAGAGCACGGCCTGCTGGAGCCGGAGGCGCGCATTCAGTTTACCCTTAACGACAGCACCCATAATCTGGCGGTCAGCGCCAAGGACAACGAGGGAAACCGGTATCTGCTGGCGGACAGCAACGGCGTAATCTATCAGGTTGCCAACGACCAGGTGTCTCAGTGGGCCGAGACCAGCGTTATGGGGCTGCGGATGAGCTACATCTGGATTCCCAACATCAAGAATGTGGAAAAACTAACCGTTACTTCGGAGGGGGATCAGGTCCACACCTATCAGATCACCCGGACGAAGAACGAGGAGAAGTCCACCGACTCCAACATTCAGTACGACCTGACCATTGTGGACGGGAGCGGAAGCCCGGTGGACTATGAGGAAGCCTACCAGCCCTTCTATCAGAAGCTGATCGGCCTGGCGGTGTTCAGCGGCGAGGAGGCCGCCTATGGCAGCGGCTGCGCCCTGCGGGCGGAGTACCAGTACTTTGAAGGCGGAAGCGACAAGGTAGAGTTTTATCCCATAGAAGGTCAAAACCGGTACGCCGCTATGCTTAACGGGCAGTATACCGGACAGATTCGGGGCAGCGAGCTGGAGGCGCTTCTGCCGCTGATCCCCTAAGGGGCTTTTCCCACAAGCAAACGGCTGCTTGTGGGAATCAGCCTTTGTAAGAAAACTTGGAACAGCCAGAGGCCCGGCCCCGCCGGACCCTGGAAAGGAGAGTGGTTTTAAGACTCATGAAAAAGATGATATGCGTGGTTTTGGCCCTGACACTGGCCCTGTGCGGGCTGGCGGGCTGCAAGCGGCAGGAGGTCCAGGAGCCGGAGTCCGCGCCCCCCAGCGCCAGTGCCGCGCCAGCGGCGAAAACCCAGGAGAAGTACCGCATCGGGCTGGTGCAGTACGCGGAGTACGCCCCCTTGGACGCGGCCCGGGAGGCCTTTATGAGCCGCCTGGACGAATGGGGCTATGGCGAGCAGAAGCTGGAAATTGACTACCAGAACGCTGGAGGCAGCGGGGACAAGGCCAAGGAGATCTGTGAGAATTTTGTCAAGAACAAAACAGACTTAATTGTGGCGGTGTCGGCCCCGGCGGCGAAAGCGGCGGCGGAGGCAGCCCAGGGCGGAAAAGCCCGGCTGGTCTTTTTAGGCGGCAGCGAGAGCCTTTGGGGAGACATGAGCGCGGCCACCGGCGTGGCGGAGAACCAGAACGCCCGGTCCGTGGTGGACCTGGCCCTGCAAGTGGACCCAGAGCTGGAAACCTTCGGCCTGCTGGCAGACCCGGCCTGCGCGCTGGGAACAGCGGAGGCCCAGGCGTTTCGGGAGTACTGCGGGGAAAAGAACCTGACGGTGGTGGAGGCCCAAGCGGCCAACGCCGGCGAGGCGGCCCAACGGATGAAGGAGCTCTGCCCCCAGGTGGACGCGGTGTTTACCCCGGTAGACAGCACCATCGCCCAGGCGGCGGCAGACGCGGCCAAGGAGGCCCAGGCGGCTAAAAAGCCCTGGTATGTCTGCACCGAGGATCTGGTGCAGGCCGGGGCCTTGGCGGGAGTCAGCACAAACTACACCGAGGCGGGCCGCAAGGCGGCGGATATGGCGGTGCAGCTGGCGGCGGGCCGGGAGCTGGCTCAAGTGCCGGTCTTCCGCTATGAGAGCGGGCTGGCCAGCGTCAACCAGGCGGCAATGAGCGCCCTGGGGGCCAAGCTTCCCGAAGAGGCGCTGGCGGCGGCGAACTATTACTAAACGCTTTTCCAGCGGGAAAAGGCTGGCAAACCAAAAGATAAAAAGGGAGCGCAAAGAGGCGGAGAAGCCCCGTTGCGCTCCCTTTTCCCTTGCATTCCCCTTCAAAAAGGAGTATCATATGGTTAATGCGGTTCAAAAGAGGTATCACCTCTTTTGAACCTGGCGGCGCGGGCGTGCCCGCGCCGCCCTGCTTGAAAATCGGTAAATACCGATTTTCAAGTACGTTTACTATAACAGAAAGCGCGGTTCGAGCAAAGGGAGCCGGACCAGCGGAAAGGGGCGGGATCCACCGCCACACCGGGGGGTTCCCACCGGCAAATGTAAATAAACTGTGGCAAATCTTGCAATCTCCGCCTCCCCCATGCTATAATAGGCGGGGCGCCCTTTCCGGCCGCCGGCTGGGTGGTTGAGCCAGCCAAGCGGGAGGAGCCTGCCCCGCAATGAGCGCCGGGAGAAGACTTGAGCCCCCGCGCCACAATGGAAACATGTTTGAGGATTCCGCGGCTTCACCGAAGATGGGGCTGGAAGCAGGTTGATAAAATTTTGATAGTAAGAGGGACGGTAAATGGCGAATAATATATTGACGAAACTGTTTGGAAACTACAGCAAGCGGGAGCTGAAGCGCATTCAGCCCCAGGTGGACCGGGTGCTGGCCCTGGAGGAGACATACCGCGGCATGGATGATGAAACCCTCAAGGCCGAAACCCCCCGGTTCCGCAAGCTGCTGGAGGAAGGGAAGCCTCTGGACGACATTTTGCCCGAGGCCTTTGCCGCCTGCCGGGAGGCTATGGACCGGGTGCTCAGTAAGCGCCTGTTTCCCGTGCAGATTCAGGGCGGCGTCATTTTGCACCAGGGGCGCATTGCCGAAATGAAGACCGGCGAGGGCAAAACCTTCTCGCTGGCTCTGCCCGCCTATTTGAACGCCCTTTCGGGCAAAGGCGTGCATGTGGTTACAGTGAACGAGTACCTGGCCAAGTACCAGGGCGAGATGATGGCCCGGGTG
>Ga0137309_100858_pt1 | contig 22095 bp, 17 predicted proteins | sample NAcewiD2O_June_FD_97179 | JGI IMG/M metagenome (GOLD analysis project Ga0137309, IMG submission 97179) | Mouse cecal microbial communities from Vienna, Austria - N-Acetylneuraminic amended D2O_June | ecosystem: Host-associated > Mammals > Digestive system > Large intestine > Cecum | place... | reverse complement strand
TGCCGACATGGAGAAGGAGGCGGCTGAGCAGTACGCCAGACAATGCGCGGAAGCTCTGCGGGACAGCATCATGGCGCGGACCACTTTTTCCGTTTCCATCGGGGTCAGCAATTACTGTTCATCCTCCGCCTCTGCATGGAGGGCATATGAGCAGTCATTTCAGGCATTGAATGGGTCCTTTGCCTTTGGATATGGAAATGTTCTGAGTTACCGGAAGAAGGAGATTTCCGGGAATACCCTGAAACAAAGCGAGGCGGTTGTAATCGCAAAACGGTTTGCAGTCGCTGTCAGTTCCCATGACGCAGACCTCTGTGAGCACCATGTAAATCATCTGTTCCGGCGGCTTTCTATCCTTACAGTGGATGAAAACTATATTAAGTCGTATGTTGTTCTGGTACTGTCGGAGGTAACACAGTACTGCATCCGGCTGGGAATGGATGCGAACGACCTGTCCCAAAGGCTGATTCACATGATCCAGACCGCCTTCCAGGCAGGGACCATATCCAAACTCCGAGAGGAAACTGCGAGCTTTCTGATGGCTCTCATTGGAGCAAAAGACAGAAGCGACCTTTCTAGCTGTGATCAAATCAGTGTAGCTCATGCGTATATTGAACAGTTTCATACCGAAGATATTACGCTCAGGGATGTAGCGCAGCTGTGTGGATACAGCGACGCATACTTTTGCAGGATGTTCAAAAAAACATTTGGCAAAACCTACAGTTCTTTTTTGACTGAATGTCGCATTGAACACGCAAAGCAGCTTCTCAACGAGGGCAAACTGCGTGTCTCGGAAGTGGCAGAAGCTGTGGGGTTTCATAGCTTCAGTCATTTTTGCGTCAGCTTTCGAAAAATAGCAGGGGAATCACCGGGCAAATATCGTCTCCTGAAATCCGCAAAAACATAACTGCTGTTGTTTCAGTTGTGTTCATCCTGCGGTCTACCAAATGTCTACCAAAAAAGCCGTCAACCCCCTGCGGTGCAGGGGGTTGACGGCTTTCCATATTTTAGGACGTCTACCGGATGTCTACCAGTTTTACTTTTTTACATGGAAAGTGGCGTCTTTGACGGATTTTCTTCTCAGTTTCGCAACTTTTCACCCCCACGCAAGGGGCGTGACACGGCGGTGGCAGGGGCGAAATGTTGAAAAACCTCGAAATTTTTGGATAAAATAGCGAAAATTGTTTCAAAAAGGTTAAATCTTCCGGGTCTACCAGGCGAGACAGATTTCTATATTTTGTCCAAAAAACGGCCCCTCTCAGGCCGAAAAATATTGTAAGGAGGAAATCCGAATGAGAAACCTGAAGCGGGCCCTCAGCCTCACTCTGGCCTCTGTCATGCTCCTGGGCATGATGGTGATCGGCACCAGTGCGGCTGCGGGCTACTCCGACGTTGACGAGGACGACAACGTCGAAGCTATCGAGGTTTTGCAGGCAATCGAAGTCATGGTCGGCGACGACCGCGGCTTTGGTCCTGACCGTCCCGTCAACCGCGCGGAGATGGCGGTGGTCATGGGCCTTCTGCTGAACCTGGATTACAACTACTATGTGAGCACCTGCCCCTTTGCCGACGTGAGCGGCAATTATGAGTGGGCGCGGGGCTGGGTGGGCGCCTGTGCCGCCAACGGCATCGTGTCCGGCCGCGGCGACGGCATCTATGATCCCGCCGCCACCGTTACCGCCGTTGAGGCCGCCTCTATGATGATGCGCGCCCTGGGCTATTTCCGTTACCAGAACGACTACGCCGACGGCTTTATGGTATCCACCGTCCGCCAGGGCACCAAGATCGGCATCTTTGAGGGTGTGGGCACCGACGCCGCTACCCCCATGACCCGTAACCAGGTGGCTCAGATGGCTCTGAATGCCCTGCGGTCCGGCATGGTGGAGCCCGACGGCAACACCATCAACCTGACCACTCCCGACGGCTCCGTGTTTACCGGTAAGGTCAACTACGTGTTCGTCACCAGCGCCAAGCCCTATGCCACCGCCATCAGCCCGATTCAGGCCACTGCTGTGGGCTCCCAGAACGGCGGCCCCATCGTGGAGCTGGGCGAGCAGCTGTACAACGGCAAGCTGACCCTGGTCGAGGACAACGTGGGCGACCAGGACGTCAAGGACGAGTTCGGCCGGCCCTCCCGCCACTGGGAGTATGACGGCAAGGAGATTGGCACCTATGCCAAGGTAGAGGACCTGCGCCAGAAGTACACCGACAAGGTAAGCGGCAAGATGCTCTACGAGCTGCTGGGCAAGGACGTCATCGCTAGCTACGACATCGATATCACCATCGACGGCGAAGTTGCCTACAGCGTGCTGAACAATCACGGCTACTTCAGCGCGGCCAGCATGATCCGCACCAACACCGACGCCGTGGGCGCTACCGGCAAGGGCGTGCTCACCCAGGTGTTTGTGGACGGCGAGAACAAGACCATCGACATCGCCATCATCAACACCTATCTGGCCAAGGCCCGTTCCGACTACAACACCCGGGACAATGATGTGGACCTGACTGTCTTTAAGATTAACGACGCCGCTGTTACCGGCCACTATGTGAAGGCCATCGCCGCCGACCCCAATAACACGGAGATCATGACCGTTGAGGGCGAGGACTTCGAGATCGAGGACGTGAAGGACGGCGACCTGTTCCTGGTCACCGTGGCCGAGGGCGAGATTCAGAGCATGGTCAAGCCCGAGGTCCTCTCTGAGACCACCATCAACGCCTTCAAGACCAAGAGCTGGGTCCGCTCTGACAACAACCAATATGATTATGCCACCACCGCCCAGTATGATGAAGAAGTGTTGGATATGTACAGCAACACCAACATGAAGGACGTTACCTACAACATCATTCTGGACCAGTATGGCTACCTGATTGGTCTGGAGCTGAACGAGCAGCCCAACCAGTACCTGTTCCTGGCCGGTCTGGACCAGGGCAGCAGCAACATCAGCGCCCAGAATGCCCGCGCTAATGTTATCTTCCTGGATGGCACCATGGCTACTGTTACCGTGGACATCGCCAACAGCGAGGCCGCTGCCACTGCCACCGCCAGCGACGGCACCACCACCGGCTACAAGATCACCGGCGGCGACGACGATTTCAACAATATCGTTACCAATGTCAACCTGATGGGCCAGGCCAACACCTGGTGTACCTACACCGTGAACGGTGACGGCGTCTACACCCTGAAGCAGGTGGGTAACTTCGCTGGCGCTGCCAACGCTACCCCCGCTGTCCGCGGCGCCAAGAAGGTCGCTCAGAGCACTATGGATGCCGACGACATGAGCAAGGCCGCTGGTGATTCTCCCGAGGACGACGAAATCGTCATCAACAGCAAGAACGTCGCCCTGGAGGGCTCCAAGAAGCGCAACGACACCACCAATGGTGACTTCGAGTATGTCTATGGCGACGAGAAGACGGTCTACATCAATGTGGACATGAAGGATGTCGTCAATAAGGACACCAACACCCGTGCCATCATTGACAAGGTGTCTTCCTCCTCCGTGGGCGTGAAGAATGTTGACATCACTGTCAAGGACCTGTCCACCCACAGCCCCGCGCTGACCAGCGCTCCCGATGCTGAGGTCTATGTCCTGTACAACAACAAGGGCGGCATCATCAGCGCCGTGACCCTGGCTGCTGAGGACAATGGCACCAGTTCCAGCTGGGCTTACATCACCAGCGGCGTGAACCAGGAGGAGTACCTGGGCGGTTCCGACTGGCGCTGGACCAAGGACGCTATCATTGACGGCAAGGCCGTGAAGCTCACCGAGAAGCGCGACGATTACAAGTACCTGAAGGACACCGTTACTGCGGTGGGCAACTGGTATGAGGTCCGCTTCGACGCGGAGGGCAACGTTAGCGGCATCAAGGAGAACGACGGTACAAAGACTGTGGATGGTACTTCCACCAACCGTACCACGCTTGGTATCAAGGACCGGATCATCTTTGAGTTTGTGAATGATAAGTTCATCACTGACGTTGAGGATGTCCGTCTGGCCACCAACGGCATCCCGAGCCACGACGTTGATGGTGACAGGGTTATGGACGAGTTCACCTCTCGTAACGACTCCTTGCTGCTGTTCAGCAACTTCACCTGCAGCAACCACAACGGCGCTCCCAATGCTGTGGCTAACCTGCGCTTTGAGCGCGAGAGAGGCACCCTGTACACCGACACCGGCACTTCCAAGGGCTTCACTGTGGATCCCAACGTGAAGGTGGCCCTGACCCTGTCCGCCAAGCACGGCACCGATCCCTTCGAGAAGGTGGTTGACACCTACGAGGGCTGGGACGGCCTGGAGGATGCCCTGAAGGCTCTGGACTGCGAGCAGTCTGCCTTTGACGGCTTCCTGAGCGCTGTGTTTGCCAACGGCCGCGCTACTTCCATCATCCTGGACGACCGCTCCGGCTCTCACACCGGCGTGGTTGAGGGCGCCCCCCTCATGACCGTCAACGTGACCCTGATGGGCCCCAACGGCACCCTGGGCACTCAGACGATCCGCTGGGATGGCACCCCCTTCGACGGTTCTGAAGTCACCAATCCCGATGGCTACACCTTCGCCAGCGCCAGCAGACTGACCTTCGTCGAGAATGGCACCGGCAATGTGACCTTCACCTACACCAAGGACGAAGGCGATGTGCCTAGCAAGACCGGCTATATCAGTGTGCAGTTCACAGTTAGTGGGCCCCTCGACTTGGGCTCCCCTATTACCGTGCCTGTCAAAGTGGACCCGCTCGGTAAGGGTACTCTGACCGCTGAGGATCTGAAGAAGTACATCCCCGCCGGATACAAGCTCACAAGCGCTTTCGCTCCTGTTGCTGTTACTGATCAGACCGGTGCGAGTACCATCACTGATACGGATGTGATGGTTGAAGAGCTGCCTGCCACCGATGTCAGCGCGATTGCTGTCCACGGTGATGATGTGGCCACTTGGACCAAGTATGGCACCGCGATTAGTGCGGTTAGTGTCGGGGGCGAGAGCATTACCTTCGACCTGACCTATCCCAACGGCATTCGCAATGTTCCTGCCAACTTTACTGGTATCACCTACGAGACCACTACCAGCGCTGGCACTACTAACTGGACCAAAGATGGTGACAGCGTGGTGACCTTTAACGGTAAGACCTGCAACCTGCCCGTCAAGATTTACGCAGACCTAGACGCTCTGGCAAACTGGACCAGCACTGTGACGGGCTTTACTACGGTTAAGTCGGTTGCTCTGAAGGTTAACGACAGTAAGGTTCAGCCTGGCGACGTCATTGAGGTCGTTCTGGAGCAGAACGCTGCTGGTGTGTTTGGTGAGACTGAGTTTAATGCTCTGATGACTGGTAAAGCTGCAAAGGTTACACCCACTGGCTTTACTGTTGAGACCGATCCCGCTGTCAAGGCAGAGTTGACCAAAAAGGGTACTGCCGGTGATAAGGCTGAGATCACCATTACTTTCACAGTGAAAACTCTTAGCGCAGGTACCGTGAAGGGTGCTTTCGAGGTTTCCTAAGCTTGCCTTTAAAGCATCTATTATGAGGCTAGACCCGCCCCTGCTTGGGGCGGGTCTTCCTGTCGTTCTGCGTTACCCGTCCACAGGCATCAGCGCAACAACGTAGTGCATTTCGCCTTTACGGTTGCAAATATAGGTATGTCCGCCAGAGAAGCTCCAGGTGAGGGTATTTCCGTTCCACACAGTGGGACACGCGGCTCCGCCCTCACCGCTGGTGGAGCACATGGCGTATCTCGCCCCATAGATGTACCGCAGAATAATGTTCTCACCCATAATAAACAACATCAGCGGTTTAGCGGGAAAGGTAAGCGTACGGGACGTGGTGCCATCTCCGATGTAACTGGTAGTCCAAATGCGGCAGTTGCCCTTTTTGCCCAGCGCCGTCGAGTGCGCAGAAACCGTCTTCGACAACGCTGTCACCGTTGCGGCCTCCGCCTTCGCCCCAAGCGCCGCGTCGATTTTGGCGTTGTCGGCGTTGAAGTCCTCCATCAGGACCCGGTCGTCCCGCTCCCACTGGTTGAGTGCGTAGTTGGGTGTGTGATTGCTTGGCATGTTGTTTCCTCCTTTGTGTGTTGTGGGGGGACGTCCCCCTCTACCCATACCGTGTAATCCCCCAAAGTGGTACGTTTCCATACATTTAATGGAAATAAGGGGAAACTGCGCCCATTTTTTGTTTTACTCTTGACGCGGGGTGTCCATACGGCTATAATGAAAATGGAAAAATTTCGGGATATCTGTCAAAACTGTTATAATGCGGTTTTTCGCAGAAGGGATTTACATATGAACATATTGGAATTTTTCGGCCTGTTTGGCGGCCTGGCGCTGTTTCTCCACGGGATGCAGATGATGAGCTCCGGCCTGGAGGCCGCGGCCGGCAACCGGATGAAGACCATCCTGGAGCGCCTCACCGCCAACCGCTTTATGGGCATCCTGGTGGGCGCGCTGATCACCGCCGCCGTGCAGTCCTCCTCGGCCACCACCGTGATGGTGGTGGGCTTTGTCAACGCCGGCATTATGAACCTGAACCAGGCGGTCTGGCTTATTATGGGGGCCAACGTGGGCAAGACCACCACCGGCCTGCTCATCGCCCTGGACGTGGGGGCCTTGGCCCCCATTGTGGCCTTTGCCGGCGTGTTCATGATGGTCTTTTTGAAAAAACCCAACCTCCAGCACATCGGCCAACTGCTGGCCGGCCTGGGCATCCTGTTCATCGGCATGGACATGATGAGCGCCGCCATGGAGCCCCTGCGGGAGGTCCCCGCCTTTGTCAACATGATGGCCACCCTGTCCAACCCCATCCTGGGCATTCTGTTCGGCACGGTGTTCACCGCGCTGATTCAGTCCTCTGCCGCCTCCGTAGGTATTTTGCAGACCCTGGCCGCCGCCGGGGTGGTGCAGTTCTCCTCCTCGGTCTATATCCTGTTCGGCCAGAACATCGGCACCTGCATCACCGCCGTTATGGCTTCGGTGGGGGTTAGCCGGGATGCCAAGCGGGCCACCTGTGTCCACGTGCTGTTCAATGTTATCGGCACGGTAATCTTCACCGTTGTGGTGATGGTCACCCCCCTCACCGCCCTGATCGAGGCCACTGTGGCCGGACCCATGGCCCAGATCGCTGTGATGCACGTCTTCTTCAACCTGGCCACCACCCTCCTGCTGATCCCCTTCGGCAGCTCTCTGGCCCGGCTGGCCACCCGCATCCTCCCCGACCTGCCCCAGGCGGTGGAGGAGAAGGAGACTGAGAAGGGCATGCGTCTGGCCTACCTCACCCCGGTCACTGCCGGCGGCAAGGACGGCGGCCTGGGCGTGTCCGCCATCGTGGTGGACCAGCTGCGCAACGAGCTGCACCGCATGCTGGAGATGGCCCGCCAGAACGTGGACGCCAGCTTTAAGGCAGTGATGGACAAGGACGTCATCCCCCTGGATCGGGTGGAGAAGCGGGAGCAGTACATCGACTTTTTAAACAAGGAGATATCCCGGTATATCTCCCACCTTATCGCCATCGAGACCAACGAGCGGGGCTCGAAGGTGGTCAGCTGCCTCTTTGCCATCTCAGGCAATATCGAGCGCATCGGCGACCACGCCGACAACCTGGCCGGCTACACCAAGATGCTGGTCCGGCAGGACATCAATTTCTCCCGCTTTGCCCTGGAAGAGGTCCGGCAGATGCGGGACATCTCCATCCGGGCGGTGTCCGCCCTGCTGTCCAGCGAGGCGGGGGAGGCCGACTGGCTCACCCAGGTGGCCCAGATGGAGCAGAAAATCGACGACATGACCGCCAATTTCCGCCGGGACCAGCTGGTCCGCATGCGGGACGGCACCTGCTCCGACGAGGCCTGCATCCTCTACTCCGAGCTCCTCACCGACTTTGAGCGCATCGGTGACCACGTCCTGAATATCGCTCAGGAGCTGAATAAGGCGAAAACCGCGCTGTAATCAAAGCCCGGCCCCCACAGGGGCCGGGCTTTAACAGTTTAGACTTTCGCCGGGAACAGGACGCTGATCTCCGTCCCCTTGTCCGGCTGGCTGCGCAGAGAAATTTTCGCCCCGTGGTACTGGGCCCCGTGCTTCACAATGGACAGCCCCAGACCGGTGCCGCCCGAGGCCTTGGACCTGCTCTTGTCCACCCGGAAAAACCGCTCGAACACCCGGCCCTGATACTTGGGAGGGATGCCGATGCCGGTGTCCCGCACGGTGAGCAGAGCCCCGCCCTCCCGGCGGGAGACGGATACCTCCACCGTGCCGCCGGGCACGTTGTACTTGATGGCGTTGTCGCACAGGTTGAACACCATCTCCCGCACCAGCCCGGGGACGCCCTGGAGCTCCGCCTCCTCCCCCGTCACCGTGAGAGATACCCCCTTGGCCGCCGCGCTGTCCTGGAGGGAGGCGGCCACGTCCTCGGCCACCTCCCACAGCTCCACTGGCTCCCGGGGGATGGGGACGGCCTCGTCCAGCTGGGACAGGCGGATGATATCCTCAATAAGGGCCACCAGCCGGGAGCTCTCCGCCCGGATGCGGCCGGCGAAGTGGGGCACGTCGTCCGCAGGCACCAGGCCGTTTTCCAGTAACTCGGCGCTGCCCAGGATGGACTGGAGGGGGGTCTTCAGCTCGTGGGACACATTGGCGCTGAACTCCCGGCGGCTGCGCTCCGCCTCCCGTCCGGTGACGTCTCCCGCCAGCACTGCCGTGCGGGAGGCCAGCACGGCGGACAGGATGATGGCCGTCAGAGCCAGGATACAGATGGGCTGGAGCATCTCAATGGTCAAGGCCAGGGCGGTGAGGCGCTGGGCCGACACCCGGAGCACCGTCCCGTCAGACAGGCGGGCGGCGCAGTTGATGGTCTTTTTGGTCAGCGTGTCGGAGAACCGGGCGCTGTAGCCCGTCCCCGTCTCCAGAGCCTGACGGATCTCCGCCCTGTCCCGGTGGTTGGGCAGCCCCTCCGCCGGGGCCTGGCTGTCATAGCGCACGGCGCCGTCCGCCCCCACCCAAGTGATGCGCAGGTCCTGGGGGGCGGGCCCCTCCAGCCAGACGGCCCCCGCCGTCTCCATTCCCCGGACGGCCAGGTCCAGCTCCAGCCGCAGCTGCTTCTCCTGCAATGCGCTGAAATAGTTGTAGAGGCAGGTGAGGACAATGGCAAAGCTCACTGCCAGAATCACCGCCGAGGCGAGCAGGCTGCCCCGAAAAATCTTTTTGGTCACGTGTTTCCCTCCCAGCGGTAGCCCACCTGCCGGACGGTCTGGATGCAGCCGCCGTAGGGCCCCAGCTTTTGGCGCAGGGTACGGATGTGGACGTCCACCGTCCGGGTCTCGCCGGCGTAGTCGATGCCCCACACGTCGGAGAGGAGCTGATCCCGGGTGAACACCACTCCGGGCCGGCTTAAAAACCGGCGCAGCAGCTCAAACTCCTTGTAGGTGAGGGTGACGGGGGCGCCGTCGGCGGTGACGGCCCGGGCCTCCGGGTCCAGCGACAGGCCGGCCCAGGCCAGGGCGGAGCCGGCCGCCTCCCTGGGCCGGCACCGGCGCAGCACCGCCCGTACCCGGGACACCAGCTCCATCACCCCGAAGGGCTTTACCAGATAGTCGTCCGCCCCCAGGTCCAGACTCTGGATTTTGTCGTACTCCGCCCCCTTGGCCGTGGCCATGATGACGGGAATGTCCCGGAGGGCCGGGTCGGCCTTCAGCTCCCGGAGGAGGGTCACGCCGTCCTTCCCCGGCAGCATCACATCCAGAATGATGAGCTCAGGCCGCTGGGTCCGCAGCGCCGCCTGAAAGGCGGCCCCGTCCTCGAAGCCCCGGGCCTGGAAGCCGGTGGACTGGAGGGTATAGGTCTCAATCTCCCGGATGCCCGCGTCGTCTTCTACGCACCAGATCATGGTATCACCCCGCTGTTTCTCTGTGTCCCCTATAGCATACGCAGTTCATGTTAAATCATCAAGGGTCATTTTGTCAAATCCGTGTAAAATCCGGGGGGTGTTTTGCCCAAAGCCTTCCCCCTTCCAGGGGGAAGGTGGCACGGCCGCAGGCCGTGACGGATGAGGGTGCGGCGAGGTCAGCGCCTCTTACCGTAAGAACTGCATGCCCGCCCCGCCCCCTCATCCGCCCCCTTCGGGGGCACCTTCCCCCCGGAGGGTGGAAGGCTTGCCCTGCGGGGGACGGGGGATTTTACGCTTCCTCCTAAAATCCCTCCATCGCCGGCACGGGAACTGCTTGCCCAAACCCGGGCGGCATGGTATAATCAGGGAGACAATCGAGAAAGAGGTGAGCTCCTATGAGTTCGTGCAAAACCTTGCTTGACGCCCTGCGGGCCGGAAGCCACGACCAGGCCCTGGCCGCCCTCTACGCCCTGGACGGCGGGCAGGACAGCCTCGGCCGGGCCCGGGACCGGGCCTGTCACGTGGTCCAGTCCTTTCTGGGGGCCTTTTCCCCGGCGGAGGACGCCCCTGCCGCCCTGTTCAGCGGACCGGGCCGCACCGAGATCGGCGGCAACCACACTGACCACCAGCACGGCCGGGTGCTGTGCGGCAGCGTGGACCTGGATATGCTGGCCTGCGCCGCCCCCAATGGCAAGCCCGTCATCCGCATCCAGTCCGAGGGCTACCCCGCCCTGGAGATCGGTCTGGATGACCTGCGGCCCCGGAAGGAAGAGGAGAACACCTCCGCCGCCCTGGTGCGGGGGGTGGCCGCCAGGGTGCAGGAGCTGGGCTATACCCTGACCGGCTTTGACGCCTACGCCGTCTCCACCGTGCTGTCCGGCTCCGGCCTCAGCTCCTCCGCCGCCTATGAGACGCTGGTGGGCAACATTTTCAATCACTTCTGCTGCGGCGGGACGCTGGACCCCGTCACCATCGCCAAAATCGGCCAGTACGCCGAGAATGCCTACTTCGGCAAGCCCTGCGGCCTGATGGACCAGATGGGCTCCTCGGTGGGGGGCGTGGTGTTCATCGACTTCAACGACCCCGCCAACCCCGTGGTAGAGCGGATAGACTACGACTTCAGCCGGTCGGGCCACGTTCTGTGCATCGTGGACACCGCCTCCAGCCACGGCGATCTCACCGACGACTATGCCGCCGTCACCCGGGAGATGGGGGCGGTGGCCGCCCACTTTGGGAAGACCGTCCTGCGGGACGTGCCCCTGAAGGACTTCCACGCCGCTGTCCCCGCCCTGCGCCAGGAGTACGGCGACCGGGCGGTGCTCCGGGCCATGCATTTCTACGGCGACGACCTCCGGGCGGCTCAGGAGGCCGGCGCGCTGAAGCAGGGGAATTTTGAAGCCTTCCTGAATATGGTAAACGCCTCCGGCCGTTCCTCCTCCCTGTGCCTGCAAAACACCTGGTCCATCCACAACCCCAAACAGCAGGCCATTCCTCTGGCCCTGACGGTGGGGGAGCACCTGCTGGACGGCATGGGGGCCATCCGGGTCCACGGCGGCGGCTTTGCCGGCACCGTCCAGGCCTGGGTGCCCGAGGAGTATCTCACCGTGTTTAAAAGAGGTATCGAGGAGCTGTTCGGCTCGGGCAAGTGCCACGTGCTCCACATCCGCCCCCAGGGCGGCTGTGTGGTGGCGGAATAAGGGGGGATTCTCCAGAAGGATGCATTGATGACAAAATAAGGAGATGTTTTCCTATGATTGACAACGCCGTTTCCAAGCTGGCCGCCTACGCCCTGCAAACCGGGCTTATTGAGGAGTGCGACTACACCTGGGCCGTCAACACCATTCTGGACGCCCTCAAGCTGGACAGCTACACCGATCCCAAACAGGAGTGGGGGGAAATCGAGCTGGCCCCCGTGCTGGAGGAGCTCCTCGACGACGCCCACGCCCGGGGGGTCCTCACTGAGAACTCCGTGGTCTACCGGGACCTGTTCGACACCGAGCTCATGGGCCGCCTCACCCCCCGCCCCGCCCTGGTGACCAACCTGTTCCAGAAGCTCTGCGAAAAGAGCCCCAAAAAGGCCACCGACTGGTACTATAAATTCAGCCAGGACACCAACTACATCCGCCGGGACCGCATCGCCAAGGATATGCAGTGGAAGGCCCCCACCGAGTACGGCGAGCTGGACATCACCATCAACCTGTCCAAGCCGGAGAAGGACCCCAAGGCCATTGCCGCCGCCAAGAACCTGCCCGCCTCCGCCTACCCCCGGTGCCAGCTGTGCGCCGAGAACGAGGGCTACGCCGGCCGGGTGAACCACCCCGCCCGGCAGAACCACCGCATCGTCCCCATCACCATCAACGGCTCCCCCTGGTTTTTGCAGTACTCCCCCTATGTCTACTACAACGAGCACTGCATCTGCCTGAACAGCCAGCACGTGCCCATGAAGATCGACCGGGCCTGCTTCGCCAAGCTGCTGGACTTCGTCCGTCAGTTCCCCCACTACTTCGTGGGCTCCAACGCCGACCTGCCCATCGTGGGCGGCTCCATCCTGGCCCACGACCACTTCCAGGGCGGACACTACACCTTCGCCATGGAGCGGGCTCCGGTGGAGACCCCTTTCACCTTCCCCGGCTTTGAGGATATCGACGCCGGTATCGTAAAATGGCCCATGTCGGTGGTGCGGATTACCAGCCAGGACCGGTCGCGGCTTATCGACCTGGCGGACAAGATGCTCACCGCCTGGCGGGGCTACACCGACGAGGCGGCGGTCATTCTGGCTGAGACCGGCGGTGAGCCCCACAACACCATCACCCCCATTGCCCGGATGCGGGACGGGAAATTTGAGCTGGACCTGGTGCTGCGCAACAACCTGACCACCCAGGAGCACCCCCTTGGCCTGTACCACCCCCATGCTGAGCTGCACCACATCAAGAAGGAGAACATCGGCCTCATCGAGGTGATGGGCCTGGCCGTCCTCCCCGCCCGGCTGAAGGAGGAGCTGGCCGCCGTGGCCGGCGCCCTGGCCTCCGGCTCCGACCTGCGCTCCAGCGAGCTGACGGCCAAGCACGCCGATTGGGCGGAGGGTTTTTCCGGGAACTATACCATCACGGCGGAAAATGCCCTGGATATCGTCCAGAAGGAGACCGGTTTGGTCTTCGCCCAGGTGCTGGAGCATGCCGGGGTGTATAAGCGCACCCCCGAGGGCAGGGAGGCCTTCCTCCGCTTCCTGAACTGTATATAAAAAACGTCGGGGCCCCACCAGACCGGGGGGGCCCCTTTCCGCCTGTGCTTATTTGTCATACTCCTCGAAGCTCTTGACCACGTCGGCCTCGGGTTCGGGAGTCGCCAGGGAAACGATCACAATGGCGGCCAGAGCCACCAGGAAGGCGGGGAGCAGCTCATAGATGTTCCAGATGCCGCCCATAGGTTTTACCAGGAACTTCCACACGAAAATCATCACGCCGCCTGCCACCAGGCCGGCCATGATGCCCTGGCGGTTGCTCCGCTTCCAGAACAGGGCGCACAGCATGGCGGGGCCAAAGGTGGCGCCAAAGCCCGCCCAGGCAAAGGAGACAATCTGGAACACGTTGCTGTCCGGGTCGGCGGCCAGGAACAGGGCAATCACGGCAATCACCACCACGGTGAGCCGGGCGCAGAGCATGGTCTGCTTCTGGGTCAGCTTGATGCCGAAAACGTTCTGCACCAGATTCTCCGAGAAGGCGGAGGAGGCGGCCAGCAGCTGGCTGTCGGCGGTGGACATGGTGGCGGCCAGAATACCGGCCAGGATGCAGCCGGCCACCACCGCCGGGAAGATACCGTAGCCTGACAGCAGGTCAGACAGCTTGACAATTACCGTTTCGGTGGCGCTGCCCTCCAGGAAGGGGATGCGGCCGGCGGCGGAGACGGCGTGGCCCACGATGCCGATGAACACCGCCACGCCCATAGACAGCACCACCCACACGGCAGCGATGCGCCGGGACAGCTTCAGCTCGTTCTCATCCCGGATGGCCATAAACCGCACCAGAATGTGGGGCATGCCGAAGTAGCCCAGGCCCCAGGCCATCATGGATATGATGCGGATAAAGCCGTAGGGCTCGGCGGAGCCGGTGGCAGGGTTGTAGGTCTCACCGAAGCTGAGGAAGCCGGGCAGGGTGCGGGCGTGGTCCAGCACGGCATCCATGCCCCCGGCCTGAACAATGCCGAAGACCACGATAATGGTCAGGGCGATAGTCATGATGATGGACTGAATCAAGTCCATGGTGGCCACGGCGGAGAAGCCGCCCACCGAGGTGTAGCTGATAATCACGATAGCGCCAATCACAACCGCCGTCATGTAGTCCCAGCCGAAGAGGCTGTTGAACAGCTTGCCGATAGCGGCCAGACCGGAGGCCACATAGGGCACGAAAAAGATGAGGATGATCAGGGCGGAGATGCACATGATTACCGGCTTCTTTTCGCCGTACCGCTTGGAGATAAAGCTGGGGATGGTGATGGCGTCCAGCTTCACGCTGTAGCGGCGCAGCCGCCGGGCCACCAGCAGGAAGTTCAGATAGGTGCCGGCGGCCAGGCCGATAGCGGTCCAGCTGGCGTCGGCCACGCCGGACAGGTAGGCCAGACCGGGGATGCCCATAAGCAGGTAGCTGCTCATGTCGCTGGCCTCGGCGCTCATGGCGGTAACCAGGGGGCCCATCCCCCGGCCGCCCAGGTAAAAGCCCTCGGCGCTCTTTTTGGACCGGCGGCCGATCATCACGCCGGTGAAGATGACGAAGCAGAGATAGAGAATAATGGTGCCCATAATACAGGCCTGCGCGGTAGTCATATAATTCCTCCCAAAGTCTCTCCGGGACACACACAACCGCCGCCGGAAAGCAGATTATTGGTATCATACCAGAAACAAAGCGAGAACGCAATATGGAATAAACTCCGTACTGTATAGAAAAATACAGCGTATTTTTATTGAAATTTCAACGAAAATACGCTGTACATTTTTTGAAATGAATTTTTGTACATTTTAACAAAGTTTTACCTTTCCCGGCTCCCCCTTTGGGGGAGCTGTCAGCCGTAGGCTGACTGAGAGGGCCCTCTCCGGCCCTTCGGGCCACCTCCCCTAAAGGGGGAGGTGGAATCAGATCCGAAACCCCTGCAAAAACATGGGCATCATGGTCTTGCCGTACTGGGACAGGGAGTAGTCCCCCTCGGACAGGCACCAGTCGTAGATCAGGGCCCGCTCGCACAGGGCATAGGCCCGGACAATCTCATTGGCAGTGACGTCCCCCCGCAGCTCCCCCCGCTCCTGGCCCTGGAGGGCAATCTGCCGCAGCAGCCGGTAGTAGGTGCGGTTGCGGTCCATCAGGGACTTGTCCCCCCGGGTAATGAGCTGGGAGGAGTACAGCCGGGCGGCCAGGTCCAGGGAGATGGAGTTCTCCAGCATGGCGAACAGCTCCCGGTTCAGGTACATCAGCTGCTCGAACCGGTCCTGATTTGGGTCCAGGGTTTCGGTCAGCTCCTCATACTTCCGGTCGAAGACGTCGGCCAGGGTGGACAGAAGGGCGTCCTTGCCCTGGAAGTAGTGGTAGAAGGACCCCCGGGAGGTGCCCGACTCCTCAATAATCTCCTCCACGGTGGTGTCGTCGTAGCCCTGGCGGTAAAACAGCTTCCAGGCCGCGTCGATGATCTTCTCCCGGGTGTTCCGGGTGGTTTTTTTTGCCATTTGGACCCCTCCAACCCCTCCGCAACTGCTGGTTGCGGGAATTTCCAAGCGGACTTGATTGATTTTTGCCGCTCTGACACTATAATAGAAGAAAATCGAGAGGAGGTCAAGGTCTATGACATTGGCGGAAAAAATATTGTCCCTGCGCACCCAGCGGGGCATGTCCCAGGACGACCTGGCGGAAAAACTGGAGGTCTCCCGGCAGAGTGTGAGTAAGTGGGAGACGGCCCAGTCCACCCCCGACCTGGACAAGATCATCCGGCTGGCCGATCTGTTCGGCGTGAGTGTGGATGAGCTGGTTCGGGACGGGAAGGCCCCTCAGCCCCCGGAGCCATCCCAGCCCCAGGTGGTCTATGTGGAGCGGGAAGGAAAGCGAGAAAGCCTTACCGCAGTACAAATAATAGGTGTCATTCTCGAGGTCGTGGGCGCAGCCCTGGCGATTCTCGGTATCATGAGCGCACCGGTGCTGGTATTCGCCGCTTTAGCGCTGGTCGTCCTGGGCCTGCCCCTGCTGCTGGCAAAAAAGCATCCCTGGCTTGTTATGGGCTGGCTGGCCGTTGGGCTGAGCTGTCTGGCTTTGAACCCATACACCAGTGTGTCCCCCTGGGGGCTGATAGGCGGACTTCGGCGGCTGTACTATTATATTACAATACCGGGGATTCGATATCCGTCCACGGTTTTCGCCATTGCGGTGGGCATTATCCGGGGCCTGCTGATCTTGGTGCTCGCGTTTTTCACCTGGCGGGCGTGGAAAAAGAAAAAATCTTTGGAGAAGGACGGCTGAAAAGCCGTCCTTCTTTCCCGTCCCCCCGCAGAACAAGTCTTCTCCCTGGGGGACACTTCGTAAGGAAGTTCACAAGAAAGCCCATCAACCCTTGCAATATCAGGGGTTGACGGGCTTTTTCTCTTGTTTTTCCCTTATGCTCTCCCTTTACAGGTTCAAAACATAGCCTGCCTGTTTGGTCAAAAAGGCGGCGGAGGGATCCACGCCGCCGCTCATGGCAATCAATGCTTTTTTATCCATGACAGCCCTCGCAGGAGCCGCAGTCAGGAAAATCCTTCGGGTCATAGGCGATCCTCTGCCGGTCATAATAGTCCTTCACCGCTGCCCGGATAGCCTCCTCCGCCAGGACAGAGCAGTGGAGCTTATGGGCGGGCAGGCCGTCCAACGCCTCGGCGACCGCCTTGTTGGTGAGCTGAAGAACTTTGGAGAGGGGTTTCCCCTTGATAAGCTCGGTTGCCATAGAACTGGACGCGATGGCAGAGCCGCAGCCAAAGGTCTCAAATTTCGCATCCGAGACAATGCCGTCCTCAATTTTGAGATAAATCTTCATAATGTCCCCGCAGACGGCGTTGCCCACCTCGCCCACACCGTCCGCATCCTCGATCACACCCACGTTCCGGGGATTCCGAAAGTGATCCATTACCTTTTCACTGTAAAGTGCCATAACAAAATCCTCCTACAGAACGAATGCCCGTTTCCTGCTGACTTTATCCTTCCACAGCGGCGACATATTGCGCAGATAGGTCACGATTTCAGGGACGGCTTTCAAAATCGCGTCGATATCGGCCTCGGTGTTCTCCTCGCACAATGACAGCCGCAAGGAGCCGTGGGCCACCTCGTGGGGCCGCCCAATGGACAGCAAAACGTGGCTGGGGTCAAGAGACCCGGAGGTGCAGGCCGAGCCGGAGGAGGCGCAGATGCCCCGGTCATCCAGCAGCAGGAGCAAGCTCTCCCCCTCAATGCCCTCAAAGCAGAAGTTGACATTGCCGGGAAGCCGGTTTACCGGGTCGCCGTTGAGGGCGGAGCGGGGAATCCGGGAGAGACCGGAAATGAGCTTATCCCGCAGAGCGGAGACCCTGGCGGCGTTTTCCGCCATATGAGAGCAGGATTCCTCCAGCGCCGCCGCCATGCCCGCGATGGCCAGGACATTCTCCGTCCCCGCCCGCTTGCCCCGTTCCTGAGCCCCGCCCTCAATCAGATTGGTCAAGGGCACGCCCTGCCGGGCGTAGAGCGCGCCAATTCCTTTGGGTCCATGAAACTTGTGGGCGGATAGGGACAGCAGGTCGATGTTCTGTGCCCTGACGTCGATGGGCAGATGTCCCGCCGCCTGTACTGCGTCGGTGTGGAAGATGACCCCCCGCTCCCGGCACACCGCGCCGATCTCCGAAACAGGCAGGACGGAGCCAATCTCGTTGTTGGCGTACATGATTGTCACCAGGGCGGTGTCCTCCCGAATGGCCCCCGAAACCTGTTGGGCGGTGACAGTGCCCAAGGCTCCGACTGGGAGCAGTTCCACCTCGAATCCCTCGCCTTCCAGCCTTTTCAGCGTGTGCAGAACGGCGTGATGCTCAAAGGCGGTGGAGATAATGTGCCGCTTTCCTTTTCGGGCCCCCAGCAGGGCGGCGGAGCGGATGGCCTGGTTGTCCGCCTCGCTGCCTCCAGAGGTGAAAGTAATCTCCTTGGGAGATGCCCCGATACAGGCGGCGATTCGCTCTCTTGCGTCCTCCAGGGCCTCCTTTGCTCTCTGCCCCAGGCTGTACAGGCTGGAGGGGTTGCCCCAAGTGTCCTGCATACAGGCGGTCATAGCGTTGGCCGCGGCCCCGCTCATTTTGGTGGTAGCCGCATTGTCTGCGTAAATCATAGTAATATCCTTTCTGAGTGTGAACACGCCGGTGAAAGTACCGGCGTGTTCGTCTCATGTTCAGCCGGCGAACAGCGGTGTGGACAGGTAGCGGTCGCCGGTGTCCGGGAACAGGGCCACAATCGTCTTCCCCGCGTTTTCCGGTCGTTTTGCCAGCTGGATGGCCGCGTGGAGCGCCGCCCCGGAGGAAATCCCCACCAGGATGCCCTCCCTGCGTCCCACCAGCCGCCCGGCGGCAAAGGCATCCTCGTTGGACACGGGGATGATCTCGTCATAGACAGCGGTGTCCAGAACCTCCGGCACAAAGCCCGCCCCGATGCCCTGTATTTTATGGGCTCCGGAGCGGCCCTCGCTGAGGACAGGGGAGTCCTTGGGCTCCACCGCCACCACTTTCACTGCCGGGTTTTGCTTCTTCAAATACTGCCCCACGCCGGTGATAGTGCCGCCGGTGCCCACACCCGCCACGAAGATGTCTACCGCGCCGTCGGTATCTGTCCAGATCTCCGGGCCGGTGGTGGAGCGGTGGGCGGCGGGATTGGCCGGGTTGACAAACTGGCCGGGGATAAAGCTGCCAGGAATTTCTTTGGCCAGCTCCTCCGCCTTGGCGATGGCCCCTTTCATCCCCTTGGCCCCTTCGGTAAGAACCAGCTCCGCGCCATAGGCTTTCATCAGCTGGCGGCGCTCCACGCTCATGGTTTCCGGCATGGTAATGATGATGCGGTAGCCCCTCGCTGCCGCCACGGAGGCTAACCCAATTCCCGTATTGCCGGAGGTAGGCTCGATGATGGTGGAGCCAGGTTTCAGCTTTCCGCCGGCCTCCGCCTCGTCGAACATCGCTTTGGCAATGCGGTCTTTTACCGACCCGGCGGGATTGAAATACTCCAGCTTGGCCAGAATACGGGCTCTTGCTCCCGCCTCCTTTTCCGTGTGGGTCAGTTCCAGCAAGGGCGTTTTGCCGATCAGCTGGTCGGCAGATGTATAGATATTGGACATGATAGATTTCCCCTCTTATTTCTGCGCTGCGGCGGCAAAACCTTTTTCCAGGTCAGCGATGATGTCGTCGATATGTTCAGTGCCGATGGACAGTCGGATGGTGTTGGGCTTGATGCCCTGATCCAGCAGCTCCTCGGGAGAGAGCTGGGAGTGGGTGGTGGTAGCAGGATGGATGACAAGGGATTTAACGTCCGCAACGTTGGCCAGCAGGGAGAAAATCTCCAGATTGTCGATAAACTTGTGGGCCTCCGTCTGCCCGCCCTTGATCTCAAAGGTAAAGATGGACGCACCGCCGTTGGGGAAATACTTCTCATACAGGGTATGGTCGGGATGTTCAGGCAGGCTGGGGTGGTTGACCTTCTCCACTTGGGGATGGTTGGCCAGGTACTCTACCACCTTTTTTGTGTTTTCGGCGTGTCGCTCCACCCGAAGGGACAGGGTCTCCACTCCCTGGAGCAGCAGAAAGGCATTGAAGGGGGAAATCGCTGCCCCGGTGTCCCGCAGAAGGATAGCGCGGATGTAAGTGACAAAGGCGGCGGGGCCGGCAGCATCCACAAAGCTGACTCCGTGGTAGCTGGGGTTGGGGGCGGCGATGGGGGCGTACTTGCCCGAGGCTTTCCAGTCAAATTTACCGCTGTCCACGATGATGCCGCCCAAAGTGGTGCCGTGACCGCCGATGAATTTGGTGGCGGAATGGACAACAATGTCCGCGCCATGCTCAATGGGGCGAATCAAATAGGGTGTCCCGAACGTGTTGTCGATGACCAAAGGCAGGCCGTGAGCATGGGCGATTTTGGCAATGGCGTCAATGTCGGGGATATCGCTGTTGGGGTTGCCCAAGGTCTCCAGGTAAATGGCTTTGGTGTTGGGCTGAATGGCGGCTGTGACTGCACTCAGATCGTGGGCGTCCACGAAAGTGGCAGATACACCAAACTGGGGCAGGGTGTGGGCCAGCAGATTGTAGCTGCCGCCGTAGATGGTTTTCTGGGCCACGATGTGCTCCCCCGCCTGGGCCAAGGCCTGGATGGTGTAGGTGATCGCCGCCGCGCCGGAAGCCAGTGCCAGAGCTGCCACGCCGCCCTCCAAGGCCGCGAGACGCTTCTCCAGCACATCCTGGGTAGAGTTGGTCAGACGGCCGTAGATATTCCCGGCATCCGCCAGCCCAAACCGGGCGGCGGCGTGGGCGGAGTTTCGGAACACGTAGGAAGTGGTTTGGTAAATGGGAACAGCCCGGGCGTCGGTGGCGGGGTCGGGCTGCTCCTGGCCTACATGGAGCTGTAAGGTCTCAAATTTATAACGCATGGGAAAATCCCCCTCTCTATGAATTGGCCCCATTATATGCCTATTAACCTACTTTGTCAATAGGTATATTGGGATTGCTTGAAATCCTATTAACCTTGTGGTATAATAGGAAAATTGAGAGGATATTTATGATGATTTTCACAAAGGGCGGATATGCGCTGCGGTTTCTGTCGGATGTTGCGGAGCATCGGGGAGATGGGTTTGTGCTATTGAAGGGTGGGGCCGTCCGGCAGGAGGTTTCAGAGAAGTATCTGGAAATTGTGGTAAAAGAGCTGGCAAAAGGCGGTCTGCTGACAGTCCTGCGTGGAAGAGGATGAGGCTAACCCGCCGAACCGCCCCCGGGATGAGTACAATGTAAGTCTATCCTTGAATTGATGGAGGTGCCTCTGGTCCCCGTTGCCTGCCTGGAATCAGGGCAGAACGTCTGTCCACAGAGCAATGGCTGCCGAACACTCCCACTATGGCAGAAGCTGGATAAGGTCATCTCTGGCTATTTGGCACAATTCACTCTGGCGGATTTATATGGGAAGACTTTTTGTGCTCTCTGGAACATCTATCTGGTAAAATTCATGGTAAATTCCGACTGATTCCGGCAAAATAGCGGCATATTTTCAAGGAGGCATTTAGAATGAAACCAACCAACTACAAATTTCGATGGTTTGAAAAGGAGGACCGGCGGAAGCTTCTCCGGGCCTCAGTAAGTCGGGACGGGAAACTCCGATTGGGACGAACTCTGCGCAGCAAGCTTCCCCGGTTCATTCAAGTGGGATTCGACACTGCCACCATGGTGCTGGCCATCGCCGACGGACACGGCACCGGCATCGATTGTCCCGCCTGCGGCGTACTCACCACTCAGGCCCTGTCGGCACAGATTACAGCGACCGGACTGCACCTGCCCGTGGCCTTTACTCTGGAGCGGGACGAGCACACTGGCTACCTGCTGGGCCGGATTATTCCCCGCCGCAGGCGGGACAGTACCGGCCGCCGGCAATTTGATATGGAGCAGCTTTTAATCCTGTTTCGCCCCATTCTGGACGGAGTTGTCCACCAGATGAGCAGGAGCACCCCATTGGCGGACCGCAAATCCATTGCGGCAGAGGCCATGTGCGCTGCCGCACAAGAATACCGGCCCGGCTACGGCGATTTGGGCGCCTATCTGGAGGAACGCATCAAAACTACGCTCCGTAAGGAGAACAAGCAGTACATTGGGGCGTTTGGACAGCGATCCCTGGACCAGCCTCTTTCCTGCGGCGACGGTGATGACTTCTGCCTCTATGACACGCTTCCAGACATCAGCTCCGACTGGACAGATTCGCTGGACAATCAGATTGATCGGGAACGTTTTTTTAGCCGCCTCTCCACCGAACATCAGGAACTGGTCAGACTGCTCCAGGAGGGCTTCCGAATTTCAGAAATCGCGGATATTTTCGACATAAGCGAAGGTGATGTCCGGCGGATATCCGCCGAAATCGCCCAGCAGCGCCGGAAATTTGACGGAGAAGCTTGATGCAATCTGATTTTGTAAACTGACTGGAAACGGCGTCGCCGCTACACCGTATTACACTCTACAAGTCTACCAAATGT
>Ga0137309_100850_pt1 | contig 22142 bp, 18 predicted proteins | sample NAcewiD2O_June_FD_97179 | JGI IMG/M metagenome (GOLD analysis project Ga0137309, IMG submission 97179) | Mouse cecal microbial communities from Vienna, Austria - N-Acetylneuraminic amended D2O_June | ecosystem: Host-associated > Mammals > Digestive system > Large intestine > Cecum | place... | reverse complement strand
TCGATGATATTATCTTCCTGCAAAACAGTTGTTTCATGGCATATATGGAGAAGCATAAACTTGATAATGTCAGTGCATCCCAGGTATTTCAGGCATACGGTCTTTTTGGCTATATACGAGAGCATTATGAGTATCTACACCTAATGGTGGAGAAAGACGTTATCTGCTATGAGTGATATTAGGCAGTCCTGATAGCCGAACAGGACTGCCCTTTATTATGAGTGTGTAGCTCTGACTTATGATACGTTTATTCTAAAGCACCATATCTCAATATATTCACTGCACAAACCTATTATATAAAGGAGGAACTTCGCATGGAAACTCAGAATGTGTATAGCAATGATGTATACCCCCCCATGCTGAGAAGCGGTTTTGTCAGTTTTGTGGCTCGGAGGTAGTAGAGGGCTGTGTGGTGTGTCCGAGTTGTGGTATATATATATCGGTTGTCGCAGAAATCAGCGGCAGAGAGGTGTGTTATGTATGTCGCTAAAAGACAAGATTTTGTATTGAAAGTGGCGTTGCTGGGGTGACGGCGGCTGGGTGGCCCGCCACGGCTGGCGGCTGGGCGGTTGTCGGCGGCTGGGAGCAAGGCGGGGTCAAAGGTTGGTTCCGCTCCATGGCAATTCCCCGCCGATAGGCTGGCGGTATGGGGGAGGCTGGCACCCGTGGGAATTTCCGTCGCTCTGATGCGACCCGCTGACGCTCTCGCATTTCCTTGCGGGAAGCGGTGCGGCCTATCGGGAACATGAAAAAACAGGGGGCCGGGGTCGGCTCCCTGTCTTTTCGGTTTTAGGGTTCGGCTGTGGGTGGGTTTGTTGGGTACTTCCTTATCTGTACCCACCTGAGGCCCACGGGCTGAACGTGGAGCACAGCGACAAATACGGCTGGTCGCATACTTCCCCCAGTGACGCGCTCCTTGACTTCATCCTTGAAAACGGCTTGACGGACATTCTGATTAACAGAAACGAATACAGCGGTTTTCAAATCACGGGAACGGGCAGACACAGTGGAACGAATACCACCCCGCCGCCGCGCCCGTCCAGCACGCGAAAGTATATTTGCCCCTGCTGTGGAAATTCCGTCCGGGCAACGAAAACGGTCAATATCGCCTGTCTGGACTGTGACACGCAGATGGAACTTGTAAAGTGAACTTCAAAAATGGGCGGGAATAATCCCCGCCCATTTGTATATATTACCGCCCCATTTTGATTTTACTGCCCTCCGCACCTTTTATCTGTGTCAGTGGGGAAAAGCTATCATAGTTTTTGGTAATGTCTGCGTCAAATATCGCGCAGTAGTGTTTTGTCATGTCAAGGGTGGAGTGGCCCAAAAGCCGCTGGAGCGTGAACGCATTTCCGCCGCAGTCCACCAGATACTTTTTTGCGAATGTGTGACGGAACAGGTGAATACTTGTCTTTTCCACGCCCCGCCGCCTGTTATAGCTGGCAATACTGCACCGCAGGCCGTTCTCCGTCAACTGTGAGCCGTTTTCATTGGGAAACAGGTAATCATCCCCATCACCGCCGCGCACCCGCATATACTCCCGCAGAACGCCGCAGAGGGCTTCACAGAGGGGGATGACCTGCGCCCGCTTGTTTTTGGTATGCCGCAGATAAATCACTTTGTTGTCCATGTCCACATCTTTGATTTGAATATTGCGGATGGTGGCAGCGCGGCAACCGTTATTGAGTAAGAGATTGATAATCGCCCAATTCCGATATTCGGGAAAGTCGCATTTCTTCGTGTCTGGCTTCTTTAACAGCTTTTTCAGTTCTTCGTCCGAGTAGGTTTCTTTTATCGTTTCCTCCGCCTTGTAGAGTGGGATATTGAGCCGGGTAATTCCCGCTTCGTTGCACCACGACAAAAAGGATTTGAGCGTCCGCGTATAGCTTTTGATGGAGTTAGCCACGAGGCCCGCGTCTCTCATGCTGGCAATCATGGCCTCCAAATCTGCCTTGTTCAGCCCGTCAATAGGGATAGTGGGGGATAGGTGCTTACTGATAGCGGAAAAGTGCTGTCCGTAGGTGGCAAGGGTCTTTTCACTGACCCCCGCCGCTTTCTTTCCAGCGAGGAAGTCAGCGAATGTGTCCGCAACCGTGACGCTGTGCTTCATCTTGATTTTAGCCATTTTTCAACACTCCTGATTTGTCAAATTTTTCTGAAAAATCAAGCGTGCTGTGCGGCCAATCAAGAGTGCGAAAAAAGCAAACAGAAAACCCGCAACCCATTGTGTTTCAATGGATTGCGGGTTTAGTGGTCCGAGTGACTGGATTCGAACCAGCGGCCTCTTGAACCCCATTCAAGCGCGATACCAAACTTCGCCACACCCGGAAAATGCTGGCCTCTGTGTCAGACAGCTTATGTATAATACCACGCTTGAAAAGAAAAAGCAACCCCTTTTTGAAAAAATTTTTAAATTGGGCGGAACCCCATTTGCAGGGGCTCCGCCGGGACGTTTTACGCTGTGGGCTGCTGGTTGGAAAACCGGGTATAGGCCTGGCTCACCTTGTTCTGTGGTGCCTGTTCCACCTGATACCAGCCCTTGGTCTGAGCCAGCTTAAACAGGTCGGTCTGGGTCTGATGGCTCTGGCGAAAGATGTTCAGGAAGTCATCCCGCAGCGCCACATTGACACATTCCGAGGCAAACGTGTCGTAATTGGCGCTCATCTTCTTTTCGCTGCACAAAAAGTCTGTAATCCGTTCCTGATCGTTCATCCCTGTTCCTCCTTTAGCGCAGATGACCCAGCAGGGTGTTGTAGTTTTGCAGGTGCTGGCTGGCGCAGGACTGAAACTGATTCTTCAGCTCCTGGTCCTGACACTCCTGAACGGCGGAGAGGTACTTGCAGTGGAGCACCCGCTCAAAGTCCAGCTGGTCGGACAGGGCGGTCAGCTCCTTGGTGGTGAGATTGGGCATAAAACTGCCTCCTTTCAAAACGGAGAGATCCTCCGCTACTGGCAGTTAGTCTGTCCAGATCATTCCCGCTTATGCGGAACTTTGGGATTCCCCTCCCTGTCAAAGTCCCAAACCAGGTGAAGCTGGCCCTCCCGGCGCTCCGTCCGGGCTAGGCAGAACAGGGCGGGCAGCCGCACGGGCCGGTCGGCCCGGAAGGGGGCGGCCAGGGAGAAGCCACCCTCCCCCCGGCGGCACAGAATGGCCCCTGTGAGCTGCTTTTTCAGCACCGGGTCGGACACCAGTCTCTCCGGGTGCTGCTCGCAGTACCACTGCCCTGGGGCCTGGCCGTTAAAGGCAAAGGCCAGCGGGGCCTCCGCCCGGAAGCGGGGCCAGCAGCCAGCCTGCTCCAGCGCCCCCACGGACAGGGTGCGGCGCAGCCGCAGCGCCCCACCCTCCGGGGCCAGAGTGCCCAGAAGGAGCTTGCCCCCCTGCTCGCCGTGGAGCCACACCTTGTAGAGTCCCAGGCCGTCTGACGGACGCTCCGCCTCCATATGTACCCGGGGGCCCTCCTGATGCAGTGTCAGGGTTCCGCCGCCCCTCATTGTGAGCTGTTCTTCCACTATTTCCGCCCCCTCTCCTGCCATTCTATGCGAGGGAGGGGGAAAATACGCCAAAAGGAAACGCGGCGGCCAACAGGCCGCCGCGCTCAGCTCAATGGTTCAGAACCCGCACCCGGATCATATTGGGGATGGCCCGCAACTCTTCCACCGCATCCTCGGTGAGACGGGTGTTGACATCCACCATTGTGTAGGCGTAGTCCTTTTTGGACTTGTTGGTCAGGTTTTCCACGTTGATATGGTCGTCGGACAGCACCGCCATGATCTGAGACAGCATACCGGGAACATTCTTGTGAATCAGGCAGATGCGGGCGATGCCGCTCCAGTCCTGGACCACGTTGGGCAGGTTGACCGAGTTGGTGATATTGCCGTTGACCAGATAGTCCTGAAGCTGGCGGGCGGCCATGACGGCGCAGTTCTCCTCGCTCTCCGGGGTGGAGGCCCCCAGGTGGGGCAGGGCAATTACGTTTTTCACTGTGGCAATCCGTTCATCGGGAAAGTCGGTGACGTATTTGGCCACTCGCCCCGCCTCCAGAGCGGCAATCATGTCCTCGTCGTTCACCAGACCGCCCCGGGCCAGGTTGAGCACCCGCACCTGGCCCTTCATCTTGCCGATGGCTTCAGCATTGATAAAGTCCTTGGTGGAGCTGTTGTAGGGGATATGGATGGTGATGTAGTCGGAAACCTTATAAAGCTCGCCCACCTCCTTCACCACATGGACATGGCGGTCCAGCCGCAGAGCGGCGTCCACCGACAGGAAGGGGTCGTAGCCATAGACGTCCATCCCCAGGTCCAGGGCGATGTTGCACACCAGAGCCCCGATAGCCCCCAGGCCGATAACGCCCAGGGTCTTCTTATACAGCTCCGGGCCCGCAAAGGCGGACTTGCCCTTCTCCACGGCGGCAGCCACGTCCACCTTGGGGGTGTGGGCCTGTTCCTGCACCCAGTCGGCGCCCCCGAGAATGTCCCGGGAAGCCACCAGCATGGCGGCGATGACCAGTTCCTTCACTGCGTTGGCGTTGGCGCCGGGGGTGTTGAAGACCACAATGCCGTTTTCCGAGCACCGGTCGATGGGGATATTGTTGGTGCCCGCCCCGGCCCGGGCGATAGCCCGGAGGGCGTCGGGAAAAGCGTACTCGTGCATGGGGGCGGAGCGGACCAGAATACCGTCCTCGTTCTCCACATCGCTCCCCACCTGGAAGCGGTCCCGGTCCAGCCGGTCCAGCCCCACGGAGGAAATTTTGTTCAGTGTTTTAATACGATACATGTGAATTACCTCGTGTTAATTTAATAAGTCTTCCCGTGGGGGAGACCTGTTCAGCCGCAGTCCCAGTTATACAGCACCCGGGAGAAGTCCCGGCGCTTCAGGGCCTCCCGGTTGATGAAGAAGTTGCCCACCCCCAGGTCGCCCCAGCAGACAAAGAACTCCCGGCCCCGTGTGTCACTGTCCAACTGGAACAGAAGGGTATCCAGGTCTCCGTGCTGGGTCTCGCGGGGATCGGCCTGCGTGAAGTAAGGGTAGCCGCCCAACTGGTGATGGGGGACATCCTCGCCGCCGCAGCCGAACAGATCATCTTCATCGTCGTCCTCGTCCAGCAGCTCGAATACATCCCAGCCTTTCTCGATGGGCTCATCCGGCTTTTGCTGGTTCCACTTCTGGACGAACAGGGGGTCAAAACGAAAGTCACCGGGGGTCATGCCCTGGTCCACAGGAACGCCGAAAACGATACGGAAGGGTCCCTTCTCAAGGGGGGAGCAGTCCTCCTCCGGCGGCTCCGGGAGGGGGATATCCGCCGCCGTAACGGAGGTGTCCACCGTCTCATGGTAGAGCACAGCATAGTTTTTTGACTTCATGGCTCCGAAATCACAGCCAAACATCTCGTCGGTACCGATGAAAAATTGCAGCAGACCGGCGTGGGGGTAGTCGGGCAGAGCGATGAGCTGGGTGCAGTCGATCTGAGCCAGAAACTGTAAGGGAACCCCCTGCTCGTCCACAGGCCACCTGGTCCCCTTGGGCAGGTAGGGCGTGCCGCCCACCTTGCTGCCGGTCAGTCCAGGCTCACCCTCCTCCAAAAAGAAAGAGAGGCAGGGGGTACGGTATTCTGCACGGATCTCTTCACAGATGGCGTTGGTAAGCTCAAAATTGGTCATAAATAAGCACCTCTAAAATTACGCCCCCACGTGCTCCTTCAGCTTGACCCCGTCCAGCGCGGGGGCAATCACCAGGAACAGGGCTCCGCTGCCGATGCCCTGGGCCAGGGTGCCCAGGAACTGGGGCAGGAAGGCGGTCATGGTCCCGGCCATGACGCAGTTGGCCAGGGCGTAGGCGGCAGGGGAAAAGAGCCCTGCGGCCACCACAGCGGCCCAGTTGCGCGGGCAGAGGATGCACTCCGACTTGCTGGTGAAGAACAGTACCAGCACCGCCTTGATAACCAGGGTGGGCAGCACCCACATAGGGGCGGTGAGCAGGTCGGCCAGCCCCGCGCCGATGGCGGCGGCAGCCGCCGCGTAAGGGACGGGCAGCAGACAGGCCGCCAGGTAGATCAGGGCGTCCCCCAGGTGGATATAGCCCCCGGTGGGGAGGGGGATATGGAGCATGTAGGCGGTCATGACGGTGATGGCGGCGGCGAACAGCGCAGTTGTTGTCAGCAGGCGCAAATTTTCTCTCTGAGACATGGGGTGTCCTTTCTCCGATCAGTTGCTCTTGTCAAAGTTCTGGATAAAGCTGCACAGCTTTTCCACACCCTCCACAGGCATGGCGTTGTAGATGGAGGCCCGCATACCGCCGGTCTTCCGGTGGCCCTTCAGATTGACAAAGCCGGCGGCGGTGGCCTCCTTGACGAACTTGGCGTCCAGTGTTTCGTCCCCGGTGCGGAAGGTGATGTTCATACCGGAGCGGGAACCCTTGTCTGCGTGGAGCTGGAAGAGACGGGCGTTCTCCAGTGTGTCGTAGAGCATCCCGGAGCGCAGGTCCCGCAGCTTTTTCATACCCTCCGGGCCGCCGTTTTCCGCTACCCAGTCCAGAACCAGGCCCAGCATGTAGATGCACCAGCAGGGGGGGGTGTTATACATGGAATCCTTGTCGATCATGGTCTGATAGTTCATCATCAAGGGGGTGTAGGGCAGCTCGTGGCCGGCCAGGTCCTCTTTGATGATAACCACCGTCAGCCCGGCGGGGGCCATGTTCTTCTGGGCTCCGGCGTAGATAATGCCGAATTTGGACACATCCACCGGCATGGACAGGATGTCAGAGGACATGTCGCACACCAGAGGGACAGAGCCGGTCTCGGGGACATAGTCCCACTCGGTGCCGTAGATGGTGTTGTTGGCACAGTAGTAGAAGTAGCTGGCTTCGGGGTCCAGCTTCAGCTCTCCCTGCCGGGGGATATAGCAGTGGTTGCGGTCGCCGGTGTCGCAGGCCAGGCTGATTGTTCCGTACTTGGTGGCCTCCTTATAGGCCAGGTTGGAGAAGTTGCCGGTGACGGCGTAGTCCGCCTTTCTCGTTTTGCCGATGAGGTTCAGAGGAATGGCGGAGAACTGGCCGGAGGCCCCGGTCTGGAGAAACAGGATGCGGTAGTTCTCCGGCACGTTCATCAGCCGGCGCAGCTTATCCTGAGTCTCCTGGAAGATGTCCATAAATACCTTAGATCGGTGGCTCATCTCCATTACGGACATGCCGGAACCCCGGTAGTTGGTAATCTCAGCCCCAGCCCGCTCCAGTACGGACAGCGGAAGGACAGAGGGCCCAGCGGCAAAGTTGTAGACGCGGGAATTGCTCATGGGAAAGAGCCCCTTTCTTTCAATAAAATAAAACCGCCCCACCACGCAGGTGTGGCAGCTTTCTATTATAGTCCCGGAAAAATAGGGTGTCAATGGAAAAAGTAAAAAGGGAGTGTCCCCGCCGCCCCTTTTATCGCAAGCACGTGAATTGGTATGCTCTGTAGGGGCGCAGAGAGGGCTCACAGGCAGACAACATCCGCCTGTGTATTGACGTATTGCACAAAAAACATATATCTATTTTAGATAAGTTAAACAATTACAGGCCTTGACGGTGGGAATCGAACCTGCTACAATACGGGCAGCCGCTGAGGAGAGCGGCAGCTGCAACTTTCAGGCCGCCGACGCGGCGAGAGTCTGCGGCACAAACTGTTTTCGCTAAAATGCAAGGAGGTCTTTGCTATGTTTAAAGAAATCGAAATTAAGGATAAGGCCCAGGTGGAGAAGATCAACAAGCTGGCCTGCGACGCCCCCTACGAGGTGTGGCTCAGCTCCGGCAGCGTGATGCTGGACGCCCGCTCCCTGCTGGGGCTGTTTGCCCTGGTGGGTAAGAAGGCCAACGTGGTTGTGGAGGACGACGTCGCCCCCAGGTCCTTCCAGCGGCTGATTGCCAGGATGGGTTAACTGCAAAATCTGGCAAACCGGGCAGGGTTGGTACAGGAGGCGCACTGCCTTTAAACACGCCACCTGCGTTCCATATTCATATTGTTTGAAGTCAACAAACCAGGAGCGGCAGGGCAAAAAGCCCTGCCGCTCCCCTGCGTTTTATAAAGAGAATATTACTTCTTCCCCGCCATGTGGGTAGAGTTGACCACCACACCGGTGAGGGCGAACAGGGCCAGGGCGTTGGGAATGACCATCAGGTTGTTGAACATATCGGTCAGCTCCCACACCAGGTCGTTGGACATCAGGGTGCCCAGGAAGATGAACACCAGGCCCAGGGCGGCGTAAATCTTGGCGGACTTCTTGCCAAACAGGTAGATCACATTGATCTTGCCGAACAGGTTCCAGCTGAGGATGGTGGAGAAGGCGAAGAAGAACAGGCACACGGCCACAAACATAGCCCCGGCGGTCTCGCCGAAGACCACGCCGAAGGCGGTCTGAGCCAGGTTGGCTTTGCCCAGGGTGGTGCTCTCAGCGGCGGCTCCGCAGGCGGCCAGAGGGCCGTCGGGGGTGTACAGGGTGGAAATAACCACCAGGGCGTTGAGGGTGAGGACCACGAAGGTGTCCATAAACACGCCGATCATGGCCACCACGCCCTGATCGTGGGGGTCGGTCACGTTGGCCTGGGCGTGGGCGTGGGGGGTGGAGCCCATGCCGGCCTCATTGGAAAACAGGCCCCGCTTGGCGCCCTGACTGATGGCGGTTTTGATGGCGTAGCCGAAGCCGCCGCCGATGATGGCCTGGGGCTGGAAGGCATACTGGAAGATCATGCCGAAGGTGGCTGGGATGTATTTGGCCCGGTCGACGAGGACCACCAGGCCGCCCAGCAGGAAAATAGCCGCCATGACGGGAACTACCTTCTCGGTGACGGAGGCCAGCCGCTGCACGCCGCCCAGGAAGATAATGCCGCAGATGACCACCAGCACCGCGCCCACAATCCAGCTGGGGACGCCGAAGGCGGTGTTGAAGGTGGAGCCGATGGAGTTGGACTGGACCATGCAGCCCATGAAGCCCAGGGCCAGGATGATGGCCACGGCGAAGAAGCCGGCCAGGAACTTGCCGAAGCCGCCCTTGAAAGCGGTGGTGATGTAGTAGACGGGGCCGCCGTGGTAGGAGCCGTCCTCGTCGGCCCGGCGGGTCTTGATGGCCAGAGTGGCCTCAGCGTAGATGGTAGCCATGCCGAAAAAGGCGATAATCCACATCCAGAAGATGGCGCCGGGGCCGCCGGTGAGGATGGCGCCGGAGGCGCCCACGATGTTGCCGGTGCCCACCTGGGCGGCAATGGCGGTGGCCAGGGCCTGGAAGGAGCTCATGCCTTGCTCCTGCCGCCCGCCCCGGAGGGACAGGTTTCCAAAGGTCTTCTTCATCCCCTCGCCGAAGCAGCGGACCTGGACGAACCGGGTGCGGATGGTGTACCACAGGCCCACGCCAATGAGGAGGAAAACCAGGATGTAGTTGGACAGGTATTCGTTGATTTTTGCCACGATGGGGAAAAGTGTTGCTTCAAGCTCAGCCATAATAATACTTCCTTTCTTTTTCCTTTATTTTTTATCGCTGAAATACTCTTTGGTAATGGAGGCCACCGCGCCGGAGAGCAGCAGCAAAGCGATCAGGTTGGGGATGGCCATTGCGCCGTTGAGGGTGTCGGAGATGTTCCACATCAGGTCGCCGGAGCCGGTGGCCCCCACGATGCAGAACAGGACGAAAATCACCTTATATACAGAGGTAACCACCTTGTTGTCCCGGGAGATGTAGCCCCAGCACCGCTCGCCGTAGTAGCTCCAGCTGAGGATGGTGGACAGGGCGAAGAAGACCAGACTGAGCTGGATGATGGTGCCGCCCAGGGTGCCGGGGAGGATGGCGTTAAAGGCGGCCACAGCGGCGGAACCCTTGGAGGCGTAGCCCTCCAGGGCGGCCTCGCCCAGCTCGAAGCCGGACAGCAGCACGGTGAAGGCGGTGATGGAGCAGATGACAATGGTGTCGAAGAAGACCTCGAACACCCCCCAGATGGCCTGCTCGGCGGGCTCCTGGGTGGAGGAGGCGGCGTGGGCGATGGGGGCGGAGCCCAGACCGGCCTCGTTGGAGAACACGCCCCGGGCGAAGCCGTTCTTCATGGCGATCATGATGGCGTAACCAAACACACCGCCGCCCACCGCCTCAAAGCTGAAGGCGCTGGAGAAGATGGCGCCCAGCACGCCGGGGATGTCGGTAATGCGCATGAGGATGACCACAATGCCCGCCGCCACATAGAACACGGACATGAAGGGGACCAGCAGGGAGGTGACCTGGCCGATGCGCTTCACGCCGCCCAGGACCACCACGCCCACCAGCACGGTGAGGGCGACGCCGGTGACCATGGGGTCCAGCCCGAACAGGCCGCTGACCGCCCCGGCGATCTCGCTGGACTGGGCAATGTTGCCGATGCCGAAGGAGGCCAGGCCCCCCAGCAGGGCGAAGATGACGGCCAGCCACTTCCAGTTTTTGCCCAGGCCGTTTTCAATGTAGTACATGGGGCCGCCCTTGTGGACGCCGTCCGCGCCGGTGTCCCGGAACTTCAGTGCCAGAGCGATCTCGGCGTATTTGGTGCACATGCCGAAGAAGGCGGACACCCACATCCAGAATACGGCCCCCGGTCCTCCGATGAAGATGGCCCCGGTGACGCCGGCGATGTTGCCGGTGCCCACGGTGCCCGCCAGGGCGGTGGTCACCGCCTGGAAGGGGGACAGGTTGCTGCCGTGGTCGGTCTGGCCCTTTTTGCGGAACAGTGAGCCCACGGTGTTCCGCATGATATAGCCGAACCGGCGGACCTGGACCCAGCCGGTGCGGAAGGTGAGGAACACGCCGGTGCCCACCAGCAGGGCCAGCATGACGGGGCCCCAGACAAAGTCGTTGGCGGCGCGCTCTGCATGCATGACAATCTCCAGAAATTTTTCCATACCCTACTCTCCTTCGCGGGGCAGACAAAAAATGGGCCGCGGGGGATGCCCGCAGCCCAAAGAAAAAGCACAGCCCGGCGGAACGCAGGCCCCGCCGTTTTGACCTTCCTCTGTCCTTTTGCCTGAGAGATTGGCGGGGCGTTCTGCCCCGCGTTGCACCTTCGGCACCCGGTAAACGAGCTTCTCCAGAGTCACATCCACGCGCAGTCCTCATTCCAAAGCGGAACGCCTGAGAGTGTTATTCCTTCGGCAGGCCGTAAGGCCGTTTTCCTGCGCGCTTCGTCTGTCCCTATTCAATTACCAGCATACCATACCACAAGCCGGGGGGATTTGTCAATGTCTGACGGACAACAATACACCGATTGCGGATTTTTCAGCTAATTAAACGAACAAAGCGGGATTTTTGTTCAATAAAGTTTACAATTTGCTCTTTTTTTGTGGGGGCGGGTGTGGTATACTGATTTAGATTGTAAATTTTTATAGACGGAATCCCCCAGTCACCGCCTGCGGCGATACCAGCCCCCTTGCTAAATGGGGAAGGGCCGCGAAGCGGCGGGGGGATTCCAAAATACAACCGAGAGGTGTTTTACACAATGAGCCTGTTTACCAAGATCTTCGGGACTTCCTCCCAGCGGGAGCTGAAGTCCATCTACCCCATCGCCGACAAGGTAGACGCCCTGGAAGAGGAGTACAAAGCCCTCACCGATGCCCAGCTCCAGGCCAAGACCCCGGAGCTGAAGGAGCGCCTGGCCAACGGTGAGACCCTGGACGACATTCTCCCCGAGGCCTTCGCCGCCTGCCGGGAGGCCGCCTGGCGGGTCATCGGCCTGCGGCCCTACCGGGTGCAGGTGGTGGGCGGCATCGTTCTGCACCAGGGCCGCATTGCCGAGATGAAGACCGGTGAAGGAAAAACCTTGGTGGCCACCCTCCCCGCCTACCTCAACGCCCTGGCGGGCAAGGGGGTCCACGTTATCACCGTGAACGACTACCTGGCCAAGCGTGACTCGGAGTGGATGGGCAAGGTCTTCCGCTTTATGGGCCTGACGGTGGGTCTGGTGATCCACGGCGTGATGGGCGAGGCGAAGAAGGCCGCCTATCAGGCCGACATCACCTACGGCACCAACAACGAGTTCGGCTTTGACTACCTGCGGGACAACATGGCCATCTACTCCCAGGAGCTGGTCCAGCGGGGCCACGCCTTCGCCATTGTGGACGAGGTGGACTCCATCCTCATCGACGAGGCCCGCACCCCCCTGATTATCTCCGGCCAGGGGGAGAAGTCCACCCAGCTGTATACCATTGTGGACCAGTTCGTCTCCCGCCTGAAGTGCCAGCGGGTGCGGAAGGTGGACGAGAAGGAGGAGGAGGACGTCGATATCGACGCCGACTACATTGTGGACGAGAAGGCCCGTACCGCCACCCTCACCGCCCGGGGCATCAAGAAGGCGGAGGAGGCCTTCCAGGTGGAGAACCTGGCGGACATGGAGAACACCACCCTCTCCCACCACATCAACCAGGCCATCAAGGCCCGGGGGGTGATGAAGCGGGACATCGACTATGTGGTAAAGGACGGCCAGGTCATCATCGTGGACGAGTTCACCGGCCGGCTCATGTTCGGCCGGCGGTACAACGAGGGCCTCCACCAGGCCATTGAGGCCAAGGAGGGCGTCGAGGTTGCCAACGAGTCCAAGACCCTGGCCACCATCACCTTCCAGAACTACTTCCGCCTCTATGACAAGCTGTCCGGCATGACGGGCACCGCCCTCACTGAGGAGGAGGAATTCGGCACCATCTACGAGTTGGATATCGTGGAAATTCCCACCAACAGGCCCCTGGCCCGTATCGACCAGCCCGACGTGGTGTACAAGAACGTGTCCGGCAAGCTGCGGGCCATTGTGGAGCAGATCGAGGCCTGCCACGCCAAGGGCCAGCCCGTGCTGGTGGGCACTGTGTCCATCGAGAAGTCGGAGGAGCTGTCCGCCATTCTGAAAAAGAAGGGCGTTAAGCACAATGTCCTCAACGCCAAGAACCACGAGAAGGAAGCGGAGATTGTGGCCCAGGCGGGCAAATTCGGGGCGGTCACTGTGGCCACCAACATGGCGGGCCGCGGCACCGACATTATGCTGGGGGGCAACGCCGAGTTCCTGGCCAAGGCCGACCTGCGCAAGGCGGGCATGTCCGACGAGCTCATCGCCGAGGCCACCGGCTTCGCTGAGACCGACAACCAGGAGATTCTGGACGCCCGGAGGCAGTTCTCCGAGGCGGAGGCCAAATACAAGACGGAAATCCAGGAGGAGGCCGACCGGGTCCGGGCGGCGGGCGGCCTGTTCATCCTGGGCACTGAGCGCCACGAGTCCCGCCGTATCGACAACCAGCTGCGGGGCCGCGCCGGCCGTCAGGGCGACCCGGGCGAGACCCGGTTCTTCCTCTCCCTGGAGGACGATATCATGCGCCTGTTCGGCTCCGAACGGGTGTATAACCTGATGGAGAAGCTGGGGGTGGACGAGGACACCCCAATCGACGCAAAAATGCTCTCTGGGGCCATTGAGAACGCCCAGAAGCAGGTGGAGTCCCGGAACTTCCAGACCCGGAAAAACGTGCTCCAGTACGACGACGTGATGAATACCCAGCGTGAGATCATCTACAAGCAGCGCCGCCAGGTGCTGGACGGGGAGGACCTGCAAAATTCCATTCAGAACATGCTGCGCAACATGATTTCCAACGCCATCCAGGGCCACATGGGCGAGCAGAAGCACATGGATGCTGAAAACTTCCGGGAGGCGGTGGCCCACTTCCGCGCCATGTTCCTGGCCCCCACCGACCTGCTGCTGTCCGACAAGGAACTGGCCCGATACGACGCCGAGGAGCTGACCCAGCTGGTGCTGGACAAGGCGGAAGCGGCCTATGCCCGGAAGGAGCAGGAGATCACCCCGCCTCTCATGCGGGAGCTGGAGCGGGTGATTATGCTCCGGGTGGTGGACGAGTACTGGATGGACAACATCGACGCCATGACCGAGCTGCGCCAGGGCATCGGCCTGCGGGCCTACGCCCAGAACGACCCTGTGGTGGCCTATAAAGAGGAAGGCTACGAGATGTTTGAGAACATGGTGGCCGCCATTCAGGAGGAGACCCTGCGCCGGCTGTTCCTGGTCCGCCTGCGCCAGAACGAGGAGGTCAAGCGGGAGCGGGTGGCCAAGGTCACCGGCGAAAGCGGCTCGGGGGACGGCACCGTCCGCAAACAGCCCGTCCGCAAGGTGGTAAAAATCGGCCGCAACGATCCCTGCCCCTGCGGCAGCGGGAAGAAGTGGAAGAAGTGTACCTGTCCCCAGTATCATCCTGAACTGAACTAATGAAGAACCGCTCCTGCGCTGGCAGGAGCGGTTTTTTCAAACCGTCAAAATGCTGAATACACATTCCAGCAGGGCAAGCGCCAGAATGATATTGATAATTTGGCGGTGCTTGCTGTAGATATGCTGAATTAACATACCAGCCCCAATCCAGGACAACGTGGCAGCAGTACCGATAGTGGCGATAATGCTTTCAAACAGGAGAAGAACCCACAGGGAGCTGGAGTATGACGCCGCCCTGTGCGGCCTGACCCAATCCGAATATCTCCGGCAGATTTGCTTGGGCAAGCGGCCCAGGCCCAAGCAGCCGCCGGAGTTTTGGGAAGATTATCGTCCACGCTCCCGACAAGAGCAGTGGGCACCGCAGGCAAAAGATTGAGATTTACTACAAGGCCGCTGGGATCATTGACATCGCTGACAACCTCTGTGAAGCCGGGGACGGCAGAGGACAGTGGCGTAAAGAGCGGAAAACGGCCTGAAAAAGCAGGACTGTGACCTTTTACAGTCACAGCCCTGCCTTACATAGAATACTTCGTTGCGGCACTTTGCCATTTGTCTGCGCCGCTGTGTTTTATACGTCCTCTGCCGCTCGCTTCAGTCCCTCCAGGTCTCCGGACTGAATGACGTCGATGCTCCTGGCGATTTTTTCTTCTGGCCAGTCCCACCATTTCAGTTCCAGCAGCTGGTCGATCTCCGAATCGGAGAACCGCCGGCGGATGGGCCGGGCGGGCACGCCGCCCACTATGGTGTAGGGCGGGACGTCCTTTGTGACCACCGCCCGGGCGGCGATGATGGCGCCGTCGCCGACGGTGACGCCAGCCAGGACCACCGCATCGTAGCCGATCCAGACGTCATTTCCAATCACGATATCGCCCCGGTTGTCCCAGGCCTCGGGGATACGCGCCACATCCAGCCCCCACTCCTCAAAGAGAACGGGAAAGATGTAGGTGGACAGGGAGCGCAGGGTGTGGTTGGCGCTGTTGAACAGGAACTTTGCGCCGCAGGCGATGGAACAGAACTTGCCGATCACCAGCCGCTCCCGGTTGATGGGATAGTGGTAGAGCACATTGTTGCGCTGGAAATCCCTGGGGTCGTTGACAAAATCGTCGTAGATGGTGTAGTCCCCCACCGAGATGGAGGGGTCTGTCACCACATTTTGCAGATAAACGGTGCTGTGCCCCTGGGAGCGGGGATAGATTTTCCATTGCGGGATCATATGTAACCTCCTGAATTGATTTTAGTTGTCCATGATCCCGCTGAGGACAATGCATCGCTTCACGCATACCACCCCTTTCACGTCCGGGCCTCCTGCAATTTTCTTGCCTGAGATAAGTTATCTTACCATTTTATTTGAAATTTTTCAACTTCAAATTAACGATATCCCGGTTCCAGCCGGAGCCTGCCGGCCTCAGCGGCCCCGCCGCCGTCGTTAAGACGTCCTCCCGTCGGTAAAACCGGCGGCCAGCCTCGGCAAGTCAAAGAGGTTTCGCTGCGCCTATCCATTCAGCTGCCTTCGGCAAAAGAGACAAAAAATAAATTTTATTTCTCAAAGGCATTGACATATTGCATTAGTGTGTTATAATGTACCAAAAAGGTACTGTTTCGACTGGAGGAAAACAGTTTGCTGATGACGCGAGAGATGGATTACGCCCTGCGTATTCTGCGGGCGCTGTATCAGGAGGGACAGCTGTCCGCCGCCGCCATTGCCCAGCGGGAGCACATGCCCAAGGCTATTACGCTGAAGGTTTTAAAGCAGCTCCACGCTGCCGGACTGGTGTGCAGCCGCCGGGGGAGCAGCGGGGGTTACGCCCTCCTGAGCCCCTGCGAGGGGCTGTATCTGGGCGATGTGTTCTTTGCACTGGAGGAGCCCGTCCACATCAATCGCTGCCAGGGGCCGGGCTACCGCTGCGAAAACCGCCCCAGGGGGGACTGCGGCCTGTGCCGGGAGCTGTCCCGCATCCAGCTGGTGCTGGACCAGGAGCTGCGAAAAACGCCATTGAGCGCCATTTTCCAGGAAATTTAAGATAGGAGGACGTATCTGTATGCTGTATCAAACCACACAGGAGCATGAGGAGCTGCGGGCCAAGGTCAGGGAATTTGCCGAGGCCGAGGTGAAACCCATTGCCTTCATGCTGGACCAGAACAACCAGTTCCCCACCGAGGTAGTCCAAAAGATGGGCAAGCTGGGCATCATGGGCCTGCCCTATGAGAAGAAGTACGGCGGCGCGGGGGCGGACGCCCTGAGCTACGCCATCGCCGTGGAGGAGCTGGCCCGGGTGGACGGCGGCGTGGGCGTGATTCTGTCCGCCCACACCTCACTGGGCACCTACCCCATCTACGCCTTCGGCAATGAGGAGCAGAAGAAAAAGTATCTGCCCGATCTATGCTCCGGCAAAAAGGTGGGAGCCTTTGGCCTCACCGAGCCCAACGCCGGCTCCGACGCCGGCGGCACCGAGACCACCGCTGAGGACATAGGGGACCACTACCTCCTCAACGGCGAGAAAATCTTTATCACCAACGGCGGCCAGGCCGACACCTATGTGGTCTTCGCCGTCACCACCCCCGGCATCGGCACCCGGGGCATCTCCGCCCTCATCGTGGAAAAGGGCTGGGAGGGCTTTACCTTTGAGGAGCACTACGACAAAATGGGCATCCGTTCCTCCGCCACCTGCCAGCTGAACTTCAACAACGTGAAGGTCCCCAAGGAGAACCTGCTGGGCAAGGAGGGCCAGGGCTTCAAGATCGCCATGGCCACCCTGGACGGCGGCCGTATCGGCATCGCGGCTCAGGCGCTGGGCATCGCCCAGGGGGCCTATGAGGCCGCCGTGGAGTACTCCAAGGAGCGGGTCCAGTTCGGCAAGCCCATCTGCCAGCAGCAGAACGTGGCCTTCAAGATTGCCGACATGGCCACCAAGCTGCGCTGCGCCCGGTTCCTGGTCTACTCCGCCGCCGAGCTGAAGCAGGCCCACGTCCCCTACGGCATGGAGTCCGCCATGGCCAAGCAGTACGCCTCCGACATCGCCCTGGAGGTCACCAACGACGCCCTCCAGATTTTCGGCGGCTGCGGCTACATCAAGGGCATGGAGGTGGAGCGGTTCTACCGGGACGCCAAGATCACCACCATCTACGAGGGCACCAACGAAATTCAGCGGGTAGTGATCGCCTCCCACATTCTGGGCAAGGCGGCCAAGGAGGCCCCCTCCGCCGCCGCGGCTGGTCCTCGCGGTCCCGAGACCGGCGCCCGGAAGCGGCTGATCCTCAAGGACGGTACCGCCCAGGAGAAGGTGGAGACCCTGGTGGCCAACCTGAAAAAGGACGGCCACGACTTCACTGTGGGCATCCCCATGGACACCCCCATCACCCAGGCCGAGCGGGTGGTCTCCGCCGGACAGGGCATTGGAGCCAAGGAGAACATGAAGCTCATTGAGGACCTGGCCAAAGCCGCCGGCGCGGCGGTAGGCTCCAGCCGTCCTGTGGCCGAGACGCTGAAGTATGTACCCATCAACCGCTATGTGGGCATGTCCGGCCAGAAGTTCAAGGGGAATTTGTACATCGCCTGCGGCATCTCCGGGGCCATCCAGCATTTGAAGGGCATTAAGGACGCCTCCTGTATCGTGGCTATCAACACCAACCCCAACGCCAAAATCTTCAAGAACTGCGACTACGGCATCGTGGGGGACGTGATGGAAATTCTGCCCCTGCTCACCGCCGCTCTGGACACCGGCGAGAAGCTCCCCGCCCCGCCCATGACCAAGATGAAGCGCATGGCCCCCAAGAAGGTCTATCAGCCCCGGAAGCTGTATGTCTGTAACGGCTGCGGCCACGAGTACGACCCTATGCAGGGCGACCCGGAGAACGAGGTCAAGCCCGGCACCGCCTTCAAGGACCTGCCCGAGGGCTGGACCTGCCCCCACTGCGGCGAGGCTGTGGACGCGTTCATCGAGATCGAGGCGTAAGCTCCGCGTCCTAAAGCCCCCCTTGTTAAAGGGGGGAGGGCCATGCGAAGCATGGCGGGGGGATTCCGTAAACAGGAAACGCGTCTATCAAACGGAATCCCCCAGTCACCGCCTGCGGCGGTGACAGCCCCCTTTGGCAAGGGGGCCTTGGGGTGCGAAAATAAACCCCAGCATGAAAATATAAAGGAGGAAATCTCTAATGTATAATTACCGCATGGTCACCGACGACCTGTACTGGGTAGGCGCGGACGAGCACCGGCTGGCCCTGTTTGAGAACATCCACCCCCTGTACCACGGCGTGTCCTACAACGCCTACGTCCTGCTGGACGAGAAGACCGTCCTCTTTGACACCGCCGACTGGGCGGTGGGCCGGCAGTTCATCGCCAACGTGAAGGCCGTCCTCAACGGCCGCCCCCTGGACTACCTGGTCATCAACCACGTGGAGCCCGACCACGCTGCCTCCATCGAGGAGATCCTCCTGCGCTGGCCCGACGTGAAGATCATCACCACCCCCAAGGCGGTCACCCTGCTCAACCAGTTCGGCTTCGGCCTGGACCCCAGCGCCATTCAGGAGGTGGCCGAGGGGGACACCAAGTGCTTCGGCAAGCACACCGTGGCCTTTGTCTACGCCCCCATGGTCCACTGGCCCGAGGCCATGGTCACCTTCGACACCACCAACGGGGTGCTCTTCTCCGCCGACGCCTTCGGCTCCTTCCGCTCCCTGGACGGCAAGCTCTTCGCCGACGAGTTCGACTTCGACCGGGAGTGGATCGACGACGCCCGGCGGTACTACACCAACATCGTGGGCAAGTACGGTCCCCAGGTGGTGGCCCTGCTGAACAAGGCCGCCAGCATTGTGGGGCTGGACAACATCAAGTACCTGTGCCCCCTCCACGGCCCGGTGTGGCGCAAGGACCTGGGCTACATCATTGACAAGTACACCCATTGGGCCACCTATGAGCCGGAGGAGAAGGGCGTGATGATTGTCTACGCCTCCATGTACGGCAACACCGAGGCCGCCGCCGAGGTTCTGGCCGCCAAGCTCACCGCCCGGGGGGTCACCAACACCCGGCTGTACGACGTATCCTCCACCCACGTCAGCTACTTGATCTCCGACCTGTTCAAGTACAGCCATCTGGTGCTGGCCTCTGTCACCTATAACCTGGGCATCTTCCCGCCCATGCACAACTTCCTCATGGACATGAAGGCCCTCAACCTGCAAAAGCGCACCGTCGCCATTATGGGCAGCGGCTCCTGGGCGCCCCGCTCCGGCGCGCTGATGAAGGAGGAGATTGAGTCCCTGAAGAACATGACCGTCCTGGATGAGGAGATGACCGTCACCTCCTCCCTGAAAGCCGACAACGAGTCGGAAATCGACGCCCTGGCCGACGCCATTGCTGCCTCGGTACTCAAATAATTTCACAATATTGCAGCAGCGCAGGGAAACCGCCGAACCGCGGTTTCCCTGCGCTGTACAATTCGTTTGACAAGCCTGCAAAATCCCTTTTGCCGCAAAATTATAGTTGTAATTTTGGCGGAATCTGCTATACTGTAAAAAATATCTGCCCACCCGGAGCATGGCGAGACAGCTGCTCATTCTGACGAAGAAAGACAAGGAGATGGAAAAATGCGGAAAATCCTGTTGGTCATTGATATGCAAAACGACTTTATTGACGGCGCCCTCGGCACCCTGGAGGCCGAAGCGATTATTGATAAGGTTGTCCAAGTGATCTATAAGTACCCTCTGGAGGACATTATCGCCACGCGGGACACCCACGGCAAGGACTATCTGGAGACGCAGGAAGGCCGGAAGCTGCCGGTCCCCCACTGCATTAAGGGGACCCTGGGCTACAACCTCCATCCCAGAATCACGGCGGCCCTGAACGGCGCGACGATTATGGGCAAATCCTCCTTCGCCTCCAAAAAGCTGGCGGAAAAGGTGGCGGCGCTGGCCAAAACGGATGAGCTGGAGGTTACAATTGTGGGCCTCTGCACAGATATCTGTGTCGTCTCCAATGCGCTGCTCCTCAAGGCGTTTCTCCCCGAAACGCCGATCCGGGTGATTGCCTCCGGCTGTGCCGGCACCACGCCGGAAAACCACCAGGCCGCACTGAGGACAATGGAGATGTGTCAAATCGAAATTCTGCCGTAAATCAACCGCCCTGCGCCGCCTGCCACAGGGCGGTTTTATACGCCCTTTTACCCTCCGTGTTGATAATGCTCGAAATTCAATTTCAGATATTGCCAGTTTGTCGAAATGCACAGGGTATGTTGGGGTATTGACGGATTTGATAGGATTGCATAGTAAAAGGCAGTTGGATAGACCAACTGCCTTTACTGGATGTAGTATTTGATTTAGCCGCCGTAGCCAATGTTGACTTCTCCATTAATTTTTGATTATTCTGATCTTCAATTAAACCTGCGTCTGAATCACTATCGGCCATATATTGCAGGTCATCTGCACCAGGGGTTGTATGCTCTGCGCTTACGTCCGGGGATTCCTGTATTGATTTCAACGTCTTATCACTTGACATGGTTGCGCAGCCCGCTAACTGGGATGTTATGACTACCAGTGTCATAAAGGGAATCACTTTTTATTTTCATAACTCTAAATGAGCAAAATTAAAAACTGCCCAAAAGGGTCCTAAAACGACGAATAGCGGCAGACAAAGGCAGAGCTGCATCAAAAAGGACAATAAAAAACAAATGGGCCAAGGGAAGGATGACAAACAGGCGGTCAATGGCTATTGCAGAACGAACCATAAAGGATTTGAGGCCCAAATACATTTTTTGCTGCTTGAACATGACCTCAATTTTCCAGCGATGGGTGTAATGAGAAAGAATTTCCCCATCAGAAAGGCCGAAATCAGAGCAAATGAAGACGCGGAGTGCCTTCTTGCTGCCAAATGCATCCTTGGGATAGGAGAGCAGGACAACAGCCTTTTCGATTCCGTTGAGCGCCCCTTCATAGCGATGAATCCAATACTCGTGACCGCCCACTGTAACGAGGTGGTATTGGCCGTTTGGGAGCATAGCAGCGTAATCCTGGGCGCTGCAGCGGTGACCGTCAGGATAAAGGATGCGATTGGATTTCATAGCGCCAATGAGGGTGATGTTTTTCTCAAGCGCCTTGTCCCACAGGGCTTTGCAGGTATACCAGCTGTCCATTTGGAGGATAACACGGGCATCTGTCTCGGGCAGCGTATCCAGAAGTTGGACCGCCATGTCGATCTTGGAGCCGTTTTCTGGACAGCAGCGGCGCAGACAATAGCACAGGGAAAAATCACCCGTGCTGATATTGGCGCCAAACACCTGATAACCGAATACCTGTTTACCCTCCAGATGAGAATAGTGCCAACCGGTTCCCTCCATGGGCCGCGTGGCTCGCGAGGATGGTTTCTTCTTCTCAATGACCGTATCATCTATACTCAGGTAGATGGGAGCACCCTTCGTCTGAGCCAATTCATCTGCTTTCCGCAGCGCTTCTGTCTGCTGCTGTTGGGACACCTTTTGCTCATCCCATTTGCCTTTGGACAGAAAATGTCCGTAACTGGTCCGAAAACCCTGTTTTAGTTCGGCAAAATCTGTTGTCCTGCTTTGGTTTCCTTTCATAGCCAGGCCGCATATGATCTCCGTTAGCCTCTTCTGCGGTACACTGCTTAATTTTTCTCCAAACCCGTACTGGTAAAAAAACTTGCTCATTGCTTTCCTGCCTGCTATAATGTCTGCCATAAGGCACTCCTCTTTGGGTTTGTGGTCTTGTGGTGATTCGTCATCCCACATCTTACCACTTCCGCTGAGGTTTGCCTTTGTTTATTTTTCAGATTTGCTCATTTAGAGGTACTAATTAAATTCTTCCCACCGGCCCCCAGGGATATCCGGGGCCCACCGGTGCAACTGGTCCCACCGGTCCTCAGGGAATCCCCGGCCCTGCCGGTGCTACTGGTGCCACA
>Ga0137309_100848_pt1 | contig 22191 bp, 18 predicted proteins | sample NAcewiD2O_June_FD_97179 | JGI IMG/M metagenome (GOLD analysis project Ga0137309, IMG submission 97179) | Mouse cecal microbial communities from Vienna, Austria - N-Acetylneuraminic amended D2O_June | ecosystem: Host-associated > Mammals > Digestive system > Large intestine > Cecum | place... | reverse complement strand
GAACCCTTTTTTCAAAAGGGTTCGCAGGGTGTGGGACAGAGTCCCACGGTCATGCGCTGACAGCACAAAATGCGTGTTTTGGGCACTCCCTCTTCCCGGCAGCCCGGTTGACTTTTAAAGCCGGGTTTGGTATGATGGGAGCAAGCTGAAAAAAACAGAAAGGAACGGTTTCGGGCGCGGGGCGGCTTCCCCTTTTACAAGGCTGTGCGTATGGGCTTCTGCCCACAGGCGCGGCGTTTAAGGCCCGGCACTGCGGACACTAGTGTGAAGAATACGAAGGAAAGGAAAGATACTGGGCACAAAGCGCTGCTTTTTCATGGCTTTTTGTGCGTATTCTGTATCGCATGGCGATTGTGATGAAACATATAAAAGGCGTTTGCTGCCTGCTTCTCTCCTTCCTGCTGCTGTGCCTGTGCGGGGCCTGCGGGGACGGCTATAAAAATGACGGGGCTTTTACCTATCTGCTGGCCCGCAACGTGGACAACCTGGATCCCCAAACAGCCTCCGGGGAGTCGGCCTGGGTGGTTATCAGCTCTGTTTTCGAGGGGCTGTGCCGCATTGACGAGGACGGGCAGGTGGTGCCCGGCGTGGCGAAAAAGTGGGAAGCAAACTATGACGACACGGAATTCACCTTCTACCTGCGGGGGGGCGCCAAGTGGAGCGACGGCACCCCTGTCACAGCGGACGATTTTGTTTTTGCCATGCAGCGGGCCCTGCGCCCGGAAACCGCCACCCCCTCTGTGGACGATCTGTTCATCCTGCGGGGGGCCAGGGAGGTGTACAATAAAGAGATACCGGAGAGCAGCCTGGGGGTCTTTGCAAAGGACGAGCTGACTTTGGTGGTACAGCTTGAAAAAAGCTATGCGGATTTTCCCGCCCTCACCGCCGGCAGCCATTATATGCCCTGCAACCGGGCCTATTTCGAGGAGTCTGCCGGGCACTACGGCCTTTCCTCCGAATACCTTATCACAAACGGCCCCTTCACCTTTACAAACCGCTATTCCTGGGTGACAGAGTCCGGCAAGAGGGCCATCAGCCTTTCCCGCAGCGAATCGTATAAAGGCCCCCATGAGGTGCGCCCCGCCTCTTTGCAGTTTTTGATAGACTACGACCCGGCCCTGCTGGAAAACCCTGTGGAATCCCTTGCCAGCGGGCAGGCGGACATCCTCACCCTTTCCCAGTCTTTGGCAGAGCAGGCGGAGGCCCAGGGGTGCCATGTGCAGGTGCTGGACGACGCGGTGACAGGCCTGCTGCTGAACCCCCGGGCGCAAAGCCTGGAGGAGCCTGTGGTGCGGGAGATGTTCCTGAAAACCCTTGACAGGCAGTCCTTGCTGGATCGCCGCCGGGACAAGGAGGCCCAGGAGGCCATGGGCATTATGCCAAGCTGCGTGGTGTGGAACACCTCCTCCTATTATGCCGACGGCGCCCGGCTCTATGCCCAGCAGGACGATACGGTGTTAGAGCGCCTTCCCTCCCTGCTGGAAATGCTGGAGCAGGAGAAGCTGCCCTCCATCTCGGTGCTGTGCCCGGATGACCCGGAGTCTGTGGACATTGCCAACGGCTTCCTGGTTTCCTGGAACCAGAAGCTGGGCAACGCCTTTAACATCCAGCCCCTGCCCGAGGAGGAGATGAAAAGCCGGGTTGCCTCCGGGGACTATGAGGCCGCCCTCTATACCCTGCGGGCCGGGGGCACCACGCCTTACCAGGTGCTCAAGTCCTTTGAAAGCACCTCTTACCCCAGCCTTCTGGAGGATGAGGAGTTTGACGCTCAGCTTCACTCCCTGACCTTCGAGCTTTCCTCCTACCGCCGCCTGGAAAACTACCTGCTGGAAAGCTATATTTTCTATCCCCTGTTCAGCGACAAAACCTATTACGCCGCCGGCCCCGGCACCCGGGGCATTGCCGCCTCGCCGGATTTAAGCGTGAACTTCATCACGGCCCGTAAAAAGGGATAAGGCAAAAAAACTGCTTCCGGCCCCGCCGACATTTGCCCCACTGCTCCGGCTTTTTCTGTGTAATCCCCCTAAACCTCCGGCTTTTTTCTTTCCTTTTTCCCGCGTTTCCCCTTTTTCCGGCAGCTTTCCCGGAAGAAGCCCCGGGGCTTTTCCATAGACAGGCGGAAAGTTTTGTGGTAAACTTGGGAAGGTGAAAACAGAAAAAACCAGAGAAGATTTTCTGCTCCCCAAAAAACGGGCACAGGCCCTGCCGTAAGCCAGCCGGGGAGGAAACGGGAAAAATACGAAGAAAGGAACGGTACAGCCGCAAAGGGCTGATGCTTCATCCCTTTTGCGGGAATGCTGTACCGCATGGCGATTGTTATGTCTGGAAGAGAAGCTGTGTTGTGGGGGCGGCCTGTGCCCCCCAAAGACGACGCGCCCCGGCGCTCCATTCTCCACTGCCTGCGGATGCTGGCGCCATTCCGGGAGGCCATCCCGGAATGTGAGCATGCCAGCGGGGACATGGCGGAGGGAGAGCGGCAGTTTTACGCATTTATAAAGGGCTTATACGGGGAAATGTACAGCGACCCCGCCTTTTTCCTCATCCCCCAGGGGGAATATGACGAGTACATGCAGTCTCGGCCTGCCGGGCTGGAGGAGGAAGAAGGGGAGCACAGGGCCGACCAGAAGGAGAGCCGCCTGCGCAACCGCTTCCAGCAGGCCATCCGGTTTTACGCGGCCTACTTATACGAGCTGGGCGCCCGGGCGCAGTCTTTGGAAAAGGGGGTGCTCACCCTCACCACAGCCGCCTGGCAGGAGGCGCGCAAGGCCATGGAATGGACACACCTGCGGGGGGAAAACGGGCCTCGGTTCCAGCGCCTGCAGGCTTTGGGCCTGGACGAGCGGCAGGAGCCAAAGCTGGTGTACGTCACCAGCCGGGAGTTCCCCAAAATGTTATATGGCCTGTGGGCCTTGTGCAAGGCGCCCCAGGATAAATACAGCTATATGAATTATCTGCGGGTGGACTACCGGGCAGCCCTCCAGGGCGGGCCGCAGCCCGCGGACATCTTCGCCACCCTCACCCCGGACAGGGCGCAGTCCGCCAGGATTCTGCACAGCGCCATGACAGGCCGGGGGGCGAAGCTTGTGATAAAGCCCCTGCGGGAAATCACCTCCGGGGCGCAGTGGAAAGGGGAATACCGCAAAAAGGGCAGATGCGCCGCCGGGTTCTACGCTGACCCCGACGCCTTTACCCTGTGCCTGTATTTCGGTTCCCCGGAGAAAATTTCAGAGGCAAGCGCCGCCCTGCATAAGGAAAATCCCAGGCTGGGCCTGTGGTTTGATGATAAATTCCCCCAGCGCAAATGCGCCTGCCCCCACAACTGCCGGGTGCGGCTGGGGGACGGGCCGCGCCGTATCTGCGGCATGGCCTGCCGGGCGGAAATCCCGGAGCCAAGCCGGCAGGATCTGCAAACAGCCCTTTCCATTCTGGAAAGGGTGGAAGAATAGCCCACACAAATTGAGGAGGAGCATGGTATGGAAAACGGCAAAAATATTCTCGTCACAGTCCCTGTAGAGGAAACCCACGTGCAAAAGCTTCAGGAAGCCGGGCCGGGGTGTGCCTTCCGGTTTAAGGCCGGGACAGCCCTGCCCTCTTTCCAGCGGGCAAAGCTGCCCTTTGAAAATCTCATAGAAACAGATCCCGTCACCCAGGAGGACATAGACTGGGCAGACATTATTTTAGGCAATGTGAAGGGGGAGAACCTGCACGGCAGCGAAAAGCTTTTGTGGCTGCAAACCAACAGCGCCGGGGTGGAGGAATACATCAGGCCCGGGGTGCTGGCCCCTCATACGCTGCTGACAAACGCCACCGGGGCATACGGCCTTGCCATCTCCGAGCATATGCTGGCTATGGCTTTGGAAATCCTGAAAAAGCTGGAGCTGTACCGGGACGCCCAGCAGAGGGAAGCCTGGGAAAGCCTGGGGCTGGTGCGATCCATATACGGCAGCACCGTGCTGGTGCTGGGCATGGGGGACATCGGCGGGGAGTTCGGCAAGCGCTGCAAGGCCCTGGGGGCCAAGGTTATCGGCGTGCGCCGGACAGATGCCGCAAAGCCCGATTATGCCGACGAGGTGCGGTTGATTGCGGATTTGGACGCGCTTCTCCCCCAGGCGGATATCGTCGCCGTCACCCTGCCGGGAACAGAAGCCACCCGGAACCTGCTGGACAGAAGGCGCTTAGGGCTGATGAAGCCCGGGGCTGTGCTTTTAAATGTAGGCAGGGGCACCATTGTGGACACAGAGGCCCTGTGCGACGCTTTGGAAAGCGGGGCCATAGCCGGGGCCGGGCTGGATGTTACCAACCCGGAGCCGCTGCCCCAGGGCCACAGGCTGTGGAAAATCCCCACAGCGGTGGTAACCCCCCACATCTCCGGGTTTTACCATCTGAAGGAAACCCACACCCGCATTGTGGATATTTTCGCCCAGAACCTCACCCGCTTCCTGAAGGGAGAGCCGCTAAAAAACCAGGTGGATTTCGCTACCGGCTACAGAAAGCTGTAAAACGCTATAAATTTTAGGATTAACCCCTTTTTTAAAAGGGGTTGCTATGCCCCAGTGGGGCATGTCCAGCAACCGACCGAGCCGACAGGCGAGACAAAAGTCCCAAGACCTTAGGAGGCATGGATGTGGCAGAGCATTACTTAGACAACGCCGCCACCACCCAGGTGCTGCCGGAAGCGGCAGACCGGGCGCGGGCGCTGATGGTGGAGGAGTTCGGGAACCCTTCCTCCCTGCACACCCGGGGCTATAAAGCCCGGCAGGAGCTGGAAAAGGCCCGGGCCGCTGTTGCCGGGAAGCTGGGGGTGCAGCCAGGGGAGCTTGCGTTTACAAGCGGCGGCACAGAGGGGAACAACCTGGCCCTTTTCGGGGCCGCCGCTGCCCGCGGGCGGTTAGGGGATAAAATCGTCACCACCGCCATAGAGCACGATTCCGTCCTGAAAGCTGTGGGAGAGCTGGAGCGCCAGGGCTTTCGGGCCGTGTATGTAAAGCCGGACAAAACAGGCCAGGTGCCCCTGGAGGCACTGGAAGCGGCAATCGACGAAAGCACCATTCTCGTCAGCGTGATGGCAGTGAACAACGAAACCGGGGCTATCCTGCCTGTCCAGGGCTTAAGCCGGGTTATCAGGCGGAAAAAGGCCCCGGCCCTGCTGCATACAGACGGGGTGCAGGCCTTTGGGAAGCTTCCCTTTTACCCGGCAAAATGGGGGATTGATCTGTGTACCGTCAGCGCCCATAAAATCCATGGGCCAAAGGGCGCGGGGGCCTTGTATGTAAAAAAAGGCACGCGCATCCTGCCCCGATCCTTTGGCGGCGGGCAGGAGCGGGGCCTGCGCCCGGGCACAGAAAGCCTGCCCCTTCTGGGGGCCTTTGGGGAAGCGGCCTCCCGCCTGCCAAGGCCCCAGGAAGCCCTGCCCAGAATGCAGGCCCTGAAAGAGGCCCTTATCGAGGGCCTTTCCGCTTTGGAGCAGGTAACCGTCCATTCCCCGGAGGACGGCCTGCCTTATATTGTAAACTTCTCAGCAGGCCGGGTGCGGGCGGAAACTATGCTCCACTTCCTGGCGGAAAAAGGGGTATATGTCTCCGCCGGGTCGGCCTGCGGAAAGGCAAAGCCCAGCCATGTGCTGGAGGCCATGGGCCTGTCGGCGGGGCATGTGCGCTCTGCTTTGCGGGTAAGCTTTTCCCGGTTTTCCAGCATGGAGGACGTAAAGGCCCTGCTTGCGGCCCTGGAAGAGGGGCTTTCGCGCTTAGCAAAGGAGTGAGCCTATGGAAGGCTGGAAAATAGAAAAAGTGGAAGAACCTGAGCGCCGGGCCGCTTATACCCGCCAGGTGCTCTGCGCCCTGCCGGAGTGGTTCGGAAACCCGGAGGGCCTTTCGGAATACTGCGAAAAAGTGAAAGGCCTGCCCCTGTGGGCGGCGGTGGACGAGGGTGGCGCGCCTTTGGGCGTCCTTGCCGTAACAATCCATTACAGCCGCACAGGGGACATTGTAGTGATGGGCGTCCTGCCCGGCCTGCACCGGAAGGGCCTGGGGCGGGGGCTGTATGAGGCGGCGGAAAGCTATTTCCGGCAGCAGGGCTGCGCCTGTGTGATGGTAAAAACCCTCAGCGACACAGCAGATTTCCCGCCGTATGAAGCCACCCGGCGGTTTTACAGGGGGATGGGCTTTGCGCCCCTAGTCACCCTGACGGAAATGTGGGATGAGGAAAACCCCTGCCTGATTATGCTCAAGGCCCTGGAATAAACAAGAGTGGGAGCGTGCTCGCTTATGGAAAAGGAAATAATTTTACTGAAGCTGGGGGAAATCGCCTTAAAGGGATTGAACCGCCGGGCCTTTGAAGACGTGCTCATAAAAAATATCCGCCGCAGGCTGAAAAGCGCGGGGGAGTTTTCCGTATACAGCCGGCAGTCCACCGTATACGTGGAGCCAAAGGATGAAAACGCGGACATGGACTTGGCTGAGGAGCGCTGCGGCAAGGTTTTCGGCGTGGTGGCCTATACCCGGGCCGGGGCGGCGGAAAAGGATCTTCTGAAAATCCGGGAAAAGGCGGCGGAATACCTGCGGGAGCCTTTGGAGGATGCCCGCACCTTTAAGGTGGAGTGCAAGCGCAGCGACAAAAAGTTTCCCTACAAGTCTCCGGAGATTTCCGCAGAGGTGGGAGGCTACCTCCTGGAAGCCTTTCCCCATTTGCGGGTAGACGTACACAACCCGGACATCACGGTGCGGGTGGAGGTGCGGGAAGCGGAAGCCTATGTCCACGCCGACCCCAGGCCCGGGGCCGGGGGCATCCCTGTGGGCACCGGGGGCAAAGGGCTGGTGCTGATAAGCGGGGGCCTGGACAGCCCTGTTGCCGCCTGGATGATGGCAAAGCGGGGGGTAGAGCTTACCGCCGTCCACTTTGCAAGCCCGCCCTACACCAGCGAGCTGGCCCACGATAAGGTGGTGCGCCTGCTGCAAAAGGTGGGGGAATATGCCGGGCGCATCAAAATGGTGACGGTAAACCTCACCCGCCTCCAGGAGGAAATCCGGGACAAATGCCCGGAGGAGCTGCACACCGTCATCCTGCGGCGCTTCATGCTCCGGGCGGCCCGGCGGGTGGCAGAGGACGAGGGCTGCGGGGCGCTTATCACCGGGGAAAGCCTGGGGCAGGTTGCCAGCCAGACCATGCAGGCCATTGCCTGCACAGACGCCGTGGCGGGCATGCCGGTGTTCCGGCCCCTTATTGGCGCGGACAAGTCGGAGATTGTGAAAACCGCCGTGAAAATCGGCACCTATGACATCTCCATTGAGCCTTATGAGGACTGCTGCACTATCTTCACCCCCAAGCATCCCCGCACAAAGCCCATCCTCCATTTTGTGGAGGACGGGGAAAAGGCCATCGACGGGGAGACCCTGCTCAGGGAAGCGCTGGAGCAGGCGGAAGCCCGGCAAATCCTGCCGGAATTGCAAAATTAAAGAAAACTGTAAGAAATGGGACGGGTTTTTCGCAGGCTGGGGCTGTTATCATAGAATATAGAAAACACAGGGAGGTTTTGCGGGATGAAGGATGGAAAAAAGCGGAGAAAGCGGAATATTATCGGCGCGGCCGTTATGGCAGGGCTGATTTTTGCCGCCATGCCCCTGGGCGTGGCCCATTCCATGGAGGACTTGCGGGACGATGCCGAAAGCGCCTATTACTATGACAGCACAGGCTACGCCATCTATGACGGCCTGGAAAAGCGCCGGGAAGCCGCCCACAACCTGCTGACTGTGGCCCAGCGGTATACAGAGGCCCACCCGGAGATTATTTCTTACACGCAGGCGCTGGAATACCAGGTGCAGGCCAATGAGAGCGCCCATGACGACACCTTTTACTGGGCGGGAGCCACCAATATGGAAATGGGCGCGGCGGCCCAAGCCCTGGCTGCGGAACTGGAAAAGCTGCCTTTAGAGGAAAAGGACAAAAAATACCCGGCCCAGATGATAGCCCAGATGCGCTCGGAGCAGGACAAAATCGAACGCAGCAGCTATAACGACGAGGCCCGGGCCTTTAACGCCCGGCTGCATTCCTTCCCGGTAAACCTTCTGCGGAACTTTACCGATGTGAAGGAGCTTATCCCCTTTGACGAGCATGGCGCTGTCGTGGAGGACACAGCGGTGCAGGAGCCTGAGCGGGACTACGCCGGGGAAGAAGCCGCGGCGGAGCAGTCCACCCGGCAGGAGGAATCCTTGGAAAGCACTGTGGAAGCCTGGGCGGAAGGCTATGCGGAGAAGATAGAGGACAGGGTGGGGCAGATTGTGGAAGACAAGCTGGACCCCTGACAGCAGGGAAGGCATAGGAAGGGAGGAATAGCCCTGTGGTAAAGAAAAAGCTTGGCAAATGGGTGCTGGGGGCAGTGGGGATGCTCTGCCTGGTTTTCTGGACTGCCATGCCCGCGCTGGCGGCAGTGCCCCAGCGTCCGGCAAACAAATATGTGCTGGACGAGGCCGGGGTGCTCTCCAGCGCGACGGAGCGGGAGATTATCAAGGAAAATGAAGAGCTTTTTGAAGAGTGCGGCGCGGAAATTGTCATTGTGGCGGTGGACTTCCTGGGCGGCAAGGATATAGAAGACTATGCAAACGACCTCTTTAACACTTGGGGCATTGGCTCTTCCCAGCGCAATAACGGCATTCTGTTGGTATTGGCCATAGGCGAGGAAAATTATTACGCCACGACGGGCTATGGCCTGGAGGACTATTTTGACGGGGCCAAGTTCCAGGAGCTTTTTGACGATTACCTGGAGGAGGACTTTGCGGCAGGCCGGTATGACGAGGGCGTGAAGGAGTTCTTCGACGAAGTGCTGGACGAGGTGGAGGACTATTACGAGCACTACGAGGACGAATACACCCAGCCCGACAGCCCTGATTATGATGAACCTTATTACAGCAGCGTGCGGCCCAGCCGCTGGAAAAGCTTCATGGGGGTTGTCTCCAACGTGGCCCGCATTGTCATTATTATGGTGGTTGTCATCATTGTGGTCCGTATCTTCAGCGGCAGGGGCCGCGGGGGACGGGGTGGCCCGCCCTATGGAGGAGGCGGAGGTGGCGGCAACTTCTGGACCGGCATGATGCTGGGCAACATGATGGGCCGGAACCGCCGATCCCACTGGGGCGCGCCCCCGCCCCCGCCGCCCCCGGGAGGCTTTGGAGGGCCGGGGCACCGCCCAGCCGGGCACCGTCCCGGCGGCTTTGGCGGCTTTACAGGCGGCGGGCGTTCCGGAGGTTTTGGCGCAGGCCGCTCTGGAGGAGGCTTTGGCGGCGGAGGCGGATTCTCCGGCGGCGGAGCCAGCCGCGGCGGCGGGGCCGGCAGGCGCTAAGCCTTTTTTGGAACCGGCGGCCAAGCTGCCTGAAAATCAATGGCACCCATGCTGGAACCGGCATGGGTGCATTCTATGAGGGAGAACATGTATGAAAAAATATTTCCTGTTCGATTTAGACGGCACCATAACAGACACCGGGGAGGGCATTATGAAATCCGCCCAGTATGCCCTCACTGCCTTCGGCTTCCCCCAGCAGACAGAGGCCCAACTGCGGCGGTTTGTCGGCCCGCCCCTGCAAGGCTCTTTTGAAACCTTTTATGGCCTAAGCCCTGTGGACGCCGCCCGGGCCGTAGAAAAATACCGGGAGCGCTACCGGGACAAGGGTGTTTTTGAAAGCCCCCTGTATCCGGGCATGGCGGGCTTTTTAGAGCGCCTGCGCGGCAACGCTGTGCTGTGCCTTGCCACCTCCAAGCCCCTGGTGTTTGCCCGGCAGATCTTGTCCCTGCGGGGGGTGGAGGAATATTTCACCTGCCTTTCCGGGGCAGAGCTGGACGGCGCCCGCACAGACAAGGCGGAGGTTATCGCCTATGCAAGGGAACTGCTGGAGAACCCGCCTAAGGAGCAGATGGTGATGGTGGGGGACAGGCGGCAGGACGTTTTGGGAGCCAAGGCCCAGGGGGTGGAGAGCATCGGCGTGCTCTATGGCTACAGCGATCCGGGAGAGCTGTGGGAGGCCGGGGCCACCCACCTTGTCTCCAGCGTGGAGGAGTTGGAAGCCTTGTGTTTCTCCCTGCTTTAGAAGCTGTACCAATAGGCTCCTGCACAAATCTTTTCGGGAAATTTAGCGGGCTTCTGTGTTAGAAATCCTCGAAGACCGACAGGTCTTCTTGCGGTTTCCGCCTTGAACCCCACAAAATTTCCTCGAAAATCTTCGCACCAATCCTATCGGTACAGCTTCTTAGAGCAGAAAGTTTCTCCAGGCTCCCTTTTTGTATAAAAGCACTTGCCTGGACAGTATTTCCAAGGTATAATAAGGATATATCGGTGCGGGGCGGATGCCCCTATACTAACAGACAAGGAGAGACTGTTATGCTGCAGCAGGTTATGACCGCCCCCGGAAAAATCGAGTTCCACGAGGTTCCCACGCCGGAGCCCCAGCCCGGGGAGGCCCTCATAAAAATCATGAAGATCGGCGTGTGCGGCTCCGACATCCACGTATACCATGGGGAGCACCCCTTCACAAGCTATCCCGTCACCCAGGGCCATGAGGTTTCCGGCCTGGTGGAAAAGCTGGGGGAGGGGGTGACAACCCTCACCGTAGGCCAGAAGGTCACCATCCAGCCCCAGGTGGTGTGCGGGGAATGCTATCCCTGCCGCCATGGGAAATATAACCTCTGCGAAAGCCTGAAGGTAATGGGCTTCCAGACCACAGGCGTGGCCTCCGAATATTTCGCTGTAGACGCAAAAAAGGTCACCCCCCTGCCGGAGGACATGAGCCTGGACGAGGGCGCCATGATAGAGCCTTTGGCTGTGGCAGTCCACGCGGTGCGCCGGGCCGGGGACGTAACCGGGCAGGACATCTGCGTGCTGGGCGCCGGGCCTATCGGCATCCTGGTGGCCCAGGCCGCCAAGGGCATGGGTGCCAGGCGGGTGATGGTAACGGACGTAAGCAGCCTGCGCCTTGATAAGGCCAAAGAGTGCGGGGCAGATTTCTGCGTGAACACCAAAGAGAAGGATTTCGGGGAAGCCCTTACAGAGTGCTTTGGCCCGGACAAGGCCGACGTGATTTACGACTGCGCCGGCAACAATATCACTATGGGACAGGCCATTGCCCACGCCCGCAAGGGCAGCACCATCATCCTGGTGGCGGTGTTTGCAGGGCAGGCCTCTGTGGACTTGGCGGTGCTCAACGATCACGAGCTGGATTTAAACACTTCCATGATGTACCGCACGGAGGATTACGCCGCGGCCATTGAACTGGTAAACCAGGGCAAGGTGTCCCTTGCGCCCTTAATCTCCAAGCATTTTGCCTTCAAGGATTACCTGGAGGCCTATAAGTTCATCGACGAGAACCGGGAATCTACCATGAAAGTCATTATCAACGTCCAGGCAACGTAACGTTGCATCTAAGACGCGAGAAACGTGAGTGGGAACTTTCCGCTGCGGAATGATATTCCGCGCTTACGTGAGCCATCGCGTGTCCGGGGTACTCCCGATGGTGTAAATTGGTTTTTGGGTCATAACATTCCCAAAGGGAATGTTTGCCCTTCTTTGCAAAAAGGTTTGTGGGGTGTGGGGCGAAGCCCTACGGCCTTGACCTTAGGAGGTAGTGTTTTGTTAAAGCGGCGGCAGGGAGAGAAAAACTACTATATACGGGCGTTTGTGCTGGGGCTGGGACTGTCGTTTCTGGTGTTCATCCCCTTCATGGCCATAGACGGCGGGCGCTTCCTGTTTTACGGAGACTTCAACGTGCAGCAGGTGCCTTTTTACCGTCTGGCCCACGATGCCATCCGATCCGGGCAGCTTGGCTGGAGCCAGCACACAGACCTGGGCGCAAACTTCATCGGATCCTATTCCTTCTACCTTTTAGGCAGCCCCTTCTTCTGGCTTACCATCCCCTTCCCCTCGGAGTGGATGCAATACATGATGGGGCCGCTGCTCATCCTGAAGTTTGCCTGCGCCAGCCTCACCGGGTACATTTACCTGCACCGCTATACCAAAACCCCGGACACAGCCCTCATCGGTTCCATCCTCTATGCCTTTTCCGGGTTTTCCATCTATAATATTTTCTTTAACCATTTCCACGAGGCCATTGTGTTCTTCCCCCTGCTGCTGGCAGCCCTGGACGAATACATGGCAACCCGCCGCCGGGGGCTTTTTGCCCTGGCGGTTGCGGCCTGCTGCTTTGTGAATTATTACTTTTTTGTGGGCCAGGTCACCTTCACCCTCATTTATTTCTTCCTGCGTATGCTGTGGGGGGACTGGCGGCTCTCCTTCCGGGATTTCCTCTTCCTGGCTTTGGAAGCTGTGCTGGGAGTGGGCATTTCCTGCGCTTTGCTTGTCCCCTCCATCCTGGCTGTGCTGCAAAACAGCCGCACAGGAAACATCATCAACGGCTGGAACGCGGTGCTCTATAACAAAAACCAGCGGTATCTCCACATTCTGGAGTGCTTCTTCTTCCCGCCGGATCTCCCCGCCCGGCCCAACTTCACCCCGGAGTCCGAGTCCCGCTGGGCTTCCCTGGGGGCCTGGCTGCCCCTCTTCAGCATGTCGGGGGTTATCGGCTGGCTCCAGCTAAGGCGGAAGCACTGGCTGAAAAAGCTTTTATGGACGCTTTTCTTCATGGCATTGGTGCCGGGGCTGAATTCTGCCTTCCAGATGATGAACAGCGCCTACTATGCCCGGTGGTTCTACATGCTCACCTTGATGATGGCCCTTGCCACTGTCATGTCCCTGGAGGAGGAGCGGGTGGACTGGAAGCGTTCCCTTGTCTGGACGCTCTCCATCACCCTGGGCATTACGGCTGTGGTGGGCTTCACGCCGGTTTCCGAAACTGTGGACGGGGAGCAGAGCGTCTCCTTTGGGCTTATGCAGTATCCCACCCGCTTCTGGAGCTATGCCGCCATTTCCCTCATCTCCCTGGCCGCCCTGTTCTATGTGTTTACCTTCCGGCGGGACAGCCGCAGATCCTTCCAGCGGGGGACTATATGGGCCGCGTCCATTGTCTCGGTGCTGTATTCCATTTTCTTTATTGCCCTGGGCAAAACCCAGTCGGACTACACCTGGGATCACCTCATCCCCTATTCCCTAAACGGCGGCGCCTCCATCGACCTGCCGGATCTGCAGCAGTGCCGCTCGGATTTTTACGAATCCCTTGACAATGCGGGCATGTTCTGGAAAGTCCCCACCATCCAGGCTTTCCACAGCGTGGTGCCCGGATCTGTCATGGAGTTTTACAGCTCTGTGGGGGTGCAGCGGGACGTGGCCTCCCGCCCGGAAACCAGCCACTACGGGGTGCGGGCGCTGACCTCTGTCCACTGGCTTTTCGACGACGACCACGACAGCGACTATTTTGCCGGGGAGGATTCCTCCGAACCCCTTATGCCCGGCTGGGCCTATTATGGCAACGCCAACGGCTTCGATATCTGGGAAAACCAGTATTACATCCCCATGGGCTTTTCCTATGACTACTATATCACCCGCAGCGAGTATGAAAAGCTCAGCAAGGGCACAGACTCCACAGCAGGGGACAGGGAGCTTGCCATGCTGCGGGCAGTGGTGCTGGAGGACAAGGACGTGCAGGACTTTGAGGGGCTTCTCACCCACCTGCCCCCGGAAAACCGGGCCTTCAACCAAAGCCTCTATCCCCAGGACTGCCTGGACAGGGCGGCCTCTGCCTGCCAGTCCTTCCAGTATACCCGCACAGGCTTTTCCGCCACCCTGGATACGGACACCGAGGAGCTGGTGTTTTTCAGCGTGCCCTATGAACCGGGATGGTCTGCCCGGGTAAACGGCGAGCCGGCAAAAATCACCAGGGTGAACGTGGGCTTTATGGCAGTGGTGGTGCCGGTGGGGGAACAGGTGCAGATCGAGTTTACCTACCGCACCCCCGGCCTGACAGCCGGCATACTGGGATCCCTGCTTTCCCTGGGCCTTCTGGCAGCTTACCTGGTTTTGGCCCGCCGCCTGAAGGAGAAGCCCCAGCCTCCGGCCCCCCGCTTTATGCGCCTGGAGCCTTTCTCCGAATATGAAAAGCGGCACAGGGCCACCTTCCTGCGGCCCGGAGCTATGATTCCCCATTTCCCCCGGCAGGCGGCCCTGCCCCCGGAGGATCCGCAGCAGGAAGTCCAGCTTCCGGGCGCAGGGGAAAAAGACCCCGCCCCTGTGGAATATGCAGAGCGGGTAGACCTTGACACGCCGGAGGAAGCGCCTGAGGGGGAAATCCCCGGGGAGGAAGTCCCAGGGGTGGAAACCTCCGGGGAGGAAGCCCCGGAACAACAGGAGGAACCGAAGCTATGAACCCAACTGTATATTTCGTCATCCCCTGCTATAACGAGCAGGAAGTGCTGGAAGAAACGGTCAAGCGCCTGACCGCCAAAATGGATTCCATGCGGGAGCGGGGCCTTGCAGGCGACAAGAGCCGCATCCTGCTGGTAAACGACGGCAGCAAAGACAGCACCTGGGAAATTATCACCCGGCTCCACGAGGAAAACGGCTATGTGGAGGGGGTAAAGCTTGCCCACAACCGGGGCCACCAGAACGCCCTGTTCTGCGGGCTGATGACGGCCATGCCCCTGTGCGACTGTGCCATCAGCCTGGACGCGGATTTGCAAGATGATGTGGACGCCCTGGACAAGTTTGTGGAAAAATTCCTGGAGGGCTGCGACGTGGTGTATGGGGTGCGCAACAAGCGGGACACAGACACCTGGTTCAAGCGCACCACAGCCGAGGGGTATTATAAGATTCTTCACCTGCTGGGAGTAGACGTGGTGTTTAACCATGCGGATTACCGCCTGATGAGCCGCCGGGCCTTGGAGGCCCTGTCGGAGTATAAGGAAGTAAACCTGTTCCTGCGGGGCATGGTGCCCCTCATCGGCTATAAGAGCGACTATGTGTATTACGACCGCCACGAGCGCTTTGCCGGGGAATCCAAATACCCCCTGAAAAAGATGATAGCCCTGGCCTTGGACGGCATCACCAGCTTCAGCGTGAAGCCCTTAAAGCTTATTTCAAACTTCGGCGTCATTGTGTCCATCCTCAGCGTGTTCGGCCTGTTGTATGCCCTCATCTCCTATTTTGCCGGCTGGGCCGTTTCCGGCTGGACTGCCATTGTCTGTTCCATCTGGCTTTTAGGGGGCCTGCAAATGCTGTGCCTGGGGGTAGTGGGCGGCTATGTGGGGAAAATCTACAGCGAGGTGAAAGCCCGGCCCCGTTACCGGGTGGAGGAATTTTTACAGCAGCCGCCGGAGGAATAAACCTCCCTTTATGGAAATTACAATTTTGTAATTAGATGACAAATCGTTTACAAAACAACAGGTTTTTCCCAAGTTTTATCTGATTTTTACCATTATTCACACTTTGTTCACATTTTTTCTGTGGGAAAATCGTCAGAGGGAAGGAGCGGCATGGGAAAAAAGAAATACGCCCTGATTGCCGGGGGCTTGGTGTGCTTGGCGCTTTTTGGGGCGCTTTACTACCTGCAAGGGGAAAGGGACAAGCCCTATACCTTGTCCACCTTTGCCATGGGTTCCTATATCCAGCAGACCGTATACGGCAAAGGGGGAGAAGAAGCCGCCGCCCAGGCCGCCCAGGAGATTGGGGCACTGGAAAACCGTATTTCCTGGCGCAGGGAGCACAGCGACATCGCCCTCTTAAACGCTTCCGCCGGAAACGGCCCTGTGCCCTTGGATCCCGCCACAGAAAGCCTTTTGGAAACGGCCCTGGAGGTGGGGGAAAAGAGCGGCGGCGCTTTTGACGTGACTATCGCCCCGGTAAGCCGCCTGTGGGATTTTGACGAAAATCCACGTCTGCCTGAAACAGGGGAGTTGGCAGCGGCCCGGGCATTGGTGGACTACAGGCAGCTTTCCCTCAGCCCCCAGGGGGCCTCTCTCCCTGAGGGCATGGCGGTTGACCTGGGGGCGGCGGGGAAGGGCGCGGCCTGCGACAAGGCCCTGGCTGTGTACCGGGAGGCAGGGCTTGCAGGAGGCGTGGCCGCCGCCGGAGGCAGCGTGGGGCTTTACGGGAAAAAGCCTGACGGCTCCCTGTGGCAGGTGAGCGTGCGGGATCCCTGGGGCGCCGGCTCGGTAGGGGTGCTGGCGCTGGAAGAGGGCTTTGTGTCCACCTCGGGCAGCTATGAAAAAACCTTCCAGCAGGACGGCGTCACCTACCACCATCTGATAGACCCCAAAACCGGATATCCGGCGGAAAGCGGGCTGGTTTCCGTAACGGTGTGCAGCGGTTCCGGTGCTTTAAGCGACTGCCTTTCCACAGCTTGCTTTGTTTTGGGGGAGGAAAAGAGCCTGCCCCTTTTGGAAAGCTTTTCAGCCCAGGCCCTTTTCATCCATGAGGATGGCAGCATCACCTGCACCCCCGGCCTGGAGGAAGCTTTTACCCCCTACAGCCCTGGGGATTTGGCGGCAGACAAGCCCTGAAAGCTTGCGGGAAAAGGAGGCAGGCATGGCAAGGTTTTTTATCACAGATACCCCTTCCAGCCCATATTTTTTAGGCGGCGGGGAGGGCCTTCACGGGGCTAAGGCTTTGCGCCTGCGGCCCGGGGAGGAAGTTACCCTGTGCGACGGGGAAGGTACAGATTATCCCGGCGTGGTGGAGCGGGTGGAAAAAGACGGCCTGTGGCTGGAGGTGGGCGAAGGCGCGGCAAACCGGGCAGAGCCTTCTGTACAGATAACGGTGTGCCAGTGCCTTCCCAAAGGGGACAAGCTGGACACGGTGGTGCAAAAGGCAGTGGAGCTGGGGGCCTGCAGCCTTTGGCAGGTGGAGAGCGCCCGGTGCGTGGTCAGGCTGGACAGGAAGCAGGCGGAAAAAAAGACCGCCCGGCTTCAGCGCATTGCCCTGGAGGCTGCCAAGCAGAGCGGCAGGGGCATAGTGCCCCGGGTGCGGGAGCCGGCGCCCTTTGGGCAGGCCTTCCGGGAGGCGGCAGAAAAGGGGGACGTGCTCTTTTTTTATGAAAAGGGCAAACACAGCCTCAAAGAGGCCCTGGAGACGGCAGGGGACAGGCTGTTCCTTTTCATCGGGCCGGAGGGGGGCTTTGCCCCGGAGGAAGCGGCGCTGGCGGAAAGCATGGGCGCAAAGCCCCTGACATTGGGCAGGCGGATTCTCCGCACAGAAACCGCCCCTCTGGCAGCTTTGGCAGCAATTTTGTACCAGAGGGGCGAAATGGAAGGGTAGGACAGCCATATGGGAGAACGGGCGAAAAACGTGCTGATCACCGGGGCTTCCGGGGGAATTGGCAGGGCCATGGCGGCGGCTTTCGCGGAAAAGGGCTACGGGGTGGCTATGGCGTGCCACAGCCACCCGGAGCGGGCAGGGGAGCTTGCGGAAAAGACCGGGGCCTCTGTGTTTTCCTGCGACGTTTCCCGGGAAGAGGAGGTAGAGCGTCTTTTCGCGGCGGCAGAGGAGGCATTCGGGTTTATAGACGTGCTGGTGAACAATGCCGGCATTTCCTGGCGGGGGCTTTTCACAGACATGTCCCTGGCAGAGTGGGAGCGGGTTTTCGCAGTGAACACCCGAGGGGTGTTTTTGTGTACCCGCCGGGCGCTGCCCCCTATGATCCGCCGGAAACGCGGCTGCATTATCAATGTCAGTTCCATGTGGGGCCAGCAGGGGGCCTCCTGCGAGGCGGCCTATTCCGCTTCCAAGGCGGCGGTGATTGGACTCACCCAGGCCCTGGCCCAGGAGGAAGGGCCTTCCGGCATCCGGGTAAACTGCATCTGCCCTGGGGTAATCGACACCCCTATGAACGGAAGCCTTTCTCCGGCGGACATAGCCGCTCTGGCCCAGGACACCCCTTTGGGGCGCACTGGAACACCGGAGGAGGTGGCCCACGCGGCCCTGTTCCTGGCGGAAAACGAGTTTGTCACAGGGCAGGCCCTGGGCATAAACGGGGGATTCCTGCTCCGATGAGGGCGGGGGAATAGGGGGCAGAGAGAAAAGCTGCGGGTTCCCTGCCTGTTTTCTTGTAATTTCCCGGCGCATATGATATAATAGCCACAAGCTGTTATACTTGTTTTTTGGCCGCAGCTTGGCGGCGTGTTATGGAAATAAGCCCAAGGGGGCTTTGAAGGCAAAGGGGGCTGGGAGGAAACATGGCAAGCAAACTATGCATGAACTGCTTTGCAGGCTACCGTCCGGAGGTGGACGGCAGCTTTTGCCCGGAATGTTCCTGGGACAACAGCAAGCCCCAGGTGACAGAGGGCCTCCGGTTCCAGACGGTGCTGGCCTCCCGGTACGTTATCGGGCGGGTGCGCTCCATGAACAGCGAGGGCATCACTTACATGGCCCTGGATCGCGCCAGCCAGAAAACCGTTACCATCCGGGAGTTTTATCCCCGGCCCCTGGCTTCCCGCAGGCAGGATCAGTCTGTTGCCCCGGGAAAAGAGAACCAGGCTGTGTTTGACAAATATGCTGACGAGTTTTTAGAATTGGGGAAGGGCGTAAGCCGGCTGCGGGAGCTGACGGTGATAGAGTCTGTGCTGGACATTTTCGAGGAAAACGGCACAGTGTATACAGTCTACCGCTATACGCCCACTGTGTCCCTGCGCAGTTACATTGAAAACAACGGCAGGCTGGGCTGGAACGAAGTGAACCGGATGTTCATGCCGGTGCTCACAGCCTTGGGGCTTATCAACTCCTTAGGCATTTCCCACCTGGGCATTTCCCCGGACACCCTGCGGGTGACAAAGGAGCGCAATCTGCTGCTGACAGGCTTTTGCATTAAGGCCGCCCGGCGGGCCGGATCCCCTATCCCGGCGGATTTGGATCCGGGCTGCGCCGCCATTGAGCAGTACAGCTCCAAGGCCCTGTGCAGCGAGGGCAGCGACGTGTATGCCCTGGGGGCCTGTATGCTCTATGCCCTCACAGGCCGCCCCCCCAAGGAAGCGCCGAAGCGCCTGGAGGATCCCCGGCTGCTGATTGCCAAGGATGTGATGAAAACCCTGCCTCCCTTTGCGGTGACAGCTATTGCCAACTCCCTGCAGGTGAAGCAGGGCCAGCGCACCGGCAGTTTCGAGCGCTTCCGCAGCGAGCTTTCCGCTGCCCCGGCCCTGGTGGAGGAAATTGACCAGACAGACGCCATCCGCCGCCTGCCGCCTATCAACATGAGCCTGCCCCAAAACCGGGGGCTGCCTCCGGTGGCGTGGCTTATCGGATCCTGCGTGGTAACATTGGTGGCCTTGGTGATTGTAGCTTCAGCCTGGCTGGGGGACAGGGGCATGTCCTTTGGGGACTTGGGCCAGCTTTTTGACGGTACGGTTGCCGCCCAATCCGCCATAGAGGTGCCCAACATGCTCAACCAGAGCTATGAGGACTGGGAGAAGAAAATTAAGGACGGGGAGTATGATCTGCAGCTAAAAATTTCCTCCCGGTCTTTCAGCAGCACCATTGACGAGGGCAATATTATCAGCCAAAGCCCCTTTGCGGGGGAGGAGGCCAAGCCTGGGGACACCATTGTGGTGACGGTGAGCAAGGGCGCTGCCACCCGGGCCTTGCCAGAGATAAAAGGCGTAAGCTTTGCGGAACTGCAGGAGCTTTTAAGCGGCAACGGCTTTGTGCCCATGCGCCAGGAGGAGCACAGCGACGACATTGGCCCGGGCTATGTGATACGCTATGTGGATCACGAGCCAGGGGATTCCCTGGACTATGGGGCCACAGTGACAGTGGTGGTCAGCGCCGGGCCGGAGGCGGAGGGGGGAGAGCCTGTCAGCCAGGGAGAAGGGGGCGAACCGCCTCCCGGAGAATAAAGTTCTAAATAAAGAAAAAGGGCCGGATGGGGTTTCTCAGCCGGCTTTTTAGTATTTCTTGAGGATTTCCAACACAGAAGCCCACTAAATTTCCCGAAAAGGTTTGTGCAGGGGCCTATTGGTGCAGCTTCTTATTTCCCTCCTTGCCCACAGCCACCAAAAAGGCGGCGCAGAGCAGAAGCAGGGAAAGCCCGCCTGCCGCTGTGCTGGAAAAGGCCTGCACAGTCCCTATGGGCGCGGCAGTTTCCAGGGTTCCCCCGGGCAGCAGCCTGCACAGAAGCTGGCAGCAGATTGCGGAAAGCAGCCCGTGGATCAGCCGGAACAGGAAGAAAAGCCACTTTTTCAAAGGGAACTCCCCGGGGAACATGGCGAACACCTGCAAATGGACGCACAGCCCGCCAAAGGCCAGGCCAAAGGCGTATAAGGGCAGGCCAGCGTGGAACCGGACTGCATCCCCCACGCCGCCGGTAACCTCCAGCAGGAAGGAGAGGGCCGCCGCTGTTTCCAGGGGCGTGAGGAAGCTTTGGGCGTCCAGCAGCCGGACCAGGGCCTGATAAGCTCCTGTGGCGTGCAGCAGGGTGGAGAGGGCGCCGAAGCTTACAATGCAGGCGCACATGATAAGCACGCTCTGGGCTGCGCCGGAGACAGAGCGCACCAGCGCCCCCCCTATTTTTATAGGGCGGGCCTCCTGCTTTTTCGGGGGGATTTTTCCCCGCAGGCCGGAAAGCAGGCCCAGCAAAAGGCCGGAGAGGGTGACGGAGAAAAACAACAGCCAGCCGGCCTGGTAGCTGCCCAGCACGCCGCCCCCCAAATAGGTGACCACAAAAGCTGTGCCGGGGTTCACGCAGAAAAGCATCATGCGCCCGGCCTGCTCCCGGGTGATTTTCCCCTGCTCCAGCAGCAGTGCCGCACTGCGGGCCCCGGCAGGGTATCCTCCTAAAAAGCTCATGATAACAGGGGCGGCGCAGCACCCCGGCAGGCGGAAGCCCCACCGGGTGGGGAAGGCCAGGGGCCTGCCCAGCAGCTCCCCAGCCCCGGACTGCACCATAAGACAGCTAAGCACCATAAAGGGGAACAGGGAAGGGATGAGGGCTGTCAGGCAGTACAGCACGCTTGCCCGCACCCCGTCCTTTACCTCCTCCGGGAAGGACAGCAGGGCCATGGCCAGGAGAAGCACCCCCAAAGCCCCCAGCACCCCCGGTATCCGCCTGCACAGCCTGCGCGCCATTTCCATTAAGAACCCCTCCTTTGTCCATCTACAGGATATGGGAAAAACCGGGGATACATGCCGCCTGCCACACATATTATTACCCGACGGCAAAAAACTTTTGGGAGGGATGGCATGGAGCAGGGGAAAGGCGGCACGCTGATTACGCTTACAGGCAACCGCTCCGCTGTGGTGGACGGCTGCGACGGCATTATTGACTACGACGCGGAAAAAATCCTCCTGCGGGCAGGCAGGCTCACTGTGCGCTTTGGGGGCCGGGATCTGGCTTTGCGCAGGCTGACAGAGAACTCTGCTGTGATAGAGGGATTTATTTCCCAGGTGGAATATATGGTATAGGGAAGGGGCTGGGTGTTTTGCTGGAAAAGGTGTTTCATCTGCTTTCAGGGTATGCGGAATTTCAGGTGGAGGGGGACGGCCCCCGGTTTTTCAACATAACCGCCAAAAGCCGCATCGGGCTTTGGGGTTACCGCCGCCGGGAGGGGCTGCCTGTGGCCCGGATAAAGGCCCGGGAATATAAAAAGCTGCGGGGGGTGTACAGGCGCAGCGGGTCCAGGCCCCGCCTGCTGAAAAAGCGGGGCGCCCCCTTTTTGATCCACAGGCTGGAGGCCCGGAAGGGGCTGCTGCTGGGGGCGCTTTGCGGCGGGGCGCTGTACTGGTTCCTCTCCGGGTTCCTATGGGGGGTGTCGGTGACAGGGACACAGCTTATGCCGCCTTCCAGGGTGCTGGAGGCCGCTGCCCGCCAGGGGCTTTACCAGGGCTGTGCCCAGCGGGAGATGAATCCCCGGGGCGCGGCCCTGGGGATTTTATCGGAGCTGCCGGAGCTGAGCTGGGCTGGCATCAGCACAGACGGCTGCTTTGCGGAGATTGCCGTAAAGGAAGGGGAGCCAAAGCCCCAGCCAGAGGAAGAGGCAGGGTGGTCAAACATTGTGGCCTCCCGGGAAGGGAAGGTGGTGGAGATACAGGCCCAAAGCGGCAGGCCGGAGGTAAAGCTGGGGGAAGCGGTGGAACGGGGCCAGCTTTTAATCTCCGGGTTGTATGAGGAGGAGCAGGATCCCTGGGCAGAGCCAAACCCCAATCCCCTGCAGGTGACTGGCCCGGCCCGGGGCAGTGTGACGGCGGAAACATGGCGCACCTTTACAGTGCAGGTCAGCGGCATGAAAAAAGAGTGGGTGGAAACAGGGGAGACGGAAAACAGCTATTCCCTCTACCTTTTG
>Ga0137309_100841_pt1 | contig 22366 bp, 18 predicted proteins | sample NAcewiD2O_June_FD_97179 | JGI IMG/M metagenome (GOLD analysis project Ga0137309, IMG submission 97179) | Mouse cecal microbial communities from Vienna, Austria - N-Acetylneuraminic amended D2O_June | ecosystem: Host-associated > Mammals > Digestive system > Large intestine > Cecum | place... | reverse complement strand
ATGCCGTGGACCTCGCTGACCTTCACGTCAAAGCCCTTGCCCAGCAGCAGTCCGCCCAGCAGCTTGCTGGCCAGCAGGGTGCCCTGACCGCCTACGCCGGCGATCATGATGTTTTTCGTTTCCATGCTCACGCCTCCTTCTTTCCGCCCAGGGCGTCGAATTTGCACAGCTGGGTACACACGCCGCAGCCCGTGCAGAGGGTGTTGTCGATGACCGCCTTGCCGTCCGCGATGCTGATGGCGGGACAGCCGATGCGCATACAGGACTTGCAGCCCACGCACTTGTCCGGATCGGACGCGATGGGGCCGGGGTGCTTCACATATTTCAGCAGGGCGCAGGGGCGGCGGGAGATGATAACGGAGGGCTCCTTCGCCGCCAGCTCCTCCTTGACCGCCGCGTCGCAGGCGGCAAGATCGTAGGGGTCCACCACCCGGACGCGATGGATGCCCACGGCCCGGCACAGGCTCTCCAGGTCGATCTTGGCGCAGGGGTCGCCCTTGAGGTTATAGCCGGTGGTAGGATTCTGCTGGTGGCCGGTCATGCCGGTGATGGAGTTGTCCAGAATGATGACGGTGGAATTGGACTCGTTATAGGCCGTGTTAATGAGGCCCGTGACGCCGGAGTGCATGAAGGTGGAGTCCCCGATGACGGCCACCGTCCGCCCCTCGCTCTCGCCGCCGCCCACCTTGTTGAAGCCGTGCAGTCCGGAGACGGACGCGCCCATGCAGATGGTGGAGTCCATGGCTCCCAGAGGAGCCACCGCGCCCAGCGTGTAGCAGCCGATATCCCCCAGAACGGTGAGGTTGTTCTTTTTCAGCGTGTAGAACAGCCCGCGGTGAGGGCATCCGGCGCACATGACCGGGGGCCGGGGCGGGATGGCCTCATCCAGTCTGACGCCGGCGCGGTCTTCATGGGTCAGCTGTGCCGCCACTTTGTTCTGACTCAGCTCGTCGATGCAGGGGAAATTCGTCTTTCCGGTGCAGGCCAGTCCCAGACTGCGGCAGTAGTTTTCGATGAAGCTGTCCAGCTCCTCCACCACCACCAGCAGGTCCACGGACTTGGCGAACTCGGTGATCTTCCTCTCCGGCAGGGGCCAGACCATGCCCAGCTTCAGGACGGGGTATGTATCGCCGCAGGCCTCCTTCACGTACTGATAGCTGGTGGAGGAGGTAATGATGCCCATTTTGCGGTCCTTTCCCGGCTCCACCCGGTTGACGGAGGCGGTCTCCGCCCATTCGGCGATCTTCCGCAGGCGTTCCTCCACCACGGGATGGCGGGCCTTGGCGTTGCCGGGCATCATGATGTACTTGGCCCCGTTTTTCTCGTAGGGCTTCTGGGCGGGCTCCACCCGCTCGCCGGGCTCCACGACGCTCTGGGAGTGGGCCACGCGGGTACACATCTTCATAATGACCGGGGTGTCAAAGTCCTCCGACAGCCCGTAGGCCAGCTTGGTAAATTCCAGCGCCTCGGCGGAGTCGCTGGGCTCCAGCATGGGGAGCTTGGCGGCCCGGGCGTAGTGGCGGGAGTCCTGCTCGTTCTGGGAGGAGTGCATCCCCGCGTCGTCGGCCACGGCGATGATCATGCCGCCGTTGACGCCGGTATAGGCGATGGTAAACAGGGGATCGGCGGCGACGTTCAGCCCCACGTGCTTCATGCCGCAGAAGCTGCGGCGGCCCGCCAGGGACGCGCCGAAGGCGGCTTCCATGGCTACTTTTTCATTGGGGGCCCACTCGGCGTAGATCTCCGGATACTTTGCCGCGGCCTCGGTGATCTCGGTACTCGGCGTGCCGGGGTAGCTGGAGACGAAGGTGCAGCCCGCTTCCCAGAGGCCGTGGGCAACGGCTTCGTTGCCCAGGAGCAGTTTTTTCATTTCTCGGGTCCTCCTCGATGGTCAATGTTTCTCTGCCGCGCCATGCGCGGCACGGTAGTTGTCTCTATTTGATGCCCCGGGGGCTGCGCGCCCCCGGACCCCGGACCTACTTTTGCCCCCCGGCAAAAGTAGGCAAAAACGGGCTTAAACCTACGGTTTAAGAATCCCTTTCTCGGGGCCGCCCTTTGGGCGTCCGCCTCGGCGAGGGTCAAAGGACTGTGCGGCGGAGTTTCTGGTTAGGCGAAGCCTCCGAATGTCCGTCCTTCTTCTGCCGCTCTGGCGCTTGTAGAACTCCGACCGTGGGGCGGGCAAAGCCCGCCTTAGGCTTGCTGGCGGCCGCCGACCGCCGCACAGCTGACGCCCTTTCAAAGAGATACTGCCTGCGAGGTTTTGGCCTCCTTTTTTGGGGGTGGCCGCCGCAGGCGGCTTGATGCTTGGGAAAGGCCCCGCAGCTCACTCCTGTTCTCCGATGGAATCCCGTACCGTGACCGTGACCTTCCTCTCGTAGCAGGAGAACACGTCCTCCAATCTTTTCTTACTGGGAGCCTTGGTGACAACGCTCACCACCGGCACGATAACCAATCCCACGATCATACAGAACGCCCCCGCGTTAATGGGAGACTGGAGCAGAGCGGGCAGGCTCCCCTTCACCGGGGAGATCACCGCCAGCATGAACACGGTGGAAAACACGAAGCTCACCCAGCAGGCCGCCTTGGTAGTCCGCTTCCAGTACAGGCCGTACAGGAAGGGCGCCAGGAACGCCCCCGCCAGCGCGCCCCAGCTGACGCCCATAAGCTGGGCGATGAAGGTAACGCTGGATTTGTACTGAATAAGCGCCAGCACTACGGAGATGGCGATGAACACCACCACCAGGCCCCGCATCCATTTGACCTGCCGCTTTTCATCCATATCCTTAATGATATTACCCTTAATAAAGTCCAATGTCAAGGTGGAGCTGGAGGCCAGCACCAGGGAAGACAAAGTGGACATAGATGCCGACAGCACCAGGATCACCACCACCGCGATCAGGATCGCCGGCAGGCCGGACAGCATGGTGGGAATGACGGAGTCGTACCCGTTGGCCGCGATGTCGATCCGGTCCGAGAACAGCCGCCCGAAGCCGCCCAGGAAATAGCACCCCCCCGCCACCACCAGCGCGAAGGCGGTGGAAATAACGGTGCCCTTGCTGATGGCCGTCTCGCTCTTGATGGCGTAGAACTTCTGGACCATCTGGGGCAGGCCCCAGGTGCCCAGGCTGGTGAGGATCACCACCCCCAGCAGATTCACCGGGTCCGGTCCGAAGAAGGAGGCGTACACGCCGGGGATGGCGCTGTCCCCCTGGACCCGGGCCAGCTTCTCCAGGGAGGCCAGAAAACCGCCCTGGCTGTTCAGCACCGCCAGGATCACCGCCGCGATGCCCACCAGCATGATGATGCCCTGGATGAAATCGTTGATGGCGGTGGCCATATACCCTCCGGCGATGACGTAGACGCCGGTGAGGATGGCCATGACGATGACGCAGATGGAATAGTCGATGTCAAAGGCCATGCCGAACAGACGGGAAAGCCCGTTATACAGGGACGCGGTATAGGGAATAAGGAAAATAAAGATGATGGCGGAAGCCGCCAGCTTCAGGGCCTTGCTGTCGAAGCGCTTGCCGAAAAATTCCGGCATAGTGGCGCTGTCCAGGTGCTGGGTCATGACCCTGGTCCGGCGTCCCAGGACCACCCAGGCCAGCAGGGAGCCGATAAAGGCGTTGCCCAGCCCCGCCCAGGTGGCGGCAATGCCGTACTTCCATCCGAACTGCCCCGCATAGCCCACGAAGACCACGGCGGAAAAGTAGCTGGTGCCATAGGCAAAGGCGGTGAGCCAGGGCCCCACGCTCCGTCCGCCCAGGACGAAGCCGTTGACGTCGGTGGCATGACGGCGGCAGTAGAGGCCGATGCCGATCATGACGCCGAAAAAGACGATCAGGAGCGCGATTTTAATAGCAAGGTCCATAAATCCATCCCACTTTCTCTCTCAAAATCACCGGGTGATCTGGGCTTCCACCAGGCGGCCATGGCAGTACTTTTCCCGGAGGACCGGCTTCTCGATCTTGCCGGTGGGGTTCCGGGGCACCTTGTCGAAGATGACCTTCCGGGGGCGCTTGTACCGGGGCAGCTCCCGGCAGTACTCGTTGACCTCCGCCTCGGTGCAGGATACGCCCTCCTTGACCTCGATGATGGCCGCCGTGATCTCTCCCAACCGGGGCTCCGGCAGGCCGATCACCGCCACGTCCTTGATCTTATCGAATTTCCGCAGGAAGTCCTCGATCTGGACCGGGTAGATGTTCTCGCCGCCGGAGATGACCACGTCCTTCTTCCGGTCCACCAGGAAGATGAACCCGTCCCCGTCCATCCGGGCCATGTCCCCGGTATACAGCCACCCGTCCTTGAGGATCTCGTCGGTGGCCTCCGGATTCTTGTAGTAGCACAGCATTACGCCGGGACCCTTGACGGCCAGCTCCCCGATCTCCCCCTGGGGCACCTCGTTCCAATGCTCGTCCACGATCTTGGTCTCCCAGTGGTAGCCCGGCACGCCGATGGCCCCCACCTTGTGAATGTTCTCCACGCCCAGATGGACGCAGCCGGGGCCTATGGACTCGCTGAGGCCATAGTTGGTGTCGTACTGGTGGTGGGGGAAGAGCTGTTTCCAGCGCTTGATCAGGCTGGGGGGCACCGGCTGGGCGCCGATGTGCATCAGCCGCCACTGGTCCAGCAGGTAGTTGTCCAGCTGCACCTTCCCGGAATCGACGGCGTCCAGCAGATCCTGGGCCCAGGGCACCAGGAGCCACACGATGGTACACTTCTCCTCGGTGACCGCCCGGAGGATCCACTCCGGCTTCACCCCCCGCAGCAGCACCGCCCGGCTTCCGGAGATCAGACTGCCGAACCAGTGCATCTTCGCCCCCGTGTGGTACAGCGGCGGGATGCACAGGAACACGTCCTCCCGGGTCTGGCCGTGGTGCTTCTGCTCCGTCTCGCAGGAGGACACCAGGGCCCGGTGGTTATGTAAGATAGCCTTGGGGAAGCCCGTGGTGCCGGAGGAGAAGTAGATGGCGGCGCAGTCCGCCTCCTCCAGGGCCACCGGCGGCGCGCTGGAGGAGCAGAAGCCCACCAGCTTCAGGCAGTCCTCCGCGTAGGCGGGCTTGTCCCGGCCCACAAAGAACATCATCCTCACCTGGGTCAGCTGGTCCTGGATGGCGTCCATCCGCCCGACAAACTCCGGGCCGAAGACCAGGACCTCCACGTCCGCCAGCTCCAGGCAGTATTTAATCTCGTCGGCGGAGTACCGGAAGTTCAGGGGCACCGCGATGCACCCCGCCTTCAGGATGCCGAAGTACACCGGCAGCCACTCCAGGCAGTTCATCATCAGGATGCCCACCTTGCTCCCCCGCTCCATGCCCCGGCTGAGGAGCAGGTTGGCGAATCGGTTGGCCCGCCGGTCGAAGTCCCGCCAGCTCAGGGCCCTGCGGTAGGGCGCGTCCGGCTGGGCGCTCTCGATGAGGCTGGCCTCCCGCCATGTGACGGCCCGGTCCCGCTCCTCCGTAGGGCTCAGCTCCACCAGAGCGGTCTCCGACCCGTAGAGCCGGGCGTTCCGCTCCAGAAAATCCGTAATGACCATGTCGTTCCTCCAAAACTCATATATTGACAGCCCGGGAGCCCGACGCATCCGCGAGGGCTCCCAGGCATCTCGTATGCACAAACAATACTTTATCACTTTTAATAGCTAAAGTCAACAGAAAATGACGGCATTTCACAAAAAAGAACGGCCCCCGCAGCAGGGGGCCGCTCTCTGCAGCCATTAACAGCCGCAAACGTGTCACGCCTCGCCGTCCCGGCAGACGATCTCCGGCGATAAAATTTGCAGGGTCTTGTACCGCAGGAAATCCTCCTCCGCGCTCCCCGCGGCTACCATCAGCAAGGGGCGGTACAGGGGCGATTGGGCTGCCTGGCAGAGCTTCCCGGTCACATAGGGCACCCCCGGCGTCTCCGTCTGCCGCAGCAGGAGGCGGTCCCCGTCCAGGACCAGCTTGAGGATCCGCACGCACGGAGTCTCCAGGAAATCCAGCTTGATATAGAAGACCGGCCGCTCCTCCTCATCGTGGGTAAGCCGGCCCAGAGCGGCCACCCGGAAAACGTTCCCCCGGAAGGCAAGCTCCGTGACCTCCGGACGGCCCAGCCCTACGGGAAGCCGGTACAGGGCGTCCCGTTCCCGGTAGATCAGCTCCGGGGAGCCGCCCTTCGCGCTGACCGCCACGGAGTCGAAACCGGCGGAGTAGCAGTTATACAGCGCCTGGAGGGCCAGGGGCAGAAGCCCCACTGGGGCCGCGTGGCCTTCCTGGGCGCGGAAGGAGCGGTTCAAGAAGGACTGGGCCCTGCCGTCCATAGCCTCCGGCTCCCGGGAGTAGGCGGAGAGGCTCCGCACCGTCTCCGCAAGCCCGGCCTGTGCGTTCTCGTCTGCGGGAAGCTCTGCGGGGAACTGTCCGCCGAAGTACCGGCTGACGATCTCGAAATACCGGCTCTCCTGGAAATCCGTGTCCGCCCCGGCGTGGCTCACCACAAGGATGCCGTTGTCCCGGAAGCCCAGCACGTTCTGGCCCAGCATTCCGTTGAAGAGGAAGGTATCCTCCCGGCGGCCCACCCAGATTTGATAGCCGTAGTCGAAATCCCCGATCTCCTCCGGCGTTTTGGCGTGGGCGGTGGCGGCGGCGGCGATGTAGTCCCGGGACAGCAGGCGCTCCCCCTGCCACAGACCGCCGTCCATCACCAGCTGGCCCAGCTTTGCCAGGTCCTCCGGCTTGATATACAGGCCCCACCCGCCCTTTTCGATGCCTCGGGGGCAGGTCTCCCAGTGGAAGTCCGTGATGCCCATGGGAGTAAACAGCCGCTCCCGCAGAAATCCGGAGAGGCTTTTCCCCGTGACCCTGCGGACGATGGCGGAGAGCATGTATGTGTTCAGGCTGTTGTAGGCAAATTCCGTCCCCGGCTCCCCTTTCGGCCCGGCGCTCAGGAAGCGGCGGACCCAGTCCGTTTCCGTCAGGGCCTCCGCCTCGGTGAAGGGCACGCCGGAGCGCATGGTGAGCAGGTCCTCCACCGTCATGCCCTTGAGCCTGCGGTGGAGGGCGGCGCTTCCCGGCTCCTCGAAGAAGTCCGCCGCCTGGTCCTTGACGGACAGCGCGCCATCGTCCGCCAGCAGGCCGATGGCCAGAGACACCACGCTCTTGCAGGCGGAGAAGGTGTACTTGGCGGTCCGCAGATCCTGTGCGCCGTAGGCCGCCTCGCAGACGACGCGCCCGCTGCGCAGGATCATGACGCTCTGGCTGTACAGCTCCCGGTCCCGGCCCAGCTCCTCCAGAAAGGCCTGGACGTGCCGGGAGGATATCCCCTGACTCTCCGGCGTGACCCTCGGGAAGGGCTGGGAGATGTTTCCCGGAGGGATCGGCGGCTTTTCCGCCTCCGTGGGCAGGAATGGCTCAGTGGGCGTGCGGACGTCCAGTATGCGGGTCAGCAGCTGGAAGGTACGGCTGGCGGTGGTAAGATTCATAGCGGGTTCCTCCTTGGCGGCGGCGTTGTAATTGCGCCAACTATACCACGGAAAACCTGCCAAATCAACAGGATTTTGTAAACACCGTCAATCCTCCAGCATAAAGGTCACCTTCCAGTCCCCGTCCAGCAGGTATCCGCCCATCTTTGCAGAAGCCGGAACCGGTTTTTGCAGGCGTTGGCGGCGCAGGCCAGCAGCCACGCCTTTTCCTTCCCCGGCTCCAGCTCCGTGCGCCCCTCCGCCAGACGGCAGAATACGCTCTGACACACGTCCTCCGCGTCGGCGGCGTGGCGGGTGAAGCTGTAGGCGAAACGGTATACGTCGTCCCCATACCGGGCGAACAGTTCGGAGAGCTGGGTGCCGGTCATAGCGTCACTTCCTTTGCGGTGATCTGAGGCCTCGTCTATATAACACCCGGGGAAGGGGGATTATCACGCCGCCGGAAAAATTTTCTTAACAAAAGGGCCCCGTGTCCCCACGGGGCCGTCCGGCGGCTGGTCTCCTATTTCAGCAGGTCCTCCATCAGCGCCAGCAGAGCATCCACGTCCTCCGGCGGGGTGTGCCAGGCGGTGACGAAGCGGATGCAGGTGCGCCCTCCGTCCATCCCGCGCTCCACCTCAAACTCCACGTTCCGCCCCAGCGCCTCCACCGCGCCGTCCGGCAGGATGGGGAACACCTGATTGCTCTCCGCCGGGGCCAGCAGCGGGATGCCCAGCCGTTCTAGACCGGCGGCGAGCCGCTTCGCCTGCGCGTTGGCGTGGGCGGCCAGAGACAGATACAGCCCGTCCCGGAGGACGGCCTCGAACTGCACCCCCAGCAGCCGCCCCTTGGCCAGCATGGCACCCTGCTGCTTCATACAGTTGCGGAAGCCGGGCCGGAGGGCGGGCTCAACGATCACCAGCGCCTCCCCCAGAAGCAGTCCGTTCTTGGTGCCGCCGATGGTAAAGGCGTGGCAGCACGCGCCATAGTCCGCGAAGTCCGTCCCGCCCGCGTCCATGGCGCTGCCCAGCCGCGCGCCGTCGCAGTACAGGTACAGCCCCAGCTCGTCGCAGCACCGGCGCAAGGCCAGCAGCTCCGGGCGGGTGTAGACCGTTCCCAGTTCCGTGGTGTTGGAGATGTAGGCCAGCCGGGGAACCACGGTATGCTCGTTCACCGGCCCCGCCATGGCGGAGCGCAGGAGCTCCGGCGTCAGCTTTCCGTCAGGGGCGGGCAGGCGGAGGACCGCGTGGCCGTCCTGTTCCACGGCCCCGGCCTCGTGGACGCAGATATGTCCGCTGGCGGCGGCAAGGACCGCCTCATAGGGCCGCAGGAATGCGGCGATAGCCGTCTTGTTTACCTGGGTGCCGCCCATGAGAAAGTGGACGGCGGCGTCCGGCTGGCCGCAGAGGGCGCGGACGGTCTCCTCCGCCTGCCGGGTGTACTTGTCCGTGCCGTAGCCGGGGGTCAGGTCCATGTTGGTCCGGCACAGGGCTTCCAGCACCGCCGGATGGGCCCCCGCGCCGTAGTCGTTTCGAAAGTAGAGCATGTTTGATCCTCCTTGGTGGTCTTAAAAGTATAGCCGAAACAGAGAAAAGATCCATCCCGGACAAAAATGGAGGGCACCCGATATGCCCTCCGTTTTTGCGGGAAACGCCTACCGGCCCCGGTGCTTCCGCTTTTGCTTCTCCCGGTGCAGCTGGAAGCGGCGGTCCCGTTCCGCGTCCCGCGCCTCCCGGGAGAGGACCCGGCGCGCCTCCCTCCCCTGCTCCCGCTGGAGCTGGAGGGCTTGCTGGGCCTTGGTGCCGATACCGGACGGGCGGGTCTGGCGGCGGGCTTCCCGCTGGGCGCGCTTGGGGCTGACCGTCCGGTCCGTCTCCGGACCGAAGTCCAGCGCGGGCGAGAACGCCAGCCGGTCATAGCGGTCCAGGATGCAGGCGTAGACCTCGATATCCCGCGGCTCTGCGCCGAACACCACCCGGCAGGCCTCGTAGCGCCCCGCCCTCTCCCGTTCGAACAGTCCGATCCAGAACGGCGGGTCAAACAGGACCGTCAGCTTTGCTTTGGCAGTTTCCATAGACGATGTTCCTCCTTTATTTTGACGCAAGGAACGGACGACCAAAGGAGGAAGGCTACTGACAGCATTGGCGCTGCTCCCGGACTACCGACCGGGACGTGTTTTTATCCTTGCCGTGGAATATTCTAACAAAATCCGAAAGAAACGTCAAGATTACCATTTACCGGCACAAGGATATCCATTTGTACCTGCCGGTCACGGCAAAAAAACGGTGGATTTTTCTTTCCGCTTGTGCTATAATCCAGAAAAGGCCGTCCGCCGGACGTCCTTCCCATTCTCTTTTCGATCGCGCCGCCGGAAAACGGGAGGCGTGGGAGGTAAAACATCCATGAAGCGAACGCGAAAAATTTTATCCCTGGCGCTGGCTCTGGTCATGATCTTCGCGCTGGTTCCCGAGGAGGCCCTGGTCCCGGTAGCCCACGCGGTGACGCAGAAGCAGATTGACGACCTGAAAAACACATCCAAGGAGCTGGCCAGCGAGAGCAGCAAGCTCAAGCTCCGGCTGGCGGAATTGAAGGATCAGCGCGCCAGCGCGATCCAGCGAAAAAATCTGCTGGACCAGCAGATCGACCTGACGGTGCAGCAGATCAGCAACACGGAGAAGCAGATCTCCGGCTTCGAGACCATGCTGGCGCAGACGGCCTACGAGCTGGAGGAGGCCGAGAAACAGGAGGAGGCGCAGTACGCCGTCTTCTGTGAGCGGGCCCGGGTAATGGAGGAAGCGGGGTCCTCCTCATACTGGGCGGTGCTGTTCAAGGCCAACAGCTTTTCCGACCTTCTCAGCCGCCTGTCGGATATCCAGGAGGTCATGAACTACGACCAGGGCGTTCTGGACGAGCTGCGGTCCCTCCAGGAGGAGATCAAGGTCAAGCACGCCGAGCAGGAGGGGCTCATGGCCCAGTCCGAGGAGGCCAAGGCGGCGCTGGAGGTCCACAAGAAGGACCTGGACCAGCAGTACGCCGAGGCCGAGGCGCTGGTGGCCGAGATCGACGAAAACGTAGGCGAGTATCAGGAGCAGCTCAACGAGCTGAACGCCGAGCGGGAACAGATCCAGGCGGAGATCGTGAAGAAGTCCAACGAGCTGGCCCAGCAGATGAACATGACCGCCACCAAGGGCGGCTACATCTGGCCGGAGACCGCCAGCCGCAAGATCACCTCCCCCATGGGCGGTCGGAACACCGGCATCCCCGGCGCGTCCACCAACCACAAGGGGGTGGACATCGGCGGCGTGGGGTATACTACCAACGTCCTGGCCACCAAGGCCGGCGTGGTCATCACCTCCAAGCTCTCCTCCTCCTACGGCAACTACGTCGTCATCAGCCACGGCCCCGGGAACACCACGCTGTACGCCCACATGTCCAGCCGCGCCGTCAAGGAGGGCGACACCGTTACCCAGGGCCAGATCATCGGCGTGACCGGCAACACGGGCATCAGCCGGGGCGCGCATCTGCACTATGAGATCACCGAGAACGGCGTCCGCGTAAATCCGCTGGATTATCTGCCCAACTACATCAAGGCCTGGTAAATCTCTTATTTGCACCCAAAGAGGGCGGGGACCGTTAGGTCCCCGCCCTCTTCTGCCGTTCAGTAGCGGTAAATTTTCCGGTACCTGGCCAGTAGCGCCAACGTCACCAGCAGGGTCAGGGTCTCCGCAACGGTCACAGCCAGCCAGATGCCGTCCACCTCCAGGAAGACGGGCAGGATCAGGACGGCGGCGCACTGAAAGACCATCGTCCGGAGGAAGGAGATCAGCGCCGAGGCCAGCCCGTTGTTCAGCGCGGTAAAGAAGGAGGAGCCGAAAATATTGCACCCGCACAGCAGATAGGACATTGCATACAGGTGGAACCCCTGAACGGTCAGCTCATAGAGATCCCGGTCATAGCCCACAAATATTTTCGCCAGGGGGCCGGAAGCCAGGAAGGCCAAAACCATCATAGCCATGCCCACGCCTTCAGTGAGCACGGCGCTCTTGACCAGCAGGCTGTGGAGCTCCTCGCTGTGTCCCGCGCCGTAGTGGTAGCTGACCACCGGGGCGGAACCGATGGCGTAGCCGATAAAGATGGCCAGAAAGATGAAGTTGACGTACATGATGGCCCCATAGGCCGCCACGCCGTCCTCCCCCGCCAGCCGCAGGAGCTGGAAGTTGTAGAGCATGGCCACGATGGAACCGGAGATGTTGCTCATCAGCTCCGAGGAGCCGTTGGTGCAGGTCCTCCACAGGACCCCGCCGTCAAAGCGGGGACGGATCAGACGCAGGAGGCTGTCGTTCTTCCGGAGGAAGTAGACGATGGGCGTCAGGCCGCCCACCGCCTGGCTCAGGATGGTGGCGATGGCCGCCCCCGCCACGCCCCAGTGGAGGACCCCCACCAGCAGGGCGTCCAGCACGATATTCGTCAGGCCTGCCCCTACTGTGATATAGAGTCCCAGCTTGGGCTTTTCCGCCGTGACGAAGAAGCTCTGGAACACGTTTTGCAGGATAAAAAACGGGTTGGCCGCCAGGATGATCCGGTCGTAGACCACGCAGTACTCCAGGATCTCCCCTTTTGCGCCCAGCGCGGAGGCGATGGGACGGGCGAAAACGGCGCCCAGCCAGCCCACCGCCGCGCCGCCCACGGCGGCGGCGCAGACCAGGAAGGAGAAATAGCGCTTCGCCAGCTCCGGCTTCCCCTGGCCCATGGTCTTCGCCACGATGGCGGAACCGCCGGTGCCCACCATGAAGCCCGGCGCGCCGGTGACGATCAGCAGGGGCATGATCAGGTTGATGGCCGCGAAGGGAGTCTTCCCGGCAAAATTGGACACGAATATCCCATCTACTACGCTGTAGATGGACGTAAAAATCATCATGATAATGGACGGGAAGGTGAAGCGCAGGAGCTTCCCGTACGTAAAGTGCTCGGACAATTGGATCCTCATACAGGGTCGTTTTCCTCTTTCTCTGACAGATTTGCCGCCAAGGCCTCCCGGAAGGAGGCGCAGTACAGCTCCAGGGCGTCCACGAACGACGGGCCGTACTTCTTCACCGCCGCCGCCATGGCCTGATTTTCCAGAACGTAGAGCTCCGCCAGCGCCTCCCGGGCGTAGGCCATTCCCGCCGGGGTGAGGCACAGCTGCCGCTGCCGGGGCTGGTCCGGCATGGTCTCCAGCGTGATATACCCCGCCTCCCGGCAGGATCGGACCACCGTGTTGATGGTGGTCTTGGGGATCGCCCACTCCTCGCAGATCTGCTTCTGGGAATGGGGCCGCCCGTCGTCCAGGGCGTAGAGCAGGTCCAGGGTATGGGGCGTGACCCCGGACCGGACCGCCCAGCGGTAGTACGCGCCGTCCGCGGCGCTGGTGGCGGCGACGAACCGCCGGTTCAGCTGGTGAAGCTCCTGATCCATCCTGCGTCCTCCGTTTCCTTTGTTCAGTACGAAACCGTACCAATTGCGGCTGGCCCTATTATAGTACGGTTTCGTACCAAAGTCAAGCAGAATTTTTCGCCGGGTATTTCCGGAGGCGCGGATTGCTAAATCCTTGACAATCCGCCGCCGGACCGGTATAATATGTTCCAGCAGAGTTGAAATCCTGAGAAAGGACTGTTATTTACTATGTTTACCATTACCTTCCGTTTCGAAACCGGTGACCCGGTGGCGATCGACGCCAACCCCGGTGAAAAGCTCCTGGACGTGGCCCGGAAGGCCAACGTTGCCATCGACGCCCCCTGTTCCGGCAACGGCGTGTGCGGCAAGTGCCGGGTCCGGCTGGCCTCCGGCAGCCTGGACGCCCCCATCAACCGCCACATCACCCAGGAGGAGTATGATGCCGGCTGGCGGCTGGCGTGCCTGGCCACCATCACCGGCGACGCGGAGGTCGAGGTGCCCGACATCGCCTCCGCCTACCGCTCCCGGATGAAGATGGCCGACCTCAGCTCCCCGGAGGAGATCGCCATTTTTGAGGACCTCCGCAGGCAGCTGGAGGACGCGGGCGTGGCCTTTGGCAGCGACCTGGCCTTCCTGTCCCTGGAGCTGGACGAGCCCACGCTGGACGACACCATGCCCGACAACGAGCGGCTGCTCCGGGCGGTGGAGGCCGCCACCGGCGTAGACGAGCGCGACATCATGCTGCCCTACGCGGTGCTGAAAAACCTGAGCGAGGTACTGCGGGAGAGCAATTTCAAGGTCAAGTGCGTCATTTCCCGTGACGGCAGCCGCATCCTCATGCGGGACGTGCTCCCCGGGGACTGTACCGATCCCCTGGTAGGTTTCGCGCTGGACGTGGGCACTACCTCCCTGGCGGGCGTGCTGGTGGACCTGGAGAGCGGAAAGATCCTGGCCAAGGCCAGCGGCGGCAACGGGCAGATCCGCTACGGAGCCGATGTCATCAACCGCATCATCGAGTCCGGAAAGCCCGGCGGACGCAAGCGCCTCCAGGATGCGGTCATCAAGGAGTCCATCATCCCCATGCTCTCCTTCATGTACCGTGAGGCGGGGATCGACCCCCGGCGGGTCTACCGGATGGTGCTGGCGGCCAACACCACCATGAACCATCTTCTGCTGGGGCTCCACGCGGACCCCATTCGGATGGAGCCCTTCGTGCCCAGCTTTTTCCGCGCGGACCACCTGTTCGTCCGGGATATCGGCCTGAAGATGAACCCCCTGGCGGAGCTGATCGTGGCCCCCAACATCGGCAGCTACGTGGGCGGGGATATCACCGCCGGCGCGCTGGTGTCCATGATCTGGAACGATCCGGCCATGAGCCTGTTCATCGACCTGGGCACCAACGGGGAGCTGGTCTTCGGCAACAACGAGTTTTTGATGAGCTGCGCCTGTTCCGCCGGTCCCGCCTTCGAGGGCGGGGACATCTCCTGCGGGATGCGGGCCACCGATGGAGCCATCGAGGCCTGCGCCATCGACAAGGAGACCATGGAGCCCACCATGACGGTGGTAGGCGGCGCGGCCCCGGCGGGCCTCTGCGGCAGCGGCATCATCGACGTCATTGCCGAGCTGTTCCGCTGCGGCATCATCAACGGCAAGGGCAAATTTGTCCGGGAAGGCGAGCGCATCCTCCACGACGAGCACGGCATGGGCTCCTACGTGCTGGCCTGGAAGAAGGACAGCGAAGGAGCCAAGGACGTTGTCATCAACGAGGTGGACATCGAGAACTTCATCCGGGCCAAGGGCGCCATCTTCTCCGCCACCCAGACCATGCTGCACTCCCTGGGCTTTGACGCGTCGGTGATTGAGCGCGTCTACGTGGCCGGAGGCATCGGCAGCGGCATCAACATGAAGAACGCCGTCACCATCGGCATGTTCCCGGACATCCCCCTGGAGAACTTCCACTACATCGGCAACTCCTCCCAGACGGGAGCCTACGCCATGCTCCTCAGCACCCAGGCCAAGGAGAAGGTGGACGAGCTGAGCCGTTCCATGACCTACCTGGAGCTGTCCAACGAGCCGGGATACATGGACGAATTTGTCGCCGCCTGCTTCCTGCCTCACACGGACGGGGGGCTGTTCCCCAGCGTGGATTTCTAGGCATACATACTTTTTCTTGAAACCACACGCCGCCCGAAGGGCGGCTGGGCTGCTGGCAGCCGCTTTGCGGCCACCGCACGGAAAAAGTGTCAAAAAGAACTTTTAATGAGTCGTTTTATGGGTCACCACTATGACAGAAGTACTGCGTATCACCTACATCAACTGTGATTTCTGCACCGCCAAAAATCACTGCGCCGCCTGCGGCTCGGAGCTGGAGCAGTCCCTGACGGAAAAGCCGGGGATCGCCTCCGCGAAGCTCAACATCCCGGACCACACCGCCAGCATTGAGCACACCCTGGACGGCGACGATCTGGAAGACCTGCTGGACGCCATGGGGCTGCTGGTAGGGTAATACAGGACAAAATATCCCCCTCGCTGTGCGTTCTGCGTCACAGCGAGGGGGATATTTTTTACGATTCTGCCCGAAATCTCTCCAGAGCCTCAGCATGTTCCCGCTCCAGAATATCCAGAAGCTCCGCCGCCGGACCCTCGGGATACGCCTCGCGGCAAGCTTGCAGGATCTGGGCAAATTCTTCCGTGCCATCGTACATGACGGCGTCCGTGGTCGCGATGAATTGACAGACGATCTCCGCCGTTGGCATCGGCTCCCAGCCGGGCAGCTCCGTGATCTGACCGTCCAATAGAATCAGGTAAGCCATCACCTTATGGGGCGCCTCCAGAAAACGGTGATAGATTTCATCCATCGCCCCCTCGCTGAACCCGCCGTCGGCTGTCAGCGTAAAGGCAGCCAACTGATCCAGCGGAACCGTGTCCGTGTGGTTGAAAATATACTCAAAGTTGGGATTGTCCAACCCTCCGCCCAAGCCGAAGGCCGCGGCATCCGTACTGAGAGCCTCCCAGTCTGTCGTCTCCAGCTCCGGCAGCGCCCTGCTGGCCTGCGGGGCGGGATCGCTGTCCGGCTGGGACGGTAATACGTCATCTTTGGTCCCGCAGGCGGTGAGCAGGAGCATAATGAGAAGTATACTCAAGATTTTTTTCATGCCAATCATCCTTCCTTCCGCTACACGCACAGACGTATGCGTCTTCTATTCCTCCACAGGTGAAAATCCCACCGTTCCGGGCATTCTTATGCAACCAGCAGTTACCCAAATCAGGAGCAGTCGTTCGGGTCAGTACCAGGTCTGATAGTTATCGACCTCCATCTGCCGGTCGGAACGGTATGGCTCCGTATAGTACCGGGCCGTACTCATCCACACCGAACGATCTGTTCCAGCTGGATAGATGTCGATCTGTATACTGGACATATGCTGCATGACACCAGCGCTCGCAGTATCCTTCTCCGCTTCTCCACGGGCATATGGGACATATTCGTCCAGGAACCCCTCGCTGGACAGAAAGGTCTGCAGCTCTGTTTTCAGCACCGCCATGTCGGCTTCAGAGATATCCCCGTATCCACACCGAATGAAAAGTGTGGCAGGACCTTGCTCCGCCTCCAACTGGGTGATATAGTCCCTGGCCAGCATTTCCTGCCTGAACGCCTTCCAGGCGGGCAGGTCCAGCCGCGTTGTGACCATACACCCGGTCAGGCACAGCAAGATCAGTCCGATGACCGCGTATATACGCTTTGGCACATCGATCCCCCCTTACTGCTGAGTTTATCGCACCGGCCTCCCTATTCCTCCGCAAATGGATCCCCGATGTCAGCACTCCCCGCCAGCACAGGCATTTCTGTCTCCGGCTGTTCCACAGGAGCGGGGTCTTCCCCGGCGGAAACCTCCACCGGCGCAGCCGCTTCCTCCGCAGGCTGGTCCGCCGGAGGCGCGTCCTGCGGCGCGGGCGCGGCGGGAGGCGCTTCCTCCTCCGGCTCGGCCTTCTGGGGATACTCCAGGTTGTGCCCTGTCTCCACGTCGAAGACATGGGCCGCGCTGCCCCGGAAGGTAAAGCGTACCGGCAGGCCCATGGGCAGGTTCTCCGTCTCCTCCTCCTCGCTGAGGGGGACCACGATGACCACGTCCTGGCCGCAGGCGCTGACGTGGATATGGACCGCGCTGCCCATCATCTCCGACACATCCACGGCGGCGTAGACCGCGTCGTTCTCCTCCGTGAGGGTCAGATGCTCCGGACGCAGGCCCAGCTTTACCGGCTGGGAATCCACGTCCCCGGCCAGCAGCCTTGCGCACTTCTCCGTGGACAGCTCCACACGCAGGCCGCCCAGCTCCACAAAGTAGCGCTCCCCCTCCCGGGTCAGCTGCGCGTCGAAGATGTTCATCTGAGGCGTGCCGATGAACCCCGCCACGAAGAGGTTTGCCGGATGGTGGAACACCTCCTGAGGGGTGCCCACCTGCTGGACGAAGCCGTCCTTCATAATGACGATCCGGTCCCCCAGGGTCATGGCCTCGGTCTGGTCGTGGGTGACGTAGATAAAGGTAGTGTTCACCTTCTGGCGCAGCTTCAGGATCTCGGAACGCATCTGGTTGCGCAGCTTGGCGTCCAGGTTGGACAGGGGCTCGTCCATGAGGAACACCTGGGGCTCCCGGACGATGGCCCGGCCGATGGCCACGCGCTGGCGCTGGCCGCCGGAGAGGGCCTTGGGCTTCCGCTTCAAGAGCTCGGTGATATCCAATATCTCCGCCGCCTCGCGGACCTTCTCGTCGATGACCCGCTTGGGGAATTTCCGCAGCTTCAGCCCGTAGGCGATGTTGTCGTAGACGGTCATATGGGGGTACAGGGCGTAGTTCTGGAAGACCATGGCGATATCCCGGTCCTTGGGCGGAACGGTGTTGACCTTCCGGCCCCCGATGTAGATCTCGCCCTCGGTGATGTCCTCCAAACCCGCCACCATCCGCAAGGTGGTGGACTTCCCGCAGCCGGAGGGCCCTACCAGCACGATGAACTCCTTGTCGGCGATCTCCAGGTTGAACTCCTGGACCGCTACCACCGTGTTGTCATATATCTTTTTTACGTTGCGCAGGCTCAATCCGGCCATGGCTACTCCCCTCCCGCTTTCTTTTGATAGGCTTTCTCCAGACGCTCCTCCTTGCGCTTCTCCACGGCGGCGTCCACCTTCTCGGGGATCTTCACCTTGGCGAAGCGGTAGGCCCGGCGGATGTCGCGGATCGACAGCACCAGGATAAAGACCACCGGGCACACGGCGAACAGCGCCGACAGGAGCAGCAGCAGCGCGGCGTAGTCCTCCGTCAGACGGGCGGCGTTCTCCCAGTAGGGATAGATCACGCCGTTGGAGCGCATAGAGCGCTCTCCGAAGCCCCGGAGCACCTCCCACAGGTGGGTAAGGCTGTAGCGTCTGGAATTTTCCACCACGTCTCCCGCCCCGATGGGGAAGGTATCGGACACCACGCCCTTGGCGTAGCTGGTGATGGGGTCCGGCATGACGATCTCATAGCCGGTGACCGCCGCGTCCTCGTTGAGGCGCTTCATGGCGGAGAAGGACATATACACGCCGCCGTCCCCGGGGTAGGCCCGTTCCGTGGCAAAATCCGTCTCCCGGGCCACCACGCCGCCGATGAGGAAGTGTTCCCCGTTGATGGTCACCGGCATCCCCGCCAGGTTGGTGCCGCCGTAGAGGCGCCACGCGATCTCCTCGTCCAGGATCACCAGATCGTCCATCAGGTCTTCGCTGTCGATGTAAGCGCCGCTCCGCAGCGTCAGGGGGTGGAAGTAGAAGAAGTCTCCCCCCACGCCCACGGCCTTCACCGAGGCGCTGCCGCCCTCGGCGCTGATGCTGACGGGCTGGACGCCGTGGTAGGCGTCCAGGTACAGCCTGCCGCCCTCGGCGGCCTCCAGGGACTGCTCCATCATCCGGCCCTCCAGGGCCCGGCGGAAGGAGAGGATGTCCTCCTCCGACTTGCCGTCGTCCACCGGCAGATAGCAGGCCACGTGGGCGAAGCGGGACTCCGCCCCTCCCCGGAACCTCTCGGCGGCGGTAAGGGAGGTCAGCGCGCCGCCGACCTTATTCATTCCCACGGCGCACCCGATGGACGCCAGGACCAGCACGACGTTGAGGATCAGCAGGAACCACTGCTTGAATCCGAAGCCTCTGATTGCCGCCAGCATCCGCCGGGGCAGCTCTCTCAGGTGCCTCATGACGGGTTCTCCACCATCCGCACCTGGCTGCCCGCGTCCAGCGGCTTGCTGGAGGTAGTGATCACATAATCGTTGTTGGCCAGGCCGGAAACGGCTACGCTGGTATCGTCCTCCGCCAGGACCTGGACCTCGGCGCGGGTGGCCGTGTAGCGGTTGCCCAAGGGCGTGTTCTTACTGGTCACGATCAGGACGAACTTGCCGTTGGCGTCCTCCCGGATAGCGCTCTTGGGCACGATGGTATCCATGGGGGCGCTGCGCTGGCCCACGGAGAGGGTGATGTTCTGTCCCGCCTCCACGTCGCCGCTGACCCGGAAGACCAGCAGCTTCTTCTGCCCCGCGCTGGAGGGATCGGAAGTGATGGACTCCAGCACCGCGTTGACCTCGCTGCCCCAGTAGTAGTTGGTCACCTCGGCGGTATCGCCGACCCGGACCTGCTTGGCCTGCTCGTTGGTGACGGATATCTTGATGATGTAGCCCCGGTCCACCACGTCGATGACCGCCATGGGCTGATCCGGCGTGTTCTCTTTACCGGCGGAGACGTTGATGGCGCTGACGACGCCGGAGACGGGAGATTTGATCTCCGCGCCCACGGAGTCCTTGGTGTACTTATCCACCAGCTCCTGCTGCTTCTGGATCTCCAGGCTCATGGTCTGGAGGTCCAGGTTGTTGAGCTGCTTGTCGATGTCCTTGCCGGAGAGGGCGGTCTCCAGCTCCCGCTCCTTGGCGTTGACGGTCTCCACCGCGGACTTGTAGGCGGTCTGCTTCTCCTGGAGGGCGGCGAGGTTTTCCTCCAGGACAGTGATGGAGGCCTCCTGCTGGCGCTGGGTGGCTTCCCAGGTGCGGATCTGGTTTTTCAGCTGCTCGTTGCTGCCGGCGGCGGCGTCCAGCTCCTGCCGGGCGTCGCGCAGCTCCCGCTCGGTGGAGGCCAGATCAGACTCCGCCTCATCCAGCTTGTCGCGGATGGCCCGGCGCTGCTGGGAAACAGAGCCTTCGGAGATGCTGCTGTCCTGCCGCAGGCGGTCCAGGGTCTGCTGCTTAGCCGCCACGTCCTCCTGATCGGCCAGGAGGGCGTCATAGGCTTCTTTTTCTTTAGAGTAGTCGCCTGGCTGGAAGTCTTCCTCACCTTGCACGCTTTTCGTCTGGCTGCCGTCCGGGTCAGTAGAAGGCAGCTTGGATGCTTGGTGATATTGTGTGAAAAACGATTCGATATACATCTGCTCGCTCAGAGTCAATGTGTGGGGCACGTCCGTACTTGTGTTCAAATCGCCAAGATCCGCTATATTTGCCCTCTCCACATATTCAAAAAGCCCCTGCAAAACGCCTTTGTACGCCAGCCAATCGCTCTTCCAGGCATACTCCGCCTTCCGCAGTGCGTCCTCGGCGTCCCGAATCTTCCGGTCCGCCGTCACGTCCTCGCCGTTGTCCAGCTTGGCCAGCTGCTCTTCGTAGTCCTCCACGGCGGCGGTGAGGGTCTTGACCTCGCCCTCCAGCTCCGCGACCTTGGCCTTGGCGTTGGCGTACTCCTCGCTGTCCGACTGGGCGGCGTTCAGCTCCTTGAGAAGGGCCTGGGTCTGGCCCAAGGCGCTCTTGGCGGCGGCCAGGTCGCCCTTGGCGAAGGTGACCTCCTCGTCCGTCACCTGGTTGGCGTCCCGCTGGGCGTAGGCCCGCTCCAGGTCCTCCCGGAGGGCCTTTACGCTCTGGTCATCGGACTCATAGCTTTTGAGCAGCTCCAGGCGGCGCTTTTCATAGGAGAGCTTGGCGTTGGCCAGAGCCTCCTGCGCCGCGCGGAGCTCCTCGCTCTCCACGTCGCCCAGGACGAACAGAAGCGTCCCCTCTTCGACGGTATCGCCTTCCTTCACGCACACGGAGCGAATCTCCCGGGTCTGCTTGAGGTTCACCTCGTAGCTCTCGTTGGCCGTCAGGGTGCCGCTGCCGCGGACCTTCGCGTTGATGGTCCCGGAGGACACCATCTGGGTAGCCACCTCGGGGAGGGAATAGTTCATGATCGTCTGAGAGAAAAAGGTCAGCACCAGCAGCACCGCCAGAAACACGATGGCGATGGTCTTGATGAGTTCCCTCTTTTTGGATTTTTCCTTCACTTCCATAGATGTATCGTCCTTTCGCTTGGTTGTGGGGGCCTCGTGGGAAATCCCTGCGGGAAAAGTCGCGGGGCGCGGGGTCCGCCGCCCTTACCCCTTGACGGAGCCCTGGTGGGCGATGCCCTCTACCAGGTAGTCCTCGCCGTGGAGGAACAGCAGCAGGGAGGGCACCATGTAGATGGTGGCGATGGCGAAGGCCAGCCCTACCTCGCTGGTATTGATGGTAGAAAGGTACACGCTCAAAGGCTGCAAGTCCGCGTTGGGCAGCAGGATAATGGGCTGCTCCACCATGTTCCAGTAGTCGATAAAGACCAGGATGGCGATGGAATACAGCGCGCTGCGGCACTGGGGCAGGCAGATGTCCTTGAAGATCTGCCACTCGCTGGAGCCGTCCAGCTTGGCCGCCTCGATGAGGGAGGCGGGGATGCGCCGCATGGATTTGGTCAGCAGGAACACGGAGAAGGGGGCAAAGGCGCCCGGCAGGATGATCGCCCATCGGGTGTTCAGGATGCCGATCCAATCGCTGACCAGATAGTTGGGCACCAGCGTCACCTGCGTCGGCATCAGCATCAGGATGACGTAAAAGAAGAAGAGCAGGGAGCGCACCTTGCCCCTCCATCGGGTGAAGCCGTAGGCGGTCACCGAGGCCACCGCCAGCTGCAGCAGCACGATGGGCACCACCAGGATCACCGAGTTCCAGAATTTCAGCAGATAGTCCGGACTGCGGATCAGCACCGAGATGTACTGATGGAACGTCACCTTGTCCGGGATGAACTTCAGGTTGACTTCATCGGCGATGTACGCCTTGCCGTCGCTGCCGGAGACGTTGGCGAAGACCTTGCCGTAGTTGGCGCTGATCTCGCTCTGGGTCATGAAGGAGTTGGTGATGGTCAGCACCGTGGGCATCAGGAACCACAGAGCGAAGAAGGCCGCCAGCAGCGTCAGGGCGAACCGCCCGAAATAGCGATTTTTTTTCATGGTCAGCCCTCGACATCCTTTCCGAACACGTCCTCGACCTTGAACAGCAGGGCGATAAGGGCCACCATGACGAGGGCCATCAGCACCGCCGCCGAGGACATCTTCTGATAGTCCAGGTTGCTGAAGGTGTTGTTCATGAAGTGCTGCATCATATACAGCCCGTCAAAGGGATAGTTCCCCGTGAGCAGGTAGATCTCCC
>Ga0137309_100838_pt1 | contig 22417 bp, 19 predicted proteins | sample NAcewiD2O_June_FD_97179 | JGI IMG/M metagenome (GOLD analysis project Ga0137309, IMG submission 97179) | Mouse cecal microbial communities from Vienna, Austria - N-Acetylneuraminic amended D2O_June | ecosystem: Host-associated > Mammals > Digestive system > Large intestine > Cecum | place... | reverse complement strand
GGTTCTTCCGGAGAAGAACAGCAGTTCCAGGTTTTATTATGATTTCATGTGGGACGCGGCCAGGGATTATGAACCGGTGGCACGGGATTACAATCTGAATCTGTTCCTTCTTGAATTTGTGGATCTCCATAAGACCCTGGCACAGCTTGATCCGGAAGCCATCAGCGGCCTGATCACCATGGGATATCCGGAGGATGGCTGTGTGGAAGCGATCCGGCGGTTTTCGGGAGCAGGTGTACCGGTGATCCTTCTGGACAATGATCTGGACCAGTCCGGACGGCTCTGCTGCATCAAGTGCCACAATGCGCAGCTGGGCAGACTGACAGGGGAGCTTCTTCTGGATATGATCCGGTGGCCGGCGGGAGAGATCCTGGTGTGTGCCGGTTTTAAGGAATATCCGAACCATTACCAGATTATCGACGGGCTCAGTGCTTATCTGGAAGAACAGAATGTGCGGATGCCCCTGGTGCGGGAGCATTTCCATGATATCGGGGAGGAACCCCTGGCCCGGCTGAAGAAGGCGCTGGTAGAACATCCCATTGTCGGCTGCTGTACTGTCAATTCCCGTTCTACCCTGGTCCTTGCCCAGGCCCTGGAGGAGCTGGGGATGGCCGGACGGATTCCCCTGATCGGAAGCGGGCTTTATATGGAGTCAGTGAAATATCTGGAAAGCGGAGTGGTCACAGCACTGATCAACAAGCAGCCGTACGAGCAATGCCATCAGGCATTGCAGATGATGACGGATCTTCTGGTACGCAATGAGTCACCGGAGGTATCCAAGGTGTATGTGGGCGGAGAGGTGGTTTTCCGCAGCATGCTGGAGCAGTATGAACAGATTTCTTTCCGGAAACGGTAAACCCTAAGGAGGATTTTGCCAGAGGGCGTCTGTGGCAGTCTGGAGGACGAAAGGACTGTCCGGACATTTGGGATAAAAGTTTTGCACGGTTCCGGTTGGGAATAGAGAAACGGGTGCGGGGAGTCAGGTACTGATCCCTGCACAACAAAACAAAAAGGAGGATTTATCATTATGAAAAAAGCATTATCCGTGATTCTGGCATCAGCCATGGTACTGTCTATGACAGCCTGCGGCGGTTCAGGCGACAGCACTCCGGCTACTACGGCGGCTCCTGCGGCTCCCGCTGCTCCCGCGGCCAGCGAGGCAGGGAAGGAAGAGACCAAGGCAGACGCCGGCGCGGCTCCGGCAGCAGCTCCGGAGATTACCTTCAAGTACGCAGAGCTGAACAGTGATGATAACATCAATACAAGAGCCGGTTACAAGTTCGCAGAGTATGTTGCAGAGCTTTCCAACGGACGGATCGAGATCGACGTCAATTCCGCTTCTACCCTGGGCGATGAGAAGACCTGCCTGAACGCGCTGCAGATGGGCGGCGGCACCGTAGACTTCTACAGAGGCAATACCAACAGCCTTTCTGACTATGGCTTCCAGAAGCTGAACATGTTTGGTCTTCCCTACATCTTTGTAAGCCGTGAGGGCATGTGGAAGGTGCTGGAGTCCGAGGAGCTGGGTCAGGCATTCCTGAATGAGGGCGTTGAGGTAGGTGCAGGTATGGTAGGTATCGCTTATACAGACGAGGGCGCCAGAAACCTGTTCACATCTGCTGAGATCACCTCCCTGGCAGACATCAAGGGCAAGAAGATCCGTGTGCCGGAGACTACTCTGATGATGGATACCATGGCTGCCCTGGGCGCAGAGCCGACCCCGATCTCTTACAGCGAGCTGTATAGCTCCCTGCAGACCGGTGTGGTAGACGGTGCTGAGAACGGATATCCGGGATATGATTCCAACAAGTTCTATGAGGTTGCTCCTTACTATCTGCTGGATGCACATACCTTCAGCCCTGGTATCATCCTGATGGCAGAGGCTCAGTGGAACAAGCTGTCTGCCGAGGACCAGGCCATCCTTCTGGAGGCTGGCAAGAAGGCTTCTGAATGGAACAAGGCTGCCATTGAGGAAGAGGAGAAGGCGCTGAGAGCTTCCCTGGAAAGCAAAGGCGTTACCATCATCGAGTGTCCGCCGGAGGATATTGCGGCTGCCCAGGAAGCCTGCAAATCCGTATGGGCAGATTATACAAAAGGGATTGAAGACCTGCTTCAGAAAATGGTAGATATCCAGCAGTAATCCTGTCCTGGAAGCTGCATTGTAACAGTTATGGGAAATGGTAAATACCTTCCGTGTCTGTAAGGATATGGAAGCAGGTGGCCTGTCGGCAGGCTCAATCTGGTTGTAGTACCAGCCCGGGGGGACAGGGGATGGCTCTGTTCCCCCGGATTCTTTTTCGCTTTATTAGGAAATTGCGTCCTTTAAAGCAAAAAGCCCTCCAGGCAGGATCGCACCGGGGGAGCGTCAGGCCGGCGGGGCATAAGAACTTTTGGCAGCAATTTTAATGACTAAGGGGAAGCAAGATGAAGAAATTTTACGATTTCATATACTGGCTGTTTATGACGTTTTGCAAGATTCTGTTTATTATGTCTATCTGCATTACCTCCTATGTAGTATTCTGCAGATATATCTTATCCAAGACGCCGCGCTGGGGTGAGCAGAGCATCCTGCTGTGCATGGTATATATGGCCCTGATCAGCGCCAGTCTGGCGATCCGCACTGATAAGCATATCCGTGTGGTTCTGATCCAGTATCTGTTCCCGGAATCCATCCGGGAGAAGATGATGTCCATCCTCCATGGACTGTCCCAGGTGACGATCTTCCTGTTCAGTCTGTTCATGATCATTTACGGGTATCAGTTTACCATGCTGATGTCCAAGAGCGTGATGTCAGGACTTCCGGTAAAGAACAGCGTCATGTACGCGCCGGTTCCCATTGCAGGTGTCTGCATGCTGCTGATGCAGAGTGAACGTTTCTTTGTGTTTATGGCAAAGCTGGCAGGCAAGACGATTCCAGGCTATGAGAATGGTCTGCCGACGGAATAGGGGGTAGAGGATGAATACAACAGTTGCAATCTGGATATTGGTAATCACCTTTTTTGTATTGATTTTCTTAAGCTTTCCGGTAGCTTATGCTATCGGTATCGCATCTGTGGTAGGTATGATGTATATGGGACTCAATCTGCAGCAGATCGTCCAGCTGATGGTGAAGGGTGTGTTCAGCTTCTCGCTGATGGCTGTGCCCTTCTTCATCATAGCAGGCGAGATCATGGGAAAGGGCGGTATCTCGGACCGTCTGATCAAGCTGTCTGACTCCCTGGTGGGCTGGATGCCGGGTGGTCTGGCCATGGTAAATATCGTGGCTTCCATGTTCTTCGGCGGTATCTCCGGTTCCTCCGCGGCAGACTGTGCATCTCTGGGTACGATCCTGATCCCCATGATGGTGGACCAGGGCTATGACGACGACTTCTCCGCAAACGTGACCATGACCTCTTCTGTGCAGGGCATTCTGATTCCGCCCAGCCACAATATGGTCATCTACGCTACCGTGGCTGGCAGCGTATCCATCGGACGTTTGTTTATTGCCGGTTATATGCCGGGCATCCTGTTGGGTGTGGCTTTGATGATCTACAGTTTTTATGTATCTGTAAAGAAGAATTATCCCAGAGGGGAAGCCTTCAATTTCAGGAACTTCCTTAAAGTGGGCCTGGATGCCGTCTGGGGGCTGTTCACGGTTCTGATCGTGGTGGTAGGCGTGGTGGCAGGTGTGTTCACCGCTACCGAGTCTGCGGCAGTGGCAGTGGTATGGGCACTGTTCTGCGGCGCATTCATTTACAGACAGCTTACCTTTAAGGACTTCTGGCAGGTTCTGGAAAATGCACTGAATACTCTGGCCATCGTGCTGATCCTGATTGCTACCTCCAGCGCCTTCTCCTGGTGTCTCACATACCTGAAGGTGCCGTCCATTATGGCAACAGCAGTCCTCAGCGTCACCCACAACAAGATCCTGATCCTTCTGATGATGAACGTGATCATGCTGATCTTTGGTACCATGATGGATATGAGCTGTAATATCCTGCTGCTGACTCCGATCCTGCTGCCCATTGCACAGCAGATCGGCGTGGATCCGGTGCAGTTTGGCTGTATCATGATCCTGAATCTGGGTATCGGCCTGATCACACCGCCGGTAGGCTCCACCTTGTTCATCGGCTCCGCCATCTCCAAGGTGCCGATTGAGCGTCTGGGCAAGACCCTGATCCCGTTCTTTGTGGTCATGCTGGTGGTTCTGGCCATTGTTACCTACTGGCCGGCATTTACTATGACGATGCCCAATATCATTATGCCTGTGGCAGCCGGCTGATGAGCGCTGCCCCGGGAAATGGAACTGTTCATGATTATGTTGTGTAAGGAGAGAATACAGCTATGGCGATCTGGAAAGATGAGGACGAGTTGTTCGCCCTGATGAAAGAGAAACTTTATACCCCGGTGGTAGGGGATATTCTGGATGCGATGGGATACAGCCATCAGTTCCTGCCTGCCGCCATCCATCCTTTGAAGGATGATATGAAGCTGGCAGGCAAGGCCTGCACCGTCCTGGAGTGTGACGTGTTCGAGGCACAGAAGAAGCCCTTTGGTCTTCTGACCGAGGCCCTGGACCAGCTCCAGAAGAATGAAGTCTATGTGGCTACCGGCGCCCACAATTCTGCTCTCTGGGGAGAGCTTCTGACTGCTACGGCAAAGACCAGGGGCGCGGTGGGAGCCGTGCTGGACGGCTATACCAGGGATACGCCCCAGGTGCTGGCCCAGAATTTCCCGGTGTTCGCGGCAGACCGCTGGGCCCAGGATTCTTCCATCCGGACCAATGTCATTGACTTCCGCTGCACCATCGAGATCGGAAAGGTGATCATCCATGACGGGGATCTGGTATTCGGGGATATGGACGGCGTGCTGATCATCCCCAAAGAAGTCGCAGAGGAGTGCATTGAACGTTCCCTGGAAAAGGCAGCCGGCGAGAAGAAGGTACGCAAAGCCATTGAGGGCGGCATGTCCGCCACAGAGGCATTCCGGGTGTTCGGGATTCTCTAAAAGGAAGGAAAGATAAGCTTTGGGGTGTCCGGGGGAATCCGGGATATGCCCCGCTGGCTCCACAAATGCGTCTCAGGGCGTGCCGGTTACATGGTTTTCAGGCACGCCTTTCTTTTACCCATTATGCTGCCGGATATCTTCCGGCAAGAGGGGAAGACTTTGTGGGGACAGATATCTGGTGAAGGAGGATATATGACAGAGCAGAGTGCGTTTCAGATCCGGCTGGAGGACAATGTAGCTACAGCACTGCAGGCCCTTGATCCGGGGGAGATCAGGCTGCTGGGAGACAGCAGCACCCCTTCTGTCGAAGCGGTGACCCAGGTTCCCCTGGGCCACAAGATCGCTCTCCGGGACATTGCACCGGGAGAACCGATCCTGAAATATGGGGTTGTTATAGGAAGAAGCACAAGTGAGATCAGGAAAGGAAGCTGGGTGCATCTCCACGTGATGGAGAGTATCTACGATGAGCGCTCCAGTCATCTGGATGCGGTGACCGGCGCGCCCAGGGACACAAAATATGAATAGGGCGGAGGCAGACACCATGATAAAACCAGAGGAATTGTCCTGGCAGGGGTATGTCAGGCCGGACGGCAGACTGGGGATCCGTAACCGTCTGCTGGTCATCTATACCGTGAAATGCAGCGAGTTCGTGGCAGACGCCATAGTGCGCCAGTCCGGGCACCCTGATGTGGAGCTGATTGGCTTTGACGGATGTACAGACAATCAGTATGCCGTGGACCTGCTGATCAGTATGATCCGTCATCCCAATGTAGGCGCGGTCCTGGCAGTGGGCCTGGGATGCGAGTACGTCCAGCCCCAGTGGCTGGCTGAGATTGCCCGGAAAGAAGGCAAACCGTCTCACTGGATGTTTATTCAGGAGGTGGGAGGTACAAGGAAGGCTATCACCCAGGGACTGGCCTGGGTGGATGAGATGCTTAAGGAGCTGGAACATACACCACGCAGGGAAATGTTCCTGAAGGATCTGGTCATTGGCGCCGAGTGCGGCGGCAGTGACTTCACCAGCGGTCTGGCCGGCAATGTGGTGGTAGGTAATTTCTACGACCTGCTGGTAGATCTGGGGGGGACAGCCATCTTTGAGGAGATCGTGGAGGCAGTGGGCCTGGACCAGCTTCTCATATCCCGGGGTGCAGATGAGCAGGCCAAAAAGGAGATCCGCTATACCTATGACAAGGCCCTGGATTACTGCAGGGATGTACGCCAGTATTCCGTGAGTCCGGGGAATTTTGCTGGAGGGCTTTCTACCATTGAGGAGAAGAGCATGGGCGCTGTAATCAAGAGCGGCAGCCGCCCCATCCAGGGGGTCATCAAGGTATCCTGCCCGCCGCCAGGGAGCGGGCTGTGGCTTCTGGACTCCACGCCAGATCCCTACTGGATGCAGTTCGGTATCACCAATCCCAATGACAATGAGGGACTTATGGACTTAATCAGTGCAGGCGCCCATATAGTATTCCTGGTGACGGGCCGGGGTAATGTAGTGGGAAGCGCGGTGAGTCCCTGCATCAAGATCACCGGCAACCGGGACACCTTCGTCCGCATGGAGGAGGATATGGACTTTGACGCCAGCCCGGTGCTGCGGGGGGAATGCACCCAGAAGGAGCAGGCCGTGGAGCTTGCCCGGATGGTGGCGGATGTGGCGTCCGGGACTCCCTCCAAGAGCGAGGCTCTGGGGCACAGGGAGTATTTTGTACCTTATAAGTATCAGGAGAAGACGGTGGCTTATACAAAGCGGCCCTGCGAAGGAAGCTGAGAATCCGGCGTGATCAGAAAATGGAAATACAGCGTTTGGCTTATTGCCAGGAGCTTTGGCTGTCCAGATATATCTGGACGGTTAAAAATAGAATGTGTTAGGAGGAAGAAAAATGGCAGCTTTTACAGAGCAGCAGATGAAAGAATTTTCTATGGCAAAGTATTATAACCTGGACGGGCAGACAGCCGTGGTTACCGGTGGTTCCACCGGACTGGGGCTGGCCATCACCCGTTGTCTGGTGAGCGCCGGGGCCAAGGTCGTGGTTTTGAGCTTTGAGGCTCCGGAACAGGCGGCAGAGGCTTTGGCAGAATTTGGAGATCGGGTAGTATTTTACCAGTTTGATATAACGGATACGGATCACAGCCAGGAGATGGCAGACCGGATCGCCGCAGAGCAGGGGCCGGTGACCATTCTGGTCAACAATGCCGGAAATCACTGCAAGAAGTTTATCTGGGAGATGAGTGTGGAGGAGTATGTGAGCGTGCTCAATGTCCACCTGGTGGGAGCATTTGCCCTGACCAAGGCATTTGTCCCCCAGATGAAGGAGCTGGGACATGGACGCATTCTGTTCCAGGCTTCCATGACAAGCTACATCGGGCAGCCCCAGGTGGCAGGCTATTCCACAGCCAAGGCCGGGTATCTGGGCCTGATCCATACCCTGACCGCAGAGCTGGCAGAGTATGGCATTACGGTCAATGCCATCGCTCCTGGCTGGATCGATACCCCCATGTTCCACAAGGCTACGGACAATGATCCGCCAAGACTGGCCAAGATCATGGGACGGATTCCCGCAAAAACCGTGGGAGATCCCATGGATGTGGGTATGTGTGCAGCTTTCCTGTGCAGCGAGGCGGCCCGGTATATCAGCGGCACCTGCATCCCGGTGGATGGCGGGGCGCTGATCGGATTCTAAAAAGAAAGGAAAAACTATGAGCGGAACATTCAGCGAGGAGCTGTTTTTGACCAATAAGACCGGCAGCAGTCTGTACCATACTTACGCGGAGCATATGCCGATTATTGACTATCATTGTCACCTGCAGCCCCAGGAGATGTATGAGAACCAGGAGTTCGAGGATCTGGGGGAAATGTGGCTAAGGGGCGACCATTACAAATGGCGTGCCATGCGCTGCTTCGGCATTGACGAAAAATATATTACCGGGGATTCCAGCTATTATGAGAAGTATATGGCATTTGCCTCTGTACTTCCACGGATGATCGGAAACCCCATCTACATCTGGTGCGCCCTGGAGCTGAAGCGGTATTTTGACATCGACGAGCCAGTGACTGCTGCCAATGCCCAGGAGATCTATGACCGGACCAAAGCGCTGATCCGGGAGAAACACATGACCAGACGCTGGTGCATGGAGCACTCCAATGTGGAGCTGGTATCCACCACAGAGGATCCCACCGACAATCTGGAGTACCATAAGAAGATGCAGCAGGATCCTTCCATGAAGACCAGGGTCATCAGCGCCTTCCGTCCGGACCGGGCCATGTTCCTGGAGGAAGCGGATTTTGCCGACTACATGAAGCTTCTGGGGGAGAGCGCCGGCATGGAGGTGGGAAGCTTTGCACGGATGCTGGACGCCCTGGAGGCGCGGCTGGTATTCTTCCGCCAGATCGGAACTACCGTGTCCGACGACGGCGTTCCCTACTTTAAATGGGAGGATTACAGCTTGCCGGAGATTGAAGCTATCTGGAAAAAGGCCTTTTCTGGCGGCCCCCTGACGGAGAAGGAATGCGACCAGTACCGCAGCGCCTTCCTTTTTGAGATGGGCCGCCGCTACTGCCGCAATGGATTTGTCATGCAGCTGCATATCGGCACCTACCTTAATGCCAATACCGCCAAAGTGGCGGCCATAGGCAAGTCTACAGGCTTTGACTGTACGGACAACCGCAGCAGTGTGTACAGTGTGGGACAGCTTCTGGATGCCCTGACCAGGGCCGGAGAGCTTCCAAAGACCATCTTGTATCCCCTGGACGGCACCAAGTGCGAGAACTGGGCCGTGCTGGCGGCAGGCTTCTGTGAGGGAGGAGTTAAGGCCAAGGTGCAGTTAGGCGCGCCATGGTGGTTCAATGACCAGGCCTATGGCCTGCAGAGACAGTTTGAGGCCTGCGCCAACCTGTATCCGGTATCCCTTTCCGTGGGAATGCTCACAGACAGCCGCAGCTTCATCAGCTATCCGCGGCACGAGCTGTACCGCCGGGTGCTGTGTGATTATTTGGGCCGGCTGGTGGAACGGGGCGAGTACTTCGGAAGAGAAGAGGATCTTAAAGGGATTATTGAGGATGTCTGTTACAATAATGTGAAGGAGTTTTTCGGGTTTATCTAGTACTACAGCGAACATTCCGAAATCAGCCTATGTAAAACTACGGTATTCGGCTATAATTACTGCTGATTTCACAAAAATTTCGTTGTAAAAAGCAGGTATCATATCAGAAGTTCGCTGTAGTACTAGAGCGTGTTTGAAAATTCATTCCAGACATCTCCACAAGGGGCGCCTGCGGTATCCCGCAAAGTGGAGCGCACAGCTGCCGGAAAGCAATTTTCAGACACACTCTAGAATAAGAGAAGCGGCAAGGGTCAGGGCATTCTGGTGTCCTGACCCTTGCTGGGCTGCTTTTCCTTTGCTGCTCACTGGCACCCGGCGGACAGTAACGCTGAGCGGTGTGGGCCTGACTATGATCGGCTGGAAGGCAGGGGTGACTCCCGGAGCAGCCACAGTCCTGGAGATGCGGGTGATCATGATCGCGATCCCGGCGCTGTTGTCCATGCTTTGCTATGTGATGTATAAGGCAGGTTACAGGCTGACCGGAGAGTTCTATGACAAGATGGTGAAAGAACTGAGGAGCAGAAAGGAGTAGACTATGTGGCTTGGTGTAGATTACTATCCAGAACAGTGGGATGAGTCCCTTATGGAAGCAGATATGGATACCATCCTGGAGATGGGGGGCAATGTGATCCGGATCGGTGAATTCTCCTGGCACATGATGGAGAAGATAGAGGGGAATTATGATTTCTCCTTCTTTGACCGGGTGATCGCCATGGCGAAGAGGAAAGGGCTCCATGTGATCATGGGGACTCCTACAGCGACGATCCCGGCCTGGCTGGCAAGGAAATATCCGGATATTCTGTCAGAATTTGAGGACGGGACAAAGCGTGCCTTTGGCGGGCGCCATGTGTACTGCTTTAACAGTCCGGCCATGTACCACTATTCGGAGAAGATCGTCCGCGCCCTGGTGGAACATTATAAGGATGAAGAGGCCATTGTGGCCTGGCAGATCGACAATGAGACCGGTCACGAGGGAAGCGATGTCTGCTATTGTAAGCAGTGTCAGAAGGCATTCCAGAATTATCTGGGGAATAAGTTTCACTGGGATATTGACTTGTTAAATGATACTTATGGAACCACCTTCTGGTCCCAGGAGTACAATAGCTTTGATGAGATTCCCACACCCACAGCCACCATTACCACCCACAATCCGGCCTTGCGTCTGGACTGGGAGCGGTTCCGCAGCCAGAGTATTGTGAACTTTATCCATTTCCAGTATGACCTGATCAAGGAGATCGCGCCGGATGCCAATGTGATGCATGATTTCCCGGGAGGCGGTCTGGATAAGCATGTGGATTATTCCCGGGTGGCAAAGAAGCTGGACTTTGTGGCATTTAACAATTATCCGGTATGGGGCGGCCAGAAGGAGCCTATCGCTCCCAATGAGATCGCCTTTGGCCTGGATTATATCCGTGGCTTAAAACAGAAGAACTTCTGGATCACGGAAGCGATTATGGGAGCCCAGGGGCATGATGTCACCGGATTCCTCCCCAGGCCCAATCAGGCGAAGATGTGGTCTTACCAGGGGATGGCCCGGGGCTGCACCTCTATGATGTACTTCCGCTACCGGGGTGCCACCAAAGGGGCGGAGCAGTTCTGCTATGGTGTGGTGGATGCTGATAATGTAAAACGGCGCAAATTCTATGAGGTCAAGAGCTTTTTTGAGGATGTGAAGCAGTATCAGGAGATTCTGGAAACGCCGGTACGCAGTCAGGTGGCCATTGTCTATGACTATGATTCACTGGCCGCTTTCCGGATCCAGAGACAGAGCATCCTTCTGGACTGCCACAATGAGATGAAGAAGTACCATAAGGCCTTTTACGACAAAAATGTCATGGTAGATGTGATCCCGGAGCAGGCGGATGTTGCCGGCTATAAGGTGCTGGTGCTGCCCCAGATGATTATCACAAAGCCTGCCTTCCGTGAGAAAGTGGAAGCATTTGCGGAACAAGGCGGCACCGTGGTTCTGACCTTCCGCCACGCGGTGAAGAATGAGGATAACAACCTGGTCTTCGGTGAGATGATCCCGATAGGATACAGGGATCTGGCCGGCGTATATGTGGATGAAACCGAGAGTTTGCAGGATCTGGAAGCTTTCCCGCTGGTGGGAGAGGGCCCCTGTCAGGGCGCATCCGGCACAGGCGGGATATTCCGTGATATGCTGGTGGCGGAGGATGCCCAGGTGCTTTACCGCTATGGGGATTCTTTCTATACGGATTATGCAGCCATCACCCGGAAGGCCTGCAAAAAGGGTATGATCTATTATGTGGGCTGTGCACCGGACGGGGATACGCTGGCAGCACTCATGGGACGGATCCTGGATGATAATGGGATCGGGACCATTTCCTCAGAACCGGGTGTGGAGATCGTCACCAGGGGAGAAGAAGGGAACCGGATCCGGATGATGATCAATCACAATGACCACAGGGTGAAGGCCGGTGACGGGGAGCTGGAGGCCTTTGAATGTAAGATCATAAGAGAATAGGTTACTATTCACGGGGGGCATCTTCTTGTCCGGCTCCGCCGGACAAGAAGCATCGGGCGTCCGCCCGATGTGGAAAACTGGACGAAAACAGTCTTACAAGCGAGCTTGACGTCTGTTTTCGTCCAGTTTTCCCCGCCCCGTGAACTGTAACGAGAATAGTAACTCTGCCTGATTTCTCAAACAATATAATTGTGAATTCAACAGGCATATGCTATAATTTAGCCTGTCCGGCGGCTTTTATGGGCAGATGCCGTAACGGTTCAAGGGGTATCTGAAATGTCACGGAAAACCTGAAAATATCAGGAAATTCATACTTGAAACACTTGCGCTGGTTCTGGCAGTGAAATGCAGGTCAAAAAGTATAAAGAGACATTGGGAGGTGCGGTATGCTGTATCAGATCCGGGACGGCAGTGTCTCGGTGGGAGGAAATCTGGTTTTGTCCCACGTGGATTTTGACATAAAAGGAAGAGAAAAGATCGCAGTGGTAGGGCGCAACGGTGCAGGCAAGACCACGCTTTTAAAGCTGATCGCCGGGGATTTGTCTCTGGACCGGGATGACAAAAGGAACGGCCTTGGGATCTGGCAGTCCCGGCAGCTCACCATAGGGATGCTGGGGCAGCAGGTTTTTGCCCACCCGGAACGGACGGTAGAGGAGGAGATTCTGGAAGACTGTCCGGCCGGGGATACCTATGACCGGGAACGGTATGAATACGAGCAGGAGTATGACAGGCTCTTTACGGGCTTTGGTTTTGCAAAGAGTGATAAGAAGCGGAGGCTGGAGAGCTTCTCCGGCGGGGAGCAGACCAGAATTGGATTTATCCGGCTGCTGCTGGCAAAGCCGGATATCCTTTTGCTGGACGAGCCTACCAATCATCTAGATATTAAGGCTTGTGAGTGGCTGGAGGAATATCTGCGCTCCTATCCCCATGCAGTGGTCATGGTGTCCCATGACCGGTTTTTCCTTGACCAGACAGCAGAGGTGGTGTATGAGATCTCCGGCAGAAGGCTGGTCCGGTATGCAGGCAACTACACCTTTTACAGGCAGGAGAAGCAGAGACGGCTGGCTGCGGGGCAGAAGGCTTACGCGCGGCAGCAGGAGGAGATCGGGCGTTTAAGCCAGGTCATTGAACGGTTCAGGCACAAGCCTTCCAAGGCAGCATTTGCCAGAGCCAAGAAGAAGCAGTTAGAGCGGATGGAGCGGGTGGAGAAGCCGGAGACCGATGATGTGCATCTGTTTACAGGAGAGATCAGCCCCATGCTTCCGGGAAGCAAATGGGTTCTGGATGCGAAAGAGCTGAAGCTTGGCTATGACCGGCAGCTTCTGGAGCTGTCTTTGCGGGTACGGCGGGGGCAGAAGATCGGCCTTATCGGTCCCAACGGGGCAGGCAAAACCACCTTCCTCAAGACCATAGCCGGACTGGCGGCGCCTCTGGGAGGCAGCTGCCGGCTGGGCAATCAGGTGACCTTTGGATATTTTGACCAGCACTCTGCCCAGATTCAGTCAGAGAAAAGCGTTGCAGAGCATTTTCAGGAACATTTCCCGGCCCTGACAGACAAGGAGGTGCGCAGTATCCTGGGGGCATACCTGTTTGGCGGAAAGGAGGCATCCCGCAGGGTCAGCGCCTTGTCCGGAGGGGAGAAGGCACGGCTGGTACTGGCGGAGATTCTCCAGAGCCGGCCGAACCTTCTTCTTCTGGATGAGCCCACCAATCATATGGATATCCAGGCAAAGGAGACTCTGGAGTCGGCTTTTGGGGCTTATACCGGCACCATCCTTTTCGTGTCCCATGACCGGTATTTCATTCGGCAGGTGGCCCAGTCCGTGCTGGTATTGGAGGATCAGACCGCCTATTACTATCCCTTTGGCTACGAGCACTACCTGGAGAGGAGCCGGAGGAGGAATGCCAGGGAGAGCATCGCTGCCCAGGTGAAGGCGGAGGATGCGGCCCTGCTTGCCGGAATGCGGGCAGTTCCCAGGGCAGAACGCCACCGTCTTCAGGAGATTCCGGAGGAGGAAGCGTATCTGGACTGGAAGCTGCGGCTGGCCGGAGAGAGGATGGAGCTGGCAGAGGCGGCCTTTATCAAGGCAGTGGAGAGCAGCCAGAGCATCCGGGAGCTGTGGCTGGCCGGGGAAGTACAGCAGGAGATCAGAGACGAAGCAGACCAGGCACAGCAGGCAGCCTGGGAAGCGTGGCATGAGGCGGTGCTGGAGTGGTGGCAGCTGCTTTTGAGAAAAAAAGGTTGAAAATCCGGCTTTCTTGTGCTATAGTCTTAAAATATAATAAAAATCCGGACAGAAATTGCAATGGTGCAGCCCCCAGGGGGTGCTGCGCCCTTTTTTTATATACAGTATGCCTTGTTTGTGCAGATGCGGCGGGGCTTATCAGTGGTTCTGGCCGGGAGATTTGAGGAGGAACGATTATGAAGAGACGTTTGAGTCTGGTCCTTGCAACGACTCTCGCTGTTGGCATGGTTGCTGCCGGCTGCGGCGGGAACGGCAATTCCGGCGGCGCGCCGGCCGGCGGGGATACTACTTCCGCTGCCCAGGAGACCCCCGCAGGAGATTCTGGAGCCGGAGGATCCGCAGACACCACAGGCTTTCTGCATTCCGTACAGTTTGCAGATATCCAGACCGCGGATGTACAGAAGACTTCCAAGGATTATGAGGTTCCTATGAATATCTTTGACCGCCTGGTGGAGATCAAGGTGGATGACGCGGGGAATTCCAGCATTGAGCCCAGTCTGGCCGAAAGCTGGGATGTGTCGGATGATGGTCTGGAGTATACCTTCCATTTAAGAGAAGGCGTCAAGTTCCACAATGGCAATGATTTCACTGCCGAGGATGTCCTCTATACCTTCAACCGTATGCTGACAGCCCAAGGTACGGTCAACAGCGAGTTTATCGACCAGATCAAGGGTGCGCAGGAGCTTCTGGAAGGCTCTGCCACAGAGCTGGAAGGTGCCGAGGTGATTGATGATTATACCATCAAGGTCACCTTAAAGGAGCCCTTTGCAGGCTTTCTGGCATGTATTTCCGCTCCGGGTGTTTCCATCTATGACAGCGAGGCCACAGAGGCTGCCGGTGACCAGTTCGGTCTGGATCCGGCTGTGACGGTAGGTACCGGCCCGTTCCGCTTTATGGAGTGGAGTTATAATGACCAGCTGGTGATTGTGCGTAATGATGAGTACTGGGGCGGGCAGCCTACGCTTCCGGGTGTTGTGATCCATATTGTTCCGGATACAGAGACCCAGACCATGATGTTTGAGAATGGGGAGCTGGATATTATTGATCTGGATTTTCTCACCGATGCCATTGACCGTCTGCAGGCCACCTATCCGGATCAGATCGTTGAGGGCAACCGTATGGGTATCTCCTATCTGACCATGAATCAGCGGATTGAGCCCTTCCAGGATGTGCGCGTCCGCAAGGCATTTCAGATGGCCATTGACCGGCAGGCTATCCTGGATGCGCTCTACAGCGGGCTGGGACATGTGGAGCATGGGATCTTCCCCCACGGCCTGATCGGCTTTAATGAGAATCTTCCTGCCATCAATTATGATCCGGAAGCAGCTAAGGCACTTCTGGCCGAGGCTGGATATGGGGATGGCTTTACCATGGAGCTGGCAGCCGATGCTTCTGCTTCTGATACCGTCACCATGGCCCTTGAGATCATCAAGGACCAGCTGGCTGAGGTGGGGATCAATGCGGAGATCCGCAACTATGATGAGTCTACCTGGCTGGAGACACGCAAATCCGGAGAGCTTGGTTCTTTCCTGTCCACCTGGACCGCGGACTTCAATGATCCGGACAACTTTATCTATACCTTCTTTGGCAATGAAGAGAAGACTACCCTGCGTTCCATCAACTACGGGGATACCGATGCCATGGCCCGTGTATCGTCAGCCCGTGCCATTGTGGATGAGGCAGAGCGTATTGCCGAATACCAGGCCCTGGAGGAGAAGATCATCCAGGAGGATGCAGCGTGGGTGCCCATGTATTCCCGTGCCCATCTGTTCGCGGTGAGCACACGGGTACAGAACTTTGTACCGGTCTGGAGTGGAATCGGAGACAAGTTCTTTAACGGGATCACTCTGACGGAGTAAGATCCAGGAACGTAGAAAGCAGAGCGGCAAAGTCATGCTGCGCGGCGGTATTTTTATAGAGACAATGATTTGTTAGTCACTGTTCGCTGGGCGTCAGTGAACAGCAGCATACATTGAAAGGAATGATAGCGCAGACTGTCCTGGATACATGTCACAAGGGGAGTCTGTGCTATTGGTTTGTACAAAGACAGGAAGGGGATTCCAAGTGATAACGAAGGTTCTGAAACGCATTGCAGTATCCATACCGGTTCTGGTGGGTGTGGTGCTGGTGATTTTTGTGATGCTGCGCATCGTACCGGGAGATCCGGTGACCACCATGATGGGCGAGCATGTCAATCCGGCGGTCATCGAGAAGGTCAGCCGGGAGATGGGGCTTGACCAGCCGCTCTATGTCCAGTTCTTTAAGTATATAGCCAATGCCCTGCGGGGGGACTTCGGTACATCCTACCGGCTGAACCGCAATGTGACCCGGATCATTCTGGACTCCTTTCCCAATACGGTGAAGCTGTCTCTTCTGGCCGCAGTGGTGGCCTGGTTCATCGGCATCGTGGCGGGGATTGTGGCGGCTATCCGCCAGAACCGTCTGCTGGACCGTCTGTTTATGGGGTGTGCCCTTATGGGCGTGTCTATGCCTGTCTTTATGACAGCCCTGGTGCTGCAGTATCTGTTTGCATTTAAGCTGAAATGGTTTCCGGTTTCAGGCTTTGATTCTTTCCAGACCATGATTCTTCCGGCCATTGTCCTGGGGTGGAATTCGGCTGGCAGCATCGCCCGGATGACCCGTTCCAATCTGGTGGAGATCATGCAGAACGACTTCATCCGCACGGCCCGGGCCAAGGGGCTGCGGGAGCATGGGGTCATCATCGGCCATGCTTTAAAGAATGCCATGCTTCCGGTGGTAACCATGATGGCGCTCCAGATCTCCAGTATGCTTTCCGGCGCGGTTCTTACAGAGAGTGTTTTTGGTGTGCCTGGTATCGGACGTCTGGCGGTGAATGCTATTGAGACCCGTGACATGCCCCTTTTGCAGGGAACGGTGATCTTCACTACGGTGCTGATCATCCTGGGCAATCTTATAGCAGATCTTTTGTACAATGTGCTGGATCCACGGATCAGGGAGGGCGCGTAAGATGGTAAACGACAGAAAAGAGCTTCTTGTGGAGCATACGGCCCTGGAGACAGGAAGAGAATCAACAGAGAGATATTTTAGTGGGTCTGGGAACGCAGAGCATGGAGATTTGTCCCAGATTGGGGAATCAGACACCTGGATGGACAAGTTAAAAACCATGGTCCGTCAGAACAAGCTGGCAGCATTTTCGGCTGTGCTGATTATCCTGATGATCCTGGTGGCTGTCTTTGCTCCGGTGGTGGCGCCCTATGACCATCTGGAGCAGAATCTGGCACAGCGGCTCCAGGATCCCGGTATGGTCCACTGGCTGGGCACAGATGAGCTGGGCAGAGATGTGCTCAGCAGGATCATTTTCGGCGCCCGTATTTCCCTGACCATCGGTCTGGTGCCGACCCTGATCTCCATGGCTATTGGCACGGTCCTGGGCATGTGGGCCGGTTTTTATGGAGGGAAGACGGATTTTATCATCATGCGACTGGCGGATGTGATGCTGGCCTTTCCGTCCCTGCTTCTGGCCATGGTGGTCATGTATACCATGGGCGGAGGACTGGTGAATATCTTCATCGCCCTGAGCCTGGTTAACTGGGCCAGCACGGCGAGGATCGTCCGTTCCCAGACTCTTTCCCTGAAGGAAAAGGAGTATGTGGAGGCGGCCCGCTCCATCGGTGTGAAGAAATGGACCATCATGTTCCGGCATATTCTGCCCAACTGTCTGCCGTCCCTGATCGTTTTGTTCACCCTGAATATCCCGTCGGCGATCCTTTCGGAGGCCTCTTTAAGCTTCCTGGGAGTCGGCGCCCAGCCGCCTTCTGCAAGCTGGGGGCTGATGGTGGTGCGCGGCAAGAAATATCTGTTCAGTGAGCCGTGGCTGTCCATCGCGCCCAGCGCGGCCATCATGATCGTGGTGATGGCATTTAACTTCCTGGGAGACGGCCTGCGTGATGTGCTGGATCCTTATTTAAAAGAACAATAGTGGCAAAGAAGAGTAACAGTTCAGACAAGTCTGCACACTTACGGCGCCGACTGCGGGAAGAGCATACTGGCCGAAGGGTATCTGCCCTGTTGTGAAGCAATGTTCATGGACAGATGCCACAGCAGTACGGTGATTTGAACTGCTGCAAAGGAGGAAAGACAGATGAGCGAATCCATTGTTTTAGATATTCAGAATCTTAAATCCCACTTCTTTACCATGAAGGGGGAGGTTCCGGCTGTGGACGGAGTCAGCATACAGGTGCCTGCCGGGAAGATCATCGGTGTCGTCGGGGAATCCGGCTGCGGCAAGAGCATGACAGCCATGTCGGTCATGGGGCTTTTGCGCTATCCTGGCCGTGTAGTGGGCGGTACGATCCTGCTGGAGGGCAGGGATATCACCCATCTGGGCAGAAAGGAGCTGTCAAAGGTGCGGGGCAATGAGATCTCCATGATCTTCCAGGAGCCAATGACCTCCTTGAATCCGGTTTATCCGGTGGGGCGTCAGGTGCGGGAGGCCATCCTGCTGCATCAGAAAATGTCCAGGGAAGAGGCCAGAAAGCAGGTGATTGATATCTTTCGGGCCGTGGGGATCCCGGAGCCGGAGAAGCGTTACAACAGCTATCCCCACCAGCTGTCCGGGGGACTGCGCCAGCGGGTAATGATCGGTATGGCCATGGTCTGCCGTCCTAAGGTGATGATCGCAGATGAGCCTACCACGGCTCTGGATGTGACCATTGAGGCCCAGATCCTGCAGCTGATGAAGAAGCTGTGCAGGGAGCAGGGGACTTCCATCATCCTGATCACCCACAATATGGGAGTGGTTGCGGAGATCTGTGATTATGTATATGTCATGTATGCCGGGAAGGTGATGGAGCAGGCAGAAACCTTTGAGCTGTTCGGCAACACGGAGCACCCCTATACCAGAGGTCTGCTGAAATCGATTCCCAGGCTGGATGAGAAGCCGGACCGGCTTTATACCATAGAAGGGGTGGTGCCTAATCTTCTGCACCTGCCTGCCGGATGCAGCTTCTGTACCCGGTGCGGGGAGGCTACAGAGCGGTGCCGCCAGGAGAAGCCGCGGCTTTATGAAACCAGTGGGGGCCATGGGGTCCGGTGTTTCCGGTACGAGGGGGAGGTGTGTCTGGATGGAGAATAAGAAAGTACTTTTGTCGGCCAGGAATCTGGTGAAGGAGTTCCCCATAGGCGGCACCCGGAAGAATCCCCAGGTGGTTCATGCGGTGACAGATGTGAACCTTGACATTTTTCAGGGTGAGACCCTGGCTCTGGTGGGAGAGTCCGGCTGCGGGAAAAGTACCCTGGGCCGTACCCTGATCCGTCTGCTGGAGCCTACCTCCGGCGAGATCCAGTTCGAGGGAAAGAATATCGTAGAGATGAAGGAGGCGGAGTTTGCCGCCTACCGCAGGCAGATGCAGATCATCTTCCAGGATCCTTACGCATCCCTGAATCCACGTATGAGCGTGAAGGAAATCATCGGAGAGCCTTTGACCACCTATGGCATGAAGGATAAAGGGGAACTGGAGAAACGGGTCCGGGGGCTGATGCAGGAGGTGGGAATCCAGCAGGAGTTCTACAACCGCTATCCTCACCAGTTTTCCGGCGGACAGCGCCAGAGGATCGGGATCGCCCGTGCCATCGCCCTGAATCCGAAGCTGATTATCTGTGACGAGCCGGTATCGGCTCTGGACGTGTCCATCCAGTCCCAGGTCCTTAATCTTCTGAAGGATCTGCAGGAGCAGTATCATCTGACCTACTTGTTCATTTCCCATGATTTAAGCGTGGTGAAATTCATCGCGGATCGGGTGTGCGTCATGTTCCTGGGGATGATCTGTGAGATCGGGGATACAGACAGTCTCTATGAGAAGCCTCTGCACCCTTACACCCGTTTCTTGCTCAATGCCATTCCCAAGGCAGATCCCAGACTGCGCAGCGAGGACAAGGAGCTGCTTTGCGGTGAGATACCCTCCCCGGTGAATCCGCCCTCTGGCTGCCGGTTCCATACCAGGTGCCCCTATGCGAAGGAGGTCTGCTCCTCCCGGGTTCCGCCTTGTAAGGAGCTGGACGGCAGGAAGGTATTCTGTCATTTTCCCCTGGAGAATGTCTGAAAACATAGTTACAAAGTCAGTTTACCAGAAAAGCAAGTGTGGGAAGCAGTCCAGGCACTTGCTTTTCTGAATGGAAGGAATAAGGAACGATGGAACAAAAAAACATCACACCGTTTCGCTACGCATTTCCCAAAACCGTTCCGGTAATGGTGGGATATCTGTTTTTAGGCGCCGCCTACGGCATACTCATGAGTGTCAATGGGTTTGGAGTCTGGTGGACCCTGGCTGTCAGTGTCCTGGTATTTGCAGGAAGCCTGCAGTATCTGGGGGTGACTATGCTGGCATCTGCCATGAATCCGGTGACGGCATTTTTCATGTCCCTGATGCTCAATGCAAGGCATCTGTTTTATGGTCTTTCCATGCTGGGAAAATACGGCAGGGTAAAGAAGTGGAAGCCCTACCTGATTTTTGGGCTCACAGATGAGACCTTCTCCGTGGTGTGCCAGGATGAGCCGCCAGAAGACCTGGACCAGGATCAGGTGTATCTCTGGATTACACTGCTGAACCAGGCCTACTGGGTAGGGGGAAGTGTGCTGGGGGCTGTAGCAGGAAAGTTTATTACCTTTGATACCACAGGGCTGGATTTCGCACTGACCGCGCTGTTCGTGGTCATCATGACAGACCAGTGGAAGCAGAAGGAGGGGCATATCCCTGCCCTCACCGGGGTGCTGTCTTCGGTGGTATGTCTGGCGGTGCTGGGGGCGGACCGGTTCATTCTGCCAGCCATGGCGCTGATCTTTGCGGCGCTGGGGGTGAGGTATAAGAAATCGGGCATGGATTCTCTCTAAAATAAGGAAAGGAAGATAAAGAGATGGGAAGCATACCGGTAAAGGAACTTCTGATTATCGCCGCCATGGTCGCTGGCACCGTGATTACACGGTTTCTGCCGTTTGTACTGTTTCCGGCAGGAAAGAAGACTCCCAGATTCGTGGATTATCTGGGCAGGACCCTCCCTTATGCTACCATGGGGCTGCTGGTGGTCTACTGTCTGAAGGGCGTAAAGCTTACGGCAGCCCCTTACGGGCTGCCGGAGCTTCTGGCCGTGCTGGTGATTGTGGTTCTCCACAGATGGAAGGGGAATTCCCTGGTGAGCATCGGGGTGGGGACTGTGTTTTATATGTTTCTGGTGCAGGTGGTGTTTGGGTAGTGTTCGCGTCATAAATGCGCAGAATTGTCTGAACGGTTATGACTTGGATACTTTGCAATACAATATTTGCCGGGTCTCTTCATTTGTAAAAGCAGCCTCTACCGCATTGCGGTACAGAAGGGTTTCCTCTTCTGGGGTGAGGCTGAAATGATCTCTTAAATAGGCGAATTCCTGAGCCACGGTGGTACGGCAGATGGCCATGTCGTCGGTGTTGACAGTCACCGGAATGCCAAGCGTTAGAAACTGCCGCAGGGGGTATCCGGCCATGTCGGTTACGGCACGGGTCTGGCGGTTGCTGGTGGGGCACAGCTCCAGGGGAATGTGGCGTTCTTTCAGCAGGGCCAATACCTGCGGGTTCTGGACAGCCCGGACCCCGTGACCGATCCGTCTGGCCCCCATCTCGATAGCCCAGCGGACACTGTCCGGCCCGTCCGCCTCCCCGGCATGGATGGTAAAGGGAATCCCATAGGAGGCGGCCAGACGGAATTCCTCCTGGAAATCCCGTGTGGGGTAGAGGCCTTCGGCACCGGCTAAGTCCAGGGCTGCCACACCGCCGTGGTCAGTGAGACAGCGGCGTGCCAGCTCTACGGTCTCTAAGTTGGCCTCCCTTACCTGGCTTTCTTTTCCCCGCATACAGCAGAGGATCAGGTTGCACAGCAGGGGAGAGTGGTGGAGACCTTCTAAGGCAGCGTCAACGACCTGGGCCTGGGTCAGTCCCTGCTCCTTGTGAAGCTGGGGGGCGAACCGCAGCTCTGCGTAGACCACTCCCTGGCTGCGCAGATTTTCCTGGACCAGAAAGACCGCTTCTTTGATGCCTTCCCTGGTCTGCATCAGGGAGAGGGGGAGGGCAAAGCAGCGCAGGAAGTCATCCAGGCTTTCGCAGTCCGGGGGAAGGGAGAGCAGGCGCTCCAGTTCTGCGTCATCCCGGGCCGGGAGGGAGATCTGCTGCAAAGCAGCCAGCTTTTTGGCAATCTCCGGGGTGATGGAGCCGTCTAAGTGGCAGTGTAGGTCGATGTAGGGGCGATGAGGGCGCATGGGCAGTACCTCCTGAGTGCTTTCTATAAATAGTGGCGTATATAGGAAGCAGGCATGGTAACCGTTCAGGTGCATTTTGAATGGTTACTCATGCATCCGCCTCCTATAACAGTTCCATGGTATCAGTATTACGTCCGGAATATAGGATATTAGCACAAATGCAATGTAACAAAAGATTTCTTCCAGATCATCCGATGCTGGAGATGTTAATCGGACAAGGTTATTGGTTCATCGCTGATATTTCTCTCTAAGTGCGGAAAAGACTTCACTGGCAGGTTTTGTGTTTCCATTGTTTGCCGCGTTGACGCCTTCCTGCATGATGGACTGGAATTCA
>Ga0137309_100837_pt1 | contig 22420 bp, 21 predicted proteins | sample NAcewiD2O_June_FD_97179 | JGI IMG/M metagenome (GOLD analysis project Ga0137309, IMG submission 97179) | Mouse cecal microbial communities from Vienna, Austria - N-Acetylneuraminic amended D2O_June | ecosystem: Host-associated > Mammals > Digestive system > Large intestine > Cecum | place... | reverse complement strand
GCGGCGGAAAAGGCGGCGGGCCTGGACAAGAAGGCTTTGGGGCTGTGGCGGGCGCCGGCCACGTTTTTGCTGGTGAATTTCGGCTGGGTGCTGTTCCGGGCGGAGACCCTGGGAGCGGCGGGCCGGTACCTGGGAGCCATGCTGGGCTTTGGCGTCAACGGCTTGTGGGACGCGGCAGCCTCGGCGGCCCTGCGGGATGGGCATATTGTTTACCTGCTGGCTGCGGCCTTTTCTCTGCCTGTGGGGCGCTGGGTGGGAAAGACGAAGCTGGGCCGGAGCCCGGCGGGGGCCCTGTGCTACGCTTTGGGGATGGCGGTGCTGGTGGTGCTCACCTTCTCCTATGTGGCAAAAGGCGCGTACAATCCCTTTATTTATTTTAATTTCTAAATTTACTGCCATCCTTCTTTTGAGAGGTGTCTTTGCTTATGTTCCGTTCCTTTTCCTGTGAAAAATTCCGCTCGACCTTAACCGCTTTTCTCCTGCTAATCCTGCTGCTCTTTGGCGCGGGGATGCTTTTCTCTAATGCGCCCAATTTTCCCAATTCCTTCCAAGAGGCTTATGCCTCCGCCCGCCCGGAGGACCCTTCTCCTGTGGAAAAGCTCTCCGCCGCCATCTCCGCCGCTGAAAGCGTTGTGGACCGCACCCTGAACCAGCACACCGAATTGATCACCCTTTTTGGCGGCTTACAGCGCCTGATTGGCAACGATGTGGTCCGGGACAGCGGCGGCTATACGGTTGTCCGCATGAAAAACGGCAAGCTTACTTTCCTAGATTCTCCCTCGGACCCTGCTCCGAATGCCGCCCTCTTAAATGATTTTGCCGCCTATAACCATTCCTTGGGTGTTCCCACTCTTTATGTGACCTTGCCCAATAAGGTGGACCCGAACGCGGACCAGATGCCCACTGGCTCCTTTGGCTATGGCAATGGCCACGGCGACCAGTTTTTGGAGCTTTTGGACCCTTCGGTGGGCTCCCTGGACCTGCGGGAATGCTTTCAGACCGCGGAGCGGCCCTATGACGATTATTTTTTTGATACGGACCACCACTGGACCCCGGAGGGGGCCTTTCTGGGCTTTCAATGCCTCTGCCAGGAGCTTCGGGACGAGTACGGCTTTGCGATCGACCCGGAGCTTACGGACCCGGACCATTATGAGCGCGTTGTCTATGAAAATTGGTTCTTGGGCAGCCAGGGCAAGCGGGTGGGCCCTCTCTATGCCGGGGTGGATGATTTCACCCTTCTTCTTCCCAAGGGGGCGGACAGCGGCTACCAGTACAGCATCCCCCACAAAGAGGCGGTTCGTTCCGGCAGCTTTGCGGACGCTTTCCTCTTTTATGAGATGCTGGAGAAAAAGGACTATTACCATTTAAACCCCTATGCCGCCTACTCGGGAGGGGATTATCCCTTAAGCATCGCGGAAAACCGCAACCCCAGCTCCGGCAAGCGGGTGCTGCTGCTGCGGCAGAGCTTCAGCTGCACGCTGGCCCCCTTTTTGGCCCAGGCCTGCGCCCGGGTGGATATTTTGGACCTGCGCTATTATCAGGGCTCGGTGCGGGATTATGTGCGGCAGACCCGGCCCGACCTGGTTATTGCGGCCTATGGGGCGGGAGACTGTGTGAACGAGGCGCTATTTGCGCCCCTGGCTGGATAAATTCTGTGTAAAATTCTGGTTGTTTTCGGAAATTCCACCGTTTTCAAATTTTATGTTGACATAAGGGGCGGGGATAGGGTATAATTCAATAATGCAAGGGATAAGCCCGAAAGGAGGGACTTTTTATGCTGAGAACGTATCAGCCGAAGAAGCTCCACAGGAAAAAGGAGCACGGCTTCCGGAAAAGAATGTCCGATAAGAACGGCCGCAAGGTTCTGGCGCGCCGCCGGGCAAAAGGCAGGGCCCGCCTGACTTGGTAAGCGTTTCGCCCTGCGTGTGGACGTAAGGACTGGCATGCGGCCGGGCAAAAGGGCAGGGCACGTCTTTTCGATTCTTTCCGGCGCTTAAAGGCCACCTGGAAGCCTGTTCACATAAGCAGACCATGTGTCGTTTGGCCTTTTGCCAGTTTCTGTGTGATGAAACGGACTGGGATTTTCCCGGTCCTTTGCTTGGAATCTGGCAAAAACCGTCCAGCGCGCGGGTCCTTCCGCTTGTGTGCACAGGCCCGGCGTGGCCTTTATTTGTTATACCTATTTTTTTCGGTGTATTCTGGCAAAAGGCTTTGCCAGCTGGCATGGGAGGCGTTTACTTTTGGAAAAGATAAACTCGCTGACGCGCAACAGCGACTTCCGCCGGGCCTATACCAAAGGCAAAAGCGTGGTAACCCCTTTGGTGGTGGTCTATCTCACCCGCAACCGGGTGAAGGCCCGCCGGGTGGGCATTACCACCAGCAAAAAGATTGGCAACGCGGTGCAGCGCAACCGGGCCCGCCGGGTGATTCGAGAGGCCTACCGGGGTCTTGCCCCCCGCGTCAAGCGTGGGTTTGACCTGGTGCTGGTGGCCCGTGGGCGCACGCCCTTTGTCAAAAGCACCGATGTGGAACGGGCTCTGGAAAAAGCTTTGGCTCAGGCCGGAGCGTTGACCAGCGGGGCGGGGCCCCTATGAAGGCGCTGCTGCTCGGGCTCATCCGGTTTTACCGCCGGGCCATTTCGCCTCATACCAAGCCCTGCTGCAAATACATTCCCACCTGTTCGGCCTATGGCCTGGAGGCCATTGAGCGCTTTGGCGCCCTAAAGGGCGGCTTGCTGACGCTTTGGCGCATCCTCCGCTGCAACCCCTGGTCCCGAGGGGGCTATGACCCTGTACCCCAGGGCGCCTCTGCGGATGGCGGGGAAAAAGCCCCGGCTCACCCTGATGGAAGGCGTAAGGGTGGGTAAGCTGCCGGCTGGGTGGGGGAGAGCTTTGGGGTGGATTTGGCTTGGGCGTCTTTACAATGAGGATTTGCCGCGGGCAGCTGGTTGGTTTTTAAAGACTTGTTCTTTCTCAAAACTACTAGAATGGGCGCCCGGCTCATTGATCAAACCCAGCGTAACAGAGTGAAGTTTTTTGCAGGTTGGAGGCTTTTTCAAAAGAGCCTTTTAACGAGAGGAGACAGGGACCGTATTATGGCGATATTTAATTTTTTTGGCAGCATACTTGGCTATTTGTTGTGGTTTCTCTATTCCATTTTTCGCAATTACGGCATTGCCATTGTTTTGTTTACCCTGATTCTGAAAGCCGTTATGTTCCCAATGTCCGTCAAGCAGCAGCGGAGCATGGCTTCTCAGGCAAAGCTGGCGGACAAACAGAAGGAGCTGCAAAAGCGCTACGCTAACAATCAGCAGAAGTATAACGACGAGCTGATGAAGCTCTATGAAAAGGAAGGGGTAAACCCCGGCAGCGGATGCCTGACCACCTTGATTCCCTTTCCTATTATGCTGGGTATTTTCTATAGCGTGATTATGCCCCTTTCCAACACCCTGCACATCGCGGCGGAGACCATCTCCCAGGCGACCGACTACATCTCGAAAATCCCTGGTGTGGCTGCGGCCACCGGACTGGGCATGTACCCGGAGCTTCAGATTATCCGCCACTTTGACGCCCTACGGGACAACCTTACCATGTTCTCCCAGGGGGACATCGAGAAAATTGAGTTTTTCTCCCAGGGCTTCAAGTTTTTGGGCCTGGACCTGCTGGCCTCTCCCCAGGAGTCTTCCTTTTTGACCTTCTTGTGGATTATACCCGTGCTGTCGCTGGTGCTCAGCTTTGGCTTCCAATTTTATACCAGCAAGTCAACGGGACAGGCCTCCACAGGCTGCACAAAGGCCATGATGTATGTCTTCCCGCTGATCAGCGTGTACTGGGCGTTCATCATGCCGGCCGCGGTGGGTATTTACAACATTATCTCCATTTTGGGCAGCGCCCTGCAAACCTGGGTGATGAACCGGTATTTCAGTGTGAATCAGGTCACCGCCATGACGGAAGCCCGCCGGGCTGTGGCTTTGGAGCTGGCCGAGGCCAATGTGAAGCCCCTGCCCGCAGCCCAGCAGAAGCTTATCGCGGACAAATTGACCGCCGTTCCCCAGCAGAAGGCCGGGAAGGATCAGGCCAAGCAACAGAAGCAGGCTCAAAAGAAAAAGAAGGCGGGCTCTGGAGATTCCTCCAATTATGTGGGGAGCAGAAAGTAAGCGCCTGAGAATTTGGGGCGGTTCCGGACGGTGCTGCCGGAGAGTTTTCCTATTGCTAAAACCTCTTTCAGCCTCTGGCTTAACTATGAAAAACTTTGGGCTCTGCGGCCCGATTTGAGATAAAGGAGGATTCGTTATGATCCGAGAATCGATCGCCACCGGCGACAATGTAGACGCCGCTTTTGCCAATGCCTGTGCCCAGCTGGGTGTGGAGACAGTGGACGCGGAGTTTGAGATTTTGGAAATGCCTCAGAAAAAGACTTTGGGTCTTTTTGGCGGACGTCCCGCTAAAGTGCGGGCCTATATTGAAGTGCCTGACCCGGCTCCGGCCCCCGCGCCAAAGCCCGCGCCGGTTTCTGCCCCGAAGCCTGCTCCGGCTCCTGTGGCAAAGGCTGCGCCCCAGCCCGCGGCAGAGGCTTCTTCTGAGAAGAACAGCATGGCTCCGGCGGAAAACGCCGCCAGCTACTTGAAGCGGGTCCTGGCTGGAATGGGCCTGCCGGACGCTACGGTGGAGGTTAAACCGGCGGACTCCGGCGCTTCTCTGACCCTGAATGGCGGGGATATTGGCTTTGTGATTGGACATCGGGGCGAGACCCTGGACGCTTTGCAGTATTTGGCCTCTTTGGTGGCCAACCATTCCGGCGGCTCTTACTTCCGCCTGACTTTGGATGTGGGCAATTACCGGGAAAAGCGTCGGGAGACTTTGGAGGCTCTGGGCCGGAAGATGGCTTACCGGGCTGTTAAGTCTGGGCGTAACTCCTCTTTGGAGCCCATGAATCCCTATGAGCGGCGGATCATTCACACTGCTGTGCAGGAGGTGGAGGGGGCCAAGTCCTGGAGCGAGGGCGAAGACCAGGCCCGTCATGTGGTTATTGGCCCGGAGGGCGGCGAACGCTACCAGCCCCGCCGGGATAACCGCAGGGGAAAGCCCGGCTATGGCAGCGGCCGGGGTTTTGACTGGGACCGCCGGGGAGGACGTCCCCAGCGCGGCCCTCAGCAAAATCAGGCGCCCCGCAGCGGCGGGCCTAAGGCCGATGACCCCAGCGCCCCTATTTATGGGAAGATCGAGGCAAAAAAATAAATGGATGGTAAGGCGGGGCAATGCTGCTCCGCCTTTTGTCTTTGGGAGGAATTTTCTTTGTGTGCTACCATTGCCGCCATTGCTACCGGACAGGCTCCGGGGGGAATTGGCGTAATTCGAATTTCCGGGCCCCAGGCTTTGGAAATCGCCCAGCGGATTTTCCGCTCCCTCTCCGGCCGGACCTTGGGAGAGATTCCCGGTTATCAGGCTCTTTTGGGACAGATTTTTGAACGGGATGGCAGGGCTTTGGATGATTGCGTGGCCCTGGTATTTCGGGCTCCGAAAAGCTATACCGGCGAGGATGTGGTGGAGCTCTCCTGTCATGGCGGGCTCTACGTGACTAGGCGGGTGTTGGAGGAAGTGCTGGCGGCGGGCGCGGTTCCGGCGGGGCGGGGGGAGTTCACCAAGCGCGCTTATCTAAATGGCAAGCTGGATCTGGCCCAGGCGGAGTCTGTGATGGAGATGATCAGCGCCAGTGGAAGGCAGGCGGCCCGCATGGCCCAGGCGGCTGGGAGCGGGCGGCTCTCCCACAAGCTGGGAGCCATTTGCGCCCGCTTGGAGGAAGCCGCGGCCCATTTAGCGGCTTGGGCGGATTTTCCTGAGGAAGATGTGGAGATGCTGTCTCTCGATGAGTTGAGTCAGACCTTGCAAAACAGTGCGGCAGAGCTGCGAATTTTGCTGGCTCATTTTGATCAAGGCCGGGTCTACCGGGAGGGCTTGCGCACAGTGATTGTAGGGAGGCCCAATGTGGGCAAATCCACCTTTATGAATTGGCTGGCAGGCCGGGAGCGCTCCATTGTCACGCCCTATGCGGGAACTACCCGCGACGTGGTGGAAGAACCGGTGGTTTTGGCCGGCATTCCCTTACTGCTGGCGGATACCGCAGGACTGCGGGAGACAGCGGATCCGGTGGAAGAAATCGGGGTGGCGGCGGCCCGGCGGCGGTTGGCCTCGGCGGAGCTAGTGCTGGCGGTGTTTGATCAGTCTCAGGCTTTGACAAAGGAAGATTTCCAGCTGCTGGAGCAGTTGGGGGAAGTTCCCGCCATTGGAGTGGTGAACAAGTCGGATTTGGAGAACCGCCTGGACCGGCAGGCTTTGGAAGAGCATTTTTCTTATCTGGTGGAGTGTTCCGCTGCCAGCGGCCAGGGCTTGGAGGCCTTGGAGAATGCCCTTGGCTCTTTGCTGGGCACAGGCGGCTTTGATCCGGATGGGGGAGAGCTTTTTACCCAAAGGCAGCGGGCCGCCGTGGCCCAGGCTGGGGAGGCCTTGAGGCAGGCTTTGGAGGCTTTGGAAGGAGGCATGACTTTGGACGCGGTAACGGTCTGTTTGGAGGGAGCTTTGGCGGCTCTTTATGAGCTGACTGGCCAGCGGGTTTCCGATGAGGTGGTAGACCAGGTGTTTGAGCGTTTTTGTGTTGGTAAGTAGGAGGAATGAAAATGAAGACGTATGAGGCGGGCCAGATAGATGTGGCTGTGGTGGGAGCGGGCCATGCAGGCATTGAGGCCGGATTGGCGGCGGCGCGGCTGGGCTGTGAGACGGTGGTGTTCACCATCAATTTGGATGCGGTGGGAAACTGCCCCTGCAACCCCAGCATTGGCGGCACGGCCAAGGGGCATTTGGTGCGGGAAATTGACGCCTTAGGGGGTGAAATGGGTAAGGCGGCGGATGCCTGTACCATTCAAAGCCGGATGCTCAACCGGGGCAAGGGCCCGGCGGTGCATTCCCTGCGGGCGCAAATTGACCGGAACGCCTATGCCCGGTATATGAAGCATACCCTGGAACAGTGCCCGAAGCTGACCTTGCGGCAGGCGGAAGTGGTAGACCTGCGCCAGGACCATAACCAATGGCTTTTGACCACCCGGCTGGGCGGGGTTTACCGGGCAGGGGCGGTAATTCTCTGTACTGGTACCTTTTTGGGTGGAACAATTTTTGTAGGCGAGGTCTCCTATGAGAGCGGGCCGGATGGTATGTTTCCTTCAGCCTTTTTGCCGGAGGCTTTGGAACGGCTGGGCATCTCCCTGCGCCGCTTTAAAACGGGTACCCCTGCCCGGGTGCTGCGTTCCTCGGTGGATTGGCGGAAACTGGAAGTCCAGAGGGGAGACGAGCCTGTGACGCCCTTTTCCTTCGAAACAGAGGTTTTGCCGGAGAATCGGGATGTGTGTTACATCAGCTGGACCAACCAGGAGACCCACCAGGTGATTCGGGATAATTTGGAGCGTTCCCCTCTTTATGCCGGGATGATTGAGGGAGTGGGTCCCCGGTACTGTCCCAGCATTGAGGACAAGGTGGTGCGGTTTCCAGATAAGGCGAGGCATCAGCTGTTTATTGAGCCCTGCGGTTTGGATACAGAGGAAATGTATTTGCAGGGCATGAGTTCCTCTCTGCCGGAGGAGGTCCAGGAGAAGTTTTACCGGACCATTCCCGGTTTGGAACAGGTGCGGCTGATGCGCAGCGCTTATGCCATTGAGTATGATTGCTGCGACCCCTTACAGCTGGACGCTGCCTTGGAATTTCGGGACTGGCCGGGCCTTTATGGAGCGGGACAGTTTAATGGAAGTTCTGGCTATGAAGAGGCGGCGGCCCAAGGATTTGTGGCTGGCGTCAACGCGGCCCGAAAATTGAAGGGCCAGGACCGGCTGATTCTGCCCCGGTCCGGCTCCTACATGGGGACTTTGATTGACGACCTGATTACCAAAGGTGTGACCGACCCCTACCGGATGATGACTTCCCGTTCTGAATATAGGCTGGTGCTGCGGCAGGATAATGCGGGGGAGCGCCTGACCCCCTTGGGACGGGAGTTGGGCTTGATTTCGGACCAGCGCTGGGAGAAATTTACCCATTGGCTGGCCTTGAAGGAAAAAGAGCTCCGGCGGGTGCGGGAGACCAATCTGCCTCCCAGCGAGGCTTTGAACCAGGTGCTTGTTTCACGTGGAACATCTCCGGTTACCACCGGGGTAAAGCTGTCGGAGCTGCTGAAGCGGCCACAGATTACCTACCAGGATTTGGCCGGGGTGGATTTAGACCGCCCGGCCCTGCCGGGGGATGTGCTGGAAAGCGTGGAGATTGAGCTGAAATATGAGGGCTACATCCGCCGCCAGCAGGCGGACATTGAGGAGGCCAGGAGGCTGGAAGGAAAGAAGCTCCCGGCCGGTCTGGACTATAGCCAGGTGCTTGGCCTGCGTTTGGAGGCCGTGGAGAAGCTGAACCAGGTGAAGCCGGAGAACTTGGGCCAGGCGGGACGGGTCTCCGGGGTAAGCCCGGCGGACATTTCTGTGTTGATGATTTGGCTGGCGGCTCAGGAAAAGAAGCAAAAGGAGGAAGCTCATTGAAAGATATACGGGAACAACTGCGAGGAATGGCCAAGGCCTATGGAGTGAAGCTCACGGAAAGGCAGGCGGAGCAGTTTCAAATTTACATGGAGATGCTGGTGGAGTGGAATGAAAAAATTAATCTGACCTCCATCACAGATCCGGATCAGGTGGTGGAAAAGCACTTTCTGGACAGCTTGACTCTGCTGGAAGCCTGCCCGCCCAAAGAAGGGGCGCGGGTGGCCGATGTGGGCACTGGGGCTGGATTTCCTGGGCTGGCGCTGAAAATCGCCCGGCCGGACATTGCCCTGACGCTCCTGGACGGAGTGAATAAGAAGCTGACTTTTTTGGGTGAAGTCTGCCAGGCCTTGGGTTTGGAGGCTGAGAGAGTCCACAAGCGGGCCGAAGAGGCAGGCCGTGACCGGAGCATGCGGGAGAACTTTGACCTGGTTACTGGGCGGGCAGTGGCGGCTCTTAACGTGTTAAGTGAATATTGCCTGCCTTTGGTTAAGATGAAGGGATATTTCGCCGCCATGAAAGGGCCCGGAGCGGCAGCGGAATTGGCGGAGGCCCAGCGGGCTTTGGAGATTCTGGGCGGCGGGGCCATTCAATGCAAACAGACCGAACTGCCTACAGCGGGAGAGCGGAATATCATTGTTGTGCGGAAGCTGGGATTTACGCCCAAGGAATACCCCCGCCACGGCGGGACCATTAGTAAGCATCCTTTATAGGAAAAGCGCGTAAAAATTGGAATTGTCCCAACCGCAGAGATAATCATCTATCTTCCCCTGCCCTACGGGCGGGGGAACACGAATGCTCTTCGAAACGGACACTCCTGTAAAATCTGTTGTGGGTTCACAATCTATCATAGGGAAAGAGAGGATGAGCAGGCTATGAACATAGTGTGCAGAAAGGCATCCGCCGGTGATGTGGAGCAGTTGGACTTGGTTATGCAGGTGATTGCGGACGGACCGGGGGATCTGGAACAAATGCGGCTGCAGGTAAAGCGGATCGCGGACAATGAGGACAAATATCTGCTGGTGGCTGTGGACCAGGATGAAAACCAAATTGTGGGAAGCCTGTTGGGCGTTGTCTTTGAGGACATCTGCGGAGACGGAAGCCCCATTTTGTTGGTGGAAAATGTGGCTGTGCTGGAGAGCTGCCAAGGGCATGGCGTTGGCCGGCTGATGTTTGAAGCGATTGAGGGCTGGGGCCGGAAGAAGCGTTGCCATTATGAGATGCTGGTGTCCGGCTTGGGACGTAAGGGAGCGCACAAATTTTATCAGGCGTTGGATTTTGAGGAAGTGAAGGGGTTCAAGAAATATCTCTGAATATTTTTCCTGCCGACAGGATGCAACAAACCTCGCGGGCCCGGTGTAGTACAATAGGCTTGCAAGGGAGGTGAGGCGGATGTTTACAAGGGACAAGCTGAAATTGATCAAACTGCCTGTGGCAAAGATTCTGCCCAATCCCTCCCAGCCCCGAAAAATCTTTCAGGAGGACGAGCTCCAGAGCTTGGCCAGAAGCATCCAGGAAAATGGACTGCTTCAACCCGTGACAGTGCGCCGGGAAAACGGCCAGTATTATCTGGTAGCCGGGGAACGGCGGCTGCGGGCCTGCAAGCTGGCGGGCCTGCGGGATATCCAGGCAATCTTGTCGGACTGCGAGCCGGAAGACAGCGCGGTGCTGGCCCTTTTGGAAAATGTTCAGCGGCGGGACCTGCAAATGTTTGAACAGGCCAACGCGATTTTGAACCTTATTCGGGAGTGGCAGATTACCCAGGAGGAAGCTGCCCGGCGGCTGGGAATGAGCCAGTCTTACTTAGCCAATAAAGTCCGGCTGCTGAAGCTGAGCCCAGAGGAACAGTCGGAAATCATCACCCATAAGCTGACCGAGCGCCATGCCCGGGCCCTGCTGCGGGTGGACGACATTGAGCTGCGGCAGAAAATTTTACGGAGTGTTATCAACCGGGGGCTGAATGTAGCCCAGACCGAAGAGTTGATCTCGGAGACGATGAAGCCCAAGGAGCCCTCCCGAAAGGGGAGAAGAACCTTTGTGGCAAAAGACATCCGGTTGTTTATCAATACCATCGACCACGCGGTGGACGCTATGAAAACAGCGGGGATTCAGGCCCAAACCGAAAAGAAAGAGACCGAAGAATACATCGAATGCGTGGTGCGCATCCCCAAATTAAATCGAGTACAAGTTTAACCCATTCCCTTATTCATTTCCCACAGAAGGCGGCTAAAGGCGAAAGCTTTTGGCCGCTCTTTCTTTTGAAAGGAAAGGCATAGGGGAATACAGCCAAGTCCACTCCAGCGGAAAGCGGCTCTCACTGGGAAAACCTGGCGTGTATCTTTTGACTCAGTTTAAAAAGGTCACTTCATCTTTTTGAGTGGGACATTTGCCGCTTAGGGTAAAAGCTTTCCCTGGCTTTCAAAAGGGCTGAGATGTGTCCTTTCTCTCTCTTCAAGGGAGAGTCCCTTATGGAGAGCTTTTCGTGTTCCCCCGCCCGTAGGGGGAACACAGATGATTATCTCTGTGACTGGGACATTGTCTCTCTTCAACCGTAAGCCTTTGTTTTTTCTGTTGTTTCATGTGAAACACTCTCAAACAACATCTAGGGGCTAGGCAGGGGGAAGAAAGTGTGATATAATGAGAACACACAGGCTTCCCTGGGCCGGAACCCGCCCAAGGAAGAAAAAGCAAAAAAGTCAGAATAAGAGAGAATGTGATAGGCTTGGGAAAAATCATTGCCATTGCCAACCAGAAGGGCGGCGTGGGAAAAACCACCACCGCCGTAAACCTGGCCGCCGAGTTGGGAAGCATGGGCCATAAGGTTCTGCTGGCCGACGCGGACCCCCAGGGAAACAGCACCAGCGGGGTGGGCGTGGACCGGAGAAAATGCCCTGTGACCATGTATCAGGTGGTCATTGGCGGGGCTAAGGCCAGCGAGGCCATTGTGCATACAGAGTTTCAGAACTTAGACCTGCTGCCCGCCAGCATCGATATGGCGGCGGCGGAAATTGAACTGGCCGGCGTGGAGCATCGGGAAGAGCGGCTGAAGGAGCCCTTGGCCGCTGTGCGCAGCAACTATGAGTACATTTTCATTGACTGCCCTCCGTCTCTGGGGCTGATCACCACCAACTCCTTAAACGCGGCGGATACCATTCTAATTCCCATCCAGTGCGAGTACTACGCCCTGGAAGGGCTCTCCCAGCTGATGAATACCATCCGCCGGGTGAAGCGCCAGTACAACGGCATGCTGGACTTGGAAGGGGTGCTGCTGACCATGTATGACGGCCGGCTGAACCTGACCCAGCAGGTGGTGGAGGAAGTGAAAAAGTACTTCCCCCGCAAGGTCTTCAAGACTGTGGTGCCCCGGGCGGTCCGGCTTTCGGAGGCCCCTGGATTCGGCCAGCCGGTGCTGTATTATGATAAGAGCTCCAAGGGAGCCCGGGCCTACCGGGAGCTGGCCGGGGAGCTGCTAAAAAGCAACGCGTAATCCCGCGCGGGAAAGGAAGCTATGAGCATGAAGAAGAGAGGGCTGGGCAAGGGCTTGGACGCCATTTTCGCGGAGAATGCCGGAGAAAACGGTGAGGGCGCGGTAACCATCCGGATCAGCGAGATTGAACCCAACCGGGACCAGCCTAGAAAGGAATTTGAAAGCGGAGCTCTGTCGGAGCTGGCGGAATCCATTGCCCAACACGGCGTGCTGCAGCCTTTGCTGCTGCGGCCCATGTTCAGCGGCGGCTACCGGATTGTAGCCGGGGAGCGGCGCTGGCGGGCGGCCCGCATGGCGGGCTTATCGGAAGTCCCAGCCGTGGTGCGGGAGATGACAGACGGGGAGGAAATGCTGTTCGCCCTGATTGAGAACTTACAGCGGGAGGACCTGAGCCCCTTGGAAGAAGCCAAGGGCTACCAGCAGCTCATCGACACCCAGGGCTTCACCCAGGAAGAGGCGGCCAGCGCGGTGGGAAAATCCCGGCCAGCGGTGGCCAATGCCCTGCGGCTGCTGAATCTGCCGGAGGACATTCAGCAGATGGTGGAGCGGGGGGAGATCAGCGCGGGCCACGCCCGAACTCTTTTGAGCTTTAAAGATGAGGACAGCATGCGGGCCGCGGCGCAAAAAGCCAAGGAGGGCGCTTCCGTGCGGGAGCTGGAGGCTCTGGCCAAAAAAGCAGGGGAGGACCAGAAGCGGGAGGCCCCTCGATCTACCCCCGCCAACCAGTTTTACTCCGAGGCCCAGCTGGCAGTCAGCGATTATCTGGGCCGGAAGGTAAAAGTGGCTGGCACCAAGAAAAAGGGAGTTTTGCAAATCGAGTTTTATGGCGAAGAGGATTTGCAGAACCTGTTGAGTGATTTGAAGCTAAAGGAGTAGGGGACTCGGAAAAAAAGGAAGAGGGTAAGAGCTGAAAATTACTATCCACTACCGCTCTCTATCCAACCCTCATACGCACCCATCTCCAAACCGGGCGCAAAGTCCGCAAATCCCACTCCAATCAATGGTGTAAAGGGGGTTGAAAAATTGGGAGTGTCCAAACCACAAAGATAATCATCTGTGTTCCCCCGCCCTACGGGCGGGGGAACACGAAAACCTCTCCGAAATGGACACTCCTGATAAATTTCCCGGCTTCTTCCATGAAGCCGGGAGCTTTTCAAAAAAGTTTCCGAAGGGCCGGAGTCAAAAAAGGAGGAACCAAAATGCTGGATATTAAACTAGTCAGAGCCAACCCTGAGTTGGTCAAAGAGAATATGAAGAAGAAATTCCAAGAGGAAAAGCTGCCCTTGGTGGATGAGGTGCTGGAGCTGGATGGGCAGTTCCGGGCCAGCAAAGCCCGGGGCGACGAGCTGCGCCAGCAGCGCAACGCGGTGAGCAAGGAAATCGGCCAGCTGATGAAGGAGGGCAAAAAAGCCGAGGCCGAGGCCACCAAGCAGCGGGTGGCGGAGATTGCCGGTGAGCTGGCGGAGATGGAGCGCAAAGAGGCGGAAATGACCGAGGAGATTAAAAGGCGCATGATGGTCATTCCCAACATCATTGACGTTTCGGTGCCCATTGGCCGGGACGACAGCGAGAATGTGGAGCTGGAGCGCTTTGGGGACCCGGTAGTGCCGGACTTTGAGGTGCCCTACCATACGGATATTATGGAGCGCCTGCAGGGCATCGACCTGGACAGCGCCCGGCGCACCAGCGGCAACGGCTTCTACTATCTCATGGGCGATGTGGCCCGGCTTCACGAGGCCATTCTGGCCTTTGCCCGTGACTTTATGATTGACAAAGGCTTCACTTACTGCATCCCGCCTTTCATGATCCGCAGCGAGGTAGTCACCGGAGTGATGAGCTTTGCTGAGATGGAAAATATGATGTACAAAATCGAGGGGGAAGATCTGTACCTCATTGGCACCAGCGAGCACAGCATGATCGGCAAATACGCTGGCAACCTGCTCACCGAGGACCAGCTGCCCCAGACCATGACCAGCTATTCCCCCTGCTTCCGCAAGGAAGTGGGCGCCCACGGCATTGAGGAGCGGGGCGTGTACCGCATCCACCAGTTTGAAAAGCAGGAGATGATCGTGGTCTGCAAGCCCCAGGAGAGCATGGACTGGTACCACAAAATGTGGCGGTACTCTGTGGACTTCTTCCGGGCGCTGGACATCCCTGTGCGCACCTTGGAGTGCTGCTCCGGCGACTTGGCTGACTTGAAAGTAAAATCCGTAGATGTGGAGGCTTGGTCTCCCCGGCAGAAGAAGTATTTCGAAGTGGGCAGCTGCTCCAACATGGGCGACGCCCAGGCCCGGCGGCTGGGTATCCGGGTGAAGAATCCCGAGGGCAACTATTTCCCCCACACCCTAAACAACACCGTGGTGGCGCCGCCCCGGATGCTCATCGCGTTTTTGGAGAACAATTTGCAGGCAGATGGCACGGTGAAGATCCCCCAGGCCCTGCGCATGTATATGGGCGGCAAAGAAGTCATTGGCTAAGGCCCGCAAAGAAAAGGAGGGAGTCCCTATGAAAAAAACCGCGATTTTCTGGCTGCTGGGTGTGGCGTCGGTGATGCTGCTCTTGCCCGCGTTGACGCTGTCCCTGCCAGCGGAGGCAGGTATGGCTGCCCTTATTCTGCTGTTTTTCATTGTGGACCCATTCTGCCTGCTGGCCACGGGCATTTTTGCCGGGTGGGACCTCCGGTCCCGCTGGTGGTTCCCCATAGGGGCGGCAGTGCTGTACCTCTGCGGGGTTTGGCTGTTTGTGGACGTTTTTGAGATGGATTTTCTGCTATACGCCGCCGGGTATCTGGCGGTGGGCCTGCTTTCCATGGGCGCCACGGCGCTCATTTGGAGCAAAGCGGGAAAAGGCAGATAAAAAAAGACCGCCTGAGCTGAGACGCTCGGGCGGTCCTTTTTTTGTTATTGCTTAAAATCCATAAACAGGCTTTTTACTTTCTCCGCCTGAGCCGTGTTGCCTTCGTCCTTGCTGGGGTCGGAGTAGACCATTAGAAAATCGCCGTTGAGCACAGCGGGCACTTCGTTACTCAAAATGGTGAAGAAGCCTTTTTCCTTTACGCTGGAGAGGCACTCCTGGGCCTTTGCGTCCTGGTTGTCCAAGTCGAACTCATAGAACTCCGCCTGCACCGTGCTTCCGTTGAACTTAAACCGGTACCGAAAGCCGCCTACCGCGCCGATCTCCTTGTAGGACATCTCCACCTTTTCGCCAGTAACCGCCTGGTTCTGCTCCATATATTGGCAGAGGCCCGCAAGGTTTCCGTCAAAGCCCGTTGGGGATACCGGTTCCTGCTCAAGACCCGAGGAGGCAGAGGGCGCTTCCAGAGTTTCCAGCTGCTCCATTGGCCCGCCGCAGGCAGCCAGGGAGAGAGTCAGAAGTAAAACCGTGAGAAAGAGCAGAAGCTTTTTTGTCATAACACAGCCACCTTTTTCAAAGATAAAAGAAAAAACGCGGGGCTCACAGCCCAGCGCCCTTTCAAGTGATTGTCTGCCGGAGTCAGGGAAAAACACTGCAACTCCCGCCAATTTGGTGACCCGGACGAGAATCGAACTCGTGTTACCGCCGTGAAAGGGCGGTGTCTTAGCCGCTTGACCACCGGGCCGTTTGGTAGCGGTAAATGGACTTGAACCATCGACACTTCGGGTATGAACCGAATGCTCTAGCCAGCTGAGCTATACCGCCATATTAGCGTCCCGCTTTATGGGACGTTCCTTATTATAGTGGATGAAAGAGAGAATGTCAAGGGGTTTTGGAAGAAAAAGAAAGTTTTTTTACAAATCGGGCCTTGCCAGGGCCTGCTAGGGGGATTCACTCCCCGCGATCAAGAAAGCGGACCACATCGTTGGGGGTGCAGGCAAGAATTTGGCAGAGCTTCTCCAAGGTTAGCAAGGTGATGTTCTTGTTTTTCTTTAAGGAGTCCAGGGTTTTGTTGTCAATGCCAGACTGCAAGAGCCGGTATTGGCTGATACCCTGGGCCTCCATGGTTTTCCACAGTGGGCTGAAGTCGATGATGCGGACCACCCCAATCCTAAGCGCCTGGATTCTTGGAAACCCGGGCTGGCTTTTCTATCAATTATAGGGTGATTTGGGTGAAAGGCATATTGTGTATAACTCCACAATGTGTTATACTAAAAAAGAAACGAAAGGGGTTAGGATGATGGGAGAAAATTATTCAGACTTAGCCAGACTACTGCGGACATTGCGGAAAAGAAGCGGTTTATCACAGGCTGACGTAGCCCAAAGGCTTGGAATTACGCGCTCAGCCTATTCATACTATGAAAGTGGAAAAGTTTTGCCGAACCTGGTTTCTATCAGAAAGTTGGCGGAGGTTTTCCAAGTGCCAGTTACAATGATAGTATACCCCGAAGAATACACATCATTAGAATAGGTATAGCATAGCATGCTTCCGGCGCAAAAAAAGAACCTCGCAGACCTTTGTCCGCGGGGTTCTTTTACTTCAGTTATGCTTACGCGTTGATGGAATAGTTGGGCGCTTCTTTGGTAATGTGAATGTCGTGGGGATGGCTCTCCTTAAGCCCCGCGCCGGTGATGCGCACAAACTGCGCTTTATCGTGTAGCTCTTGAATGGTAGCGCAGCCAGTATAGCCCATGCCGGAACGCAGGCCGCCCAGCAGCTGGAAGACCGTATCCGCTAAGGGGCCCTTAAAGGGAACCCGGCCCTCAACGCCCTCGGGCACAAACTTTTTCTGCTCCGCCTGGAAATAGCGGTCGCCGCTGCCCTTGCCCATGGCCCCCAGGCTGCCCATGCCCCGGTAGACCTTGAACTGCCGCCCCTGGTAGAGCTCATATTCGCCGGGAGCCTCCTTACAGCCCGCCACCATAGAGCCCAGCATCACGGCGCTGGCCCCAGCCGCCAGGGCTTTTACAATGTCGCCGCTGTATTTAATGCCGCCATCGGCAATGATGGGGATTCCATACCGGCTGGCCGCCTCCGCCGCGTCGAAAACAGCGGTAATCTGGGGTACGCCGATGCCCGCCACCACCCGGGTGGTGCAGATGGAGCCGGGACCAATGCCCACCTTGACGCAGTCCGCACCCGCATCGATGAGGGCGCGGGTGCCCTCGGCTGTGGCCACATTGCCCGCAATCACCTGCAAATCGGGGTAAGCGGCCTTAACCTTGCTGACCGCCTTCAGCACTCCGTCATTGTGGCCGTGGGCAGAGTCCAGAGCCACCAGATCCACCTGAGCCTCAACCAAAGCGGCCACCCGGTCCAGCACATCGGCCGTGGCCCCAATGGCGGCGCCGCAGAGCAGGCGGCCGCTGGAGTCCCGGGCGGAGTTGGGGTAGCGCACGGCCTTTTCAATGTCCTTAATGGTAATCAGGCCCTTTAGGCGCATGTTCGCGTCCACCAGGGGCAGCTTCTCAATGCGGTGCCGCCGGAGAATCTCCTGGGCTTCCTTTAAGGTGGTGCCCACAGGGGCGGTGACCAGGTTGTCCTTTGTCATCACGTTTTTCACAGGCTGGTCAAAATCTTCGCCTTCCATAAAGCGAAGGTCCCGGTTGGTGATGATGCCTACCAGCACGCCGTCCTGGCAGATGGGCACGCCGGAAATCTTAAAGCGGCCCATCAGCTCCTCCGCCTCCCGGACCAGGCTGTCTGGGGAGAGGAAGAAGGGGTTGGCAATGACGCCGTTTTCCGAGCGCTTCACCCGGTCCACCTGATCGGCCTGACGCTCGATGGACATATTCTTGTGGATGATGCCCACGCCGCCCTCCCGGGCAATGGCAATGGCCATGTCAGACTCGGTGACAGTGTCCATAGCGGCGGTCAGAATAGGGGAGTTCAAACAGATGGTCTTGGTCAGGCGGGTGGAAAAATCCACCTGGCTGGGCAGAACATGGGACTCGGCAGGAATGAGAAGGACGTCATCGAAGGTAAGGCCCTCTTTGGGAAATTTCTTCTGGAAGTCCATTTCGGGGTGCAGCATGGGGAGATCACTCTCTTTCTCAATAAAATTGTAAGACCTCTTTTCCGGAATCCGCAAACTGGGCGGGGATGTTATTAACTGAAAATTATAGCACCAGAGTGGAAAAAATGCAAGAGAGGAAAGCGCCCAAAAAAAGTTTGACAGAAAAAGGCGAAGCCTAGCGAAACAGCGAAACCCAAGGAAAAGGAAGCGTAGGCGCGGTAAAAGGCTTCACGGGTCAAGCCGTTGGTACCCTTTAGCCAGCCCCGCTCTCTTTTTCTCAGAAATTTCTCCAATATCCCTTGACAACCCCCACGGAACGGTTATAATCATCTTGAGTTACCGGCGGGTCACGCGGAAGGAGCGGCTGGAAGGTTTATGAGAAAATTTCATTTTGGGGCGGGGCCCTTTGCCCGCATGGGCATGTTGGGGCGGCAGGCGCTGGTCCTGGTGGGAGTAAACGGGGTGTTCTGGTTCGCCTGGGCTTTTGGCGTCTACCAAACCGTTTACCTGCAAAACGTAGGCTTCTCCGCCTCCTCCATGGGAGTGATCAACGCCATTTCCTCCGCTGTGGGCATTGTGTCCGTGGCCTTTTGGGGCATGGCCAGCGACCGGATTGGTTCCTTGAAAAAAGTGTTGATTACCGTGCTGGCCGGGTCCGCGGTGCTCTATGGGCTCATACCCTTTGTGCCCACAGGGCTGGCTTTTTCAAATATATTGCTGCTGTGCTATGTGCCCGCGGTCAACTTCTTTCGGGCCTCCAGCGCGCCCTTTGCCGAAAACATTCTGGTGCGCAACTGCAACGAGCTGGGGCTGAACTTCGGTATGCTGCGCAGTCTGGGTTCTCTGCTTTTTACCATTGGATGCATGATCATCTCCGCTCTGCTGCCCACAATTGGGGTGCCCAGCACCTTCTGGGTGTCCGGGCTGCTGATGAGCGTCCCCATTGTGATGACCTTTTTTGCCCGGGAGCCCGCCGCCGGTCCCCGGCCCAAGACCCCGGAGCAAAGCGGCGGGAAGAAGAAGGGCGGCCTGAACTTGGGGGAGCTCTTTCAGAACAAGGCCTATGTGGCCTTTCTGGTGTTTGGCTTTCTCTATTACACGGCGGCTGCCTGCGAGACCAATTTTATCCCCTATTTTATGAAAAGCGTGGGGGTGGATTCCCAGCAGTATGGAGTGCTGCTGGGCTACCGGGCCCTGCTGGAGATCCCCTTTTTGCTGCTGATGGTCCGGCTGCGGCAGCGCTTCCCCCTGCGGGTGCTGGTGCTGGGGGCCACGGTGCTCATGTCCTTGGAGTGCCTGGGCTTTGGGCTTTTCGCCACGTCCCTGGCGGGCATGCTGGTATGCTGCACCTTTTTCGGGCTGGGCAGCGGCCTGTTTTTGGGTTCCTCCCTCAATTATGTGTATGAGCTGGCGCCAGACCACCTAAAAGCCAGCGCCCAGGCGTTTTTTACCTCTGTGGCCTCGGTGGCCGGTATTGTGGGCAACCTGCTGGGAGGCGTGATTTTTGACGCCATAGGAGCAAAGCCCTTTTACCTGACTGTGACAGGGCTGTACTTATTGAGCGCGGGGATCTTTTTGCTGTCGTTTCTGCGGAAGAAGGGGGAAGCCTAGCTTTTGGCCCGGGCTTTTTCCTTATAACCCGTCCAGGGACAAAAGCGTTTCCTTTTGGACAGGACTTCCCCGCCGGTCCATGATATTATACTGATGCCATATCGTTAACGCGCTTGCCCGTGCCGCCAGGTTTAAAAGAGGCGTCACCTCTTTTGAACCGCGGTAACGATACCATTCATAAAGAAAAGAGGCGATCGCCATGGACTGGCTCAAAAGCCTGAGTTCCGCCATTGAGTATATGGAAGCGCACCTGCTGGAGCCGGTGGAGCCCGGAGATGTGGCCAGGGCCGTGCATATGTCGCCCTTTTACCTGCAAAAGGGCTTTCAAATCATCACAGGCTACAGCTTGGGGGAGTATATGCGAAACCGCAGGCTCTACATGGCTGCCATGGACCTGCTGGCCGGAGAGGACAAGGTGATTGACATTGCCTATCAGTACGGCTACCAGACTCCCGAAAGCTTTACAAAGGCATTTACCCGGTTTCATGGGTTTTCACCGTCGCAGGTAAAAAAGGAGCGCATGGCGGTCAGACCCTTTCTGCCCCTAAAACTGAAAATCAGCATACAAGGAGGAAAAGACGTGGACTACACAGTGGAGAAAAAAGAAAGCTTTCAGCTGATCGGTTTCAAGCGGGAGATCCCCATGGACCAGGGCTACCGGCTGTGCCCGGCGTTCTGGGAGGAAGTCACCCAAAAGCATCTGGGCCCCCTGTGCAAGGGCAAGGCCCCGGAAACGGAGCTGGAACGGGCCATTACCCAGTGCGGGATCGGTATGTTTGCCGCCTGCATAGAGGGGGCAGCCAGCCCTGATACCTTCTCTTACCTGGTAGCGGGCCGCTATGACGGCCGCCCTGTGCCCGATGGCTTGGAGGTAGTGGAGATACCCGCCGCCACTTGGGCCATGTTCCGGGCGGTTGGCCCCATGCCCGGCGCCCTGCAAAGCCTCAATACCCAAATTTTTCAGGAGTGGCTGCCAGGCAACGCCCATTACGAGCTGGCCTTTCCCATCAACCTGGAAATGTACAGCGAAGGGGAGAGCGGCCCGGATTATGAGAGCTTCATCTGGCTGCCGGTGAAGGAAAGGGAAGCCTAAAGGTTTTGGGAGGCTTAAGAGTAGAAAAGGAACCATCCAAAGACATGGGATAAGCCTTTGGATGGTTCCTTTTTGTGTCTAAATGGCAAAATTGTGCGCCCCAATCACCGCCACAACCTGCCGGGACCAGATCCACTTATTTGTGGTCTTAGCCGGATTATAATAATAGATGGCCCCGCCGGTAGGGTCGCTGCCGTTAATGGCCTCCCGGGCGGCGGTATAGGCGGAGTCTGCCACAGGGGCGTTCACGCCCCCGTCATACAGGCAGGAGAAAGCGCCTTCCTGATAGATGACCCCGGAGAGAGTATTAGGGAAGGAGGGGTGGGCGATGCGGTTCATAATCACCGCTCCCACGGCCACCTGGCCCTGGTAGGGCTCTCCCCGTGACTCCGCGGAAATAATGGTGGCCAGCAGCTGCACGTCCCCTTCAGAAAAGCCGCCGAAGCCCCCGCCAGAGCCTCCCCCGCCGGTAAGGCCCAGGGCTTCCAGGGTTTTGGGCCCGGCAATGCCGTCATCGTCCAGGCCATAATCCCGCTGAAAAGAGATAACGGCGTTTTTCGTCTGGGTCCCATAAATGCCATCCGCCTTGCCGGGGTTGTAGCCCAGCTCTTGCAGGCGCTGCTGAATTTGCGTCACCTCGCCGCCTGTGGAGCCATATTTCGAAAGAGCCCGGGAGGTCCCGGAGGAGAGCATGGCAAAGATCATTAAATTAATTAGGACAACCAGCATCCCCCGCCAGAGGAAAAGAAAAGTCCTTTTCTGCTTCAAATTCATAAGGCCCGTCCTCCCTTCTGTGTCTATCTTTACGCGGGGAGAGTAAAACTATGCCTGGAAAGAAATGGCGGCTTGCGATCAATCATCCGTATATTGGAAAAAGAAGAGGGCACACTACAGGATATAGATGGAAAAAGGGGGGAGCGAAAAAAACTCGAAAAAACTCGAAAAAAGGTGTTGACTTTTGGCCCGGTCCGTGGTATTATAGTCAAGCGCTCGAGAGAGGGAGCCGAAAGCGGAGGCGGTAAGCCGAGGCGGACGGCGAAAAAAGTTAAAAAAGGGTCTTGACAAGCCAAAGGAAATGTGGTAAGATGTTAAGGCGTTTTTGAGACGAGGCAGACGGAAACGGAAGCCGAAAGAAAACCTCGAAAAAAGTCGAAAAAAGCACTTGACAAACGAAACCGAATGTGGTAAAATGTTAAAGCGCTTTTGAGGCCAGCCGGAAGGAAAACGAAGGCTGAAAAAAATCTCGAAAAAAGTACTTGACAAACGAAGCCAAGTGTGGTAAGATAGTCAAGCCGCTTGAGAGACAGAGAGCGCGGCGAACGCCGGAAAGCCTAGAGCTTCTAGGGAAAACGGAGTTCAATGAGACAGGACCTTGAAAATTAAACAACGAGAAGATAGGAAGACCCGTGAATTCTTGAGAGTAAAACTCTTGAGAAGGAAACAGGAACAGAACCTGTAATAAATCTGTGACGGAAGCCAAGTGCTTCGTTGAGTCGATTGAGGCTCTAGAGTAGATTTAACCATCGAAAGATGATTAGATACCATATTTTAGAGAGTTTGATCCTGGCTCAGGACGAACGCTGGCGGCGTGCCTAACACATGCAAGTCGAACGGAGCTAGACGCTGAGGACGTAGCTTGCTATTGAATCTTGTTTAGCTTAGTGGCGGACGGGTGAGTAACGCGTGAGCAACCTACCTTTCAGAGGGGGATAACGTTTGGAAACGAACGCTAATAC
>Ga0137309_100830_pt1 | contig 22495 bp, 38 predicted proteins | sample NAcewiD2O_June_FD_97179 | JGI IMG/M metagenome (GOLD analysis project Ga0137309, IMG submission 97179) | Mouse cecal microbial communities from Vienna, Austria - N-Acetylneuraminic amended D2O_June | ecosystem: Host-associated > Mammals > Digestive system > Large intestine > Cecum | place... | reverse complement strand
ACGCGGAGGTAATCGAAGATGTCCTGGTCAAACACCCGGAAATCATACTTGGTCAGGTAGCTCACCAGACATTTCTCCGTGACTGTGGAGTCATTCTTAAGTGTGCTCTCCAGCTCGCCCTTGATGTCATCATAGTTGTTGCTGACAAGCACAGCCACGAAGAACTGCGTCTTGTCGTCGCTCTCGAACACTTCGTTCACCACACCGGCTTTGCTCTCGGCACTGGACAGCGTGTTGATCAGACGGGTGGGAAGCACAGTATCCATCGTCGTGACGATGGCCGCCGTCCCGTTGTAGCTTGTGCCCTCCATCTGGTACTGACCAGCCACATCCTGCGCGCTCTTTCCGTCCTTCAGAGCCTGCAGCGCCTTGTCGGCGGAATCCTTGGAATCCGTCTGAATGATCTGCACCCGGGAGGGCTTGTACTCCTGCACGATTTCCTCCTGAGCATCGGTGAACCACTTTGTCAGCAGTTTTTCCGCCTGGACAGCAGGGATCAGCACCTTGTCAATGTAATCCTGCCGGTCCTTGTATCCCATGCTCTGGATATAGCTTTCCAGATTGTCCGAGGTTTTGGCGTATTCGTTGTAATTGTCCTCCGCCTGTTTCCGGATTTCATCCGTCACCGGGACTTCCTTGTCGTAAATGACTTCTTCAGCCATCTGCATCACCAGGTTCGGGCCTGTGGATTTCTTGATGTATTCATATTCCTGCCCGCGGGTGTATGTGACATCGCCAATGGTCATCAGCTCTTTGTCCGGATCGGACACGGAAGCCGTGGCTCCGGAACACCCCGCCAGGAACAGCAGGCCGGCTGCACCCGCAGCCATCCATGATTTATTCCGCATCTGCCTGACCTCCTGCTGTCTTCATGTAGTTGTCCAGACGGGCCTGTGTCTGTTCGTCCTCGAACGTGATCTTCAGTTTGGATGCCGCCTCCTGCATGATCTTCATGGACAGACCGGTGTCGCTGCCGAGCAGCGCATACAGCAGTTCATCCCGGACGTCTTCATTGTCAGACTCGTGAATCGCAGTCACATCGTCTTCATCCACCGTGACCTTCACCATGCTTTTGGCGCCTGTGGATGCATCTGTCACAGTGATCCAGTCTGTTGTCTCGCCCTTTTTCAGGGACAGCGCGGCGCTGACGGCTTCCGCAGCCACCACGCCATTGCCCTGTGCTGCATCATCCGCATCGATGTACCCCGCGAAGCCTTCCTTGTCTGCTGTGGCTGTATCATCCGTGAAGGCAGTGGCCGCATCTGCGAAGGTGCCGGATTCCAGCGCCTTGTCAATGCTGTCGACTTTCTTCTGCTCGTCCTCTGTCAGCGACTCGGGGTTGGAGACCGTGACCTTGATCTGGGATACCGTCCGCGGCTGCTTGTCCTTGAGGGATTCCTTCAGTTCCTCGAAGTGCGCATCCACATAGGTGCGGTCCAGTTCCTTTTCCTTTACGTTGACCAGACAGTAGTCGTACAGGTCATCGTAGCTCGCAAAGCCATAGGAGGCCAGTTCCGCGGAAATGGCTTCCTTGTATTTATCCGAACTCTGTCCCCGGACATTCTGGTCAATGGTTTTCTCCATTTCTTTCGCTTCCTTCTCCAGGTCCGATGTGGTCTGCACAGACTGGGAAACCACGGCATTTTTATACAGATTGTAAAGCAGCTGTCCGTCAAAGGGCGCTCCCTGGTCATACAGTTCATCGGCAGTGATGTCGCGTTCTGCAAGGGAAGCAATCACGTCCTTGCCGTCTGCCTGACGGCCCGGGACGTTGTTCCGGTTTGCGTCGTAAATAAAATAGCCGGTGGCACCTGCCAGGGCCACAATGACCACGACCACGAACCAGTTCGATCTGATCCAATCAGACATAGTTGTCCTCCTTGTGTGTTCAACTGTTAAATTATACACTTCGTCAATTCTTCCGTCAAAAACCCCTTTACCTAAAGGGGATTCGACGATTTTTAATGAGGTTCATTCATTTTTGGAGTAAAATTGGAGCATTTTTCTACGCCAGAATGTTCGGGATTTCGTCTTCAAAAGCCCTTGCGATGGCCTCCGCTTTCCTTAAATCAGTTGTCTCTGTATAGACCTGCAGAGACATTGCTGCTGATGCATGGCGTGCCAAATCAGCAACTGTTTTCAAGTCAGTCCCGGCCAGCACAAGATTCGTGATGTAAGTGTGCCGGAGCATATGCGGATGGAAATCAAACCCAAGCTTTTGCGCTGCAGTCCTGATTGTATTACCGGTGTTTCTCGGATGCAGCCAACGTCGCTCTTCTGTACAGAGAATCAGGGGATAGGGGTTGTAATCTCTCCATTCCTTCAAGGCTTCTATCAATGGTTCAGGGACAGGTAAAACGGCATTCGATTTTTCTGTCTTCGTCATATCCCTGATATAGAAATCTTTGACCTTTAGCCTGGTGTAGGTCAGCTGCTTGTTTATCCGGATTGTCCGGCTCTGGAAATCCACATCATCCCATGTCAGAGCACAGGCTTCTGCGATTCGCAGTCCCAGATAGTAACCAAGCATCAGGAACACTCCTTTAGATCCGGAAGTGAACTCGTCTTTCCCGTGTGATACCAGATTCAACAGTGCCCTGAAATCTGTCTCCGAAAGGTAGTCGCTGCTGCCGGCTTTCTTTCTGCTGTTGTTGACGCCGGAGGTCTGTACCAGATTGATTGGCCAGTTGGCGATGTATCCGGATTTGACAGCCAGATTCCCAATCCCGGTCAGTACGGTTTTGGTAGTTGCGACGGCAGATTTTCCCACAGTCGACATATCTGTGAAAAAGCTCTGCAGTTCTGGGTAGTGCAGATCTTTGATATCTGCGTTTCCCAGAACAGGCAGGATGTGTTTATTGTAATTGTCCCTATACAGGCTGATCGTGTTCGGGGAGTATCCCGGCAGCTTGATCATCTGCTGGAAAAGCTCATCAACGGTATGAACGGTGTTGTCCACCACCAGTCCTTTGGCCAGATCCGACTGGACTGCAAGGGCATGGACCTGTGCTGCCTTTTTTGTCGGGAAGCCCGATTTACTGTACTTCTTCTTTTTCCCGTACCGGTCCTTGTATTCAAAGGTGACCCGCCATGTGTAGCCGGACTTAGACTTTTTCGATTCTCGCTTATCAAATCGCATAGAAAAACCATCCTTTCTGTTCGTCAGGATGGTACAATCACTAATGCTTTGAGGTTGGTTATACCATCCTTTGCCTCCCTCGCCGGCTGCATCCGGCGGGGGAGTTTTTTTTGTTGTTGTTAAAGGAGTCGAAATCGACCAGGTAGCAAATTGCGTTCTATGCAAAATGCTCAGAACACCATTTTCAACGCTTGACGAAAATGGTGTGGCTGTGAACCGTTTCCAAAATGGAAAGAGTTCAAATCATTAAAACAAAAGGCCCTGCGTCTCTATAGAAACACAGGGCTGGAGCCGCCGGGGCTCGTGTGTGGCTTCACAGCCGTGCTCCCTACTCGAAGGCTGGGAGCGATGGAAGCAGATATGATCTCTTCCTGAATGTATTCACATTTTATCAGTGAACGCCTGTGTCTTCAACAATTTAGTTAATCATCCCCATCAGAGCATTTTCCAGAACACGGCTGAAATTGATTCCTTTTTCTTCCGCAGCAGCTTTAAGCCATGCGGGGATAGTGGTATTGGTTTTAACTCTGCGGTTCCGGTATTCTTCGTGCAGTAGCTCCGGATAAATCGTGATAGGGGTAACGACATTACCGGCTGTGTCCTCAGCGCTCAGAGACAAAGAAGGTTCCGGGATTTCTTCGCTTTCTTCTTCCAAAGTGTAGTAGTGCATGGAGAGAGCGTCTTTTGCAATACGGGCGGCCTGATCAATGGTTTTTCCGGATGCTACACACCCTGGGAAATCAGGAAAGTAAACGCCATACCCTGAATCACAGGGCTCCATAACGGCTAAATAGGTTTTTGTTTTCATGATTCTTTCGAAGATATACAGGGCAGGAGGGCTTATTTCAGCCCCGCCTGTTTAAGGATGCTGTTGGCGGTCCCCTTGGGGACTTCGTCTGACCAGCTGTGGGGCGCGATGGTCACGAGTCCTTTTTTCTCAGGATGCTTGTACTGTCTGTGACTGCCTCTTTGTCTGGTGACCATCCAGCCATCTTTCAGTATCAGTTTTTCCATCTCCCTGTATGTCATCTCCAACCTCCTTATGCCTATATTATACGCCTAAATATACGTATGTAAAGTGTTTTGATTATTTAATCCTCAGTTATCCTGAGTTTATATTTACCAAGTACCCGGAAGTCATCTTCCGGGGTTATTAATATCGGCTATTTATAAACTTTTGAAACTCCGTATTGAGCTTGCTCGGGAGTAAATCCTTCAAATTCCAATTGCTCGATTAAGCCATCATAAGAGAAAGACATAGTATCGAGATAATCTTGGGCTTTGTTCGCTGCTTGTTCGTTCCAATCAGGGTTTATTTTATCTACCGCATAAGTTGCCTCTTCGTTAGAGAAACCCTCATATTCCAACTGTTCAATCAGACCGGACCTACTGAATGACATAAAGCTCAAATATGATTGAGCCCTGTTGACGGCATTTTTCTGTCCTGCTGATTCCGTTGGTGCTGTGGCTTTTGGAGTTTCTCCTTTTGTCTCTGTTTCCTCTTTAGCTTGCTCTTTTGGTTTTGATGGTTCTTTTGTGTTTGCACCTGATGTATCACCGTCTTCATCGACTTCGTCAAAAGCTGGTGTCAAAACAAACAGCCCCAGAACTGTATCCTCCCCAGGTACTACCCCTACGCTGAGCTTTAAGTGATTGTCAATTGCTTCTCCACTTCCATAACCGTATTCATACACAGCAGATCGGCAACGTTCTACTGCTGTGGTCATCAAATCGCCAGAATAACCAGAAAACATCTCCAATACTCCCGTCATCAGAGAAAAATCAGCAGGCAGTATCTCGTTAATATCTGCGGTATAAAAAACGAAAGCTAATGCAGATAATCTGTCGAACTCTCCGTCCATCGTTACTTCGGCGGTTAAGGTGCTGCTTAAGTCGACTCTGTCATAACCGTTATCTACTTGGTAATATTCCAAGTCTTTGCCTACTATTCCTTCCAGCCTTTCTTTCAGATTGCTTTTGCTAATTAAAAAAGCTGAATGGTTCGCATTCATAGGAATTTGCGAGTCCAATCTTGTTTCTGCCTCTGCTGTTTTGCTTGTTGCAGTTTCGGTTTTGCTAGGCTGAGTTGCGGTAGCGCATCCAGTCAGCATAAGAGACGTAAGACCTATAGCCAGTAGTTTTTTCATAATCAAATATCCTTTCTTAATTTTCTGTCATTCGCATACGGTACTTCCCTAACACACGGAAATCATCATCCCGCTGGATAGGAATGGGGTCATATCGCGGATTTTCAGAGAATAGCCACATACTCCCATCCGGGAGCTTTTTAAATCTCTTGCAGAAATACTCCCCATTTAGACTGAACGCACCTATACATCCAGGGTCGATGGATTCTGTCTGCTCAAATACGATATAGTCACCGTTTAATATTCGAGGCTCCATTGAGTCGCCGTATGCAGGATTGGCAAAATAGTGACACGCTTTTGAAACCATTGTATCCGGTACGCCCAGATAGTCCACCGGCTGCTCATCAACCCATTTACCGGTACCACAGGAAATCGGGTCATAGACCGGCACGGTGTTTAAGTGGATTTGCAGTCTTTCTGGAGACAGCAGATTGCCGGGTTCCTGATTGGGCTTGGCCTCTTCGTGGGTCCACTTGTTCCGGGCTTCTCTTGCCATTGGCACATCGTACCCCATCAGCCATGCTTCGCTAACACCCAGAGCATTGGCCAATAAATAAATTCGATCTTGCTTCGGGTTGACTACTCCATTTTTGTATTGAGAAATCGACCCTTTGGAGATGCCGGTACGCCTGCTCAATTCGGCCGCCGTTACTCCTGTCTCTGATAAAGCTTTGTTGAGTCGCTCCTTAACGGACGCAATAGGACTATCCATGATACCCTCCCTCCTAATCCGATTATACAAAAAGTTTAACCAGTAGCAATCCCAAGTTTAAAAAAATTAAACTTTTCTGTTGACGGCGGAAGGTTAAACAAGTTATACTCAGGGCGTGCTCAGGAAGCGAGGTGATTGAAATGGCATTCGAGTACAGAAAATTGAAAGGCCGAATTGTGGAGAAAGTCGGTTCACAGAACGCTTTAGCCGCAATTCTGGGCATCAGTGAAGTTGCATTTTGTCGAAAAATGACGGGGGAAACGCGGTTCTCCACTGACGACATCGTCGCAATCGCGAAGATTCTGGACATTTCCAAGGAAGAATTAGGCGAATATTTTTTTACTCCTAGAGTTAAAGAAGTTTAATCTTCGCCTCCCCAGGAAAGGAGAAACACATGAAATCAAAAGTACTGGCGAGCTTTCAACCCTACTACATGGCGGGAGAAATCGCACTGCTAGAACTGCGGGACGGTTTCGCGATCGCCTATGACCACGACTCAGAGACCATGACGTGCCGGAAGATGTCTTTCTTCGAAAGCCTGATGAGGGCAACAGACAACTATCAGCAGTATCTGCGACGGAACGGGTGAATGAAAGGACACACATGGAAGAAGAAAAAGAAAATCTCCGGATGGAGGTGAAAGGATGAGCGTTCACCAGCTGGCTGTCCTCCATTTCTGGATATTCGGAGTGGTGGCTATCGTGGCTGATTACATCGGCCACAAACTCGATCTAGGAGGTGCTTATACCACTTGGATTTTGATGGTTTGGTCTCTGTTTTCAGCCTATGTATTTCTTCTCTGACTCCGTCAACGATTATGAAGACAGTTCCGGCTGTATCCTTCGACGGATTGACATGGAGTGCTTTCTCATAAAGAGAAGGCGGAAGATACGGCAGAGCATGAGCCCTGGAGTTCTGATATTTCCGAATTGATTCAAAACTGGTAGGAGCATTTAGAGCGTTGAGATAGAGTAACTGGCTTAGATAGTCTTCGAGAAATTCAATGGATCGTAGATTGTTCCGCTCGTAATTCTGGTTATCGATCTCCATTTGCTTCATTTTCAACCGATAACGATTGTCGATTATAGATGTAAAAATCGGCGAAAGTATAGCAGCAATACCAAGTATCAGAGAGAACGTAACAGTAGATTCAAATTTCATAATCAAACCTCCATCAACAAGCGTAACAGAAAGGAAATCTCATGGAAGAAAAAGAAAACCCCTCAGCGGCGACCGAGGGATTGGAAAATTACTGTCTGTATCGATGCAAGGACAGATCGCCTGGCTGCCCGGAAAAGCCAGATCTTGAATGTGCGAATTACATGATGCGCATCAAGGCGAATACAAGAGTCAAGGCCTGGGCATGCATCCTCCTGATTCTAGCCACTGCTGTATTAGTTGTGTGGCTATGGTGGATAGGACTGCCACAACAAAGGGTAGAAGAACCGAACCAAAAATGCGTGAGATCGTCTGATTCTTTTTCCAGCGAAGGTACCGCATATAACGAGTGGTGACATAGGCCTTGCGGTCAGCTGAGGGAGTCTTATCTGCAAGGGTGTCATGAAACGAATAGCGGACTACAACAAGCTTTTCCCGAAGAAGGGCGGCTTCATACGGCCCCAGAACATCAGCATTTCTTCGAAATCGGTAAAGCACATATAATCGGATTCTTTCAGGCCAGAAAAGGTTCAGGTTTGAAAAATCTTCATTCATCGATTCTATTTCCTTTCTTTCACAGAAAGGATAACAGAAAGGAAATCTCATGGAAGCTACATATTTCAACCCGCTCATGACCTACACCATTGAGGATGTAGCGGGGCTCATGCACTGCGGAAGGGAGTCTGTGAACACATGGCTGGAAACAGGCATCCTGCAGGGCATCAAGACGGGGAAGGCAACAGTCATCCCCAGCGGAGAACTGGCCAGATTCCAGGAGGAATACCTGGGGCAGAACGTGTGCAATCTCAAACGGGCGCTGGATGCTCTCAAGGCAGTGAAAGGAAGGGCGCAGGCATGATCATCACCATCAAAGGAAGACGGTACCGGCTCTCACCGGGGCTGACAGAGTTTGTGCGGGGTGCCCAGTACGGACTGGGGCTCGCTGTGAGCATGGCTGCAGGAATCCTACTGGTGACAGCGTTCATGCTTGCGGCGTTGAGGTACGGGGCATGACTGAGTACCAGATTCTCAAGGAGCCCGGAGGTTACCGCATCTGGGAGCACAAAAGAATCGCAGGGGACTGTATGGGCTTTGATGCAATGAAGCCCCTGGACGCTTACGAAACGATGGAACAGGCGAGGCTGGCAAGAGTCGAGCTGTACCACAAACTGCCACTGTCAGAGCTGTGGCTGGAGGATGAATGATGACAAAGGAAAACAAAAACCCCTCAGCGGCAACTGAGGGGGAATACATGGCTTGTGCTTCTCAGAGAGCAGAGAATGAGATTTCTGAGAATACCACAAGAATTGAACTGATGTTCCACGGCATTTGCTGGAAACAGAAAGCAGCTGACGGTGTGAGCTTTGTTTTCAGTAAGAAGCCAACGATAGAACAGCTTGAAGAAATGCGCGGGGTCTTGAGGGAACTGATTGAAAAACCAGACCTAATCAAACACTCGGGTCAGATTCCCAATTCCTGCTCATAACCAAACCCTCCTTTCTTAAGGAGCATAACAGAAAGGAACTTAATGACTACTGAAATCGGGAAGCAGCGGGCGCTTGTCGCCCAGCTGCACCACGAACTGTACCAGGCTAAAATCCATAGCGAAAGTCTGGCTAAAATTGAAAAACTCCGCCGGAAGATGGTGGCGGAGGAAAAGAAACTGAACATGATGATCTTTGCAGCACAGGTGAAAGGAGACTGAGATGAACGAAATCTTTGATCCTATCCTGACCGACTTTGATACCTGGGAAAAGATGTGGGCACAAGACAATCTGAAACAGGACTACTCCAGCGAATACGAGCTGGGGCGGCTTGAGGGCTTTTTGGAAGCCAAAGCGATCATTGAAGAATACGTAAAAAAGTCCTGCAAATAGCAGGACCAACCAATTAACCAACCAAATCTTAACACAATCGTGTCAGGCCGGTAAGGCCGGGGGAGTAACGGCAGTGTAGGAGAGTGCCGCCATTCTGTACATGATTCAATTAACTCCTCTATTACATATCCGCTGCCTGGGCACCACTTTCCCGGCGTTACGGGCCTGACACAGAAAGGGACCATATGAAAGACAAATACAGCGTGTACTCGGACTTCGATGTCCGAAAGCACAAGAAGCATTTTACGGACTATCTCGAAGTGATCATCACACCCGATGGGCAGGTCCACTATGCAATACCCAACCACGTAGAGTTCATGATCGGATACATCTGCAGAAGGGACAGAATTACCCCTAGACAGCTGGAAAGGCGCTGTCCCAGAGTTTACCACTTTGATTTCCTGACATGGCTTTGCAAGGAAAGCGGATGCGTCAGCGTCTGGTCGAATTTCATCAAAGCCGTTGCTTTCACAAAAGCACAGATCAAGGCGCTCAATGAGCTGCGAGCTGCTGGAGTGTTGCACCTTGATATGAAGGAGGATTTCCCATGCTGCTGATCAAAACAATCACCGGACAGGTCGTTAACGCTGATTCTGTACAGATCTTCGCCATTGAGCGTCCCGCTGATTCTAACCGCTACATCGTGAGAGCCAAGACGGAAGACTGTCAGTTGCGTACGGATCTCGGCTACTACTGGAGCCCTGAACGGGCATGCGAAGAACTGGAAAAGCTGACCGAATTTCTGGGAAAGCGAAACAATGGGGTCTATGTAATGACCGACATCACCAGGAAAGAAGAGAAATAGAAGGAGAGAAAAGGGAATGACGAAGTCTGAAGAAGCGCAGAACAGGCTGGAAAACCTGTGGCACTACATCGACGGATATTGGCAGGCAGCTTCTCTGTCTGTGGCTGCCAAGGAAGTTGTGGACCAGATGTTTGGCCTGGTCCTGCAGAGTCTGGAGGAGCTGCACGGTGGATTCACCAGAGATGACATCCTGAAAGCAGCAAACAGGCACAGTCCGTATCCGTTTGTTGATCTTGAGGCTCTGGGAATCGCTGACGATGAGGTGCATGCATATGGCCGAGCTGATTGATGGAGTGATGCCTCTGGAAGACGGTTTCATGGTTGAGCGTCTGGACTGGCAAAAATCTCCACTCTACAGGTTAGTAAAGGAAGGCCGCCATGTCGCCTACTTTGACTGTCTCAAGGCTGCTCTGGGAGCCTACAAAGTCATCCATCGCACCAGTATCCAGCCAAGACAGAAGGTCCTGGATGCGGTGAGACGGGCCGAGTCCTATGCCAAGGAGTGGGACAGATGACTGAGAAACGCAAGCCTCGACCGCTGGAAATCTCTATGGACAACCGGGTGTCAACCAGGTACTGGCTGGAAAACGGAGAGCTGAAAAGCGACAGAGACGAGAATGTGTGGACGGTGAAAAAGGCAGGAACCTGCAGGAAGAAAAGCTGTGGGAACTGCCAGCACGCTTATGTGCAACGACAGATTTACAACAGTCACGATCCTGATGGATTCGAGGCTGTCCTGAAATGCAGAAAGGGATACAGATGACAAACCAGGAAATGGTACTCGACATGCTGGAAAGACAGCACAAGTACGACAGGGCCATTGAAAAGGCTCACGGGATCCAGATCAGGGCCCTTGGGTCAGACAGACTCAAGGCTGCCCTGCTGGATGAAGTCGGGGAGCTGAATCACGCCATGAAAAGCCGCTGGTGCTGGTGGAAGAAGACCCAGGCGCCGGAGGACAGGGATGAGGTGCTGGAAGAGCTGGCAGATGTCTGGCATTTCGCTTTGATGATCATCCTGCACCTGACAGATAAGCGCCCGGATTGCCGGGAGGCTTTCCTGGAAGGAGCGGGTTATCCAAGCGCCGGAGAATCTTGTACAACACCGTGTGATTTCCTGCGGGGCTTTATCCGCTCTGACCTGTGGCTCACAGAAAATACACAGGCGTTCGTGAGTGCAGGAGTCCTGCTTACGGATCTGACCAGATGGTGCGGTTTCACGATCGCTGAGATCCATAAAGCATACAAAAAGAAAAATGCTGTGAATTTCCAGCGGATCCAGGAAGGGTACTGATGACTGAAAGATGGAAACCGGAAAAGGGCGAGTGGTATTGGTTTGTCGGTTCCGATATGGTGCCTCGTGAAGACCAATGGGAAAACTTCTATCTCGATGGTGACTACTACGAATCCGGCAACTGCTTCCGCACTGAGGAAGAAGCCAAAGCAGCAGCCGAAAAAGTGAAAGCCCTGCTGCTGGTCCTTCACAAAAATCAGGAAAAAATGCGAACATCACCGGAACATTCCCAGAAAGTGAGAAGATCTACACCTGACTACTACAAGCGATTTTTCAAGGATGTTGAAATCCAGGTGAATGACATCACTCATCTATGGAACCTTGATTCAGATGAAGCTCAGGCTGTCCAGTATATCCTGCGAGCCAGATATAAAAATGATGGAAATGATGAACTGCAGGATCTTCGGAAAGCTGTGAATATGCTCAATATGGCAATCAAATGGAAGGAAATAGACCATGCCCGGGAATAACAACAAGCCTGTGAGATGTGTAGAGACGGGTCAGGTCTATCCATCACAGAGGGTGGCAATCGTTGACATGACCGGGAGATACAACGGTTACACGGCGGACAGATTCAAGAGTGCTCTTCGAACGGGGCAAACCTGCTTCAGCTACCATTGGGAACCGGCTGATGCTGCAGACCTGGAACCGGACAGAACTCCCCTTCTCGGTTGCCAACTCAGGGAAATCAGAGAACAGGAAGACATCTCCAGAGGTGAGCTGGCTGCTGTGTTTGGTCACACACACAACTGGATAGAGCACATGGAAAACGGCGACACAAACATCCCTCCTGAGATCAAAAAGTGGATGGAAAACCCCGGAAGTCCTGAGTATCCAGACAGGATTCTCAAATCGCATGGGTTGACCAGAGGACAACAGGCACTGGCTGTGGGTCACAGCATAAGCAGAACTATAGAGAAGCCCATCCATGTCACGATCATCCGCAGTGTCCCGGGTGAACACTGCATTAAGGCCAAGGACTGCGACGGCAACGTCTATTACCTGGCGGCTGATGAAGTGGTCAAGCCTGACTTGGTGGACTTCAGTCTCAATCCTGTACCGGTAGTCACAGGTCCGCCAAGCGGCCGCGGGATACGGTGCATCGATACGGGGGAGACGTGACCCAATATCCAAAGATGTGCGGATGATATCGGCGTTCACTTCAAGACCGTACAGGTTGCAGCATACAACGGCAGGAAATGCCAAGGACTGCGATACGAATTCCTGAAAGGAGAAACTGCATGAACGGAGTAACGGATTACGAAGTTATGGATCTGGCAGGCAGAGAAGAGGACCTGGACAGACTCTGTGACCTGAATGGCCGCATCGACAAATACAAGAAGGAAGTCAAGCGGCTGGAGAAGCTGAAGGAGCCGATTGAAAAGTCTATCAAGGAGCAGCTTGAAAACTCCGACATCGGCATCACAGTCGGTTACCAGGTTGACTACAAGCGGGGAACTACCCACAGGTTCAATCAGGAGCGCCTGAGGCAGGAGCACCCCGGAATATATGAAGAATATTACGAAGAAAGGCCGTTCCGCCGCTTTGCCATCAAGCGAATCGAGACGGCTGGAGAGGAGTTTGACTTTTGAAGTTTGAAATCACAAGCGGAGCCGATACCACGAAAGGCATCAAGACCGTGATTTATGGCGTCGAAGGAGTCGGCAAGACGACGCTTGCCAGCAAGTTTCCGGACCCGGTGTTTATCGACACCGAGGGCAGCACAACACACTTTGATACTATCAAGCGGCTGCCAACACCGAATGACTGGAAAGAACTCAAGGAAATGGTTTCCTGGGTTAGTCAGGAGAAGCCATGCCAGACGCTGATCATCGACACATTTGACTGGGCGGAGATGGCTGAAGTCGAAGACATGTGTAGAGAAAACGGCTGGAGGTCAGTTGAATCTCCGGATTACGGAAAAGGATACACACAGTCAGCCGAGAGAATAAATAAATTTCTTCGGGATCTGGAAACAAAGCTCGTCGACAAAGGTATCAACGTCATTCTGACCTGCCATGCGCAGGTAAGCAAAATCGAGCTGCCGGAAGAGCAAGGAGCCTATGACAAGTACGAGCTGAAACTGGGATCCAAAACAAAGTCCCGAACATCTGCCCTGGTCAAGGAATGGGCGGACATGATCCTGTTCTGCAACTTCAAGACTTACGTGGAAACTGTCAAAAGCGGTTTCGGGAAGAAAGGCAAAGCAACCGGCGGAAAAGAGCGCGTGATGTTTGCACAGCACGCAGCTGCCTGGGATGCCAAAAACCGGTTCGGTCTGCCGGCTGAAATGCCCATGGATTACCAGCAGCTGGCAAAAGTCTTTGAGAGAAAGACGAAGTCAGAACCGAAGAAAGCGGAACCCGTAAAAGTGGCTCCGATAGCGGAGCCGAAGGAAGAGCCAGTGATGCAGCCTGTCAGGGATGAAGGCTTCGAGGATGCCAGCCTGGCTGTGACATGGCCGGAAAGTGTTCCGGCTGCGGTCAAAGAGATCTGTCAGAAAAACTCTTTCATGCCGGATGACATCCAGCGGCTTCTGTACAACGAGAAGATCGTTAAGCAGCTGAATTTCGACCTGGCAAAAGTTCCGCAGAAATTTTGGACCAGCTTTGTGAATGAGTTTGAAACACGCTGGGGCCCGAAACTTGATATCGCACGACAGGACAACCTGCCCTATTAAAAGAAAGAAGGTAAATGATTATGAACGACGATTTTTTCAACTGGGGTGACGCCGTCACCGCTGACGCTCAGGAATTCGTGACTCTGATGCCTGGCAAATACACTGGGAAAGTAACCAAAATCGAAAAACAGCGCTGTGAAAGCAACGGGAAGATGAACGGCTGCCCGCTGGCTAAAATCACGCTGGAAGTCGAGTACGACGGCGGCAAAGCCTACATATCAGACAACATTTTCCTGGCACGGAATCTTGAGTGGAAGATTGCTCAGTTCCTGCACGCTTTCGGACTTAAGGAAAAAGGAGAGCCGGTACGAGCTGACAGGATCCTTGATTCCATGGGTAAAAGCTGCACCATCACAGTCTTCTGTCAGTCCGGCAAGGATGAGAACTACAAGACCTATACGCCGGAGGAAGTGGAGTACAACCTGAAACACGGGATCGATGTATTCTGCAAAATTAAATCCTACGAGCCGCTTTCGGAAACAGTGAATGCCTCAGCATCGGATGATTCGGAATTCGGCTTCTGATGGAGTACAAGCTCAGACCATACCAGTCTGAGGCCTGCCGTTCGATCATGGCAGAATTCGAGCAGGGAACGAAAAGGACCCTGCTCATTTTGCCAACTGGGGGAGGCAAGACCATCGTTCTGTCTGGCATCGCATTCAAGTTTGCCTATGACAGAAACCGCAACCCCACAGGCGGCAGAGTCCTCATCCTGGCTCACCAGAACATCCTTATCGATCAGGCGGCTGATAAGTTCCAGACAGTCATGGAGCTGCCTGTGTTCCGGGAACAGGGCAGACAGACCGGATGTCTTGAACCCGTGACTGTCTCCAGCATGCAGACAATGCAGAGACGACTGGACCGGTTCCCGACAGACTTCTTCCGACTCATCATCATCGACGAAGCGCATCACGCCCTCTCAGCCGGTTACCAGCGGATCCTTGAACATTTCACTGATGCCCGGGTGCTGGGAGTGACTGCGACTCCTGACAGAGCGGATGGAAAGAAGCTTTCCTGTTTTGACTCCGTGGCATTCGAGTACACCATCAAGCAGGCAATCAACGACGGGTATCTGGTGCCGCTCAAAGTCAAAAGAGCACCGCTGACCATCAATCTGTCGAAGGTCAGGAAGCGCCGGGGAGATATGGACGCATCGGATCTGGGCAGTGTCATCGAACCGTATCTCCATCAGATCGCCGAGATAGTCCGTAGCATGGCAAAAGGCAGACGCATCGTGTGCTTTGTACCACTCATCAGGACAGCCAAGAAAGCGGCAGAGATTTTCAGCCACTACGGTTTCAGGGCTGCCTGGACAGCCGGAGAAGACGATGAAAAGACGGACAAGCTGGCAGCTTTCGCAGCTGGTGAGTTTGACATCATCTTCAACTCCATGTTGCTGACGGAAGGCTGGGACTGCCCGGAGACAGACTGCGTCATCGTGCTGCGGCCCACCATGAGCCGGGCGCTGTATGTCCAGATGGTGGGGCGGGGCCTTCGTCTGGCTGCAGGCAAGAAAGACTGTCTGCTTATCGACTTCCTTTTTCAGAACGACAAATTCACGCTGGCAAGTCCGAAGGACATTCTGGGGGAGAACCGCAAGCGCTCAGGTGGCGGAGGAATGGCTCCGTGGATGGCAGGTGGAGGACAGCAGACAGATGCAGAGCAGCGGCTCGCTCAGGCTCTGGAGAAAGCTGGAAAGAAATATCAGGATCCCAGAGAAAGCGACAAATGGCGGTCTGTACTGGAGAATGCTCCAGCTAACGAGTTGTTTGACCATCCGTGTTCAGACAGCCAGAAACGGAAATTGAAGGCTCTCAAGCTGGATGCCACAGCCCTGACCTACAGTCAGGCAGATGCCATTCTCAAGGCTGCAGAGGCTGAAAAAATGCCTTCAAACGCCATGCGCTGGCGGTTAAGCCAGCTGGGCTATTCAGATGAAGAAATCGCCGGTATGAACTTTCCGGCAGCAAGAAAAGCCCTGGCGAAGCAGAAGGCCATGGGCAGGTGGTAGCTATGGAATTTGATTATCAGAAGATCTTGGACTGCATCCCGCCTTCCTGCACAGACAGGAATCAATGGGTGCAGGTGGGTATGGCGCTGAAGCAAGAGGGGCAGCCATTTGAGATGTTTGACCGATGGAGCGCCGGAGACTCAAGGCCAAACCAGTACCGAGGCTCAGAAGTCACCAGAAAGGTCTGGGACAGCTTCAAGAACAGCGGCTCCGGTACTGTAACAGGAGCGACCCTGACACTGATGGCCAGGGATCTGGGTATGGACCCGTTCCCGGCTTCTGACGGCTTCATGGACTGGGGCGACGAGATCACCAGTGATGGTGTGGAGCCCGTCCAGAAGACCATCAGACCTCCAAGACCGGACAAAAGCCGGAAAGACGTTTTCCAGATCATCGACTATCTGGAAGCTGTTTTCCGGCCTGAGGATCACATCAACGTGATAACCAGCAGCTTTGTGGATGAAGAAGGTAAGCGGAAACCTATCGGCACCGGGCTGATGACCATCACAGTGGAAGAATACTGTGACAGCCTCAGAAAGGGCGCTGACAGTCAGGACTTTTTCGAAGATACCTTTGGCTCTTACAACCACGAATCGGGCGTGTGGGTCAGGATAAACCCCATCTCCGGGACTCTGTCAGAAGGGCAGAAGGGTATCAGTGACAAGAACGTCACCAGGTTCGAGAACGCTCTTATCGAGTGCGACAGTTACACGCCGGAAGAACAGATCAGGCTCATCAGGGAACTGGGACTGCCTTACCGGGCGCTGGTCTACTCGGGCGGTAAAAGCGTGCACGCCATCGTCAAGGTGGACGGGCAGAGCCTGACGGACTACAAGGAGAAAGTTTCATGGCTGTTCGGTTACTGCACAGCCAACGGACTGCCTGTAGACACGCAGAACAAGAACCCCAGTCGGATGAGCCGGCTGCCCGGCGTTGACCGGGGGACTCAGAAACAGACTCTGCTGGAGACAGCAAAGCCAATGAAGTTTGACGAGTTCCGAAAGCTGGCACAGGCAAAGGAAGACGCCAAGGAGCTGGAGATAGAAAGTTTTGCGGATGTCTGCGACAACCTTCCACCACTGGCTCCGGAGCTCATCCATGGAGTTCTCAGAAAGGGGCACAAGATGCTCGTTTCCGGCCCGTCCAAGGCTGGTAAAAGTTATGCGCTTACTTCTCTGGCTGTCGCCATGGCCGAAGGGAAGGACTGGATGGGGTACCAGGTGGAGCAGGGAAAGGTCCTGTACATCAACCTCGAAATCGACAGCCGCAGCTTCATGCAGCGCATCAAGGATGTGTATGACGCTCACGGCTGGAAAGTGGAGCACCCGAACAATTTCCGGATCCTGAACCTGCGGGGGAAAGCGGAGTCGCTGGACAGCTTTGCTCCAAAACTGGAGGCAAGGATACGGAATCGCGGATATTCCCTTGTCATTGTCGACCCCATTTACAAGGTGATAACTGGTGACGAAAACAATGCCTCTGATATGGGGAAGTTCTGCAACCTGTTCGACAGGATCTCACTGTCCGGGGAGTGCGCCGTCGCTTATTGTCACCATCACAGCAAAGGCTCACAAGCCAGCAAAAATGCCATTGATAGAGCATCTGGATCTGGGGTCTTTGCCAGGGACCCGGACGCCATCATTGACATGACACGGCTGGACATCACAGATGCAGACCGGGAAGAGATTAAAGCCAGACTGGCAGAGAAAATCTATGATGAAAAACTCCGTGAGACTGGCCAGTGGGACAATCTGCAGAAGATACATCCGCAGGATCTGACAGACCGTATGGCCAAGCAGGAGCTTGTCAGGCAGCATTTTGAACTGTTCCCGGACCGGAAGCGGGAGTTTGAAGAAAAGCTCTCAGAGGCTCAGAAACTGGGGGACTGCCCAGCCTATCGCATCAGCATGACGCTGCGGGAGTTTGCCAGCCCCGAGGATAGGGACGTATTCTTCCAGTTCCCGAAGCATGTCGCAGACCCTACGGGTGTGCTGGCAGATACTTTTCTGGAAGGCGATAACGATATAGCTGCCATGAATAAGAAGAAAGCGGAAAAGACCCAAAAGAGGGCTGATATGAAACTTGAATGGTATGACCAGCAGCGGGAGCAGGGGCATCAGGTGACCATCCAGGACTTGGTGGATCACTTCTCTTCCATACCAAAAGCCAAGTGTAAATCCAAAAATACAGCAAGGGCATGGGTGGATAATCATCCAGAGTTAGTGAGGATAAACGGCCTGATTTTATATGCCGATGAAGCCCCGGAAGAGACCGGGGTCAAAAGAGTCAAAAACGAAATTGACCCCTCTGACTCCTAAGGGGTCAAAAAGGGGTCAAAAGGGTCAATTTGCGGCACTTTGACCCCAAAATTGACCGGTCAATTTCCGGAGCAAAGAAAAATTGACCCCTGGCAGGGGTCAAAAGGGTCAATTTGCGGGAAAATGACCCCTCTCTATAGGGGTCAATTTTAGGGGTCAATTTCCCTTATATAAGTGTCATAACTGACCCTTCTCGCCTGACGGCTCAGGTCTGGGCTTAGGTCAATCTCCGCCAGAGGTGCGGAGAGTTGACCATTGGCCTATGACCGATGCGCCGTCTACACGCAAAATGACAGGAGAAAAAGATGAACGAAATCTATATCGTGATCCCAGGGGAGCCTTATCGGAAGACTCATCAGAGCGGTACACATATCGGCCAGGGACGGACGTACAAGGACGCAGGGCTGCGGGAAGTGGAAAGCCGACTGATGGAAGCCCTGAAGCCTTACGCACCGTCAGCGCCATGGAATGGGCCCGTGGCTCTGTCTGTGGCATTCGCCTACGGAACAAAAAGTGAGAAAAAAAGCGGTTTGTGGAAGATCACAAAACCGGATACAGACAACCTGATGAAAACCTTGAAGGACTGCATGACTGCCTGCGGATTCTGGTGGGACGATGCGCAGGTGGCGGAAGAATTTGCGTCAAAGTTTTGGACAATTCAACCTCACATTACAATCGTCGTTTCGAAGATGGAGCAATGATTTATGACAAAACATGAAAACGCCGTACGGCCGAAAATAAGCCACGCTCTGGTCGATAAGCTCATCGGAAAGGAATATATCAGAATTTATCATTGCGGCGTCTGTGGGGCCTCTGTTGGCCTCTCAGAGAAATCCTGCAAAGTTTGCGGTACTGCAGTGGACTGGAACGGCATCAAGCCAGAGAAAGGGAGGAAAAGACGATGAAACTTTTGAAGAATAAACTCCGCAGGACAATCACAAGATACAAGGATTTCAATGAGTTTCAGAAGACGCTGATGGAAGAGGCGGCGCGGATGGAAAAGCGGCTGCGGGTAAAGGGGATTGCAGTTGTGGCAATCCCGATTCTGGCCAGTGGCCCAGGGCAGGCAAGAGGCGATGACAAAACAGAAGTTTTCATCAGCTGCCCTGTACTGACGGATTTTCGACACATAAGCAATGACACCATGCTGCTCCTGAGACAGTTATGTAGAAACTTTTCTGCAGATTCCGGAGAGGCCCTCATGAAGGAAATGAAATCATGGAATGAACGAAGTTTTTGATCAAAAACTTTACGCATTCGTGAAACAGCTTGAAGAATAAAACCCGGGCTTTTAGTACTTTTTTTCAGGATTTCAAAAGTCACAAGGGATTGTTTTTATGGCATAATTTACTTGGGTAAAAGCTACCCCTTACCGTTTGAGCGTCTTGTTAATTCGTCGATGATTCAAACGGTCTAACCGATAGCGGGCGACATGGCCCGCTATATTTTTCTGAAAGTTTTACGATTGAAAGTTTTTGCGAAAAGGGAGGTACCGATGAATCCGATCATTGCCATTTGTGACTTCACTGCATATCCGGCGCTGAAAGGGGAAAAACTTTTCCTGGAACAGAAACTTGAAAGTATCCAGCAGGAAAAGCGGGATTTGTACCATCCTTCCGCCATCCAGTACGATTCAGAATCCGAGCACAGCCAGAACCCGAAAGGAACAGACAAGATCCTGATCAGTCTCATCACCGAAGAGCAGAAAGCTGTCGAAAGGCTTTCGGTCGTCAACGCCCGACTGGAGGACACTGAAAAATTAGTTTTTTCTCTGGCATATCCTGAGCGGGATTATGTCCGTGAAAAGTATTTCAACCGCAGCACATGGGAGGAAATGGAGAAAAAGTTTTACCGCTCCAGGGGAGCCATCGACTATCACATCCGTAAGGCTGTAGAAGGGATTTGAATATGTCGAAGACAGATTTACATGTGATTGTCTACAAACTTTTGCGGTATGTGTACGAGTTCAACAGGCACGGGATCCTGCCCGATCTGATGAACGCTCATGATCTAGTCCCGGTTCCGGAAAGGTACTTTAATCAGGCCGTCAGGGAACTGTCATACGGCGGATTTGTCCGCTGGACATTCCTGCCGTGTATGGAAATCACTCTGAAGGGTGACGAGTTTCTGACGGAAAACCGGCAGATGCAGAAAGCCAGGGACTTTCTGGGTATAGAGTTTGAAGCCAGGTTATCAGGCCTGTTCATTCATTAAAAAAAACCGGCTGTATGCCGGTTTTAAGCTATTTTCCATTCCGGATAAGTCCAGCCGGTCAGGCTGTTGAAGGTTCGACCGCCTGCGCGGACTTTTTCATAAGTGTAGTACCTTGAGGGGATTTCGTAATCCAGCTTGTCCCATGCTTCCCGGAGCATTGGGATTTCTTCGTTGCATGCGGGTTCAAAGCTCTCCAGTTCTTCAACCGTCATACCTTCGAAGGGATTGAGGCTTTCGAATGCGGATTTGTAAGTGCGGAATTCTGTAGTTCTGTTCATTTTCATTTCCTCCTTGGGTTTGGCTTCCCATTACTCCCTGGCGGGAGTTTCGGCCGGTTGCCGTCCGGCTCTCATCAGATGGGTTATGCCGTCGCCTTTCCGTAGTCGGCTGTTGCCAGCCATTCGGCCAGTGCCTGCAGGTTTGCCAGCGGCTTGCCGTTCATCTGTCCATCGCGTTTGATGAACTTGGTCATGCCGTTGTTGCAGAGCCTTGCGCCTTCGCGGATATAGAAGCTGTTGTTTTTGTCTGCCATGGTCCACAGGTCAGCCGCTTCGTTTTCGAAATGGCTGACTGTCTGCCCGATGAAGTCATCGGCATACTGTACAGTGACGTAGACGTTGCCGCCGTTGAGGATCCCGCCGAATCCGTCCCGCCGGATTTCTTCAAACGGCTTTACGATTTCGCTGATTTCAGCGGCTGTGATGTTAGCCTGGCGGATGGTCACGGTAACGATGCTGTCGTATCCGGAGGTTTCGCCCTTGGCTGTGACTTCCTTTGTGTTGTACCCTTCAGCCTTGAGGGTCTTTCTGATCTCTGCCGCTGTTTTCGTTGCTGTTGTCTTTGCCATGATGTTCCTCCTTGATAGCAATTGTTATCAGTTGCTTTGTTTACGGCCTCATCATATGGCAATCTAAAACGATTGTCAACGCCCGACGGCAATTTTTTTCAATTGCTTTTGTGATAGACTGTAATTGGAGGATGACCATATGGGATTGAGATATAAAAAGCCGCTCCCAATCGAGCGGCTGAAAGAGGCAGGATATACAAGCTATAAGCTAAAACAGATGGGCAACCCGATTTCCATGGGAGCGATGACACGGCTCAGGCACGGGGAGGGGATCAGCTGGAAGACGCTGGAAACGATCTGTACGCTTTGCAACTGTCAGCCTGGTGACCTGATCGAATATGTACCGGAAGAGGAAGGGGAGTAAATCAATGGCAAAGGATGATTATCATGTTATCGTGTATAGACTTTTGAGCTATCTATATGACTGTCTGAAGCACGGGAACGACCCTGATATGAAAATTCTTGATGAAGTTTTGAAGGATATCCCGGAATCTTATAAACGGTTTATTCTGAAAACTTTAAAGTCAGAAGGATACACGAAAAACTACAAATTCGAACCCGTTGGGGACGATGAATGGATCATTGGCCTTGAAAATATCTGTATCACTGTCAAAGGAATAGAATACCTGACAGATAACAGTTTCATGCAGAAGGTCCACCGGTTTATGAAAGGCGTCAAAGACGTTATCCCTGGAATCTAAAAGAAAGCCCGGTCATTTAACCGGGTGTTTTGCTATGAAGTCTTTCATGAATGCGCTGATGGTTGCCGCCTGACCTACGCCCGCGGCATCGCATGCAGCTTTGAAATCATCACACAGCGCTTTGTTAAGCGTGAATGATTTTGAAATGATACCGGCTTTTTTTCGGTAATCTTTGTTATAGTCCGTTTGGGTTTTCATTTACCAATTTTAAACGATTTCCCGAAACCGTTGAGCAAGTCGATGCCCAATATCAGCCAAGCAATAATGCAAAGAATCAAAGCGATAACCGCTATTACTATCTGAAATGTGTTTGCCATGATGTTGCCCTCCAGTCATAATAATCATATCAGACAGGCGGGGACTTTCCCCGCCCATCTGATGCACAAGCCACTCTATCAGGTCTTTTATCCAGATAGAGAGCTGAATCCAAGCTACAAGTTTAGCCAGCCTGTCAGGCTTGGGTTCAGAGGCTCTTTGTTCAAGCTCTTCACGATTCTGTTGGAGTTCAGTGTAGAGCTTTTTATTTTTCTCTGTTCTTTTCATGAGCCGTTTTCCTTTCTAGCTTTCCGATGTAACCCTGATTGCACTGTCAA
>Ga0137309_100823_pt1 | contig 22558 bp, 16 predicted proteins | sample NAcewiD2O_June_FD_97179 | JGI IMG/M metagenome (GOLD analysis project Ga0137309, IMG submission 97179) | Mouse cecal microbial communities from Vienna, Austria - N-Acetylneuraminic amended D2O_June | ecosystem: Host-associated > Mammals > Digestive system > Large intestine > Cecum | place... | reverse complement strand
AAGGCTGTAAGCCACCTCGTCCGCGGCGAAGATAACAGCGCGGCCAGCCTGGTCCTCCAGGGGTTCCGGCTCCTTGAAGCCCTGCTGGGTCAGCTCGGCGGAGAGGGCGGATTGGATAAGGTCAAAGGGGATAAAGTCCAAAGGTATCAGCTCCAGTTTAGTTTATCGGTTTATTGTAGCACGTTTTGGCGAAAATGTCCAGGCCCAGTTTGCAGGGGAGCAGAACACCGCCCAGAGCCCGCTTCGCCCGCTATCCTCCCACAGTTCCCAAACTTTTTTGAGCATTTTGCCAATACCCCCTTGCTTTTTGCCTGAGGATAGTTTATAATGTTTTTATAAACCGTTTATAAAGGCATAGGGGCGTGTTGTAAATGAAGGCTAAGGACTTAGCGAAAAAACTGGGGGTCTCTCCTGCCACCATCTCGCTGGTGCTGAACAACAAACCTGGCATCAGCGATTCCCTGCGCAAATCACTGCTGGAAAAAATCCAGGAGCTGGGGCATGAGGAAATGCTCTGCGACGCCTGCCGGGCCGGGTCCGGCCCGGCCCCCAAGCCCCCTGAAAAACCAGAGAGCGCCTGCGCCTGCAAGGTCATTGCCTATCTGGTCCCCGGGGACTTTTTCACTGACCGGAATGACCCTTACGATTTCTTCTCCGGCGTGCTGGAGGGCGTGGAGGCCGAGGCCTGGGAAAATGACTGCTGCCTGGTCATGGTCCATATGAATAGAAATAAGGAGGTTAGCCTGGCGGAAAAGCTCCTGCGCGCCGGCAATGTCATTGGCGCTATTGTGCACCCCTGCCGCCTGACCGAGGAACTGGGCCGGGCTGTGCAGGAGGCGGGCCTCCCCTTTGTCTTTATGGACGCGGGGGGCTTGTACAGCAAGTCTACCAATTTCTGCTGGGAGCCCAGCAGCGTGTGCATCAGCAACCGGCAGGGCATGTACCGCATGGTAAAATATCTAAAGGAAATGGGCCATACCAAGTTGGGCTATGCCTACAGCGGCTGGGGCGGGCAGGTGCGCAAAGACCGGCGCTTCTGGTATGAGCAGGCCCTAAAGGACTTCGGCCTGGCCAACCGCCCGGACTTCTCCTTCAGCGCCAGGACCGGCGAGGACCTCTACGACTATCAGGCTTTGGCAGAGCAGTTCCAGAACGCCAAGGAGCTGCCCACTGCCCTGGTCTGCGAAAACGACAGGCAGGCCTGGCGGGCTGTCAAGGCCCTGAAGCAGGTGGGCCTGCGGGTGCCGGAAGATATCTCTGTGGTTGGCTTTGACGACCAGCCCGTCTGCACAAAAATCACCCCCCACCTGACCACCATACGCAATTCCCCCCAGCTGATGGGCCGGGAATGCGTGCTGACGCTGCAGAACCTTATCCGCCTGCGGGCCCTGGGTGAGCCGGACCCCTGGCTGCGCCTGGAGCTGCCCGCCCGGCTGATAGAGCGGGACAGTGTGCGGGATTTGCGCAAATCCTTCGGTTAATTTGGCCAGATAGCTGTTCACCTGTGCAAAAATATTGTCCCAACAGAAAATATTAACTTTTTTGTAATCACTCAGACCTTGACAGCGCCAGTTTGTGGAGGTATAATTCTTCATGGCTTCAGGGCCCGCGGCTTTCATTCCTGTTTTGCCCGTGCCCTGGGGAAACCAAAATTTTTATTTGAGAAAGGTGATTAACATGAAGAAGAATCTCCTCCGGCTCCTTGCCGCGGTCATGGCTGTTGCCATGGTCCTGTCCCTTGCCGCCTGCGGCGGTGACTCTAAGGATAAGAACAGCAGCAGCGAGCCCAGCAGCTCCGAGAGCAGCGCTTCCAGCGAGAACACCAGCAGCGCAGAGGATTCCTCCGCCGCAGACAGCTCTAAGGAAGAGAGCTCCTCTGAGACAAGCAGTGCCGTCACTACTAACGGCAAGTACGAGTCCATTCAGGCTTTCCTGGATGACCCCACTGTCAAGGCCCAGCTGGACAGCATGATTGAGAGCCTGACCGCAGGCGACGACAGCATGGATGTATCTGTTGCCGCTGAGGGCGACACCCTGGTTTACACTTTCGTCTTTGTTGGCCAGACCCTTGCTGAGGACGAGATTACTGTTATGCACGATGCCCTGGAGAGCGCCATGGCCACTCAGGCTGCAACCTTTGAGAACATCGCTGGTTCTCTGAGCGACGCAATCGAGGTCAGCGACCCCAAGGTGCTGGTTGTTTATGAGGCCGAGGACGGCACTGAGATTTTCTCTCAGGAATTCAGCCCCAGCAAGTAATCGGGGAGTACATGATGAAAAGAAAGACGGCGCGGCATATGCTGCGCCGTCTTTCTTTTTTGGGCTGCCCAGAGCCTGGCTGCTGGGCTTCAGCCGTAATATCTTTCATACAGCGCCTCCGGCACCCCGAACAGCTCCCGCACACCCTCCGGCCTGAGCACCTCCTCCGCCTTCCCCATGCGAAACACCGCCCTCTCCCGGATACACACCGCGTATCCCGCCACCCGTGCCGCCAGCTCCGGCTCGTGCATAGAGATAACCACCCCCATCTTCCGCTCCTCTGTCAGCTGCCGCAGAAGCTGGAAAAACGTGGCTTTATGGTAGATGTCCAGAAAAGCCGTGGGCTCGTCCAGCAAAAGCACCTCCGGCTCTTGGCACACTGCCCGGGCCAGCATCACCCGCTGGCGCTGGCCGTCGCTGATTTCCGTAAAGGAGGCCCCGGCAAAGGCCTCCATCTCCACCAGGGCCATGGATTCCTCCACCACCCTGCTGTCTTTGGCGGACAGCCTGCCGAAATAGCCGGTATAGGGATAGCGGCCTGTTTCCACCACTTCCCGGCAGGTCATGCGCTCTGGGCGGATGGGCTCTGTCAGCAGCAGGGCCAGCTTTTGGCTGAGCTCTTTAGGCGGGAAGCTCCCCAGCTCCCGGCCGCAGACGCGGATTTGCCCGCCCCAGCTTTTCAGCTGGCCGGAGAGGGTTTTCAGGATAGTGGACTTGCCAGAGCCGTTGGGGCCAATCAGGGCCACAATCTCCCCAGCCCCCACCCGGAAGCTGATGCGGCGGATAAGGGGCCCGTCATAGCCCACGGCCAAATCAAGGGCCTCCAAAGGGTAATCTGCCATTTATATCTCCCCTCTCTTTCTGCTGATGAGCATCCCGATAACAACAGGAGCCCCGAAAATGGCGGTCACAGTGCTGATGGACAGCTCTGTGGGGGCAAAGGCCGTGCGGGCCAGCATGTCGCACAGCAGGCAGAAGCAGGCCCCGCACAGAAAGCTGCCGGGAATCATCCTGCCGGGCTTCGAGGTACCGGTGAGCACCCGGACAATATGGGGCGCGGCAATGCCCACAAAGGAAACAGGCCCCGCGAACGCGGCCACGCAGGCTGACAGCAGGCCGGACAAAAGCACCAGCAGCACCCGCAGAAGCCCCACATTGATTCCCAGGCTCTGGGCGTAGCCCTCCCCCAGACGGTAGGCGGAGAGGGGCTTCACCAGCAGGACAGAGCCCAGCACCCCCACTGCCACCGCAAGGGACACAGCAGCCACATTCTCCATGGTAGAGCCGGAAAAGCTGCCCATGGACCAGCCCCGCAGGTTGACGATGTCTGCGTCATCCGCGAAGGTGACCATAAAGTCCGTGATGGCAGTGCAGATATAGCCAATCATCACCCCGCAGACCACCAGCATGGACATGCGCTGGACCCGCCGGGAAACCAGCAGCACCAGCCCTAAGGTCAGCAGAGAGCCCAGAAAGGCGGCGAAAATCATGGTCAGCGAGCTGACAGCCCAGCCGCCCCCTGCCAGGAAAATCATCACCAGCGCCACTGCCAGCTTGGCCCCGGAGGAGACCCCCAGCACAAAGGGCCCGGCAATGGGATTATGGAAAAAGGTCTGGAGCAGATAGCCGGAAAGGCCCAGGGCTCCGCCCAGAAGCAGGGCGGAGAGTGCCCGGGGAACGCGGATGGCCCAGAGGACCCGCAGGGTGGTGGAATCGCCTTGGCCCAGGAGAGCGCGGAGGGTTTGAGAGGGGGAGAGGTTGGCGCTGCCCGCAAAAAGGTTGAGGGCCAAAGCCAGGAGGAGCAGGAGGGAGAAAAGTGAGATGACCAGGGAAAAACGGGAGCGCACGAAGGGCAGCCTCCTTTCAGATGATAGTTATGGTAAAAAAGTGACAGCCAGGCCTGACGGCCCGGGGCAGGCGCTATCGTTAAGCAGGGGCGTGGGAGCGGAGACCGGGGTCAAGGGGCGTAGAGTTGGCTTTGGCCAACTCTTGGCCCCTTGCGGGGGTGCGGGGGTGAGTGTCTGCCAGTGGCAGACAAGCTGCGAACCGACCGAGCCGGCAGGCGAGACCAAGGGCCAGACCTTTGGGACTCCTGACATTGGCTTTGCCAAGCCGCCCCAAACCCCTGCCAGGGGGCAAGCCCCCCTGGACCCCGGTCTCCGCCTTTTGCTTCTCCTTGGCGAAAGGTGCTGCCCGGGCTGTCAGGCTTTCCGCTTTAGTCTGTGCTTTCTGTCAGCTCCTCACTCACCCGCCGGGCCAGCTCCGGCAGCTTCCCCTCCAGATACGGCCCCGGACACATGGTCTCCCCATCAAACATCTTATGGGTCGTCAGGCTTCCATCCTCCCCGCCTGTATATGTCAGCTCCTTCATCCCGTTCCTCCTGCATATATCCACACAGAGCTCCACCAGCGTCTCAAAGGCCTCGTCACTTACGTGCCACTGTCCCCCAATCTCATCATTGGCCACCTCTATGGTCACCGCCTGGTTGTCGTTGCCCCCATGGGCCGAGGTCCAGGCCCGGTTGGCCTCCTCTACGTACAGGGCCACCCGCCCGCTGCTGTCAATGCCATAGTTGGCTGAGGCCTGCCTGTCCCAGTTCCCGAAGGCTTCTCCCAGCTCCTCCAGGCTCATATCATCCGCCATGTGGTGCACCGTGATGCGCTGGATGGAATCAGCCCGGGGAAAATCCCCGTTGGGGGAGAGATAGACATACTCTGCCAGCGGGCTGTTGCGGGCAATGATTTCCGCGCTCTCCTCCTCAGTAAGGGGCCTTCCCACGTTCTCCGGCAGCCGGGAGCTGAAGCCCAGGCACAGGGTGAGCACCAGCGCGCTCAGCAGGCAGAAGCCCCCTAACAGGAGCCAGACAGCAGTGTGTTTGTTTTTCATGTTCATCCTCCCTTACAGGCCCAGCCAATACAGCAGGTGGAGGGCGCACAGTCCCCCGCACAGGGCGAACGCGCTCTTTAGCGCCAGGCCGCTCAGCTTCTTCCCCCGCTGGCCGGGCCGGGACACGGTGAGGAACAGAAAGCCCGTCACGCCCAGATAAAAGAAGCTGGTATCCATCAGGTTGTGGACGCAGAAAGCCGTGCCCTCTGCCCGCTCTGCCGGGCTGTGGCCCCTGCGGAAGAACCGGACTGCCATGAAAATCAGCATGGCGGCAGTGAGCCAGCCCGTCTCCACAGCCATATGCAGAGGCACATTGTGGATGTGCCAGGTGCTGAAATACTTGCCCCCATCCTGCATGTCCAGGCCCCGCCACTGATAGGGCCCCACGCCAAAGAAAGGGTTTGCGGTGAGATATTGGGCGCCGCTGGCCATCATCTCCAGCCGTTCCGGAAAAGTCGCCGCCGCGCTGGGCCGGATAAGCACCACCACTGCCGCTGCCGCCAGGCCCAAGGCTGTAACAAGCAGGGACATCTTGGGCAAATCGGCGAAAAAACCTATGACCCTGGGCCAGAAGAAGCTCAGGGCGCAGAGGTATCCCGCGGGGAGCAGGGCTGTCCAAGATACGCTGGTATGGGCGGCAGTCAGATAGAGCAGAAGACCAGTGCCCATGCCCAGCACGGCCCGGGCCAAGACCTGGCACAGCTCCCCCAGAGCCGCGCGAAAAGCAGAGAGCCGCCGCTTCTCCCAGAAAAAGGCCAGCGTGCCCAGAGCCATGGCCAGAAAGCTGCCCAGGGAGAGGGTGAGGGCCAGGGCCGCCAGAATCAGGGGCTCTATGTGCCGGAGAAGCCTCCAGGTTCGGGAATGGGGCTTCTGGTCCAGGACCGCGAACCAGGCCAGGACCAGGAACATCCCCATGGCGTTAGGGTTCCCCAAAAACCCGCCAAGCCGCCCCGCGCCGCCGTATACCAGGGCGCTGCCAACAAACTGGATTAGCCCAGCCGCAGCCACCGCGGCGGCCGTCAGTAGGCAGAGCCGCCGCAGAAGGAGCAAATCCTCCCGGGAGAGGGAGGCCATCAGCAGGTAGAGAATGGGGATGATAAGCTGCACAGCCCCAAAGCCGGTGGAGATACTGCCAGTGGAGACCATCGCGGAGGCCATGCAGCCCAGCTGGTAGAGGCCCATAAACAGCAGGAGCCAGGGGTCAGCCCGGGCAGAGGACTGGGAGAGCCCAGCAGCGCAGAGAAGAAGCCCCAAAGCGCTGACAGCCAGGCCGTCCCCCACGCCCACGCGGATAAGGACAATCAGGGCCAGGATGGGACAGAAGGCCATGTAGTGCTCAGTAAGATAGGAGAGTTTTTGTTTGAGGGGAATGGGGAGCACCTCCCTTAGGTTTTTATAGCAACAGCTCCAAACTGCTTTGCAGTTCCGGCTCTGCTGAAATGTCCTGCGGACATTATAGCATAAATCCGCTTGGAGAAGACCGGTGCTTTCGCGTAGCGAAAGAGAAGCGCTTTGCGCTTCAGGGCTTCTCCGGATGTCCGCTTGCGGACATTATAGCACAAGGAAGCGGCCTGCCGCAACACCGGACAGGGGGCGCGGAGAAAATTTTGCCCCCCTTTCCCTTGGACTTGGGGCTTTATTTCTACAAAAAACTGTGGTATAATACCCCTGATTGGAGGGACAGATTATGGTTACCAGAGTCTTTGCAGAAAAAATGCCCGGCTTTAACATTGAGGCCCAAGGCCTTCTCGCTGACCTGCGGGAAAATCTTGGCATCGCCAGCCTGCGGGAGGTCCGCATCCTCAACCGCTATGACGTGGAGGGCCTGACCCCTGAGCAGTTCGCCCTGGCCAGGGACACCATCCTCTCAGAGCCCAATGTGGACGCTGTCTACCCCGCCGCTTTCCGTCTGCCTGAGGAGTATATCACCTTTGCTATGGAGTACCTCCCCGGCCAGTACGACCAGCGGGCTGACTCCGCCGCCCAGTGCGTGCAGCTGCTCACCCAGGGGGAGCGCCCCGCTGTGGCCAGCGCCAAGGTCATTGGCCTGCTGGGGGACCTCTCCCCCGCTGATGTGGAGAAGGTCAAGACCTATCTCATTAACCCAGTGGAGAGCCGGGAGGCCTCTATGGATTTGCCCCACAGCCTGGGGCTGAATTCCCCCGAGCCCGCGGACGTGGCCCGGGTCACTGGCTTTACCGGCTGGGGGGAAGAGGAGATGAAGTCCTATTACAATAATATGGGCTTTGCCATGACCCTCTCAGATTTGTGCTTCTGCCGGGACTATTTCCGGGACCAGGAGCGCCGGGACCCCACTGTCACAGAGCTGCGGGTTATTGACACCTATTGGAGCGACCACTGCCGCCACACCACCTTCCTCACCCGCCTGCACACCATTGATGTGGAAGAGGGCCCCCTGAAAGCCGCGGCAGAGCAGGCGCTGAAAGAGTACCTGTCCCTGCGGGACGAGCTGTACGGCCCCCAGACCGCAAGGCCGGTCTCCTTGATGGACATGGCCACCATTGGCGGCAAGTACCTGCGGAAAAAGGGCCTCTGCCCGGATTTGGATGTGAGCGACGAAATCAACGCCTGCTCCATTGAGGCCCCTGTTACCGTTGACGGCAAAACCGAGACCTGGCTTATCCAGTTCAAAAACGAGACCCACAACCATCCCACGGAGATTGAACCCTTTGGCGGGGCAGCCACCTGCCTGGGCGGGGCCATCCGGGACCCCCTCTCCGGCCGGGCCTATGTATACCAGGCCATGCGGGTCACTGGCTCCGGGGACCCCACCCTCCCCTTTGAGAAGACCCTCCCCGGCAAGCTGCCCAGCCGGAAGATTACCACTGGGGCCGCGGCAGGCTATTCCAGCTACGGCAACCAGGTGGGCCTGGCCACTGGCCAGGTCACAGAGCTGTACGATTCGGGCTATGTGGCCAAGCGCCTGGAAATCGGCGCGGTGATTGGGGCCTCCCCCAAGTCCAATGTGCGCCGGGAGGAGCCTGCCCCTGGAGACATTGTGGTGCTGCTGGGCGGGGCCACAGGCCGGGACGGCATTGGCGGGGCCACAGGCTCCAGCGTGGCCCACACCAAAAAGTCTGTGGAGGTCTGCGGGGCCCAGGTCCAGAAGGGCAACCCGCCCACAGAGCGGAAGATTCAGCGGCTGTTCCGCAATGCTGCCGCGGCCCGGCTCATCAAGCGCTGCAATGACTTCGGCGCGGGCGGAGTCTGCGTGGCCATCGGCGAGCTGGCCCCTGGCCTGGATATTGACTTGGACAAGGTGCCCAAAAAGTACGAGGGCCTGGACGGCACAGAGCTGGCCATCTCTGAGAGCCAGGAGCGCATGGCCGTGGTGCTGGCCCCAGAGGACAAGGAGGCTTTCTGCGCCCTGGCGGCAGAGGAAAACCTGGACGCCCAGGTGGTGGCTGTGGTCACTGAGGAGCCCCGGCTGAACATGACCTGGCGGGGAGACATGGTGGTGGATTTGTCCCGGGCCTTCCTGGACACCAACGGGGTCACCCAGAACGCGGACGCCAGAATCACCTCTCCCCAGGGTGACTGCTATCTCACCAGCCTGCCGGAGGCCTTGCAGGGCAAGACCGGCACAGAGGCCCTGCTTGCCAACATGGCCCGGCTGGAGGTCTGCGGCCAGAAGGGCCTCTGTGAGCGCTTCGACTCTATGATTGGCGCGGGCACGGTGCTGATGCCCTTTGGCGGCCTGTACCAGCTGACCCCCGAGGAGGCCATGGTGGCCAAAGTGCCCTTGCTCTCCGGCGAGACTGACGATGCCTCTGCCATGGCCTATGGCTTTATCCCCGGGGTATCCCGGTGGTCCCCCTTTATGGGCGCGGCCTACGCGGTGGTGGAGAGCCTCAGCAAGCTCCTGGCCATTGGCGCGGACCCCCTGAAAGCCCGGCTCACCTTCCAGGAGTACTTCCCCCGGCTCCATGAGGAGCCAGCCCGGTGGGGCCAGCCTGCCGCTGCCCTGCTGGGGGCTCTCAGTGCCCAGATTGGCATGGGGCTGCCTGCCATTGGCGGCAAGGACAGCATGTCCGGCTCTTTTGAAGATTTGGACGTGCCCCCCACACTGGTCAGCTTTGCTGTGTCCATGACCAAGGCCAGCCGCACCCTGTCCGCCTGCGTGAAGCACCCGGGCCGGAAGCTGCTGCTGCTGCCCATCCCCACCACAGAAGACGGGATGCCCCACTGGGAGAAGCTCCGGGAGCTGTACCGCCAAGTGCTGGCCCACATCCACTGCGGAGACATTACTGCCGCCGGGGTAGTCCGGGAGGGCGGCGCGGCGGCCTGCGTGCTGCGCATGTGCTTTGGCAACAAGCTGGGCTTTAAGTTTGCCCAGGGCCTCTCCCCTCAGACCCTGTACGCCCCCTTGGAAGGCGCTTTGGTGGTGGCTGTCTCAGCAGAGGCGGAAATCTCCTGCGGAACCCTGCTGGGCTATACTACCTGCGGCGGCCAGGTAGAGCTGGACGGGGAAAAGATTGCCATAGACAAGCTCATTGACGCCTGGATGGGCACCCTGGAAAAGGTGTTCCCCAACAAGGCCGCTCCCGCCCCCCTGCCCGCTGACGTGCCCCTGTTCACCCAGCGGAACGCCGCTGCCCCGGCCATTAAGACCGCCCGGCCCCGGGTGGTCATCCCCGCCTTCCCGGGCACCAACAGCGAGGTGGACTCTGCCCGGGCCTTTGAGAAGGCAGGGGCCCAGGCGGAAATTTTTGTGGTGCGCAACCTGACCCCTGGGGACATTGAGGACACCATCCGCCGCCTGGAGCAGGCTATCCGCCGCAGCCAGATGATTATGCTTCCCGGGGGCTTCTCCGGCGGCGACGAGCCGGAGGGCTCCGGCAAATTCATTGCCACCACCTTCCGCAACCCTCTGATTGCGGATGCGGTGACCCATCTGCTGGAGCAGCGGGACGGGCTGATTCTGGGCATCTGCAACGGGTTCCAGGCCCTTATCAAGCTGGGCCTTGTACCCTACGGCAAAATTACCGAGCCCAGCAAGACCGCGCCCACCCTGACCTTCAACTCCCTGGGCCGCCACGCCTCCCGCTTGGTTTACACCAGGGTGACCAGCGTGAAGTCCCCCTGGCTCCGGGGGGTGAACGCCGGAGACGTGCACACCATTGCCATCTCCCACGGCGAGGGCCGGTTTGTGGCCGATGACGCCGCGCTGCAGGCGCTTATCGCGGGCGGCCAGATTGCCACTCAGTATGTGGATTCGGACAACGCTGTCAGCGGGGATATCCAGTGGAACCCCAACGGCTCTGTCTGCAGCATTGAGGGCATCACCAGCCCGGACGGGCGGGTACTGGGCAAGATGGGCCATGACGAGCGCTGGAGCAAGGGCCTGTTCAAGAACGTGCCTGGCCACAAGGACCAGCGGCTGTTCCAGTCCGGGGTGGAGTACTTCCGGTAAGGACAGTCTCCTGATATACCTGATATGACTCTGATAAAATAGAAAAACCGGCTGGGCAGATTTTGCCCAGCCGGTTTTTTGCTGGCCAGCGCTAGAGTCTGTTTGAAAACCGGAGAAATGCTGGATGTTTGTCCAGAAATGAGTGGGTTCAAGGAAAAAACCGCGGGAAATGCTGCCGCCTTTCCAGGTTTTTTGACGCTGAAGCCACCATTTCTGGGCAAAACGGACAGTGTTTCGGAGTTTTCAAACAGACTCTAGAGCATTCAGCCCACCAGCCAGCCCAAATCCAGCTCCACCCGCGCAAGCTCCACATCAGGCTTGATTCGCTCCCCGTGGAAGTCGCTGCCCCCAGTCACCTGCAGGCCATACCGCCGGGCCAGGTCCAGATACCGCGCCTGCTGCTCTGGGGTATGCTTGGGGTAAAAGCACTCCAAGGCGTCCAGGCCATATCCCGCCAGCCGAATTACCAGCTGCTCCAAATCCTCCGGCCCGTCCTGGCCCAGCAGAATCTGATAGGGATGGGCCAGAGAGGCCTTCCCTCCCGCCGCTTTGATGGCCTTTACGCACTGCTCCGCGCTGGGCTTGTTCCGGTCAAACCGCTGGAACGCCGGGGTGTCCAGGTAGCGCTCAAAGGCCTCCCGGTTATTGCTGACATATCCCTGCTGGACCAGCGCCTGGGCAAAATGGGGCCGCCCTATGACCCCGCCCTTTGCCAGGCCCTCCACCAAAGCCAAATCCACCTCCACCCCCTGCTCCCTGAGGAACTGGCAGATTTTATACTTGCGCTGGTCCCGCCGCTTTTTCAAGCCCGCGGTCATCTCCTCCAAAGCAGGCGCGCCCGCAGGAAACCCGTACCCCAGGATATGAAGATTCCGATAGTCCTCTGAGCTGAATTCCACGCCCCGGAGGACCTGAAGCCCCAGCGCCTCCCCTGCCTGCAGGGCCTCTTCCAGGCCGTCTGTGTTGTCATGGTCCGTAAGGGCCATCACCTGGATGCCCCGGGCTTTTGCCAGCCTTACCAGCTCCCTGGGCGTATACTGGCCGTCTGAGGCAGTGCTGTGGGTGTGCAGGTCACAGACACAGATTGTCCCTCTTTTTTCCTCAGTCCCCTTCATCACCGCTTCCTCCTGTTCCTACAAACCTCTGTGATTATCCTATGTCCCATCCCTGGCAGGGCTCCCCGCCGGGATTCGCAAGGCCGACACAGCAAAATCAGGCCATGCCCAGCCCCGAGCTCTGAAAGCACAACAGAGCGCTGCCCTGCCCGGCCCTCAGCCAGGCGGGAGACTGCGCCCTGTTTTTTATGCCAATCCAGCTATAGGTTTGCCAAAGTTTCCATCTGCCGCTGCAGCTCGCCCACCACTTCCTGGCTGGCGGCCATCCCTTCCGTGATACCGGCCATGTCCCCAACCAGCCGCTGGGTGCTGCCCGCCGCGCCGTTCACGCCCTCCGCCGCGCCGTCAATAGCGTTGGAAATATTGGAGATAGAGCCCGCAATCTCATCCATTGCTGCCCGCAGCCGCTCTACCCGGCTGTTGAACGCCTCAATGCTGTCCTCCACATAGCTGGCGTCGTCCCGGTACTGCTGCCCTGAGAGGGCAGCCCGCTGGAACTGCTCCAGTACGGTATGGCGCAAATATTCCACCAGCTCCTGGGCGCTGCCGGAGAGGTAGTCCACCGCGCTGGTTACCACCGCGTTCACCCGCTGAATATTGCCCGCGGTCTCTGCGCAGGAATCCGCCAGGGCGCGAATCTCCTGGGCCACCACCGCGAAGCCCCTTCCTGCCTCCCCGGCCCGGGCGGCCTCAATAGAGGCATTCACAGCAATCAAGTCTGTGGAGGAGGAGATGGACAGGATATCCTTGGTCAGGGTACTAATCTCCCCCACGCTTCTGCTCTCCTCAATGGCTGTGTTCAGCTGGGACAGAATCTCCTCTGTCCGCCCGCGAATCGACTCAACGCTCTCCCGGGCAGCGCTCTCCACCTCCTCGGCACGGTCCCGCATCTCCACCGAATAGGCGGTGATGGCCGCGCACTCCTCTGCCATATCCTGGGCGTCGCCCCGGGTCCCGGCAGTATTGCCGCTGATGGAGGCCGCGCTGCTGGCCACCTCCTCCAGTGCGGCGGAGAGCTGGGAGGTCAGGCTGGAAAGGGCCTGCACACTGCCGCTGGAGCTGTGTATCCGGCCCCGCACCTGGCCCACCACGCCCCCAAGGCGCTGAGAGCTGTCCTGCAGGGTGCCCACAGCCTGGCGGATGGGCGCAATCACATATTTCCTCACAATGCGGAACGCCCCAATCACCAGCAGCACCCCGGCCCCCAGGGTGCAGGCGCTGATAAGCAGGGAGGTCAGGTACACCACAAACAGCTGGTCCTGGGCTGTGCCTGCCCGGGCGTTGGCTGAGGCGTACATCTGCTCAATATGCTCCTCCGCCGCGCTGCCATAGGCAGCCACATCCCCATTGGCCATGGCGTAAGCCTCCTGGGTCCTGCTGTCCGCGCTGGCGCACACCAGCCTGACCAGGGCGTGCTGGAACGCCTCGTAATCCTCCAAAAGGGCCTGATAGTCCCCCTGCTCCTCCTGGGGGACAAAGTCCTCATACGCGGCCAGCTTCTGATCCAGCTCAGCCTCTTTGTCCTTTATCTCCTGCACCAGCTGTATCATGGTGCTGTGGTCAGCGGCCACAATATGGGACAGGGCCAGCCGGTGTATTTCCAATATAGAGCGGCGAATCTCCTCCAGCCGGGTCTCACTGGCCATATACTTGTCTACGATTGTCCCTGCGCTGGCGTTCACATTGTTGATGCTGAATACCGCCAACAGGTTGGAAAGCAGCGTAATCAGGCCCAGCAGGACGATGGGCAGAATCAGCCGCCGCTGCAGTGTCAGCTTGCCTTTCATGCAATTCCCCTCCGAAATGTTTTTTCTTCCCCCCTTTCGGGGCAGCTTTACCGGGCGCATACGCCCTCTACCAGCCTATCCAGCTGCTCCTGCAGAGAGGCGCCATCCGGATTGCCCTGGGCCAGGTTCCCGGCAAATTCTGTCACTGGGTCCCAGAACTTCCCGCCCACCCGCTGCAGGTGGGAAAACTCTGACTGGGCCAGCAGGGCCGCAATGGCCGGGGAATCCTGCACCTCCTGAGAGTTGGCGGCCTGCAGGTTGGACGGCCCCTGGCCCCGCACCGCGAAACGGCGGGCCTGGCTGCTCTCGCTGGTAATCCACTCTGCCAGCCGCGCGGCCCACTCCTGCTCTTGGGAATAGGCATTGACGCCAATCAGCTTGCACCCGGAAAAGGAGGCCATCTGTATCTCCTGCCCCGCGCAGGCAAAGGCAGGCAGCTTGGCGGCCCCGGCGTTCTCGCCCCAGGCCTCCTCAATGGCCAGCGCGTTCCACACCCCGCTGACCCCTGCCGATACAGAGCCGTCCTGCACCCCGGCCAGGAACTCAGTGTCTGTCCGGCTGGCAAAGCCTGGGCTTTCCGCAATAGCCAGCATGGCCTGGGCCACATCCACCCCGCGGATTGGCCCCTCGGTGCTGTTCCAAGTGCAGCTGTTTGTGATGCCGTCATCATTCAGGCCCACCTCCAGGCCTGTGCTGCCGAAAAAGGCGTAAACATACCAGGCTGAGCTCCAGTCCATGGTCACCAGGCTTCCCTTCTGGGCCGCCTTCTCCACCATGGCGTTCAGGCTCTGGATGTCCTCCTCTGTAAAGATTGCCTTGTTATAGTAGAGGAAATAGCCGTTGTCCGCTGTCAGGGGGTAGGCGTAAAGTTTGCCGTCCACACTGGCCGCCTCCACCGCGGCGGGAAGATTGGCCTGGCGGATGCTCTCCGCATCCTCAATGGGGTTCAGCGCCCCGGCAGCGGCCAGGGCCGCCAGCTGGTCATCCGCAAAGGCGAACACATCCGCGCCCCCCTCCAAGTCCCCCAGCAGAACGTCCTTGCAGCTGGACTCACTTTGAGGCTGATATGTAATCTGAAACTCTGCCTGGCCCGCGTACTGCTTTTGGAAGGAGGCAAACAGCTCCTCCAGCAGCGCCTCGTCCTCCTCCGCGCCCCACACAGTCAGTGCCACTGTCCGGGACGCAGGCTCCTGCTCCAAAGGCGCAGGCTCCTGGCTGCCGCAGGCTGCCAGCAGGAAGAGCATTGCCCCTGCCAGCAAAAGGAAACACTTCTGAACCATATACATCATGCCTTTCCATAGCTTCTAAGAGCCCGCGCCGCTTAAAACTTTCACAGCGCCCCCACAGGTATGGGCCCCACAAACGGTATTGGGTATATTACACCATGAAATTGAGGGAGTTTGGCACGCTCTTGCCAAACTCCAGTACACAGCCACGAAACCTTAAGGTTTGCAGACGGCGCGTGCTGTGTACATTATACCATGAAATTGGGGGAGTTTGGCACGCTCTTGCCAAACTCCAGTACACAGCCACGAAACCTTAAGGTTTGCAGACGGCGCGTGCTGTGTACATTATACCATATCTCCGTTTTTTCTGGCAACCCTTTTTTGCCCGGAGAATGGCGTCCCTGTTCTGCTGATGCCGGAAAGCTCTTTTCAGCCAAAAAGAGAGGCGCTTTTGCTCTTGCAGTTTGCCGCGGCCAGTGTTATAATGGGCCTACAGAGTCTAGAGTCTGTTCGAAAACTCCAAAATACTGTCTGTTATGCCCAGAAATGGTGTTTTCGGCGTCAAAAAACCTGGAAAGGCGGAAGCATTTCTTGCGTTTTTTCCTTGAATCCACTCATTTCTGGCCAAAAATCCAGCATTTCTCCGGTTTTCAAACAGACTCTAGGGCTTTCCGCGGCCGCGCTGGAAGCCCCCGCGAAAAATAATCTGCATGGAGGTTCGTTATGTCTCAAATGATGGACGCCCTGGTCAAGCCCACCGCGGGCCCGGGGCTGGAGCTGCGTCAGGTCCCTGTGCCCCAGCCTGGGCCGGGGCAGGTACTGATTAAGGTGCACAAAACCGCCATCTGCGGCACGGACGTGCATATCTACAACTGGGACCCCTGGGCCCGGGAGCACATCAAGCCCCCCATGGTCATTGGCCATGAGTATGTGGGCGAGGTGGCTGCTCTGGGCGCTGGGGTGGAGGGGCTTGCCATTGGCCAGCGGGTCAGCGGCGAGGGGCACATCACCTGCGGCCGCTGCCGCAACTGCCACACCGGCAATATCCAGTGGTGCAAGGACACCCAGGGCGTAGGCGTGGATAGGGACGGGGCTTTTGCCGAATACGTCTGCATCCCCCAGAGCAATGTGATTCTCATTGACGAGAGCCTGCCTGAGGAGGTAGTGGCTTTCTTTGACGCCTTTGGCAACGCCACCCATACGGCCCTGATGTGGGACCTGGTGGGGGAGGACGTGCTTATCACCGGCGCGGGGCCCATTGGCATCATTGCTGCCGGCATCTGCAAGTTTGCCGGGGCCCGCCGGGTGGTCATCACAGACGTGAACGAGTACCGCCTGGATTTGGCCCGGAAGATGGGGGCTGACGCGGCTGTCAATGTAAGCCGGGAGGATTTGCCCGCTGTTATGAGCAAGCAGGGCCTGGTTGAGGGCTTTGACATTGGCCTGGAAATGAGCGGGAACGGGGCTGCCCTGACCCAGATGATTTCTGTCATGCGCAACGGGGGCAAGATAAGCCTTCTTGGCATCTCCAACCAGCCTGTGCCCATGGACATGAACGGCATTATCGGCAAGGGCCTGACCATGCAGGGCATCTATGGCCGGAAAATGGACAACTGGCACCAAATGAGCTACATGGTCCAGGGCGGGCTGGATTTGAGCCCAGTCATCACCCACCGGTTCCACTATACACAGTTTGAAGAGGGCTTTGCGGCCATGAATTCCGGGCAGTCCGGCAAAGTGATTCTGGATTGGACAAAGGAGGCTGACTGATATGAAACAGGCAATGGAGAAATTCAAAAAAGAGCTGGAAAGCATCAAAGAGGCTGGCACCTGGAAGTCAGAGCGGGTCATCACCACCCCCCAGCGCTCCCGAATCGACACCACCCAGGCCAAGGCTGTGGTGAATATGTGCGCCAACAACTATCTGGGCCTGTCCAATGACCCTGATTTGATTGCCGCCGCCAAAGAGAGTTATGACAAATACGGCTTTGGCCTGTCCTCTGTGCGGTTTATCTGCGGCACCCAGACCGTCCATAAGGATTTGGAAAAAGCAGTGTCTGAGTTCTTCGGCATGGAGGATACCATCCTCTACTCTTCCTGCTTTGACGCCAACGGCGGCCTGTTTGAGACCCTGCTGGGCCCAGAGGACGCCATTATCTCTGACGAGCTGAACCATGCCTCCATTATCGACGGGGTGCGCCTGTGCAAGGCCAAGCGCTTCCGCTATAAGAACAACGACATGACTGATTTGCGGGTCCAGCTGGAGGCTGCCAAGGCCGCCGGGGCCCAGGTGATGCTTATTGCCACAGACGGGGTTTTCTCCATGGACGGGTACATTGCCAACCTCCAGGGCATCTGCGATTTGGCCGAGGAGTTCGGGGCCCTGGTCATGGTGGATGACAGCCACGCCGCGGGCTTTATGGGAGACAAGGGCCGGGGCACCCCAGAGTTCTGCGGGGTTCAGGGCCGGGTAGACATCCTTACCGGCACCTTCGGCAAGGCCCTGGGCGGGGCCAGCGGCGGCTATACCGCTGCCAGCGCTGACATTGTGGCCCTGCTGCGCCAGCGCAGCCGCCCCTATCTGTTCTCCAACACCCTGGCCCCGGCTGTGGCCGCCGCCAGCCTTCGGACCTTCCAGAAGCTCACTGCCTCTACGGAGCTGCGGGACCGGGTCCACGAGAACACCGCCTATTTCCGCCAGGGCCTCAGCAAGCTGGGCTTTGACTTGCTGCCCGGCAGCACGCCCATTGTGCCTGTGATGCTCTACGACGCCAAGCTGGCCGGAGAGTTCGCGGCCCGGATGCTGGAAAAGGGCGTATACGTGGTGGGCTTCAGCTATCCTGTGGTGCCCCAGGGCAAGGCCCGCATACGCACCCAGGTCTCTGCCGGGCACACCAAGGAGGACTTGGACTTTGCGGTGGAGTGCTTTGCTGCTGTGAAGAAAGAGATGGGGCTGTAAGGCCTCTCCAGAAAACCGCTGAAGGGCCCCTTTCCAGGGGCCCTTTCTTGAAAGGCGTGCCCCCTCCCCGCCCTCTTGGGGGATGGGCGCCCCCTGCAGGCAACCTGTAAAAAGCAAAATGGAGGGAAACCCATGCATTACAGAACACTGGGCCGCACCGGCCTTTCCGTCAGCGAGATTGGCCTGGGCAGCGAGGCCTTTGTGGAGCGCACCGGGGAGGAGGGCGCTGCCCTGCTCAGCGCTGCCATAGACGCTGGCATCAACTACTTCGATTTATACAATCCCGAACCCCAAGTGCGGGACGTGTTCGGCCTGACCATGGAGGGCCGCCGGGAAAAGTTCATCCTCCAGGCCCATCTGTGCTCGGCCTGGATTGGGGGCCAGTACAAGCGCACCAGGAATATGGATGAAGTCAAGGCCTCTTTTGCAGATTTGTTCACCCGGCTGAAAACCAGCTACGTGGATGTGGGCATGATTCACTATGTGGACCAGCAGGCAGATTTTGAAGAGGTCTTCACCGGGCCAATCATCCAGTTCGCCAAAGAGCAGAAGGCTGCCGGAAAAATCCGCCATCTGGGCATGAGCACCCACAACCCCAGAACCGCCATCCAGGCAGTGAAGTCCGGGCTGATTGATGTAATCATGTTCAGCGTGAACCCTGCCTATGACATTATCCCTCCCAGCGAGGATATCAATGTGCTGTTCGACAAGGCCACCTATGAGGCCCCGGACGTGCTGTCCAGCACAGACCCAGAGCGCCAGGAGCTGTACAGCCTGTGCGAGAGCCAGGGCGTGGCCCTGACCGTGATGAAGCCCTATGGAGGCGGGGCCCTGCTCAGCCAGGAGGCTTCTCCCTTTGGCGCGGCCATGAGCGTGGTGCAGTGCCTGCACTACTGTCTGACCCGGCCCGGGGTAGCTACAGTGCTGTCCGGGGCCCGCAGCCAGGAGGAGCTGGCCCAGGCCGTGGCCTACTGCACAGCCACTGAGGAGGAAAAGGACTATGCCAAGCTGCTGAGCAGCTGCCCGGCCCATCCCTTTACAGATAAGTGCATGTACTGCGGCCACTGCGCGCCCTGCACGGCAGGGATTGACATTGCCGCCGTGAACAAGTTCGCGGATTTGTGTGAGGCCCAGCACACAGTGCCTGAAACTGTGCGGGAGCACTATCATGCCCTGGGGGCAAAGGCAGGGGCATGCGTGGCCTGCGGCCAGTGTGAGCCCCGGTGCCCCTTTGGGGTAAAAATCGTGGAGCATATGAAGCGGACCCAGGAGATTTTCGGGGCATAAGCCCGGAAAATCCCGGAGCCTGACAGCATAGATTCCACAGTCAGCCCGCTGTTCCCCATGTTTTTCTCCAAACCGCAAAAACTGGCACAGAACTTCTACTTTTTGGCACGACAAACCAGAAGTTCTGTGCTATAATTGTCACAGAAACCAGCCTTCAGGCGGAAAGGATGAACGACTATGGACAAAACTGTAAAGGTCGCGATGGTGGGCGTGGGCGCCATCAGCGGCATTTATCTGCAGAACATTACCACTGTGTTCCGGGAGCTGGACTTGGTGGGCGTCTGCGATTTGATTCCTGAGCGGGCCGAAAAGGGCGCTGCCTATGTGCGGGAGCAGCGGGAGAAGGGCGCCCCAGTTCGGGTGCCAAAAATCTACAAGGATATGTATGAGGCCATGGATGACCCGGAGGTAGAGGTCATCCTGAACCTGACCCGGCCCTATGAGCACTTTGAGGTGACCAAGCAGGCCCTGCTCCACGGCAAGCATGTGTACAGCGAGAAGCCCTTGGGCGTGGACATGGACGAGGCCAGCCAGCTTATCGCCCTGGCGGAGGAGAAAAACCTGCGCCTGGGCGGGGCGCCGGACACCTTTATGGGCGCGGGCATCCAGACTGCCCGCAGGCTGATTGACAGCGGGTATATTGGGGATTTGGTGGGGGCCAGCTGCGCCATGGTCTGCCACGGCCACGAGACCTGGCACCCGGACCCGGAGTTCTACTATAAGCGGGGCGGCGGCCCCATGCTGGACATGGGTCCCTATTACATCACAGCCCTGGTACAGCTTCTGGGCCAGGCCAAGGGCCTGATGGGCATGACCAAGCGCTCCTTCCCCCAGCGGCTTATTACCTCCGCGCCCCACTGGGGGGAGACCATCCATGTGGACGTGGACACCTGGCTCTCCGGCAATATTGAGTTCACCAGCGGGGCCATTGCCCAGGTGTTCACCACCTTTGACGTGCACTATACTGCCCAGGCCCGGTTTGAAATCTACGGCACCAAGGGCAGCCTGATGGTCCCGGACCCCAACACCTTCGGCGGCCCGGTGCTCCTGCTGCGGCCTGAGGACGCGGCGGCAGAGGCGGCGGCTCCCAAGGCTGACCCGGGCCTTGCCCGCCGCGGGGTGCCTGACTTCTACCGGGGCTGGAAGGAAGTGCCCCTGCTCTATGATTACGCGGAGAACAGCCGGGGCCTGGGCCTGGCAGACATGGCCAAGGCCATCCGCACCGGCCGGGACCACCGGGCCAACTATCAGCAGCAGCGCCATGTGCTGGAGCTGATGACCGGGTTCAGCAAGTCCTGCGAGAGCGGGGCCTATATACCTATGCAGAGCAAATACACCCCCACTGCCCCCATGGAGAACAACCCCATGCACGGCATTTTGGACGACTGATAAGGAGGATACCAATATGAAAGCAGCATACACAGGCTGGACCTGGATTCAGGGCCGGGACCCTGAGACCGCAAAAAAACAGCTGGAGCAGAGCTTTAAGGAGTGCAAATTCCTGGGCTATGACACAGTGGAGAACTTTGCCTTTATCAGGGACTACTACAAGGACGACCCGGCTGAGCTGAAAAAGCTGGCGGACAGCTGCGGCGTAGAGCTGGTCAACCTGTACGGCCACTTTAACTTCGACGTGGAGGCCTCTCTGAAAACCGCCATGGAGCAGGTGGATTTCCTGGCAGCTGTGGGCGGCAAATGGTACAACTGCCAGAACGGCGGCTTTGGTGACGATGGCCCCAGCGAGCGGCCCACCAACCCGGAGATGCTGGACAAAACCTGTGAGATTGCCAGCCGCCTGGGCGAGTACGCCAAGGGCAAGGGCGTAACCGTGTGCTTCCACCCCCACTACGGCACCTGCGTGTTCAGCCAGAGCGACATTGACTATTTTGCCTCCCACACCAACCCGGAGTTTGTGTCCTTCTGCTTTGACACAGCCCACACCACCCTGGCCGGCATTGACCCGGCAGACCTTATCCGCCAGTATGGTGCGCGCATTGACTACATGCACCTAAAGGACGTGGACACCCACGCCCTGAAAACCGCCCAGGGCCCGGCGAAAATGGGCACCTTCCGGGCATTGGGCCACGGCACTGTGGACTTCCCCGGGGTGAAGGCGGCCCTGGAGGAAGTGGGGTATGACGGGGTGCTCTGCGTGGAGCTGGACCGGCCCGAGGTGTGCAACTTCCACTCTGCCGAGGTATCCCGCATCTACCTGCGGGACGTGCTGGGGCTGTAAGCGTCTAAAGGCAGACCATGGCCCAGACACCCTATTTCGAGCAGCGGAGCGACCACTTTATGCTGTCCAGCCAGCCGGGCTTTGACTTCCCCGCCCACCTTCACGGGCAGCTGGAGCTGCTCTATGTGCGGGCGGGGCAGATGCGGGTGGCTGTGGGCGGGAGCCAGGCCCTGGTGCCTGCCGGCGGGCTGGCTGTCATCTTCCCGGACCAGGTGCACTGGTACCAGCAGGCCGGAGAGGCCAGCGCCATCACCATGATTATTTGCGGCACTGGCTATGCGGGAGGCTTTTTGGACACCCTGACCCGCCGCCATCCAGAGGAGCCCATTCTCCCGCCGGAGAGGCTGCACCCGGATGTGTCCTATGCCGTGGGAGCATTAGAGCAGGAGTACGCCTGCGCCGGGGCGGAGAGCCTGGTCCTGGGGCCGCTGATTCAGCTGATACTGGGCCGGGTGACGCCTCTGCTCAGCCTGCGGAAAAACACTGCCGCGGATGCCAAGAATCTGAGCCACCGCATCGCGGCCTATATTCACGAGCACTGCCAGGAGCCCCTGACCCTGGACTCTGTGGCCGGGGAGGCGGGCATCAGCCGGTGCTATCTGTCCCGGGTATTCCCGGAGAAGATGGGCCAGAACTTCTCCGCCTATCTGGCCAGCATCCGGCTGGCCAGGGCCCGGGCCCTGCTGGCAGAGACCCGCCTGCCTGTGGCTGAGGTGGCGGCGGAATCCGGGTTTGAGAGCCCCCGCACCTTTTACCGGGTGTTCCGCCAGCACTATGGGATGACGCCCATGGCTTACCGGCAGCAGGGCGGGGAGGCTGCCTCCCCACCGCCCCGGCAGAGAGCAGAGAAATCCAAATAATCAAGGCCCTGAGAATCCGCTCTCAGGGCCTTGATTGTTCTTATGTCATGCGGCCTTGGATGCCCGCCGCTTAGGAAGGGGGAAGAACAAAACCCCCTGGCCCAGCAGGACGCTCCACAAGAAGTTCCCGCCCAGCATCTGCTCGTACAGGACTGCCCAGAACAGGTGCATGTCCTGGGGGAATCCCACGGAATGGGACACGCCCATATAGACAGCGGCAGCCACGCCGTTCAGGGCCAGGCAGAGGACAGCACAGCCCAGAACCAACGCGAAGCCCAGCACCTGCCGGTTACCGGAGTTGGCCAGCACCGCCCTGCTCCTGTGCCGGAGCCAAAGGCAGAGCCCCACTGTCAGGGCCAGCCGGACACCCCTGGCAGCCAGGTACCCAAAGGGGATGCCCGTGGCCCCGGCCCGCATATCCCGCTCAATCACCAAGCAGAAAACCGGTGCAGTCAGCAGAAACAAGAGCAGAATCAGAGAGAAGGCTTTCAGGGCCAGCAGAGAGAGG
>Ga0137309_100821_pt1 | contig 22582 bp, 27 predicted proteins | sample NAcewiD2O_June_FD_97179 | JGI IMG/M metagenome (GOLD analysis project Ga0137309, IMG submission 97179) | Mouse cecal microbial communities from Vienna, Austria - N-Acetylneuraminic amended D2O_June | ecosystem: Host-associated > Mammals > Digestive system > Large intestine > Cecum | place... | reverse complement strand
ACGGGGCTGACGCCGGAGGAAGTCACAGCGTTGCAGGCAAGCAATCAGGAACTCAAAAAAGAGGCGTTGCCCATTTTGCAGGCGAAGGTTCAAGACAGGCTGGTGATTCTGCCGTGTGGACTGGGCGAAACGGTGTATGCCAATTTCGCCATACGCGGGGACTATCTGCGGGAGAAAGACAAGCCGTATCCGTGCGAGGTCGTTTTTATCGGTTTAAGCAAAGAGCCATTCCTGCATATCCAGTTTAAGAACGGGCGAGTGTTCCCGGTAAAATTTTGTGAAGTAGGCAAAACCGTATTTACCACAAGAGAAGCGGCGGAAGCGGCGTTGAAGGAACAGGAGGGATAAGCCGTGGGATTTGACATTATGAGCTTGCAGAATGGTATGGATTATCCCCGGCGTTATCGGCGTGTTGCCCAGCGGAACACCGTCCCAGTACACCGTGTACTCGTTCCTATTTTCTGGTCCCATACATAGTTCACCCCCTGTTCATCAGCGGACACCACGCCGGGACATAAGGCAGGAGGTAAGTAGTCCCGATGTGGTATCCCTGGCATGGCCCCGGCGCAAAGCACCGGAAAGCATTGGTCGTCTCGCTGTAGCTCCCTCTGACCGGCCAGCGCTCCGTCCGTATGTGTTCACAGCCCTCGCAGGTCCGGGAGAAGTCCGCTCCCATGCTCATTGCTTGTCCATTTCCGCCCGCAGGCTCTCTTTGATGTAGCAGTCCAGCCCCATTTCCTCGCACGCGGCCTCCGCCTCCCGGCCAAACTTCGCCCAGTCGATGCCCGACGGGTGATAGTTCAGCTTCCCGATTTTCACCCGGTCGATGAAATAGGCGCACCCCTTGATGCAGTCCAGCACCGCCGCCGGGTCAAGAACCGGCTCGAACGATACCCATGTGTTGACGCCCCTGCACTTCGCCACATTCAGGTCAAGCAGTCGGTCGTCCGGTGTGACAGCTCCCGGCTCCGCCGCGTATGCCATAGCGTTGTCACAAGAGATAGTCACACCGTACCAATCCCCACCGTCCAGCAGGTCAAAGTCCCGGCTCCCGTCGCCCTTGGTCAAAATCTGGACGTGGTTGCCGTACTCCTTCAGGGCCTTGATAACCTCCCTCGTTGGGGTCGTGTCGTAGCCAGTTGGGTACGGGTCACAGGTAAAGCACAGGTGGACCAGCTTTCCGGTGATTTTCTCCCGCTCCAACTGCCTCCGCAGTTCCGACACAATATCCTTGCGCGGCCCCACGCAGGAGTGAAATACCTCCCGCTCCCGGTGAAGGACCTGGGGCGCAAAGCAGTAATAGCAGCGGTGGGGGCATCCGGTGTAGATGTTCACGGCGTAATCACCGTACTCCGCCGCCGGTCCCTTCGGTTTGTAGATAGGTTTCATGTTCGCCCCTCCTTATACGAACAGCACGGGCCCGCGCCTCGCCGCAATCAGCCCGCCTTGAATCGCTTCCAGCCATTCTTTTTTTGTGGCCTTGATGTCCGCAAATACAGTTGCGTTTTCCTCGCACCATTCGGCCAGCTCTTCCGGCGTCTTGAAAACCGGACTGACCGGCCCCCCCTCCGTCGTTGTTTCCCAAAGCTGCCAGCCCTCACCCTCCGGCGGGTCTACCTTGAAATACTTCTTCCATTCCGGGCATGGCTCTCCGGGCGCACAGGCATATTCAACCATCGGAATCCCCATGATGCGGGCAAACTCCCGGCACCGCTCACACCCTTCCTTGTACTCTTCGTGGCAGAAGGTAATTTGATAGCCGTACCACACCTTTTTCAGTGGATAGTCAAAGTCCAGCGGTACACGTTTGACTTCTCTTCCCACGTTGTCGCCCTCTTTCAAAATAATCTGTAATTCAATGCTTCATCCAGCATGGACCATCGAAAAGTTTTATCATCCGCCGACAGAAAACCTTCGTCCTCCAGCTGGAAGCGCTGGTCAAATTCATGCACTGTGTGTCCGTCCGAATGGAATGACCTTGTGCTGTCTGTGTCCCATTTCAGCATAAGCGCCCAATATTCCGGGTAATTTTTCCGCAAAAGCCTTAGCTGTTGAACACCTTGATAATGGCAAAACCAGCAGCCGCCCCGTTCGCTGCTTATATAAATCGGGGAAAGAAGCCCGTTCTCTTCACACCAGATCCGGCACTTTTGTTCCGTCCACCCCGCTTCAACTAACGGGCTTCTTTTGGTATCCGTCAGGTTGTGAAAACGCCCCGGTTCGTCAACCGCAATTCCTAAATAGGAAATGCAATCTTTTTTGAGCTTGTTCATTGGGCTTATTTTTAGCTCGCTGTTGCACCAATTTCTTATAATTCCAGGGAATCCTGTTATTTTTCCTCGGTACTTCTCGTTTTTACCTTCACAAATCTTATAGAAGCGCTCTTGATAGCTGTATTTTGAGCGGACGTGTTCAACTGTAATTCCCCAGCGCTCCTTTATGATGGCATCCGCTTGTTTCTTAAACTCAACCATCGGAGGCAGGTCCGCAGGAATCGTGTCCGTTGCCCAAATCTCCGCGTGGATAATGCGGTCCAGCGGCCAGTCCAATTCTTCGATTGCCCCCAGGCAGGCCAAAGAATCCTTCCCATAAGACAGCGAGAGAATGTACTCCTTCCGCCGGTTTATTGCTCGTCCCATATCTGGTCAATCAGTTTGTGGCACGGCTCCGGCCCGCCCGCGCTTACCCATTCCTCGAGTGCTTCCCGGCGCTCTTTCCTCCGCTGTACGTCCTCTTCCTTATAGTTCCGGTGCAAAGTATCCCGGTCGTGGAGCTGGTAGATATGCCCCGGCGCTCCTTGCATGGCAATATCAATCTGGATGCACCCGCTACAGCTCATGTCCGGGTGAATTTCGATTTCCAGGTTCCCCATCGTCATTTCATAGAACCCTTCGGAATTGTGCCAGCTCCCTTGTTTCAGCCCTTTTGCCGTCCCGAACTCTTGCACGGCCAGCCGCCGCGCCGTTGCCAGCGTCAGCCGGAAGCCTCCAGGGTATGACTTTTTCCTTGCCACTTGTCAGCCCTCCTTTTCAAATCTGATTTTCATTTGTGCCGGGTAAAGGTCCACTTCCGGGCGTCGCCTCCCGGTCCAGTGCAACCCTCCAGCTTGTCCCACGCACTTCCAGCCGGAGGCCCGCAGGCTTGCCCCGTTTTCGCTCTCCAGAATGTATGTCACTACACGCTTATATCCCATAGCGTGGGCCGCTCTCCACGCGGCGGCGTACAGCATGGAACAGGCGTTGCGGGTCCCGTCCGTGCAAAGCCGGTTTACCTCCAGCGTCCACCCGTCGTCCAGGTGCCGGGCAACAGGACGTCCCACAATGGCGACGCCCACGATTTTCTCCCCATCTGACAGGCCAATGGAAAACTTGTGGCCCACAACCGGTCCGTGGTGTCGGTGGTTCTGCTCCACAAATGCGTTTGCCTCTTTCAGTGTCATAGGTACAATTTCAAGCATGGTCTATTCCCTTTCTTTCTCCCTTCTGCTATACTGGTCCCGGCGGCGTTGCCCCGCCGCCGGGAATCTATAGAAAGGAGAATATTTTATGGGTGGTCTTGTTCAATACACTGTAGATTTTGGCGATACCCCAAAATCGGAGGCCCAGCGCATTTGCGAAATGCTTGAAACTATTTCCTGGAATGGCGTTTTCCCTAATCTGGAACGTCCGATTGTCCGCTTTTACCTCGAACAAGGACAGGAGCTTGACAGCCTCATTACGTTCCCGCCGGGATGTCGTGTGCAGGTAGTCGGGAAAAAGTAACGTTCTCTGCGTCCGGGTCATAGTCCATCACAACCCGGCATTTCTTGTCCGGCAAAAGGACTTCAACCAATTCAGCCAGCAAGGCTTCAAGGTGGGTAAATGCTTTGTCCCCTGTTGCCTTTACCCGCTCGCTTCTGGCTTCTTTGACCTTTCTGGCAAACTCCCCCATTGCCTTTCTGTAGCCGTCCCTTTTTACCCACATCACAATCCGGCTTTGTCCCTCCGCCTCCTGCATCAGCCACCACAGCGGATTGCCCCGCTCCACCTTGTGCGGGCATCCCTGCCCGTCGCAGTCCTCCACCTGGCATCCGTCGCAGAACATCCGGTGAAACGCCTCGTCCCACGGCCCGCTCGCAATGGGCAAGGAAGCGAGAAACGTCCCCAGCGTCTCCGGCGACGCGGTGATTTTCTCAAAGTTTGTCATGCTCCGTCCGCTCCTTCCTGTTCAACGTCCCTCTTCGGGCGGCGTCCACGGTTCCGCAAGTTCCTCTGGTACACGGTCTGGCCCCGCTCGGCGCTGTACGCGGGCCGGAAGTTCTCGTCCAGCACCACGCCGCCCCCACCGTCCGTCTCCTGGCCGCGTTTCAGTTCCGTGTATACAGTACACTGGCTGATTTCCAGCTCTGCGGCAATCTTGACCGGGGAAGCGTTGCGCCGCCACATCAATTCAATCTTTCTGCGGTCCTCCAGCGTCAAAGTCCTCACTTAATCACCCCTTTTCCCGTTTCTGCCCCCGTTTGGGTAAAAAAATAATGCAGAAAAAGGTTGAAAAACCTTTTCTGCATTTAACTTACTACATCAGCCTTTTCATCCAAATAAATTTTTCGGGCGAGGAATATCATCCCCAGGGTGAGCAGGGCGGTTGTCCCCTCCGTAACGGCAACAGGGAAAAGGGCGTTGGTCAAAACCGCCGCCATATCCACCAGGGTGTGAATCAGGATGGCCGCAGGGAACCAATACCACTTCCCCCGCTTGCGGACGGCGGTATACACCAGTACCGACAGGGCGATGTGCAGGCCCACCGCTGACAGCCGCTCAAAGGCCGTCCAGAAGTAGAGGCCCGCCGGAGCGGCGGCCATACCCTGAATTGCCGCCATACCCGCCTCCGGGATGGGGCCCATGAAGTCCTCCACAGCCGCCAGTCCGCCCCGGTTCAGCGCCAGAGAGATGATAATGTTGTTCAGCATGGTCATCCCGGCCAGCAGCACCGCCTCAATTCCACCGTGGCCCGCGCCATACATCAAGGCATCTTCCGGTCCCCGGCTCCATCGCAGGGTCAATTTGAGGGCCAGCCACCGCCCGCACTCCTCAAACGCCCCGGCCATCAGACCGGCGTACAGGGCGTACAGCCAGAGATTCCCTTGCAGGGCCGGGCCCAGCGGACCTCCCAGCAGCAGCCTATGAGCCTGCTGCTCCAGCACCATGGCAAACACAGGGAATACCACGCAGCCAAGGAAGAAAAACCGCCAGCGCCCCCCAGTCCTCTTCCAAAAGAAAATCCCCAGTCCCAGAGGAAGGACCACCGTAAATATCCCGGCCAATGCCATGGCTATCATCGTGGCTTGGGCCACCATCAGATTATGTTCCATGTTCTTCAGCTCCTTTCTAAAACACCGTACACCATCCAGAAAGGGGAAGGTCAAGGATTTTTTGAAAATTTTTATGCTTCCAGCGGGGGGAAGGGGCAGCCTGCGGCCGTCCCTACGAAATCTCCGTCACCGTCAGCCGCTCCCCCGCCACCCGGAATTTCACCTCCAGCCCGGCGAAGGCCATGCCGTACACCCGCTCCGGGTCGTCCTGATACTGGGGGCGGGGGTCCTGAGCCAGGACAGCCAGCAGGGCGGCGCGCTTGTCCCCCGGGACGCGGTCCAGCAGCGCCGGAGAGCAGTCCACCGCCAGGTCGGCCCCCTTGGGCCGGGCGGCGAAGCCGCCCACCGCCTCGGGCTTACAGTCGGCGTAGGGGAGGTAGGGCTTGATGTCGTAGATTGGGGTGCCGTCCAGCAGGTCGGCCCCGGACACCACCAGAACGGGCCCCTGCTCCCGGTCCTGCCGGACCTCCAGCAGCCGGACGCAGGACAACCCCAGGGGGTTGGGCCGGAAGGGGGACCGGGTGGCGAACACCCCCAGCCGCTTGTTCCCGCCCAAACGGGGCGGACGGACGGTGGGGGACCAGCCCTCCCGCCGGGCCTGGGAGAACTCCCAGATCAGCCAAAGGTGGGAAAAGCCCTCCAGCCCCCGGAGGGCGTCCGGCACCCTGTACGGGGGCTGGAATACAACGGTGGCGGTGAGCTCCTCCACCAGCCCACTCTGCCGGGGAATACCGAATTTTTCGGGAAAGTCGCTTTTGATATAGGCGATGGGGGTAATCTCCATAAAAATCCCTCCTGCATCTATTATAAGGCACAGGAGGGTGTTTGTCCAATCAGCGGACGACGATATTTTCCGAAATTTCGCTGAGGGCCTGGGCGGCCTCCATGTCAAACCGGCCGCTGCGGGCCAGGTCGGACAGGGAGATCATCCCCACCAGCTTTCCATTGTCTACCACCGGCAGGCGGCGGACCTGGTGGAGGGCCATGAGCCGGGTGGCCTCCCGGCAGTCGTCCCCGGGGGCCACGGTGGCGCAGGAGCGGGTCATAATGTCCCGTACCGGGGTCTGGGCCGGGTCCTCCTCGGCGGCCACGCACCGCAAGACGATGTCCCGGTCGGTGACCATCCCCCGCAGGCGGCGGTCAGAGCCGCAAACTGGCAGCGCCCCCACGTTGTGCCGGCTGATGAGCCGGGCGGCCAGCGCCGCCGAGGCGACGGGCTCCACCGTCACCGCACTGGGGTTCATCAAATCTTTTACCTGCATGGAAACAACCACCCTTTCGGTAAAAATTGGCTTATGGCCAGTTTACCCGAAAGGGCGGCTGTTTATTCACAAAACGGCGGGACCTCCCGCCCGGTTACGCCTTCCAGAGCCCATGCAGGTTGCAGTAGGCGTAGACGGCCTCCACCTCGTCCCCCTCGCACAGGGCAAAGCAGACCTTGGGCTCGCTGCCCGGCTTCAGCGCCTTGCGCTGGTTGCCCTGCCTGGTCTGGATGGACACCCACTGGATAAAATGCTCGGGCAGCATGGGGTGGTCCACAGCGCCAACCTGGACCTTGACCACATCCCCCTCCACCTGATACACGGGGACATGCTTCTCCACAGCGGCGTCGGTGGTGCCGGGAATGATCTCCGTCATCTTCTGCCCGCAGCACATCACGGGCACCCCGGTATCCTTCACCATGGCGACGATGTTGCCGCAGTGCTCACAGATAAAAAACCTCTGCTCCATCTTGATTTACCTCCTGAATATATATTTCTGAGAAAACTCAGTTTCCCACACAGATGCGCCCAAGGGCGTCACCCTTCAAACCCCTTTGCTCAGCAGATAGACGCAATACTGGTTCATAGAGACCCCCTCCTCCCGGGACCTCTGAGCCAGACGCCTGTGGAGGGATTTCGGCATCCGCAGCTTGAACTGCCCGCTGAAGTCCTCGGCACAGACGGGTTCCGGAACAGGGAGCCCATCCTCCAGGCAGGCAGAAATCCAGCACCGCTTGGCGTCCTCCAGCATACGGAAGCCCTCCTCCAGCGTCTCCGCGCAGGTAAGGCAGCCGGGCAGCTCCGGGCAGCGCAGGGCGTAGCCGCCCTCCTCCTGGTCCGGCAGCACCTCCGCCCGGTAGGGCAGGGACATGTAGTAGTCCAAATATTTATCCATCCTGTTCCACCTCCAAATCAGCCTTGACGGCCTCTGACACCAGGTTGATGTAGGCCTTTTTCATAGGAACGTGCCGCGGCAGTGTGATAGGTGCGCATCCGGCCTTGCGAAAGGTATAATGACTGCTGCCCCCTTTGGGCTGGCCCGGCATATATCCCAACTTGACCAACGCTTTATAAAGGTCCTCAAAGCGCAGACTGGCGTCTCTGGTCAATATTGCAGCGACAAGCTTATCCCACTGACTCAATACGGCCACCTCGCTATCATATGCTGATCTGTCCATATTATAGCATGATGTCATATACGATGTCAATTTAAAAGCGGAACGCCGAAGCGCTCCGCTTTTCCTATTATACCATCAGCGAGCACACCAGCTCGGTATACTCCGCCGGGTCCTCCAGGGGCAGGCCGGCCAGGAGCAGGGCCTGGGCGTAGAGCACCTTGGAGTACTTGGCGACGGTGTCCTTATCCCCGGCGTCCACCGCCTTTTTCAGGGCGGCGAAGGGGGCGGAATCGGCGTTCAGCTCCAGCACCCGGTCGGCCTTCATGGGCTGGCCGCCCTCCACCTTGCGCATATACCGCTCCATCTCGATGGACACCGGTCCGTCGGCAGACAGGCAGCAGGCCCCCGATTTCAGGATGGCGGACACCCGCACCTCCTTCACCTGGTCCCCCAGGGCCTCCTTGACGGCCTCCAGCACCGGTTTGCCGGCCTCGGCCTTCTCCTCGGCGGCCTTTTTCTCCTCGTCGGTCTGGGGCAGGGCGTCCTCCTCGGTGACGGACTTGAACTCCTTGCCGTCCACCTCCCGCAGACCCTTCATGACGAAGTCGTCCACATCCTCGGTGCAGTAGAGAATCTCATAGCCCTTGTCCAGAATCCGCTCCACCTGGGGCAGCTTGGCGATCTTGTCCACGCTCTCGCCGCAGGCGTAGTAGTAGAAGGGCTGATCCTCGGGCATCCGGTCCTTGTAGGCGGCCAGGGTGGTATTTGCCCCCTCCTTGGAGGACCAGAACAGCAGCAGGTCCTGAAGAACCTCCTTGTGCTGGCCGTAGTCGGCCACCACGCCGTATTTCAGTTGGTTGCCGAAGGCGGACCAGAACTTTTCATACTTCTCCCGGTCCTCCTTCTGCATCTTCAGCAGCTCGTTCTTGATCTTCTTCTCCAGGGCGGCGGCGATGGTCTTCAGCTGCCGGGTGTGCTGAAGGACCTCACGGCTGATGTTCAGGGAGAAGTCGGCGGAGTCCACCACGCCCTTGACAAAGCGGAAGTGGTCGGGGAGCAGGTCGGCGCACTTGTCCATAATGAGCACCCCGGAGGAGTAGAGCTGGAGCCCTTTCTGGTACTCCCGGGTGTAGAAGTCGTAGGGCGTCTTCTCCGGGATGTAGAGCATGGCCTTATAGGTGACCGCCCCCTCGGCGCTGGTGTGAATGACGGTGAGGGGGTCCTGCCAGTCGTTGAACTTCTCCTTATAGAAGGCGTTGTACTCCTCAGGCTTCACCTTGGACTTCTGCCGCTGCCACAGGGGCACCATGGAGTTGAGGGTCTTCCACTCAGTGACGGTCTCCCACTCGGGCTTGTAGTCCTCGCCGGCGTCCTCCGGCTTCTCCTTCTGGCGGTAGTCCTCCACCTCCATCACGATGGGGTAGCGGATGTAGTCGGAGTATTTTTTGATAAGCCCCTGTAATTTATAGGTGTCCAAATACTGGTCGTAGTCCTCCCCTTCGGCGTTGGCCTTGATGTGCATAATCACATCGGTGCCGGGGGTCTCCTTCTCGCACTGGGTAACGGTGTAGCCATCCGCCCCGTCGGACTGCCACATCCAGGCCTCGTCGCTGCCCCAGGCCCGGGAGATGACGGTCACGTGGTCAGCCACCATAAAAGCGGAGTAGAAGCCCACGCCGAACTGTCCGATGACGTCGATTTTATCCGCCGCCTTGTCGTCCTCACTGAGACCGGCCTTGAACTGGCCGGAGCCGCTGCGGGCGATGGTGCCCAGGTTGGCCTCCAGGTCCTCCTTGCTCATGCCCACGCCGTTGTCCGACACGGTGAGCAGCCGCCCCTCCTTGTCGGGCACGATGGTGATTTTCAGGTCCTTCCGCTTCACGCTCACGCTGTCGTCGGTGAGGGACTTGTAGGCCAGCTTGTCCTCGGCGTCGCTGGCGTTGGAGATCAGCTCCCGGAGAAAAATTTCCTTGTGGGTGTAGATGGAGTTGACCATCAGGTCCAGCAGCCGCTTGGATTCCGCCTTGAATTGCTTCTTTGCCATGATTCTGATTCCTCCGTGTATATAAATTTCCTTTGATAACAATACGGTTAGCACTCCTCTATCTAGAGTGCTAACCGTATTCTAACGCGCCTCCCGCAAAAATGCAAGAGGGTTTACAAAATATTTACACTTTCCCGTCAGTCCCCCAGGCCCAGGTTTCGGTAAAAGATCATCTTCCCGGTCTCCACGTTCCAGCAGGCGAAACAGCTGCTGTCATCATGGAAGGACAAAATTCCATCCCGAAGGTTAAAGTAGAACCAGTTGTTCGTCCCGGAGGGCGGGAGGGTAACTATAGGCAGAAGTTCACTGTCGTAGACCGTCCAGCCTCCCGCAAGCACAGCGGCGCAGAAGGAGTCCGGGCGGAGCGGATCGACTGTCAGGTTGATATAGCGCCCCTCCAGCAGCCGTTCCCCGGTGGACAGGCGGTACAGATAATGGCGGTCCTCCCCCCCCCCCTGCCCCCCCAGAATGGCCAGGTCCCCCCGGCGCAGGGAGAGCCAGAAGCCCTCCGGCACGTCCCTCAGGGAATAGGACCGGCCGTTTACCGTGATGGTCATGGTGCCGTTCTCCCAAACCCCGTCCTCACAGACGCTCCAGCGCCGGTCCGCGTCTTCGCCGCACCACTGGTCCCACTGGCTCTGCTCCACCCAGAAGATTTCCCCGGTGTCGGGCTGGAAGACCCGGGCCTGGGCATTTTCCCAGCTGCCGTCGGAGTCCTCGTCCGCCCTCTGCCCCAGGCAGACCCCCTGGTCCAGCCAGGTCAGCCCGGTGACATGCTGAACAAAGGTCAGCATCTCAGGCACTTCGTCCTCAGACACCCCCAGCTCGGCCCAGGACCAGTCCTGCCGGGCTCCGGTGGCGCTGTCCAGCACAGTACACCCCTCCGGCCGGAGGAGGAACAGCCGGTCCTCCCGGTTGGTGTAAGTGACAAAGGCAAAGTCGGTCATCCAGCTGCCGTCCTCGGCGGCCACGGCATACCGCAGGCCGCTGTTGCTGTCCTTCCAGGCCTCATCCACCCGGGCCAGCAGCAGCACGGGCAGAGCCAGGTCCTCCCCGCCCTGGCGGCAGGTATAGGGGGTGACATGCTGATACACCGGGTCCACTACAATTTTCCCCTCCCGGGTCATCAGGCCGTAGAGGGCAGTGGGCCAGTCAGAGAAATACTCCTGCACCTCTCCCTCCCGCTCCCAGCGGTTGAAGGAGTAGGCCTGGCCCCCCACATAGGGCACCAGGGGGCCGTAGTCCGGCCCGGGAATCAGGCGGTCGGTGCGGTCGGGATACCACCGCCCGCCGTCGGTGTCGGGCAGGCGGTCGGTCCTCTCCTCCAGCCGGGACCAGTCCACCTGGACGCCGGAAGCGCCCTTCCCCTCCGCCGGAGCGGAGGAGGCCGCCGGCCCGGACGGGGCGCAGCCGGCCAGCAGCAGGGTGGACAGGAGCAGGGCCAGACAGCGATTTTTCATGGCTCAGCCCTCCACGTCGGTCACGGGGACGTAGCCCTCCAGCGCCGCCAGCTTCTGGCCGTCAGGCCCCAGCACCCAGTCGTAGAGGATGCGGGTGGGGCTGTCCTGGGGGGCATCCTTGTCAATGGAGACGAAATAGGGGTTGAGGAAGGGGTACTCCCCCGCCCGGATGGCCTGGGCCGAGGGGGTCACCCCGTCGATGGCCAGCACCTTCAGCCCCCTGGCCATCTCCATGTCGTTGGCGTAGTAGTAGACGGTGTAGCCCAGGGCGGCGGCGGAGTTGTCATACTCCCGCACCGCGTTGAGCAGCCCCTCCATGCTGTTGGAGGTCCAGGTGGCAGGGGGCTCCATGGGCTCGGCCCCCTCCATCACCACCTTTTCAAACATGGTCTGGCTGCCCGCCCCCTGGTTGCGCTGGAAGGGGACGATCTCCAGGTCCTCGCCCCCCACCTGGCTCCAGTTGGTGATCTCCCCGGTGTAAATTTTCCGCACCTGGTCGGCGGTCAGGCCGTCCACCGGGTTGTCCCGGTTCACCACAAAGACCAGCGCGTCGGTGGCGAAGGGGGTGAGCAGCCACCGGCCCTCCCCCTCCAGCTCGGCCAGCACCTCCGGGGCGGGCTCGGCGGCCAGCACCAGGTCGGCCATCCCGGCCATCAGGTTGCGGAAGGACTGGGTGGTGCGGTTGAAGTTAACCAGCTCGGCCACCTGGTCCAGGTCCTCCCCCAGCAGCACGGCGCACATGGCCCGGGCCAGGGGGGCGGTGGAGGTGGAGCCGTCCAGCCGGGGCAGGTTGTCCCGGGTGAAGACAAATATCTCCTCCCCGCCGGCGGACACGCTGCCCGGCGGCTCAGAGGCCGGGCCGGAGCCGGTCTCTCCCCCGGGCCCGCAGGCCGCCAGCAGCAGGACCGCCAGCAGCATGGGCAGGGACAGTCGTCTCATGGAAAAACCTCCTCTCGTGGCGGAAGGAAACCGGGGGATTACGCCTTGCGCAGGATGCCCATGGGGGTGCACTCCTCCCCCTGGCCCAGGGGGTTGTCCCCCAGCGCCCGGGCCAGCCAGTCCATGGTGGGCTGCTTCTCGGAGAAGCCCAGGATGTTGGCCCCCAGGTCGTTGATGTCCACAATGGCGACGGGGTATCCAAGCGCCTGTGCCAGACGCTTGGCCGTCCCCATGGGGTCGGCGGGGGTGAGGACCACGTAGTGGTCATAGGGCGGGATGGTGCCCTCGGTGGGGCCGTCGATGCCCCGGGCCTTGGGCCCGGCCACGTTGTAAAACCAGCCCCTCTGGCCAAATATCTTGCCGATGACCGAGCAGAAGGCGGCAAACAGAATCCGCAGGGTGCCGCACTCCTGAAGGGCCATCTCCATGGTCTCGGGGATACCCAGGCCGATGCCGGCGGGGGTCTTGGTGACGTAGCGGCTCAGGGTAATCGCCAGCTTCCGGGGCTTGATCTCCTCCATGGGAATGGCCCGGCTCTGGGTACAGGCCACCGCCTTCTCCGAGATAAACAGGATATCGCCGGGCTGCATCTTGTCCTTGGGGTACTTGTTCACCACGTCCACCATGTCGTCGTCCTTGGTGATCAGGTGGGTTTTGACAGGGATGCGCAGATAGTCGATGCCGTCCACGGCGCGGACCAGGTTCTTGCCTGGATTGGCGCTGTAATTCATTTCCTCGCTCATAGAGCAGGACTCCTCTCATTGGTTCAATCAGGTCTGGGTTATTATACCACTGTTGCGGCCCGGTTGCTACTGATTTTCCAAATTTAATAATTCACCCAAGAGCCAGCCGTCCTCCACCGCTGTAATCTGGACCTGCCGCAGCTGGTTGTGGAGTTTTTCCCCACTGGGGACCCGCACCTCGCAGTACCGGGTGGTGTGGCCCCGCCACAGGCCGTCCCGCTCCTCCTCGAAGAGGACGGTCACTCTGTCCCACTGCTCCAGATAGCTGTGTTCCATCCTCGCGGCCTCCTCCGCAGCCTCCCGGGCCCGCTCCTCCTTGATGCCCCTGGGCACCTGATTGGGCATAGCCGCCGCCGGGGTGCCCGGGCGCTTGGAGTAGGGGAAGATGTGCATGGAGGCAAAGGCGCACCGCCGGATAAAGTCCAGCGACTGTTCAAACTCCGCTTCCGTCTCCCCCGGAAAGCCCACAATCATGTCGGTGGTAATAGCGGGGCTCTGGAAGTGCTCCCGCAGCAGGCAGACGCTCTCGAAAAACCGGGCGGTGTCATACTTCCGGTTCATCCGTTTCAGGGTGGCGTCGCAGCCGGACTGCATGGACAGGTGAAAGTGGGGGCACAGGTTTTTCAGCTTGGCCGCCCGGATACAAAAGTCCTCGGTGACGGTCCGGGGCTCCAGCGACCCCAGCCGGACCCGGCACTCCGGCGCGGCGGCGCAGACGGCCTCCACCAGGTCGATGAGGGAGGTCCCGTCTTTCAAATCCCGGCCCCAGGAGGAGATCTCAATGCCGGTGAGGACAAGCTCCTTGTACCCCTCCCCGGCCAGCCTGGCCGCCTGAGCGGTGGCGTCAGCCAAGGGCAGGGAGCGGACCGGTCCCCGGGCGTAGGGGATGATGCAGTAGGTGCAGAAGTTGACGCAGCCGTCCTCCACCTTCAGCATGGCCCGGGTGCGGCCCTCCAGCCCTCCGGCGGGGAGGGGCTCGAAGACCCGGCGCTTCATGGCGTCGTCCAGGGCGGTGATTTTCTCCCGGCGCTCCGCCCAAGCCTGCTCCACCAGCTCCACAAATTTGACACGGTCCCCGGTGCCCGCCACGATATCCACAGGCAGGCCGGCCACATCCCCCGGATGGGTCTGGGGGTAGCAGCCGCACAGGGCCACCACCGCGTCCGGGGCCCGCTTCCGGGCCTGCCGCACCACCTGCCGGGACTTCTTGTCGCTCACCGCTGTAACGGTGCAAGAGTTGATGATGTACGCATCCGCCTCCCCCTCGAAGGGGACCAGGGTGTGCCCCCGGCCGGCAAAGAGCTGCTCCAGAGCCTGGGTCTCGTACTGGTTGACCTTGCAGCCCAGGGTGTAGAAGGCCACCCTCATGCGCCGTGGGTGGGGATCATGGCCAGAATTTCCAGGTCCTCGGTCCCGTCGTTAATCAGGCTGTGCTCGTGGCCCTTGGGGCAGTAGTGGACCGACCCGGCGGACAGGGGCTCATACTCCCCGTCGCACAGCACCTTGCCCGCGCCGGAGAGAATGAAAATCATCTCGCTGTCAGTCTCGTGGGTGTGCAGGCCGATGGTGCTGCCGGGGGTGAGGCGGCCCCGCATGATCTTGGTGTCCTCGTTGACAAACATCCGGGTAATCATCTCTCCCTCGCCGCCCCGCATCTTGGGGATGACCTTCTCCTCAATCTGGTCGAAATTCAGTAACATGGTATTTTCCTCCTCATTTTTATATGGTAACCTTGTGTAGGGCGGGACGACCCGGCCCGCCGCGCTCCGTCTCCGCGTCCTTCCAGGGACGGCGCGCCGGGTCGTCGCGCCCTACGCGCGTCTATTCTGCGGGCGGATAATATCCGCCCCTACACGTCCTCAAATTTGCAGTCCGCCCAGGTCATCTGATAGTGCTCGTTGTTGTAGTCCGGGTCGTCCATCTCTCCGGACAGCTCCGGGTGGAGCATACAGGCCGTGTGCTCGCTGATATGCAGCCTTGTGTTCCGGGTAAACGCCGCCCCCTGGGCGCCGTAGAAGACCATCTGCTTGAAAATATCCATCGCCCGGCCCTGCTCCGACTGGGGCACCCCCTCCAGCCCGATATCCGGCCGGCCGAATTTCAGCATACCCCGGGTGTGGAGCCAGAAGCTGCCGTCCTCCATGGGGCTCCACAGGAAGGTCACGTGCTCCCAGGGGGAGAAGGGCGGGTCAAAAAAGGTTTTCCACCCCTGGGGCGAGATAAGCCGCAGGGCGTGGAGGTCCAGCACCGCATCCGCCCCCATGTCCAGCGCCGCCTGGACAATGCCCACGGCGTTGCGCAGATAGTCCAGGGTGTCGTCCTTCTGGACCTCCCCCTGGAGAATCAGCCAGGTCTCCCCGGCCTTTGCTTTCTCATACAGAGCCCTGTCCTGGTTCTCCAGCACCCGGCCCAGAGCGCCGCCCAGCAGCTGGTCCATCTCGGCAGCGTGCTCCGCGCGGCGGAAGGCCTTGATTACCAGCCCGGCGGGCACCTCGTCCACACGGTGCCGGGAGCGGGAAATCTCCAGTTCCGCCTCCCCGTCTATGCCAATCACCGCGTAGTACAGATAGGGCCGCCTGCCCGTGTCCTGATAATAGGGGCGCGCAAGCTGTTTTTCCATCCTTCCATCACTCCGTTTCAGATAAAATTTTCACCGGAAAGCCCAGCGCCTCCAGCTCCGGGGACAGCCGCTCCACCAGCGGCGCGCCGAACAGCCAGATTTCCCGCCGCCAGGGGTGGCCCAGATAGCCCCATTTCAGGTCCCGCTGGACGAAAAAGTAATAGTCCCCGTCGGGGTAAAATTCGGGAAAATAGGCGTTGTAGCCCCCGCCCAGCACGCCGCCGTACCGCTCATCCTCCACCCAGTGGTCATGCTCGGTGACGGGCCTGCGGGGGTCATAGCGAAAGCCGCTGTGCTGCCAGTCCAGGGCGTAAATCCAGTCGTCCTCCCCCAGGCAATCCACCAGGGCCCGGACCACAGTCTCCTTGAAGTCCTCATACCGCTGCTCCACGGGGAAATAGGTCAAATCGTGGACCACCCAGGGCGCGGGAAGCCGGAAGGGCACCTGACTGACCCGGATACTGGGCTGGAATTGCAGCTCATTGTCGATTCTGTCCCAGATTTGGTTGTACTCCTCGTCCTCCAGGATAGAAAAGAAGGTTTCCAATGGGCAAGTCTCCTTTCACCTTGTAGGGCGGGACGACTCGGCCCGCCGTTTTCCATCTCCGCGTCCGTTCAGGGACGGCGCGCCGGGTCGTCGCGCCCTACCTGTCGCCGCTTGACGGCTCCTCCAAATCCTCCGGTTTCAGCTCCATGAGCTGCTCCCTGGTGGGCCCCTCCAGCTGAGACACCCGGTCGGCCTGGCGGGCCACCGCCTGTTCAAAGAGGTTGCGCACGTCACGGGCGTTGCCGAAGTTCTCGTCCCGCTCCTCGTAGAGCCCTTGCAGGTCCTTCTCCATGAACTGCTCCCCCTCCTCCGAGAGGGTGTAGCCGTTCTTTTTGCACATGGAGCGGAAAATTTCCATGAGCTGCTTCCCGTCGTAGTCCTCAAAGAAGAAATATTTGTTAAACCGGGATTCCAACCCCGGGTTGGCGTGGATAAACTGCTCCATCCGGTCGGTGTACCCCGCCACGATCACGATCAGGTCCTTCCGGTGGTCCTCCATATTCTTGAGGATAACCTCGATGGCCTCGTGGCCAAAGTCGTTGGCGTTGTCGGCGTTGACCAGGGCGTAGGCCTCGTCGATGAACAGCACCCCGCCGATGGCCTTTTGGACAGCCTCCTGGGCCTTCAGGGCGGTCTGCCCTACAAAGCCGGCCACCAGGCCGGAGCGGTCCACCTCCACCAGCTGGCCCTTGGACAGCACCCCCACCGCGTGGTAAATCTTGGCCAGCAGCCGGGCCACGGTGGTCTTGCCGGTGCCCGGGTTGCCCATAAACACCAGGTGGAGGGACATGGGGGGGACGGGCAGGCCGGCCTCCTCCCGCAGCTTGCGCACCTTCACCAGGTTGATGAGGCTCTTCACGTCCTTTTTCACCTTGTCCAGGCCGCACAGCCCGTCCAGCTCAGCCAGCAGTTCCTCCAACGTGGGTTCGGGCTCCGCCGGGGGCTGGTCTTCCTCCTTTTGGGCGGGGGCCGTCCCCTGCTTGACGGCCGGGGCGGGCTGGCTCGGCCGGGGTGCAGAAAACTGGTCCGCCCGGATGGCGGGCCGGCCGGCGCGCAGGCCGTCTTTGTCACACAGCTCCAGCAGCACCTCGCTGCACATGTTGACAAACCCCGCTTCGCTCTCGCTCACCACCCCGTCCACCGCCGCAAAGAGGAGCAGCAGCAGGGTGAGGTCGTCGGCAAACCGCCGGGCCAGGGCGGTGCCCCGCAGGCGGTCGTACTGGCGCAGGTCCTGGAAGAAGGCGGGGGGCTGGAACAGGTCGAAGTTGGCCACCCCGGTGGCCACCTCCCAGTACAGGGCGGAGGGCACCGGGTTGCCCGGGGTCCAGATGGCGTTGTAGAACTCCACGTGCCGGGGGGAGATGGAGCTGGCGCTGTCTGCCTGCCACACCCCCAGCACATACTGGCGGACATAGCCGTCCACCTGCCGGCCGAAGGCCAGCCGCAGGGCCGGGTCGGGAATCAGCTTCCGGAAGGCGGTAACGGTGGCGGTATACTGCTTGTGGACCTCGCTGGCGGTCATGACCGTGCTCATTGCACATCCATCTCCCACGTTAAAATTTGGTGTTTTCATTATAATAAAAAGGGGCCGCCCGGTCAAGCGGGACGAGCAAGTAGACATAAAATCGTGAATTTTTTGTTATTTCGACTTAGACCCGTTGACGGGAAGGAAATTTCCCTGTAGAATAGAAACAGTATTTACTTGGAGGAATCAAGCATGGCTGACAGACAGACCCCCACGCCCCGCGGCAGCGGTGACAGCGGCGAACGCCGCCCCCCCTCCCGCGGCAGCGGTGACAGCGGCGAACGCCGCCCCCCCTCCCGCAGCGGCGGTTACAACGAACGGCCCCAATCCCCCCGCAGCAGCTCCGGCTACGGCGAGCGCCCCCAGACCTCTCGCGGCGGCTCCGGCTACGGCGAGCGCCCCCAGACCTCTCGCGGCGGCTCCGGCTACGGCGAGCGCCCCCAGGCCCCCCGCGGCGGCTCCGGCTACGGCGAGCGCCCCCAGGCCCCCCGCGGCGGCTCCGGCTACGGCGAGCGCCCCCAGACCCCCCGCGGCGGCTCCGGCTACGGCGAGCGCCCCCAGACCTCTCGCAGCGGCTCCGGCGGCGGCGAGCGCCGTCCCGCGCCCTCCCGCAGCGGCTCCGGCTCCCGGCAATCCGCCCCCCGGCGGGTGGATGTCATCCGCTGCGAAAACTGCGGCGAGGACTACTCCATCACCTATAAGCGCTGCCCCTTCTGCGACGAGCGGCCCGGCCGGGGCAGCTTTTCCGGCAAGCGGGTGGCCAACACCCGGGGTGGCGGCTACGGCCGGCCCGTCAACCCCATCCAGATCGCCGGACTGGTGGTCTCCCTGGCCCTCATTGTTGCCGCCCTGTTTATCGTCTTCCGGTTTGTGGGCGCCCCCCTCTTTGGCGGCAAGAAGCCCCCGGCCTCCAGCCAGAGCAGCAGCCAGAGCACCGGACAGAGCTCGTCCCAGCCCGGCGGCAGCTCCAACCCCGTCACCCCGCCTGAGGTCCAGTCCATCACGCTGAACAACGCCGACGTCCCCCTGGAGCACGGCGGCACCTACCAGTTCACCGCCAACCTGCTCCCGGCGGGGGCCACCGGCCAGGTAACCTGGTCGGTCAGCGACAGCACCGTGGCCACCGTGGACGCCACCGGCCTGGTCACCAACATAAACGCCGGCGCCTCCGACGTGAAGATCACCGTCACCGCCGCCTGCGGCGACCTGAGCGCCCAGACCTCTGTGACCTGCAAGGCCAGGGCGGGCGGCGGAAACAACGGCCCCATCACCAGTGGCACCAGCGGCCGGATTGTCAACGCCGAAAAGGGCCTGAACATCCGCTCCGGCCCGGGCACCAACTACGAGAAGGTAGCCAGCGCCCAGAACAACGCCCGCGTCACCATCCTGGGCGAGGAGAACGGCTGGTATAAGATCAAGTACAACAACGACAAGGTGGGCTACGTGTCCAAGGATTATATTTCCGTCGGTTAAAGCAGAAACAGCCCGTTTCCAGACAAGGAAACGGGCTGTTTCAACGTGTCAAAAGATACAGCCTGAACAAGTGCGCATAAGAGCCTTCCCCCTTCAAGGGGGAAGGTGGCACGGGCGAAGCCCGTGACGGATGAGGGTGCGGCCGTTAGGCGTACTGCGTCCCCGCCCCGCCCTCCTCCTTCCGTGGGTCGGGCAGGTCGATATAGACGGGCGCATGGCCGACGGCCTCCACAAATTTCAGCAGGTCCTCCCGTTTCAGCTGGAGGGTGGAGGTGGAGATACCCGGGTGGCCGCTGATGAACTCATCGGCCATCAGGTCCTTGTCGATGACCAGCTGGACGCGGTGGTTGGTATCAAACAGCAGCTCCAGCGCGGACACCGAGCCGGGGACGGTCTGGAGATAGTCCCGCATGTGGCCATCGCCGGCGAAGGACAGCCGGGAGCAGCCCAGCTGGGCTGAGAGGAATTTGGTTTTGAAGGGCTTGTCCCCGGGCATCATCAGCAGGTAGAAGTCGGTCTGCTGCCGGTTGCACAGAAACAGGTTTTTGCAGATCTGAGAACCCAGCACCCGCTCCACCTCGTGGCAGATCTCAATGGTGTCGGCGCGGTCGTGGTCCACCCGGACGTAGTGGATGGACAGCTCCTCCAGCTTATCATAGATAGCCAGCTCCTGGGGGATGCGGTCATCTGTAGGGCGGGTGGTGTATCGGTTCGAGTCGATGTACATGGCGATTCTCCTTTATGCACGTTCAATTCCCAGCAGCTTCTGGGCATAGCCCCCCAGGATGCCGTCCTTCTCCTCCCGGGTGAGGGGCAGGGCCTCAATGAGTTCGATTCCCTCCCGCTGATCCCGCCAGGGGGTATCGGTGCCGAACAGGACCCGGCCGGGGAACTCCCGCACCATGCGGACAAACTGCTCAACCTCCATCAGGGGCAGGTCGGAGGGGCCGTAGTAGCCGTCCCCCAGGGGAGAGATGCGGCCCAGGGCAAAGGCGGTGTCCAGATAGACCCCGGTGTCAGGCAGCAGGGCCTCCACCCGGTCCCACTCCCGCCAGCCCCCCATGTGGGCCAGGATCAGGGTAATTGGCCCCACTTGCTTCAGGGCGTTGAGGGTCATTTCCGGGGTGCAGTGGTCCCGGAGGGGAAAGCCGATGTCCCGCCCGGCATGGGTGAGGACGATCAGCCCCAGCTCCCCGCAGCGGTCCAGGATGCGCAGGTAGCGGGGGTCGTCAAAGTCGATGCCCTGGTAGATGGGGTGGAGCTTGACCCCCTTCATCCCCAGCTCCGCGATACGGGCCAGCTCAGACTTCCAGTCAGGGAAGTCAGGGTGCATACAGCCAAAGGACCACAGGCCTGTCTCGGGGGCTTTTTCGTTCAGACCGGCGGACGCGTCGTTGACGTGGACCACCTGCCGGGCGCTGGTGGCCACCGGGAGGACCAGACAGCCGCCGACACCCGCTTTTGCCATGGAGGAGCGCAGCCCCGCCTCGGTGCCGTCGGAGAAGGCCACGGTGTGGCACATGGACTGGAGCTTTTCAATGGTGGGGGCGGCAATTTTGTCGGGGAAGGTGTGGGTGTGGATGTCGAAGATCATGGGGACAGGATTCCTTTCTGGAGAGATGTAGGGGCAAAGAATCCCCCCGCCACTTCGTGGCCCTCCCCCCTTTGGCAAGGGGGGCTTTCGGTGCGGTATGGTTTGTTTCCGCTCCCAAGGCCCCCTTGCTAAAGGGGGCTGGCGCCGCCGAAGGCGGTGACTGGGGGATTCCAAATTGAGCACCTTGGCAAATATGGACGAAGCCTGCGGTACACATAAGCATACCACAGGCTCCGCCGATTGAAAAGAGGAAGAGGGGATTTTTTACTGAGGGTCGCCCAGGGCCTGGCTCTTGCGGACGGTGACCTTCTCCTCGTAGCAGGAGAACGCGTCGTCTACCAGCGCCTTTTTGGGCTTGGCGGTGAACAGAGATACCACAGGTACGATAATCAGCCCGGCAATCATGCAGAAGGCGCCGCAGTTGATGGGGGAGACCAGCAGGGCGGGGAAGTAGGCCCTCACAGGGGAGATATCCGCCAGCATGACCACCGTGGAGAACACGAAGCTGGCCCAGCAGGCGATTTTGGTGGTCCCTCTCCAGTACAGGCCGTAGAGGAAGGGGGCCAGGAAGGCTCCGGCCAGAGCCCCCCAGGACACGCCCATGAGCTGGGCGATGAAGGTGACAGTGGAGCGGTACTGGATGATAGCCAGCACCACCGAGATGGCGATGAACACCACAATCAGGCAGCGCATCACAAAGACCTGCTTCTTCTGGTCCATATCCTTCACTACATGGTCCTTCAGCAGGTCCAGGGTAAGGGTGGAGCTGGAGGTGAGCACCAGGGAGCTGAGGGTGGACATGGAGGCGGACAGCACCAGAATCACCACCACGGCAATGAGCAGGTCGGGCAGGCCGGAGAGCATGGTGGGGATGATGGAGTCGAAGCCCCCCACGATGCTGCCGTCGGGGTTGTACTGCATCTCACCGGCAAACAGCCGGCCAAAGCCCCCCAGGAAGTAGCAGCCCCCGGACACCACCATGGCAAAGAGGGTGGAAATCACCGTGCCGGTGTTGATGGACTTCTCGCTTTTGATGGCGTAGAACTTCTGCACCATCTGGGGCAGGCCCCAGGTGCCCAGAGAGGTGAGAATCACCACGCCCAGGAGGTTCACCGGGTCGGGACCGAAGAAGGAGGCGAACACGCCGGGGGCCCCGGCCACCGGACCGGCGGCGGTCTCGTTGGACACCTGGGCCAGCTTGGTGAGGGCCGCCATAAAGCCGCCCTGACTGTTCAGCACCGCTAAAATCACCGCGCTGATTCCAAAGAGCATGATGATGCCCTGGATAAAGTCGTTGATCGCGGTGGCCATATAGCCCCCGGCAATCACATAGACGCCGGTGAGGATAGCCATAACAACGACACACACCGAGTAGTCGATGTCAAAGGCCATGCCGAACAGGCGGGACAGGCCGTTGTACAGGCTGGCGGTGTAGGGGATGAGGAAGATGAAGATAATCACCGAGGCGGCGATTTTCAGCGACTGGGAGCCGAACCGCTTGCCGAAGAACTCGGGCATGGTGGCGCTGTCCAGGTGCTGGGTCATGATGCGGGTGCGGCGGCCCAGCACCACCCAGGCCAGCAGGGAGCCCAGAACGGCGTTGCCGATGCCCGCCCAGGTGGCGGCGATGCCGTATTTCCAGCCGAACTGGCCGGCGTAGCCCACAAAGACCACGGCGGAGAAATAGGAGGTGCCGTAGGCGAAGGCGGTGAGCCAGGGGCCCACAGAGCGCCCGCCCAATACGAAGCCGTTGACGTCGGTGGCGTTCTTGCGGCAGTACAGGCCGATGCCCACCATTACCCCGAAGAACACCAGCAGCATAATCAGTTTGATTGCCATTGCGAAACAGTCCTCTCCTGCGCCACAACTTTGACGCTTTGTTCCGTTGAAGTGTAACGCAAAGAAGC